>JGI12210J13797_10570576_pt1 | contig 14812 bp, 9 predicted proteins | sample ElkSlonscriptome_3_FD_13797 | JGI IMG/M metagenome (IMG submission 13797)
CCCGCGCGCCTTCGGCTCACGGCTCCCGACGACCAGCCCACCCGCTCAACCCTCGGGCACGGGTGGTCCCTCCCGCACGACCCGTCCCCGACTCACGACGGCTTCGATGACCCGGGTGTTGCCGATGTCCTCGAGCGGGTCGGCCCCCAGGAGGACCAGGTCCCCCCGGTAGCCCTCCGAGATCCGACCCATTTCGTCTTCGAGACCCAGGAACGCCGCCGGGGCCACCGTGGCGGCATGGAGCGCTTCCCGGGGCGTGAGTCCGGCGCGCACCAGCATAGCCAGCTCGTCGTGGAGGCTATACCCGGGGAGGGCGAAGCCGATGGGCGTGTCGGTCCCGGCTCCCAGGCGCCCGCCAGCCTCCTGCACCCACCCCGCCAGCCGCAGGCTCCAGGACCCCAGGGTGGTATCGGCCCGAGCCTCGAGGGCGCTCGCCTCGCTCGCTCGCCAATCCGACGCCACCCCCGCCGGCAGTCGGTCCAAAGCCCCCTCCCAGTCAGCCTGGTCGAAGGGCGGCGCCATGGAGAAGGCATTCAGACGCAGGGTCGGGACCTGGAGCGTCCCGGTCATGGAGGCGATCACCTCCCGACACGTGTCGGCGTCGTAGGCGGCAATGGCGGGATTCCGCTGGAGGCTGTGGAGGCGGGCTCGAAGCGCGGCCCCCTCCCCTCCCTCGTGCTCCGCCAGGATCGTCCGCCGGGTCTCCAGGAGCGCCGGCGCGTCTGCGGCGCAGTCGAGCTCCACGTTGCGGAAGTGCTCCATGGAACCCACCCGAGGGGCCACGTCCCTGGCGCGGAGAGCCAGGGGAACGTGAGATGCGATGGGAAGGCCCCGGGCCTCGGCCTCCTCGACCAGGGCATCGAAGACCTCCGGCGTCACCATCTCGTAGACCTTCACGAAGTCCACCCCGGCGGAGTCCAGCGAGGCGACGGCGGCCCGGGCCGCCTCCGGGCTCGGATTCGCGGTGCCGATCTCCGGGCGACCCACCCCGTCGTAGACGACGTGCTCACCGTCGAGGAGGGGGCCAGAGAAGAACACCCTTGGCGCGTCGGCCCCGGGAGCCCGCATGCGGTCCACCACCGGGAGGAGATTCGCCAGAAGCCCCCCGGTGTCCCGCACGCTCGTGACCCCCCAGTCCAGGAAGAGGGCCGGCATGGCCTCGGTGAGGGCCGGGTCGTAGGTGAGGTGGACGTGGGCGTCCCAGAGCCCCGGGATCAGGTACTGCCCGGAGCCATCCACAAGCCGGGCCCCATCGGGAATAGCGGCGTCGGCGGCGACGGCGGTGATCCGGTCTCCCTGCACCACCACGGTCATCCCACCCCTCGCTCCCTCGACAGCGTCCACCACGGTCACATCGGTGATCGCCACGGGTGGTACGTCACCCCCGGCGGCCTGGAAAGACGGCCCTTCGCCGGAGGAGTCGCTCTCGTCGCTACCGGAGCACGCCAGGGTTGCGAGGAGGAAGAGCCCGGGTGCGGTGCGGCACCGCCTCCAGGAGGCAGAAGGGCGTTGGGGCATCGGAGCTCCGGGCTTGGGTGAGGATGCCAAGGTGGCGCCGACCACGTCGACACGCGAGCCCCGGGCTCCCCCGCTCTCGTCTGATGCGCCCCTGGCCCTGGATGGAACCTCAGGCCCCTCTGGACGAGGCTGCCGGGGCAGGGTGGGCTCCCCGCCCGGACGAGGAGGTCAGAGGCAGGATCTCGGAGGGGGGGCCCTGCGCCACCAACGAGCCGTCTCTGATCAGAACCACCCGATCGCAGCTCTCCACCGTGCTGAGCCGGTGGGCGATGAGGATCAGCGTCCGTCCACCCTTCAGCCGCTCGATGGCCGCCATGACCACCTGCTCCGTTTCATGGTCCAGCGCCGAAGTGGCCTCGTCCATGACCAGCACCTCGGGTTCGTCGTAGAGGGCTCGGGCGATGCCGATCCTCTGTCGCTGCCCTCCGGACACCCGCACGCCCCGCTCTCCCACCGCCGTATCCAGCCGCTTCGGTAGACTCCGGACGAACTCCGCGAGTTGGGCCCTCTCCAGGGCCAACCACACCGCATCGTCGTCGATGTCGTCTCGCCGCACGCCAAAGGCCACGTTCTCCCGGATGCTGACATCGGCGAGGAAGATATCCTGGGGGATATACCCGACCTGGCGACGCCAGCCCGTCTCCCGACCGGTGAGGTCTTCACCGTCCACGAGCACTCGACCTCGCGTGGGGACGAGGAGCCCCAGGACGAGGTCGACGAGGGTGGTCTTCCCGGAGCCGGTGGGTCCCACGAGGCCCACGGCCTCTCCCCGGGCGATCTCCAGGTCGATGTGCCTCAAGACTGGAGCCTCCGTCCCCTCGTAGGTGAAGGTCACGTCGTCCAGACAGATCTGTTCACTCAACGGGGGAACCGCGTCTGAGGAGGCCTCCTCACCGCCGCTCTCGATCAGGTCCGCATAGACGGCATCCAGCGACGCCTTCCCCCACCGGGTCATGTTGAGCCCGTGGACGATCCGGTTGAAGGCCGGGATCATTCGGGCCACCGAAACGGCCAGAAGGGCGAGCACCGGGACCAGGGTCTCCGTCTCTCCACCGCTCGCCAGGAAGTAGGCGGCAACAGCCAGGAGACCCAATACCGCCACCACCTCGAGGACGAGGCGGGGGAGGTCCGCGAGGACCGACCGGATCATCCCGACTTCGGCGAACGCCCTCGCGGCCTCGTTGAATCGACCGAGGAAGTGAGACTCTCGCCCCAGGACCTTCGTCATCTTGACTCCGCCCAACCCCTCATTCACCGCCCGGATCATCTCCTCCCGCTGAATGCGCTCCTCCTTGCCTAGCCTGATCACCCGGGTCCGAACGACCCGGGCGAACACGTAGCTGGTCCCTCCCAGGATCCCCAGCGCCGCCAGTGAGGTGACGGGCTCGACCCAGAGGAGGAGTGCGAAGATCGCCGTGAGCGTCAGGACCTCCATGCCGATCTTCAGAGAGGGCAAGACCACCCCGGACACCACGCCCATGGCGTCATTGTTGGTGTTGTGGAGCAACTCCGAACTGTTGCGCCGCAGGTGGAAGGCGTAGGGCTGGCGAAGGTAGTGCCCCAGGAGCCGGCCCGCCATGGACACCTGCCACCCGAAGACGAGGCGGTTGGTGGTCCAGGCCAACGCCGTCAGGTAGGCGGCCTTCGACACGAAGACGACCGCGAGAACCGCTCCGGCCAGTACCGTGATCTCCGCATCGGTCTCGGCGCCGAACCACCCGAGGATCGATGATCCAATCGGATGATCCCGGAGCATGTCGGGGTTGGTCAGCGTGGCCACGAAGGCCGGGATGGCCCCGACACCGGCCATCTCCAGGAGCGCCCCCAGCACCATGGCGAAGAAGAGGAGCAGGGCCCGCATCTTCTCTCGCCGATCAAAGAGGCGACGCAGCTTTCGGCCAGTCTCGAACACAGGACCCCGGTGCGGGAGAGGTTGGGGGGAGAGCGCCGGAAGGCCTCACCAGAGGGACGAACCCATCTCCAAGTCTGCACCGGAAATCGTTGCAGATCAATTGAAATCGTGCATCGACGATGCCCCGCCCGTTGACCCTGTGGGCCGGCAAGCCCTACCGTTGGCGCTTGATCGCGGACGAGGGTGGAGCCACGGGCCGGGAGCGGGGACGGGGATGATTCTGGACGACGCGGCACATGCCAATCTGCTTCGGCGCCTCAGGAGCCTCCTCCTGGGGGTTCTGGTGTTCGGGGCCCTGGGCCTCGGGGCGGAGCTCACCCGTGTGGAGCACTGGGACGGACCTGTTCAGTGGGTGCCTCTCGGACTCCTCGGAGTCATCGCCGTGGCTAGCGTGGGGATCTGGGCTCACCCCCTCCCCGTCGCAGTGAAGCTCTTTCGAGGGCTCATGGTGGTGACCCTCCTGGCCGGCTGCTTCGGCGGCCTCCTCCACTTTCGGACCAACGCGATCCAGGAGCGTGAGCAGGACCCGACCATCAGCGGAGCTACGCTGGTCGACGCAGCGCTGTCCGGTCGAGCCCCGACTCTGGCGCCAGGTGCGCTGATCCAGCTCGCCCTACTCGGTCTCGTGGCGGTCTACCGCCACCCGGGGCTCGAGCGACCCACCTGAACGGCTCGCGCCTGGCACGACCCTTCCATCAACTGGACTCCCCACCTTCCCCGCGACGCGGAGAGTCCCTCTATGGCGAAGCACCACGGAGTACCCGTTTTGGCGCCGCTGCTGGTCCTTGCCATGCTTCTGGCAGGCTGCGACTCGGAGAGCGACCCACTCCTTCCTGAAGAGGAACTTCCTGCCGAGGTGCAGGACTTCGTGTCCCTCATGAACGCCCATCGGCAGAGCGTTGGCTGCGACCCGCTGGCGTGGAGTACCGCGGTGGCCGGGGTGGCGCAGGCCCACTCCGAGGACATGATCGCGCGCTCCTACTTCGCCCATGACAACCCGGACGGGGAGTCCCCATTCGACAGGCTCCGGTCTGCGGGCATCTCCTATCGTGGCGCTGCGGAGAACATCGCGTACGGCTACCCCAACGCCTCTGCGGTCCTCGACGGTTGGCTGAACAGCTCGGGCCACCGCAGAAACATCGAGAACTGCAGCCTTTCGGAGCACGGGGTCGGGCTCGAAGGGACGCACTGGACCCACGTGTTCATCCGGCCGTAGGCCTCCTCGAAACGCCCCCTGGGTGCCGGGAGCGGGTCAGCGCGTGAGTGGCGAGGCGGTCTGGTGACACGGTCTGGGGTCGGCGCGCTCCAACGCAGGGGCACGACCTGAGGCGCCCACGACTGATCGAGGGGCTCGGGGGAGACTGACGCCGGGGCCTGTTGCGGTCCGCCCTGCATTGCGCGGCAGTTGTGCCTATCATCCGGAGCCCAGTGAGGGCCTCCGGATTTGAACCCGTCCCACCCGAGAGCATCGAACATGAAGCGGATCCCCCACGCCGCCCTGGCCCCTTCCCTGGTCGCCGCCCTGGTCGCCGCCACGACCCCGGCCCCCACCGAGGCCCAGGGGGGCCGGAACAACGTGACGGAGATCGGTCCCGGCGAGGCGTGCCCCACAGGGACCACCGAGATCCGACCCGGGCGATGCATGGCCCCGGAGTACCCGACGCCCAGCATCGTGGATTACCGTCCCGAGTCGACCTTGATCACCGAGGAGCACGAGGTGCCCCGGGCGCGGTTTCCCGTGGTGGACTTCCACGGGCATCCCCGGGGCTTCGCGACCCCGGAGGGGCTGGCCGAACTCGGGGCGGCCATGGATGAGCTGAACCTCCGGGTCATGATCGCCGCCAACAACGTCCGGGGCGATCAGCTCCGCTCCACCCTGGCCGCCATCGAAGCCTCGCCGATGCGGGACCGGGTTCGGGTCATGACGGGGATCGACTTCCGCAACGTGGGCCCGGGGTGGGCGGAGCGGGCCGTCGAAGAGCTCGAGGCCGACGCTGCGGCGGGGGCCGTGGCCATCGGGGAGATCAGCAAGGGGCTCGGCCTCTCCTACCGGAAGGCGGATGGCAGCCGACTCCGGATCGACGATCCGGATCTGGACCCGGTGTGGGAGGCTGCGGCGCGGCTGAACCTCCCGGTCTTCATCCATACCGCCGACCCGCCCGAGTTCTTCGAGCCGCTGGACTACACGAACGAGCGCTGGCTCGAGCAGGCCCTCTTCCCGAACCGCCAGTACCCCTCGGACGAGTTCCCCTCCTTCGAGCAGCTCGCCGAAGAGCGGGACAACCTCTTTCGCAACAACCCCGAGACCACCTTCGTCACGGCCCACATGGGGTGGCACGCCAACGATCTGGGGCGGCTGGGACGACTCATGGACGAGCTACCGAACCTCTACGCGGAGATGGGGGCGATCCTCTACGACCTGGGACGGCAGCCCCGAACCGCCCACGACTTCTTCGTGCGCTACCAGGACCGGATCCTCTTCGGCAAGGACTCGTTCCAGCCCGGCGAGTACCCGTACTACTGGCGCGTTCTGGAGACGGCGGACGAGTACTTCGACTACTACCGGGACTACCACGCCTTCTGGAAGCTCTACGGCATGGACCTCCCCGACGAAGTCCTCCGGAAGATCTACTACGAGAACGCGGTGCGGTTGATGCCCGGGTTGCCCCAGGAGGGTTGGCCGAGCTGAGCGGGTAACGACCCGGCAGCCCGTTCGGGTGATCCCGAAGCCGCGGTGCCGGGCGCACGGAAACAGGGGGTCGGAAGGAGAGCGGGGCCGGTTACACACCTGTAGCGGTTCCGAGGCCCGATCGCAGCCTGACCGCAGCCGCACAGCCCATCGGCTTTCGTAACCTCAGTCGCTACTTCGGATCCACTCGAAACTGAGGTATCGGTATGCGACTCTCTCGTACAGGGGTCGGTGTTGCGGCTCTGGCACTGATCTTGTCGGCCTGTCAGGACGATCCAATACGGCCCCAGGAGGAAACCGTGACTCCTCCCACCGCCGAGGGACGGCTCTTCCGCAGGCTCAAGCGCAAGACGTTCTTCACCCTCGAGATCCTCCACAACAACGACGGCGAGTCGGAACTCCTCGGAGACGGGGAGTTCGGTGGCATCGCTCGGTTCGCCCAGACGGTGGCCGACCTCGAGGACAAGGCCACCAAGGGGTGTAGGGACTTCCGTCCCCCGGTGGATCGCGGCGCACCTCTTTGCGACGTCCTCCTGGTCTCGTCGGGTGACAACATCCTCGCTGGTCCCGAGTTCAGCGCGAGCCTCGATGAGGGCCCACCCTTCTTTGACTCCGAGGCGCTGGATCGCATCGGCTACGACGCCATCGCACTGGGGAACCACGAGTTCGACTTCGGCACGGCGGTTCTCGCCGACTTCGTAGGCGGATTCCGGCGTAGCCGGGCTCCGTTCCTGAGCGCGAATCTGGACTTCGGCCCGGACGGCAACCTGTCGAGCCTCGCAGCCCGGCGCCGTCTGGCCGCCAGCAGGGTGGTCCGGCTCAAGGGGCAGCGGGTCGGGGTCATCGGAGCCACCACCCCGAGGCTCCGTGAGATCTCTTCCCCCGGAGACGTGATCATCCGGCAGAACGTCGCCGACGACATCCAGCGGGAAGTCCACCGGCTTCAGTCCCGGGGCGTCAAGATCATCGTTTTGATCGCCCACCTGCAGAGCATCAACGAAGACCTCGAGCTGATCCCGATGCTCGACGGCGTCGACGTGGTGGTAGCCGGCGGGGGAGATGAGCTCCTGGCCAACGACCCCGGTTCTGTGATCCCGGGGGACGAGGACGACATCTCCGGCCCCTACCCTCTCATTGCCGAGGATATCGACGGGACCGACATCCCGGTGATCACGACCTCAGGGCAGTACCGCTACGTGGGCCGCCTCAGGGTCGAGTTCAACATCTTCGGTGAGGTACTTCGGTCCAAGGGGGGGCCGGTGGTCGTAGAGGGCGCCGAGGATCCCGAAATCCTGGCCCGGGTGCAGGAGCCCGTGGCCAACGCGGTGGCGGCCCTCCAGGCCGAGCAGATCGGAACGACCCAGGTGGAGCTCAACGGTGTTCGTGGCGACGTTCGCACCATCGAAACCAACGAGGGCAACCTGATCGCCGACGCGCTGCGGTGGCAGGCGACCCAGGTCGCCGGCTCCGTGGGGCAGCCAGCCCCGGATGTGGCGATCCAGAACGGGGGCGGCATCCGGAACGATGATGTCGTCCCGGTGGGTCCGCTCACGGTCTTCGACACCTTCGACTGGGTGCCCTTCCCGAACTTCGTAACGTTCGTCCCGGGTGTGAGCCGCGAGCTGTTCAGGCAGCTCCTGGAGAATGCGGTGTCCGAGGTCGAGAACGTGAACGGTCGGTTCGCCCAGGTCTCGGGGTTCAACTTCGTCTGGGACGCGTCTGGCGTCCCGGGCTCCAGCCGCGTGGTCGATGTCATCCTCGACGATGGCACACCGATCGTCGTGGGTGGCGAGGTTCAGCCGGGCCCGGCTCTGACGCTGGCGACCATCGATTTCCTGGCCCGGGGTGGGGACGGCTATCCGCTGGCGGGCATCACCCCGGTCCCCACCACCTTCACCTACCAGCAGGCCGTGCAGAACTACATCGAGACCGAGCTGGCCGGCACGGTATCCGCCGCGGACTATCCCGCTGGCGGCGAGGGACGAATCACGCGCCTGAACTGAGGTATAGACGGGGGGCCGGTGCTTCACCCGTGACGCTCCCGGCAACCCACATCCAGGCCACGGCCCGGATCGCGGTCCCGCGATCCGGGCCGTTGTGCCTCCTGGATCTGGCCTTGATCTTCCCCCCTTACAACCCTTCCGGCGCCCAGATCTCCGTGTTCTCGTCCCAGGGATCCAGGGCCTCCATGCCCAGCTCGGCGAGGCGCTCGTTGACCGACGCGAGCTGATCCGCCCACACCCCGTCCAGGGTCGTGAGGTAACCATCCAGCCGCCCCACCATGATGTCGAAGACCTCCCGCATCCCATCGTTCGGGGCACCATCGCCTCGGTCGACCATGGAGAGCAGGTTCGCCAGGCGGTTGTTGACCTTGATGGGGAAGTTCAGGGGATCCTGCCCCGAGCGGTTCCGGACCTGGTAGATGTCGGCTTCCACCCCGCCGGCGGCGGCCATGAGGGCATCGATCCGCTCACGGAGCTCGTCGTCGTCGGACCCGGCCAGGCGATCCTCCACCTGGGTCCGGGTGCGTCGGATGGCAATGACGGCCTGGTTGGCCCGTTCCACCTGATCCCGGATCTCCACCCCGAACTCATACTGAGCCTGTAGATCGGCGTCGGTAGCGTCGTCGATCCAGGGGTTTCGCTCGATGGTCAGCGGGCTCTCCTGGGTGACGCCGTCGGCGGTGAGCCGGACGGTGTAGCCCCCCGGCGGCAGCGTCGGCGCCGTCGTCCGCACGCCCCACAGGATCATCCGGGGAAACTCGGTCCACCCGTCGGCCTTCATGTCCCAACGGAGGGTATTGAGGCCTTGCTCCACAGGCATGCCGTCCTGGGCGTAGCGGCTCTCATACGGACTGTCCTCTCCCTCCTCCTCATCCTCCCTCGGCTCCGGCTCGAAGCTGCGCACCACCTCGCCCGCGGCGTCGAGGATCTCCAGGCTGGCCTCGCTCGGGACGTCCCGGAGCCAGTAGGAGAGCTCCAACTCTCCGGCGGAGCGATAGGCCGTCGGGGGATCGAAGAGGCGCGCCGCGGCACCCGTCATCCCCGGCTCGGCCTGGCGGATCGGCGCCATGTTGTCCAGCACCCAGAAGCCCCGGCCGTGGGAGGCGATGGCAAGCTCGTTGTGCTCCACCACCACGTTCGTCACCGGCAGGTCCGGGAAGCCCGGGTTCAGCTCCTGCCAGGTCGCCCCGTCGTTGTACGAGACGTAGACCCCATGGTTGGTCCCGGCGTAGAGGAGGCCCTCTCGGTTCGGGTCCTCCCGCACCGCGTTCACGTAGGCGTCTTCACGGATTCCGTCGGTGATCAGAGTCCAGCTGGCGCCGTAATCGTCGGTCCGGAAAATGTAGGGGGTGAAGTCGTTCAGGAGCGGTTTGCGGACCGAGACGTAAGCCCGCCCCGACGCAAATGCCGAGGCGTCGATCTGGCTCACCCGCCCGAAGTCCGGCATGTCCGGGGGCGTGACGTTCATCCAGTTCGCACCGCCGTCCCGGGTCACGTGCACCAGGCCGTCGTCGGAGCCGGCCCAGACCACGTCGATGTCGATCTTGCCGGGGCCTACCGCGAAGATGGTGGCGTAGACCTCCGGGCCGTTCATGTCACCGGTGATGGGCCCGCCCGAGGGCCCCAGCGTCATGGGATCGGCCCGGGTCAGGTCCGGGCTCATCTGCTCCCAGCTGTTCCCGCCGTCCTCGGTCTTCCAGAGCCGATTGGACGAGACGTACATGACGTCCTCGTCGAGGGGCGAGAAGAGGATCGGGAAGGTCCACTGCCAACGCTCCACCATGTCGATGGCGGGCTCCCCGGAGTAGAACCACGGGTAGGGCGCGACCTCCCGGCCCACGTCCAGCTCCTTGTTGTACTTGTCGAGGTAGCGCCCGTTGTTGGTGCCGCTGAAGAAGATGTCCAGATCCTTGGGGTCCGGAGCGATGTAGCCCGGCTCACCGCCACCTACCACGTAGGCGTAGCTCATGGAGCCCTCGGTGATGCTCCCGGGCTGCCCTGCGAGGGGATTCACCTCCTCGTCGCCCAGGCGTCCCCGATTCCAGTCCGACGGCAGGCAGAGGGTCGAGTTGTCCTGCTGGGACCCGCACACGTGGAAGGGCACGTGGGCCGTGGTCACCGCCTGATAGAACTGGGAGGTGGAGAACTCCTGGTCCGTCCACTCCTCCCCTGTCACGAAGCTCACTGCCCCACCGCCGTCGTTCCCGTCGATCAGGTGCGTCGGATCGTCGGGGTCGATCCAGAAGTCATGGTGATCCCCGTGGGTGCCGTTGTCGATGACCTCGAGGGTCTCGCCGCCATCGGTGCTGCGGAAGAGGCGCGTGTTCTGCATGTAGACCACGTCGGGATCCTGGTGATCCGCGAAGACGTGGGTGTAGTAGAAGGCCCGCTGCCGAATGCGGCGCTCGTCGTTGACCAAAGCCCAGCTGTCGCCGCCGTCGTCGCTGCGGAAGAGCCCGCCGTCATCGTTCTCGAAGAGGGCGTAGACCCGGTCGGGATCCGCGCTGCTGACGGCGAGCCCGATGCGACCGACCACACCCTCCTGGGGCATCCCGGGATTCCGGGTCAGCTCGGTCCAGCTGTCTCCCCCGTCGGTGCTCTTGAACATCCCGCTACCCGGGCCACCGGAGGACATGGTGTACTCCTTCCGGAAAGCCTGCCACAGGCTGGCGTAGATCACGTCGGGGTTGGTCCGATCCAGCGCCAGGTCGATGGCCCCGGTCTCGTCGTCCCGGTAGAGGACCTTCTCCCACGTATCACCCCCGTCCATGCTCCGGAACACGCCGCGCTCCTCGGAGGGGACGGAGTACTTCCCGAAGCTTGCGACGTAGATGATGTCGGGGTTCGTGGGGTGGATGCGGATCTTGCTGATGCCGTGGGACTCGCCGAAGCCGACGTGCTCCCACGTCTCCCCGGCATCCCGGCTGCGGTAGACGCCGTCCCCGGGGAGGATGTTGCCCCGGATGCAGGTCTCCCCGGTGCCGATGAAGATCAGGTCGGGGTTGGACTCGCTCACCGCCACCGCACCCACGGAGGCCGACGAGATCTGGAAGTCGGTGACCGGGAACCAATCCTGACCGCCGTCGGTGGTCTTCCAGAGGCCACCGCCGGTGGCGCCAAAGTAGGCCACGTCGGGCTGTCCCCTTACGCCGGACACGGCGATGGAGCGCCCACCCCGGTCCGGTCCGATGTTTCGCCACTGGTAGTGGTCCAGGATCTCGTCCGTGAGGACGGGATCCGCGTCGAAGGACGAAGTCTGGGCGGTGAGAGGGGCCGAGGCGGCCAGGGCCAGGATCGCGGCGCAGGCGAGGAGGCGGTCTTGCATGATCGAATCCGGGTGGTGTGTGGAGAGGCGGAAGCCAAGGTAGGCCACCGACTCGCTATTCGCACCCGCCCTCGCGCCCACGCGCAATCAATCCGTCGCGGCCAAGTCGCTCTCCGCCCTCGGGAATCGAAGGATCGGGCCCGTCCGCTGGACGGACTCCGCCCCCCCGCCGAGACCTCAGGCCCCCTCGTAGGCCTCCCTCAACCATCCGATCAACTCATCGTCCACCTGGGCAACTTCGGTCAGCCGCACTCGATGACTCACCATCGAGTTGAAGCTGCCCGAGGCCTCCAGGCGCTCCGTGGTCTCGTGCTCCGGTCCCAGATTCAGGCCGACATCGACCCGGGTCCGGGTCGATGGCTGGACGATGGCGAACTGCTTGGAGCGTCGAAGAGACACGTAGCTCTTCTTCGGAGCCACCTCGACGTCGTCCCCCAGAGCGGTGATCCGGGTCAGGAGCGCATCCCGGATCGGCGCCAGCCCCGCCTTGGGTCCGCCGTACTGGGCATCGATGAGATCGTCGCCTGATACGTGGGTCGCGGCGGTCCGGCGAGACTCGTGTGCGATCAGGTTGGCGAAGCCGTGGCTCACCCCGTGATCCGTCTTGAGCATCTTCACGATCTGGCCGTGCTTCTCCAGCCCCGACCCGGCGACGATCTCTCGCCACGCTTCCAGGTCCTTCCCGGTCTTCTCCGGGAGGTTGCGGATCATGCTGGCTGCCTGTTCCTCGGGTGTGGCCATCGATGCGCTCCGATGCGGGGGTTGGGGATCGTTTGGGGCTCCAGAACACTAGATGTCGTACGGTGCACCCTCCAAGGGCACTGCACGCACCGTCCGGCACCGTGATACCATACGACCATCCCGCCGCACGTTACGGGTCCGCCGTAAACCGGCTCAACGCCCAGCAGGAGTCTCGATGATCCCACGCCTCGTCCGCTCCCGCCACCCCTCTTCGCTTCGGTCGACTCACGCTGGCCCCTCCCCCCTCGGGACCGCCGCTCCCTCCACGGTCTCCCTCCTGGCGGCCCTTCTGGTCCTCGCGGCCTGCGGGGAGAGCTCGACCGTCCCGACGCCGACGCCCCCCGTCGTCCCCGTCCCCACCACGCTGGAGATCTCCACCGAGGAGGTCCTCCTCTCCTTCATCGGGGGCTCCGCCCAGGTGACCGCCCGCGTCCTGGATCAGGACGGGGACCCCATGCCCGGAGAAGAGGTGGTCTTCGAGGTGGCCGACGATAGCGTGGCCAGCGTGGACGCCACGGGGCTAGTTGTCGCCGCTGGCGAGGGGCTCACCCGTCTCGACGCGACCTCCGGCTCGCTGATCGCCTCCGCCGACGTCGACGTCCGAACCGGCTGGATCGCGGTGGCAGCCGGACGAGAGCACGCCTGCGGCCTCTGGGGCCACGGGGTCCCCTTCTGCTGGGGAGACAACGGCTTTGGCCAGCTCGGCCTGGGACCCGAGGGGGGGACCGGAGCTCCGAACCCGGCACCGGTGGACTCCGACATCCTCTTCCAGGAACTGGCGCTGGGCGACGGCCACAGCTGCGGTCTGGCGACCACAGGCGAGGTCTTCTGCTGGGGGTGGAACGCCGTGGGGCAGCTCGGTACCGGCGACGTAGCCCCTCGAGACGCCCCTGCGGCCTTGGAGACCAACGCCCGTTTCGTCGAACTCACCGTGGGTGCCTTCCACGGCTGCGCCATCACGGATGCCGACGCCGCCCTGTGCTGGGGCGGCGGAGGAGGATTCGAGGACGGCCGGGACCTGGCCATGGGCTTCGAACCCCCGGACGCCTGCAGCCCCCCAGGCTCCTTCTTCTCCGATCGCTGCAGCCTGACGCCCCGGGCGGTTGGCGGGGACATCGCCTTCAGTCAGCTCTCGGCGGGACTCTTCCACAGCTGCGGCGTGGGGACCGACGGGCGAGGCTGGTGCTGGGGGTGGAACCGGGGCCAACTCGGGAACGGGGAGAACCACGGCGACGATCCCGGGAGCACCGATCCAGGATACGCAGACCCGGTCCTCGTGTCCGGAGCGCTGACCCTCGACCGCGTCTCCGCCGGAAACGTCCACTCGTGCGGCGTGGCCACCGGAGGCGACGCCTGGTGCTGGGGGGAGGAGGAGTTCCAGAGCGGGGCCCTGGGCAGCGGCGACGTGCTGGGAAGCACGGTCCCTGTGGAGGTGGATTCCAACGCCGCCTTCACCGTCGTGCAGGCCGCCGCCATGAACAGCATCTACAACCAGTTCACCTGCGGCCTGGACAGCGAGGGCAACGCCTCCTGCTGGGGAGCGAACCGCCGAGGTCAGCTCGGCGCCACCTCCTTCGACAGCTGCGCGGTGGAGGCGGGTCAGATCCCCTGCTCCGTCTCCCCGGTCCTGGTGGATTCGGATCTCACCTTCGAAGACATCGCCGTGGGCCTGGAGTTCACCTGCGGGCTGGGGTCCGACGAGGGGGTGTGGTGCTGGGGTGCCAACAACGCCGGACAGCTCGGTAACGGCGGCGGCGTCGACCGGACCACGCCGGTCCGGGTCACCGATCCTCCCCCGCTCGTCGAGCCGGAGCCTGCCGGGGGCTGACCGCAACGAGTCTCTGGCTTCCAACGCCTCCAGGGGTGAGGCGCGAGAGCAACGGGGCGCGTCGCCCTCGCCGCGAGACCGGCCCCCTCCCGACGGGTGGCCCGGTGGGGATCTAAGGGCCGTTCGGCGAGGAAAGACGGGGCCTTTCGCCTTGGACGCGGTGCTCGGCACGACCCCTGCCTCCTGTGGTGACCGAAGACGCCGATCCTCTCTGCGGACCTCGCCGACCCCGTCGATGAGGCCGCAGACCTCCCCCGGGAATCGAACATGGCCCCCACCTGCTCTCGCCTTCGCAAGCCTCTCCTCACCGCCGGCCGCCCGCTGCTCGTCACCGCCGTCGCCCTCCTGGGCGCCTGTGAGTCGCCCACGGCCACGGAGCCGGGTCCTGAGCCGCTCCTGCAGACGGTCGCGCACGAGTACGGATTCGAGCCGGTGGGCGGAGGGGCTCAGGAGCTCTCGGTGCGCTACACCTTCCACAACAGCACCGCCGCTCCGGTCCTGGTAGGCAACTGCAACGGCGTCTTCAGCCACGGACTCGAGCGTCTGACGGACCAGGGGTGGCAGCGGAGCTGGAGCGCCAGCCTCCTGCTGTGCCGGAGTGAGCCCATCGAGATCGCACCTGGAGAGCGCTGGAGCGGCGAGGTGGTGGTTCGGGCCGTGTCGGCCACGGCCCTCTCCGGGGCGGAGCTGGCCCTCGCCGACGATCTGAGCGGGACCTATCGCCTGGTCTGGGACGTGCCGACCACCGACGGTCCTGCGGGTGAGGAGGTCCTGGCCAAGGACCTTCGGGTCAGCA
>JGI12210J13797_10430137_pt1 | contig 14799 bp, 10 predicted proteins | sample ElkSlonscriptome_3_FD_13797 | JGI IMG/M metagenome (IMG submission 13797)
GTCTCGGCGTCCCAAGCTGCTGGTGCAGGTAGGCCAGCGTCAGCGCCGCCGATTCCGCCCGCTGCTCCGGAGTCACGCCGGAGCCGTGCCCGCCTTCCACATTCTCGAAGTACAGGAGGGGGTGCCCCATGGCATCCATCTTCGCCGCCATCTTCCGGGCGTGTCCCGGGTGCACCCGATCGTCTCGGGTGGTGGTGAAGATGAAGGGGACGGGATAGTCGGTGTCCTCATCCACGTTCTGGTAGGGGGAGTACTCGCTGATGTACGCCCACTCCTCGGGGTCGTCGGGATCTCCGTACTCCGCCATCCAGCTCGCCCCGGCCAGGAGGAGGTGGTAGCGCTTCATGTCCAGGAGCGGGACCTGGATGACCACGGCGTTGTAGAGATCGGGCCGCTGGGTCATGGCGGCGCCCACCAGCAGTCCTCCGTTGCTTCCGCCCTGAATTCCCAGGTGCTCTGGCGAGGTGATGCCTCGCTCGATCAGGTCCTCGGACACGGCGATGAAGTCGTCGTAGGCCCGCTGGCGGTTCTCCTTGAGGGCCGCCTTCCACCAGTCGGGGCCGAACTCACCGCCGCCCCGGATGTTGGCCAGGACGTACACGCCGCCTCCCTCGACCCAGTTCTTCCCCGTGGCGCCCAGGTAGCCCGGCGTCCGAGAGATCTGGAAGCCCCCGTAAGCCGTCAGGAGCGTCGGGTTGCTCCCATCCGTGGGAGCCGCCTCGGGGCGGACCACGAAGTAGGGGACCCGGGTCCCGTCTTTGGAGGTAGCGTGGTGCTGTTCCACCCGCAGACCCTCGGGATCGAACTGATCCGGTAGGGATCGGACCTCCTCGATGTCGCCGTCTTCGTCCGCCAGGTACAACGTCGAAGGCCGGACGAAGGAGCTGTAGGTGAAGAAGAAGCGGTTGTCGTGCGCCGAGGTCGCTACCACGGCGACGGCGCCCATGGGAGGTGTGTCGATGGCCTCGTAGCGCCACTCGTCGCCCTCTCTCCAGTAGCGCAGCAGCTCGCCCTGGACGTCGGTGAGGCGGTTCACCAGGAGGTAGTCCCGGGTCCGGGCGATGCCGTTGATCGTAGAGCGTTCTCCTGGCTCGAGCATGATCTCGATGTCACCGCCACCGGCACGGAACTCGTCGAGGTTCGTCGAAACCACCGCGCCGGCCGGGAAGGTCTCTCCGTTCACCGTCCAGTCCGAGACGAGCTGAAGCACCATCTGGTCGCCCATGTACTGGGCCTGCGCGTCGGTGGGAATGTCGAGGCGCTCGAGCTCACCGTCCTCGAGGATGTGGTTCTCGAAGTCGAAGATGGTGATGAGGCGCGTGACCATCGCCATCTGACCCTCGGTCGTCTCCTGAGAGCCCACGAACATCCCCATGTCCTCCTCCTCGGCCTCGGCCAGGAGGGTGGCGGACTCCAGCGGGGTGCCGCGAGTCCAAAGCCAGGCGCCACGGGAATACCCTGAGGTGGTCACGTAGTCGGCGTCGAGGTTGTGATGGACCAGGACGGTGTTCTCATCGATCCATGCCGTCCCGTTCTTGGAGACCGGTACCGAGAATCCCCCGGACACGAAGTCCCGTGTCTGCATGTCGAACTCCCGGATCTCCACCGCGTCCGAGCCCCCTGGCGACAGGCTGACCAGGCAGTGACGGTTCTCCGGGGCGAGGCAGTTCATCCCCCGAAAGGCCCAGGCCTCGTCCTCGGCGGCGGCGAGGGCGTCGATGTCGAGCACCGTCTCCCAGGTGGGGTCCCCGTCGAGGTAGTCGTCCCAAGACGTGCGGCGGTAGAGCCCCCGGGGGTGCTCCCCGTCGGTCCAGAAGTTGTAGAGCCACTCCCCTCGCATCGACGGGAAGGCGATCCGGTCGTCCGAGGTGAGGATCGCCATGGTGTTGTCGAAGGCCTGCTGGTAGGCCGGCAACGCCTGGAGCTCCGTTCGGGTCTGGGCGTTCTGGTCCAGGACCCACTCCATGGCTCGGTCGCCCTCGACCTCTTCGAGCCAGAGGTATGGGTCTTCCTGGGCGTCGGCAGGGGGTGCCACGGCAGCGACCATGGTGAGGCCAAGGGCGTACAGGCCTCCGGTGAGGTTCGCGCGTTTCATTATCGATCTCCTGAGTCTCGAGGATCGCGTCCCCTCCGTCCGTGCCGAGGCCCGCGAGGTGCATGATCGCCGCCAGTGCAGACTAACGCGGCCGAACCCTGACCGCACGCAGGGTGCTGCGATCCGTCCTTGACGGCCGACCTCCACACGTCGCGGCATAGGGTAGACGGCCAGGGGGTCGTTCAGACCGTCGGCATCGAGCGGGGGGCTCGGATGTGGCCCCGAGCGCGGACCCTACCGAAGCGAGTCGCCGTAGGAGGCGTAGATGCGCCCCGTGCGAAGGAACATGTCCTGGGGCGTGATGTCGCCGGTTCCTCCCCAGATGGGCCCAAAGTCCCAGCCTTGGTAGTTGCGGATCCCTGGAGCCATCAGGCCTACGTTCTCGTAGTGCATGATCAGCACCCCGTCGAGCCAGAACATGAACCAACCGTCGGTGTTGCCTGCGGTCCCTCTGTAGTGCAGGTACTCCATCGTGTGATACTCACCTCGCGTGAACTCGTCCTGGCCCGCGTCGTAGTTGGCGAGATTCTGGTTCCGAGCGGAGGTGTAGTTCGGGGAGTAGCGAGCGTCTGGGAGATCGCCCTGGGTCCCGATCGTGGGGCGGAGCGTTCCCAGATCCGACCCGAAGATCGAAAGGACGTTTTGGTCTCTCTCGTTGTCGAACGACAGGAATCCAAACTTGTTGACCCCTGACTGGTGCCCGTGGAACAGGGGGTCCATCCAGACGTCCTCGAACCGGTAGTAGTTGTAGGGTCCGTCGAGGACACCCTCGTCGTAGGTCACCCGCCCATTGCCACCTGGGTAGGCATCGCTCTGTCCTTCCGGGTACCGGAATTCGATGACCTCCCGGCCATCTCGAACGGCGTAGTAGACATCCCCATCCGCGACGCCCTTTGCGTTCACGAAGGTCCAGCCGTCGTTCTGAATGCCGTTGGCCACGCTAGGCTTGAGATCGAAGGCCGTGGTGAACCCCGGGGGTTCGTTGCCGATCTCAGGGGATGGGATGAACCCCGCCGGCGAAAGGTGCGGGTCGTCCTTGGCGTGGTCGCGGAGTGCCATCGTGGCGACCATGATGAGGCAGAGGACATAGAGACCTCCGGTAAGGTTCGCGCGTTGTATCATCGACTTCCAAGGTCTACTGGAGGTGGCCGTGGCGTGCGTGTCTGCGGGCGACGCGCACGTGCGTGCGGGTGCGCGCTTCACGCTCTCACCCACCCTCGAGATGCACTCACCCACTCTTTGGATCGTACGGAGGTAGTACCCTCGGCGCACCCCGATTGCCCTCCCCGTGTTCAGGCTCGCCGCGCTGTGATCCGGCGGTTAGACTGCGGGACAGGCGGCCGGAACCGATCCGCCGCGGCTCCACCCACCCGGACGATTCGATGGCTGCAGGAAGTACGAAGGCGGTGGTTGCCGCCCTGATCGCCAACCTCATCATCGCCGTAGCCAAGTTCGTCGCCGCGGGAGTGACGGGTAGTTCGGCGATGCTCTCCGAGGGAATCCACTCGGTGGCGGACAGCGGGAATCAGGCCCTGCTGCTCTTCGGCAATCGAAGGGCGCAGCGGCCCGCAGACCGCACCCACCCCTTCGGCTACGGTCCCGAGCTCTACTTCTGGAGCCTCATCGTAGCCGTGATCCTGTTTGGGCTCGGGGGAGGCTTCAGCATCTACGAGGGAATCGCCCACCTGGGCCATCCCGAGGTCCCAGGAGACCCGATCTGGGTGTACTCCGTTCTCGGGATCGCCTTCGTGGTGGAGGCCTATGCCCTGAAGGTGGCCGTCAAGCAGTTGAACGCCACGGGGGCCGAGGGGGGGTTCCTCCACCGTCTTCGGGCGAGCACCGATCCCCGAGTGTTCGTTCCCATCGCAGAGGATGCGGCGGCTCTCGTCGGGGTGGTCGTCGCCTTCCTCGGTGTCTTCCTGGCCCGGTCTCTGAACATGCCGGTCTTCGACGGCGCGTCGTCCATCGTCATCGGGCTCATTCTGGCTGGCGTCGCCCTCTTCCTGGCTGCGGAGACCCGCACCCTCATGGTGGGTGAAGCCGTGGAGGCGACTCTGGAGGCCAGGGTTCGGACCGTGTGCCAGAATAATCCCGACGTGGCCGAACTGGTGCGGCTGCGGGGGATCCACATGGGTCCCGACGAGATCCTCCTGGCCCTGGATGTCCGCTTCGTGCCCGATCTCTCAGGCTCCACGGTCGCGGAGGCCATCGACCGGTTGGAGGATCAGCTCCGGGCCATCGATCCACGAGTGAAGCGGCTCCTCGTGGAGCCTGACGCAGGGGTCCGGGGAGACCGGACCGCAGGGTTTCCGTAGCGGCGTCCAGGGGTCGAGGAACCCGGTCCGCCAAGCTCCGGCCCTGGACGGGAGAGCGACTCCGTTCGCCGTGAACGAGGGCCTGCACTGCGTCGGGACCTGCGGGCTCGCGCTCCATGGCTGGGACCAGCAGCGCACATGAGGCGTGCTCGGCGACCACGGTTCTGAGGAGGGGAATCTCGGTTCGCGCCCGGGCGGCCAGCAGCGGGCCGCCTCCCGGACCATCTTCGCGACGGCGGTGGCTGCAGCTAGGCTCGTCTTGCCGACCCTTAGACGGCGAGGTCGGGAGAGGCCACAGAGGGGACGCCGCCCCGCACCGTCACGCTCCGGAGTGGCGACGGGACACCATCCGGGAGGAGTCCCTCGGGGAGGTCGATTGCCCGCTCCGCGGCGACTGAAACGTCGCGGAATCCGGTGGCGCGCAGGAGCTCCAGGTAGTCCTCCTTGGCCATGGCGCCGGCTACACACCCCGCGTGAAGCTCGGCGGAGGCACGAACCGCGTCGGGCAACCCCCCTTCGTGGACGACGTCCGAGACACAGAAGTGTCCCCCCGGCCGCAGCACTCGCCGCATCTCGCTGAAGGCACGGGCCTTGTCGGGCACGAGGTTGAGGACGCAGTTCGAGATCACCACGTCGACAGACGCATCCGCAAAGGGGAGGGCCTCGATGTCGCCGTGCTCGAAGCGCACGTTGTCATAACCCAGCGCCGCAACATTCGTACGCGCCTTCTCGACCATCTCCGGAGTGAAGTCCACCCCCAGCACGCGCCCCTCGTCTCCCACGATCCTGCGGGCGACGAAGGCGTCGAGCCCGGCACCTGCGCCGAGATCCAGCACCGTCTGGCCAGGCGCCAATCCGGCGTGCTCGACCGGGAGCCCGCAACCGAGCTGGAGGTCGGCGTCGGCGACGTAGCCGTCCACTCCCTCGTACCCCTCGCCGATCATGTTGACCTCGTCGCTGCACCCCCCGTCGCCGCAGCAGGAGAGGGTCCCGCCCCGGGCGATCGACGCGTACTTCTCGCGGACCGTGGCCCGAAGGGCGTCTGGAGAAGGCGAGGGGCTGTTCGACGGGGCGTCTGGAGAAGGCGTTGTGCGTGTCATTGGAGTCATTCGGCGTTGGGGGGTGTGGCGTCGTCTTGTTGGAAGAGCTCAGCAGGACATCGGTCAGCAGCAGCCGGCATCCGGGTCCGGCACCAGCGAACCAAGGAACGCCGAGAGCTCCTCGCGCAGGGCTAGCAGCGCAGGGCGATCGAGGCAGTAGCAGACTCGGGGGCCGTCTACGGTGCCGAGGATGAGCCCGGCCTCCTTGAGCACCTTCAGGTGCTGCGAGACCGTCGCCTGTGCCAGCGGGAGCTCGTCCACGATCTCCCCGCAGACGCAGGTATCCCGCTCAGCGAGGACGCGCAGGACGTCGAGGCGGGCCGGGTGCGCGAGCGCCTTGAGGGCGTTCGCCAGGCGTAAGGCGTTGGCCGGGAAGGGGTCGAGAGGGGGTCCTGTTCTATTCATCGTTGATTTACGATCTACGATGAAACCGGTCGGGTCAACCCCTGGAGGCCGGGCTTCGCGAGGAGACCGGCGGCTCGGAGGGTCTCCGACAGCCCGGCGGTGTCCGGGGCGGCGAGGGGCAGGGTGCCGGGGTGGTGTCGATGCTGGTTCATCGGATGCTCTTCTGCGGGCGTGATCTACCTGGGGCTCACCCATGGGTTCGTACGGATCGCCGGATCGGATGCATCTGGGTGCCCGGCCCGATCGCGACGATCCGATTAGATTGATCGCGTTCCCGGGTCGCCCTCGCCGGCGATCGCCCCCTCCGGCGCGCCCCCTCACGCTGGAGGCGTACCGGAAACCCAGACGTGGGGGCGTACCGGAAACCCAGACTGCGGAAGGGGAGTAGAGAGCTGATGAAGATCGTTCGACGTGTCGACTGGATCGCACTCGCTCTGACCCTCGTCCCTGTCGTGTCGGCCTGCGCCGGCGCCTCACCCGGACCGAGCCAGGGCCCCGCTTCGGGGACCGAAGCCTCCCCCACGGGGCTCAGCGACGCCGAGGCTGCAGAGCTCGAGGCCGTCTTCCGGGCTCGGCGGGCCGAGGCGCTCGAGAACGTCCACCCCGCCGACGTCGAGTTCGTCGCCGGGATGATCGGGCATCACGCCCAGGCCCTCACCATGTCGGGGTACGCCCCGGACGCTGGAGGCAGCGCATCGGTCCAGACGCTAGCCGCCCGCATCATCAACGCCCAGAGGGACGAGATCGCCAACATGCAGCGCTGGCTGGCGGACCGTGATCTCCCGGTTCCCCAGGTTGCTGCGGATGGTACCGTGACACCGCCGGCCTCCGGATCCGAGAGTGGGGGTGGGATGGACCACGGCGAGATGGATCATGGAGTTGCAGGGCGCGGTGATATGGACCACGGGGGCATGGACCACGAAGGCATGCCCGGCATGCTCAGCCCGGAGCAGCTCGACGAGTTGAGCCGGGCCCGGGGCAGCGAGTTCGACCGGCTCTTCTTGACCTACATGATTCAGCACCACCAGGGCGCCGTCACCATGGTCCGCGATCTGTTCGCCCAGGACGGGGCGGCTCAGGACGATCTGATCTTCAAATTGGCCTCGGACATCCAGGTGGATCAGATCACCGAGATCGACCGGATGCAGTTGATGCTCGACGCCATGAGAAGTCCCGAACGACCCTGATTGTCTTCATCCGACGCGGTAACCCTTCGGTTGGCGTCGTCACCTCCCTCCCAAGTGTGTAGCCATGAGATCTTTCAAGTTCCCGCTCCCCGTCGGCGACCTCATCTCGAGAGCTGGCGCGACGTCCGTAGCCCTCACCGTGGCGGTGGCGTCCCTTACCCTGGTGAGCTGTAGCAGCCAGCCCGATGTCATGGAGGCGCCAGCGCCTCAGGCCCTCGTGCCGCTCCAGGCCAACCCGCCGTCTCCCGACCCTCGGGTCGGTCTCGGGGCCGGCCTGTTCGATGCCGACGAGGCGATCTGGAACCTCCGCCTGGTCTCGACTACGCCCCCGCCCCAGGACTTCATCGGGGTGACCAACTCGGATCTGGCGTTCACGGGTGACTACGCCATCCAGGGCAACTACAACGGGGTGCAGGTCTGGGATATCTCCAGCCCCGCGTCTCCTGAACTCGTGACGACCTACGTCTGCCCTGCCTCCCAGAGCGATGTGTCGGTTCACGGCGACCTCCTGTTCGTGTCCGGTGAGGGACTGGGAGGTCGGCTGGACTGTGGGACCGAGGGCGTCTCTACGGCGGTCAGTCAGGATCGCCTCCGAGGGATCCGGATCTTCGACATCTCCGACATCCGGAACCCGCGCTACATCTCCAACGTGCAGACGTGCCGAGGATCCCACACCCACACGGTGCTGGATCATCCCGGCGACGACGAGAACGTCTACATCTACGTGTCGGGCTCCGCGCCAGTACGCCCTGCCGAGGAGTTGCCGGGCTGCTCATCCGCACTGCCCGAAGAGGACCCCAACTCGGCCCTTTTCCGCATCGAAGTCATCCAGGTGCCGCTGGCGAATCCCGAGCGCGCCGCGATCGTGAGCTCGCCCCGGATCTTCGAGGATCTCGTGGCGCCCCCGGAGCACGGCATGGCCCCGGCGGACGCGGCTGTGATCGAGGAGGCCGAGGCGCGAGGTGCCTTCGTGGCCGATTTCGGAGGCCAGGCCCAGGTGCTCCCGGACATGTTCGTTGCTCAGCTTCTGGACAGCATCGTGGGAGCACGGGGTGGCTCCGGGGGACCGACGGCAGCCGATAGCTCCGCGCTGCGTGAATACCTGCCCACCTGGGTGGACAACATCATGGGCAATCGGGGCGACGATAACCGGGGACCGACCCAGTGCCACGACATCACGGTGTACCCGGCCATCGGGCTCGCCGGCGGGGCGTGTGAAGGCTACGGCCTCCTCCTGGACATCACCGAACCCACGAACCCCCGGCGGCTCTCCGCTGTGGCGGATTCAAACTTCGCCTACTGGCACTCCGCCACCTTCAACAACGACGGCAGCACCGTAGTCTTCACCGACGAGTGGGGCGGGGGCGGTGCGCCGAAGTGCCGGGCCAGCGATCCCGTGGAGTGGGGCGCCAACGCCATCTTCACGGTGGATGGTGAGGAGATGGACTTCGTGAGCTACTACAAGCTCCCGGCGGCCCAGACGCCCCAGGAGAACTGCGTCGCCCACAACGGATCCCTCATCCCGGTTCCCGGCCGCGACATCATGATCCAGGGGTGGTACCAGGGGGGAATCTCCCTCCACGACTTCACCGATCCGGCAAACCCGGTGGAAATCGGGTATCACGACCGGGGCCCGGTGGATCCCCGGCAGATGTCGATGGGCGGGAGCTGGTCCGTGTACTGGTACAACGGCGTGATCGTGAACTCCGAGATCGCCCGCGGTCTGGACATCTTCGAGCTGGTTCCCAACGACCTGCTGACTCAGAACGAGATCGACGCGGCCAACACGGTGGTGCTGGAGGAGCTCAACTCCCAGGGTCAGCCGCAGTTCGAGTGGCCAAACACCTTCGCCCTGGCCCGGGCGTACGTAGACCAGCTCGAGCGGTCTCGTGGGCTGTCCGCCGCGCGCATCGCGGAGATCCGACAGACGCTGGACGCAGCCGAGGGCCGCAGCGGCGGAGCTCGTAGCGACGTGCTCGAGGAGCTCGCCGACGATATGGACATGGACGTGGGCCGTTCCCTGGCCAGCGACAAGGTCCGGATGCTCCAGGAGGCTGTGCGGGGGCTGGCGGGCTAACCCCACCGCTCAGTCGTATAGGAAAGGCGGCCGCGGTCTTCGGACTGCGGCCGCCCGTCCTATCCGGGATTCCTCGAGCAGAAGCTCACCGAGGGAGTCCGTTGCCTCCGCGATGAGGCCTGAGACGAGCTGGTTGGTCGACGCCGGCGACCCGCCTCCTTGAGGGCTACCCCCCGAACAGGACCGACTCCCCCTGCTGAAAGACGATGTCCACGGGGATGCCTGCGTCCGCTAGCCGATCCAGGTCGGCCTGCAGCGCGTCGGGCACCCGGCCCCGCTCCGCCATGAGGCGGTCTACGCCCTCGTAGTCGCCGTCCCCCTGGAGCGTCAGGATCAGCTCGCTCAGCCCGTCGACCGCCGCCTGCATCGCCTCCATGTCGACCCGATAGGTCCCGGAGTCCGGGTCCCGGGCGAACGCCCCCGCTTCCTGGAAGTAGCTGAAGCGGATCATGTTGGCCTGGCCGTGAGCGCTGGAGGCACCGAAGCGGACCGAGCGGAAGATCCCGGCCAGGAAGGTGACGTAGTAGTCCTCGAGCGTCCCCTCGGTGATTTCGCCGTCTTCCAGGAGCCGGGTCACCATGTAGAGGCCCAGGACATCGGCCTTCCCCTCCTCCATGGGCGAGGCATGCTCCCTCAGCGCCTCCCGCACCGTGCCGCTCCCGTCCAGCGTGTTCTTGATGCCGAGCCCGTGAGCCACCTCGTGAAACATGGTGTTGGCGAAGAAGGCGTCGAAGGTGACGTGCTGGCGCTGCTCGGGATCGATGAGCTCTCCCGCCAGGGGAACCATGATGCGGTCGAACTTTGCCCGCATGGCGTTCTTGAGCTGCAGGCGTCGCGTGCCCCGGGCCAGCTGCACCTCCTCGTCGTTCGGGAGGTTGATGGCGATGGTCTTCGATCCGGCGTTGGCGTCCCCGGCGTAGTAGACCACGTCGTAGGCGTTCAGGTCGGAGTCGCTCCCAGGGCGCTCCGCCTTGTAGGCGTCGGGGACGGGGAGCCCTTGCTGCAATCCCGGCAGCAGGGCGGCGAATCGGGAGAGCCGCTCGCTCCAGGCCATGTCCTTCAGGAGCACGTAGCCCTCGTGGGCCGCCTTGTATCCGTAGCGTTGGTCCTCGTAGGTCTCGATGGGCCCGACGACGACGTCGATGCGATTGTCCTTCATGTCCAGCCAGGCGAAGTCGCTGGCCTGATAGTCGTCGGTCATGAGGGCGTCGGCCCGGAGCGAGAGGTAGCGAGCCAGGGCAGCATCTTCCGATGCCTCGGCCGCGGCGCTCAAGTGCCGGGCCGCCTCCTCGTGCTCCGCCGCAAAGACCTGGTGATAGGGGCGGGCCACCAGGCTCCCGTCGGCGTCCCGCTCCACCATGGTGTAGAGTGAGCGGAGGGCGGGCTCGTCCGTGACTGCCGTCGCGAACTCCTCGTCGGTCATGTCCTCAGGGTAGAAGCGGGCCCCGGCGGGCTTGGGCCCCACACCCTCCAGGAACGGGTCGTTCCCGTCCAAACGGTCCCACGGACCGTAGTTGATCTCCAGATACCGGTGGAGCGCCGGGCTCTCCTCGGCCTGGGCAAGGAGCGGCGCCGGGTCTCCCCACGCCTGCCGCCAGAAGATTCGATCCATGGCGGGCATGGCAGCCAGCAGATGTCGGACCACCTCCCGGTCCGAGTCGGTGAGGTGCGAGACGTCGGCGTCGAGGCGGACGGTGGCGTACTGGTCTACGCGGGCGGAGAGGTCGGGGTCGGTGGTCACGGTGTCGCCGCCGCCTTCGCCACCGCAGGCTGCGGCGGCGAGGAGGACGAGGGCGCCGGATACGCGGACGATACGCATGGTGTTCCGGGGCAGCGGGTGGGGGAGGGCATCCGCCAATGTAGGTCCGTCACGGCCGCTGCGCCGCTCCCGGCTCTGCTCTGCTCCGATGGCAGGTGACGAGCCCGAACCGGGGAGCGAGTCCCGACTGGAGCCGGGGCCGCCCGGTCGCCGGGATGCACGAAGGGCGAACGCCCCCGGTCCAGCCGGGGGGTCCGCCCTCGCATCGTCAGTAGGTCGAACTTCAGGCGGCCTCGTCGAACTCAGTGTTCCAGCGGAGATCATAGGTCAACTCGCGAAGGTCACGCCGGAGTTCGGCCAACTCCTCGGCGGTCTCCATACGCATCTCCTGGAACTGGTCCTCGCTGGCCTCCGTCAGGGACGCGGTCTCCTGCTCGAGCTCGCTCCACTCGGACTCCATCGCCCGGAGCGCCTCGCGGTACTCCTCAGCGGTCTCTTCGTCCATCTGAGCCAACTCCTGCTGGAGTTCGCTCATGGACGCCTCGACATCCTGCAGCCGCTCGTTGACGGCAGAGGAGAAGTCCTCGACGGTCTCGGCGGTTTCCAGCTCCACGCGATCCATCTCGTACTCCATCTCATTCACCTTCCGGGCCAGGCTTGCCCGAGCCTCGCTCCAGTCCTCGCCGGCCTCGGCGCCGAGGGCGTCGAGATCTCGAGCGATCTCCTGCCGCGACTCCTTCAGGTTGGTCATGGCCTCGGACCACTCCTCCTCCGATTGGGATCCTGCTTCGGCGAGTTCGGTCTCCAGCCCCTCCAGGGTCTCGTCCGCAGATTGGACCGACTCCTGCATTTCATTCTTGAAAGCATTGAAATCGTCGGAGACTGCGGTCGAAGCCGTGGATGCGGCAGACTCGAGATCAGCCTCCATCTCGGCCTGCTCTCCGTCGGTGCAACCTGCGAGCGTGGCCATCACGGCAAACCCCAGGGCGAGCTTGGTTGTTGAGCTGGAATACATTGAGTCTTCCTCTCTTTGTTGAATGGAACAGGGGGACGGGTGGGGACGAATCCCCCGTCGCCGTCCGCACCCTCATTCAATGCAAAGGCCATACCAGCGTAGTCCGGATCCTGCTCGGGGAGCGGGATGGTAGCCGCCGCAGCCGGCGGGTTTAGACTTCTCCGTCCCGCTCCAGGGCCTGCGGCAGGTATCGGGCGACGAAGCGGACCAGGATCTCCTGAGCCACCGGCGTCTGCTCGTCCCGGACCGCGGCGAGGAGCTCGTCGGCGCGCTCGGAAGGGAAGTATCCGTAGCTGCGGTAGGTCCGGATCCGGATCGCGAAGCCCTTTGGGTCCCCTTCGGGGTGGAACTGGGTTGCGTACACGTGCTCTCCGACCCGGAACATCTGTACGGGGCAAGCCTCCGAGGTGGCCAGGAGTACGGCACCGGGAGGTACCGAGTCGCACGCCTCCTTGTGGCCCAGCAGGACCCGAAACCGGTCGGGGAGACCGGCGAGGAGGGGGTCGCTGCGCCCGGCCTCCGTGAGGGCGACATCGGCTCCTCCCACGGGCTCGGCGTACTGGCCGGACAGCCTGGCCCCGAGCCAGGAGCCGAGGAGCGCGTTCCCCGAGCACGCCCCCAGGAAGGGGAAGTCTCTCTCCACCACCTCGCCGAGGAGGCCTCGGAACCCTTCCTCGATGCGGCGCTGTACCTCGGACTTCTCCTCTTCCGGCGTGCTCACCTCGAAGGGGCTGCCCCCGACGATGATCGCCGAGTGCCGGTCCAGGTCGATCCGAGGAAAGGGGCCCTGCTCGAGCCGGATACGCTGGACGCTGTCGGGTCTCAGACGACCGTGCCGCAGGATCGCCTCGAACTCGCTGTCCGAGGCTCCGTCCTCAGGACGGAGTTGGAGGACGACGAGGGGACGGTGGCTCGCAACGCCGGAGTCTCGAGTCATGGCCCGAGGGCCTCCGCGTTGGAGCGGTGGAGCCCGGGTCGCTTCCTGGCCCCCACCTTACGCTCCAATGGTTTATCCGCAAACCATCTCGGGTTCCGAGTCCACTGTAGCACGCGCCACCTCTCCGAGATCGCCGACAGCATCCTCGGCACCATAGGGCAGACCCCTCCCGTTCGCACCCAGCTCTTCCTCGACCGGGACCACATCGAGGTCTTCGCCAAGCTGGAGTCGACCAACCCCGGGGGGAATCCGAAGGACCGGCCCACGCCGCGAACGCCCAGCGTGGCGATGGAGGACGACAAGGTACACCCCTGAGGTCTCGCCGTGGAGTCGTCGGCCGGCAACACCGCCGCGGCGATGGCCGATGAACTTCGAACGAGGGAGCTGGATCCGGCGGACTGCGGGGGCAGGGCGGAGCGCTGATCGGGGCCGTTGATCGGGGCTATCGGTGCGGGAGACGGCCCCCACAGTTCAATCCCGTCTCTCGAAGACGGCAAGAACGGAGGGCGCGGGCCTCCTGGAGAGGACCAAGACCTTGCGGGAGAGACGACCCGAACCGGTGATCAGGGCCGCCGGTCCGCCATCCCGGTCGGAGCGCGGGGGCGCCGTCGAGGGCCAGGCCTGGGTTGGCACGACCCGTGCTCTTGAACAGGATAACAGCGCTCCGCCGTTGCGGAGGCCGAGAGCACACCCGGCGTGCTGTTCTTCACTCCATGAACCAGGAGCACACGTATGGTAACCCCGACCCCCGATCCCTCGTCGCCCAGAACCTTTGCCGAATTCCCGAGCGGCGTCAGCCGGTTCGTGTCCGCCTCGTTTGCCGATCTCGACGACGCGATAGACGCGACGCGGGAGCTGGAGAGGCGGGGGTATCCCCGGGACCGGTTGAGCGTGTTCATGGCCACGGACGCCCGCGATCGTTACATCGACACCTACGCTCGCTTCAATGAGCTGGAGAGCCAAGCGGTGGTGGTCGAAGACGTGGAGCTCGAGAAGCACCGAAAGACGGCAGAGGGCGCCGGGGCCGGGGGCGCCGCGGGGGGCGCGCTCGGGGCAGCGGGTGCTGCGATCGCCGCAGCCGGCACCACGCTCGTCTTCCCTCCGCTGGGCATTGCGATCGCGGGTCCGGCGGCCGCGATGCTGGCCGGCCTCGGGGCGGGAGCCGCCGCCGGGGGGCTCGTCGGCGCACTCGTGGGGGCCGGGATGACCGAGTATAGAGCGGCCCGATTCGCCGAGTTGATCGGCGAGGAGAAGATCGTCGTGGGGGTGGTCGTGGACACGGAGCCGGAACGCCACGCGGTCCTCGACGTTCTCAGCGATCACGGCGGCGACGTCGTCTCGGACGACGATTGACCTGCAGGTGGATGTGTGCCCGGGCCGGAGAGAACCCCGCTCCGGCCCGGGCGCGCGCCCATCGCAATCGTCCGCCCGCATCGCTCGGCGGGGTAGGACCGCTGACCGAGCTCCGGTAGGAATTCCGGTCGCGCGCCCCGGGACACGGCTCGGGTCGCGACACCGTCGGATCCGCTGTCGACGGTCCCGCCGGACCGACTCCCCTGTCCCCGAGTGACGTGGACATTCCACGCAGCGGTCCCGAACCTCGCCGCTCACCTCGGCGGCGAGTTCCCCCGGCGCCCCCAGACCAGGCAGCCCGTCCTGGATGCGATCATAGATCATCCTGAAGACCGGCCGCCTGGTCGGCGCGCGCGGCGAGCCTGGCTGGACGCCTGGCAGGGCCCCCGCCCCCGGGAAGCCGAAGCCGGCGGTTGCCGGGAAGGCGGGGTGCGCCGATTCGAGGGTAGACGGGGCCTGGAGCGCCTTCATACCCGTACGATCGTTTGCGTGTGGTAGGGCAGTACGTGGATCTGCAGCAGTCCGGGAGCGCCCCGTCCGTCGGGTCGCTCTCCGG
>JGI12210J13797_10431555_pt1 | contig 14792 bp, 5 predicted proteins | sample ElkSlonscriptome_3_FD_13797 | JGI IMG/M metagenome (IMG submission 13797)
GGACGAGTGCTGGAGACATTGCGGGAAGAGGACAATGCTGAGGTGTTGATCGAAACTACTCTAAATTACCTGCAAACCGAGTTTGATTACCACCTGATCTGGATTGGGCTTTATGATCGCTTGGATCATCGCTTATTTGGTAAAGGGGGTATTGCTCCCACGGGTGAGACCGATTTTTTGAAGCAACGATACAACCTGCAACCCGGTGATCTTTTAGAACAAATCGTGATTCAACAGCGCCCAATCACTGTTCCTGATATTCAGCAAGAAATCCGGGCGGGAGAATGGCGACGAATTGCTACCAATTTAGGGATTCAGGGAACATTGCTGTTTCCCTTACGCGCCAAGGATCAATGTTTTGGTGTCATCTTGTTGGGTTCACATGAATGGGGTATCTCTGCCCAACCCAAGGATACCGCCCATTTATCCATGGTGTTGGGTGGATTAGCGGCGGCGTTACATGAAATAGAGGTCAATTGGCAACAATTGGCAATGAAACGCCCTGCTGAACCCCTGTTTCAAGCCCTCGATGAGCTGCTCAAATTGCCCAAGCTGGTTCAGCGTTTGGATAAATTGGTGGCGATGACTCAAGAGTTTATTACGCCGACGCGCACTAATATTTATTGGTATCATCCGCAGCAACGCTATTTCTGGCATCGGGTGGGTAATCGTCAATCTCTCCGTAGTGTTGTCGGATTACGCAACTCCAAAGCAGGTCTTACTGTTGCTGAAGCCAGTGACTTTTATCAGGCGTTAAAGGCGGGTCAGTTAGTCACCATTGGCAGCAGTAGAAGCCAACTTAAGACAGAAACCACAAAACACATCCTAAATGGACTACGAACTCGCTCGTTGATGGCAGCCCCGATTCAAATTCAAGGGGAATTGTTGGGTTTTCTGTCGGTGGAAGAAGACGATCCGCGAATTTGGGAACGGGCAGAACGGAACTATATGCTAGCTGCTGCTCAATTAGTGGCGCTGGTGGTGAGTGGGGAGGAATTAGACACCCAAGTTCAGGTAAGAATCAAGGATAGCCAGATGGTGGCAACGATCGCTCAAGTGATCGCCTGTAGTCCCACGCCTGAAGCCGCTCTGAATGAGTCGGGGAAGCTGATTTGCCAGCATCTGAATACGGATCGATTGGTAATCCTGCAACCGGATCAGTCGGGTCAATTCACTGTTGTGTTTAGCCGACAACCGTCGAATCGCCGTCCTTGTCCCTCACCCTTACCCCCCCTGGATGATCAGGATCAGCAGTGGTTGAGGGGACGAAAAAAAATGGAGGTGATTGAAGATATTGAGGCGGATGGGTTACTCCTTTCCTGGCGGGAGACGTTCACGCAACTGAATCTGCGATCGCTCCTCATTCAGTCTTTATCCTATCCAGAACATTCCCCGAAACAACCGAGTTTCCTGTTCTTGATTGGTCATGAGAGTCCTCGAACGTGGAACTCGAATGAACGGGATTTTGTGAAAACTGTGGCTCAACTCATCCATCTGCGGCTAACGCTATCGGGTGAGTTAGATAATGCCAAACGTTCATTTTTGGCGCACCAAACCCTGCAGTCGGGATTATCTATGCTCAACTCAGCGCCCAAAGATCCGGTACGCTTTGAACGGGCTTGGATTAATTATGTGGCAAAATTGCTGGAATCTCCGCTGGTGGCGCTGCTTACTTGGACTCCCCAAATTGCTTGGGCGACGGTATCCACGGTGGCGGTTACGGATTCGCGTTTGGCTCTTCCTCCCGATTTAACCATTTCGGTGGCGACTAATCCCGTGATTCACGAGGCTCTAGCTACCCCGCATTTCTGCTGCTTTTTAGTCAAGGATCTGCCAGACTCGATTCGTCAATGGTTTAAAAGTCCCGATATTGGTCAAATTTTGGTGATTGCCTTACATCAGGATACCACCTCAGCCACGGGACTGATCTTGATTGCGGATCACCAGGAACGAACTTGGTCTGAAGGTTTGTTATCGGTACTGGAAATCTTAACTCAACAGTTTACTGACTTGCGTGACTATCGGTATCGCCTAATGCAACAAACCCAAGAGCGGGAAAACTTGCAAGCTCTCAACTGGTACAAACACCGATGCTTGGAGAAATTGTATCAGTCTGTGCAGGAGATGAATAATGCCTTACTCTCATTGGACACTCAGACATATTCTCCGGCGGAAGCCACACAGCAGATTACTAATTCGGCGTTACAAAAGATGCGTCGTCAGCAACTGCTGCACAAGTTAGAAGCCGTTCTAGCGGGTGTGACTCCGATCCTCAAGCAAGAACAGTGGCAACTCAGGACGACGCTACGCCCGATCAAGTTGGCAACGTTGTTGAAGCGATCGCTGCGACAGGTGGAACCCTTTTATAATCAGCGTCAACTGGTTCTGAATATGCACAATGTCAGTCAGTTTACCATTTATGGGGATTACCTGAAGCTAGAATGCATTGTGTTAGAGTTATTGCTCACGATTGGTTTACAGTCCCGTGCTGGACGTTGGATTCATTTGTGGTGCTGTCCCTTGCGTTCGGATACTAAGCCTAGGATGCGCTCAAGTTCACCTTATCCGTTACTCGAGTTACTGATTTCTCAAAGCAATTCTTTGGAGGAGTGTCAGCAGATTCTCACCGCTTCACCGAGAAAATCGCTGCATAGCTTAAACATGAAAATTTGCCAACAAATTTTGCGGAGTTGGGGAGGCGATCTGCAATTTTACCAAACCAAAGTCCATGACTATTTGATCCGGTTGCTGTTGCCATTGGAACAGAAGCAGAAGTGACACTCACCCGGCTGAAATTGGTTGAATTTAACCCGTCCGATTTTGGTTAATTTATGATGGAAAAATGATATTATTACAGATAGCATCGTCATACCCGTAGGGTGGGTTAGGCGGTGATTCAATTGAAAAAGTTACCGCAAAATTGGATATCCGCCGTAACCCACCAATAAAAAAGTGAGCCATTGGTGCGTTACGCTGCGCTAACTGGCAAGGGTTTCACCCTCATCCCCTAACTCCTCCCTAACCCTCCCCTTATCAAGGGGAGAAAACACTACTGGTTGTTGGAAGTCTCCCAACCTGGAAAAGTCAGGACGTTTTTAGTGTAAGCGATTGTAACGGCTAATTTATGCTCAGTTTAAAAACTAAGTATAATCAAAATAGAATTAGTTTTACGATTAAATCACTAAAAAACTATGACTCTAAGATTTATTAGCCCAAAAACTGACTTTGCCTTTAAAAAAATATTTGGCTCAAAAGACAGCAAAGATATCCTGATTAGCTTTTTAAATGCCTTGATTTATGAAGCCAATCCTGTGATTCTAGATCTAGAAATCATTGATCCGTATAATCCTAGGGAAGTGGTGGATCTCAAAGACAGCTATCTCGATGTTAAAGCCTTACTGGATAATGGCTCAACCGTGCTAATTGAAATGCAAGTCCTCAACCTAGCCTTCTTCGAGAAGCGGGTTATTTATAACCTGACCAAAACTTACGGAAATCAGCTAAAATATGGCGAAGGATATTCCTACCTGAAACCGGTCATTGCCTTGACAATTACCGACTTTCTCATGTTTGATCAGACACAACGGTATCTAACCCGGTTTAGCTTAAAGGAAAACCAGGAATTGTTTGATTATCCTGATCCAGAAATCGAGTTAATTTTTGTAGAATTACCTAAATTCACGAAAACGCTAGATCAGCTAGAGAGTTTAACAGATAAATGGATTTATTTTATTAAAGAGGCTCCCAGCTTAGAGGTAATTCCCCCCACATTTAGCCAATTTCCGGAACTAGATAAAGCGATGAATATCGCCAATCAAGCGAATTTTAGTGTAGAGGAAGTGGAAAAATTGCGTAAGCAAGAAATGTTCCTGGAAGACCAACGAGGATCGATTCTTAAGGCAAAGCAGGAGGGACTGCAAGAAGGATTAGAGCAAGGAATCCGATGGATATTCCGTTTTCTGGAGCGACAGTTGGGGTCAATTCCACCAGAAATCAGTCAGCGGATTCAAAACTTATCGGTTGACCAGTTGGAACGTCTCGGAAATGATGTTTTTGATTTCAACAATTTAGAAGAGTTATCAAGTTGGTTACAGGAAAATGAGTGATTTTTGGGCGCTTGTGCGTAAGGTTTCTGGGGGGGTCAGGTAATGGCTGAAATCCTTATGTGTTCCTAGACTACCCCGGAAGGGAACCAAGCCCCTACGGGGTGGGAAAATTGAGACGCCAACCGGGTTTGACGACTTGACGCGATCGCGCAATCACCAGACAATCATCAGGTGTACTTTCGGTGATCACGGAACCCGCTGCTACTGTGACATCTTCGCCCAAGGTTATAGGTGCAACAAGCACACTATTGGAACCCGTCTTTGTGCGATCGCCGATTTGAGTGCGATGCTTTTGTACCCCATCGTAATTGGCGGTAATCGTTCCTGCGCCAATATTCACCTGATCCCCTAACGTCGCATCCCCCAGATAAGACAGGTGGGCGATATTTGTGCGATCGCCAATTTGGGCATTTTTCAGTTCCACAAAATTCCCCACCCGACAAGATTCCCCGATGCTGACATGCCCTCTAAGATGAGTATAAGGTCCGATACGGCTATTGTCTTGCACCACTGAATCACTCACCACCGCATACAGCGCGGTGACATTCTTCCCTAACTGACTATTTTCTATCATACTTCCCGGTCCAATCCGACTCCCGGAACCAATCACGGTTTTCCCCCGCAGATGGGTTTGGGGTTCAATAATGACATCCGGTTGCAATTCTACGCTGTCATCAATGGTAATACTATCGGGATTAATTAACGTCACCCCCGCCATCATCCAGGCTTCCTTCACCCGATCCTGTAAAATCTGGTAGGCTTCGGCTAACTGGTTGCGGTTGTTGATTCCCAAGATTTCCTGATAATCCTCTACATCAACCGCCATCACTGGTTTTAGCTGATGAATCGTATCGGTTAAATAATATTCCTTTTGGTCATTATTTGACTGTAGATTCGGCAATATTTCTGCCAACTTCTGCCAATTGAAACAATAGACTCCCGCATTAATTCGACGGTTCTGCTTTTGGGCGGTGGTGCAGTCTCGATCTTCTACAATCTGAGTAACCAGATTTTGTCCATCACAAAAAACTCGCCCATATCCTTGCGGATTGGGGAGTTGCGCGGTTAATATCGTCGCAGCATTTTGATGGGTTTTATGGGTATCTAATAATTGTTGCAGGGTTTGGGGGCGCAACAGGGGAACATCACCATTCAAGACCAACAAATCCCCCGTAAATCCTGCTAAGTGGGGGAGGAGTTGTTGTACTGCATGACCGGTTCCCAATTGTTCGGTTTGTTCCACAAATTCGATATCCTGGAACTGGGCGAGAGACTGTTTAACAAGTTCTGCTTGATAACCGACAATCACCAGACACCGCAACGGATCGACACCAAGACAACTTTTGAGAACTCGTTCCACCATTGACAAGGAACCCAAATTGTGGCATACCTTGGGCAACTTGGATTTCATTCGTGTCCCGCGTCCTGCGGCTAAAATCGCGACTGCAACCATGATTGAGATAGGGGTGATCTGTTACCGAGTTATAGAGTTTCGCTCACTAATAATACCATACGTAGTCGGGCAAAATTAAAGTTAATGGTTGAGATTAGGCAACAATGGTTCATTGCCATCAACGACAGGTGATCAACCATGAACCAAGGGTGGGGCGGCTATCCCTACCACCTTTGATCGAGGTCAGCTTCTCGCCGCTTTGGTGATGTGTCGGCTTATTTTATCCGATTTAATTTTCTAAAGGTTTCATTTTTTAATCAATATTTGTAACAGTATAGTAATTAAATCAACAGAATTAAGCTATTGGATAAAAATCAGCGGCTGTAAGGCTCAACATAGATTAAGAGATGTTGCTAATTTTGATAATTCTCAAAAAAACTGATTAATCCTCAAGTCTTCTCCTCTTCATTGTGTTATAAAAAAAATACCTTTAATTCTCGTAAAGCAACCGGTTGAGATGGTAGGGATTTAACCACTGCATAGGGAACAATCGCCATGAAAATCATATATCGACTGCTTATCCCCTTAGGCTTAGTCGCCGCGTTTACACCAACGCCGCTAGTCTCTCAACCGATTATACCAGCGGCTGATGGAACAGGAACCCAGGTTACACCTGATGGTAACCGCTTTGATATCCAGGGGGGTAGCGTTTCCGCAGATGGGGCAAATCTGTTTCATAGTTTCCAGCAGTTTGGACTCGATTCTGATCAAATTGCTAATTTTCTGGCGAATCCCCAGACTCGTAATATTTTAGGGGGGGTAATTGGGGGTGATCCGTCAATTATTAATGGTCTTATCCAAGTGACTGGAAGTAATGCTAACTTATTTTTACTCAACCCAGCTGGAATTGTTTTTGGTGCAGACGCCTGGTTAAATGTTCCGGCTGACTTTACTGCAACCACGGCTACGAGTATTGGGTTTGGCAATAATAATTGGTTCAATGCTTTGGGTAACAATGACTACCAAAGTTTGGTGGGTGTTCCCCATCAATTTGCCTTTGATGTTTCCCAGCCGGGGAGTATTGTGAATGCTGGTAATTTAGCGGTAGCCGAGGGGCAGAATTTAACAATGTTGGGGGGTACTGTGATTAACACAGGTCAACTCACCGCACCCGGAGGAATGATTACGATTGCGGCTGTACCGGGTGAAAATTTAGTTCGCATTAGTCAACCGGGAAACTTGTTGAGTTTGGAGATTTCTCCCCGTCCAAGTAATACTGATGAACCGCTACAGCTAAATCCTCTAGATTTGCCAGTATTATTAACGGGTACAGGGGAAACAGTAGATACGGGATTAACTGTTTCTCAAACGAACGAGGTGCAGTTAACTGAATCTGATACAACCCTACCCACTGAAGCCAGAACAGCTATTATTTCCGGTAATTTGGATGTATCAACGCCAGACTTTTCAGCTTCATCCCAGATTGGTGGTGAGGTTAATGTTTTGGGCGATAACGTGGCACTTATTGACGCGACGATTAATGCTTCTGGTGCGAATGTTGGAGGTACAGTCAGGATTGGTGGAGAGTATCAGGGAAACGGTACAATTCCTAATGCTTTACAGACGTTTGTGAGTCACAATTCAGTAATTAATGCGGATGCACTGAATCAAGGGAATGGCGGAAACGTGATTCTTTGGTCAGATGAAATCACCCGTTTTTTGGGTAGCATCAGCGCCCGTGGCGGATTGAATGGCGGCGATGGCGGATTTGTTGAAGTTTCGGGAAAACAGGGTTTAGATTTTCAAGGCGTTGTCGATTTGTTAGCGCCTGCGGGTAATGTAGGAACGCTATTATTAGACCCAACAAATATTACGATTAGTACCGCAGCGGATACCGGAAGTATGACGTTTGCGGGAGGTATATTTTCCGACACGATGACGACTCCCTCTATTCTTAATACTACGACTCTAGAAAATCAATTGACTTTGGGTAATGTCACCGTTTCGACAGTTTCGGGTTTGCCAGATGCGGGAACAATTACTGTAGATAATCCGATTACCTGGAGTAGTAACTCGTCGCTAACACTTTTCGCTGATAACGATATTAATGTTAATGCGGATATTATCTATTCGGGAACGGCTGATACTGCTTTAACCTTACAAGCGAATAACAGTATTATTTTGGATTCTGGTGCAGATATAACAGCTAATAATATCGGGAAGTTAGATGTTACTCTGAATGCTGACCGAGATGGGAGTGGTGCAGGGTCAATTCTCCTTAACCCTGGTTCAGCTATCAATTCCAATGGCGGTGATATTATTCTGGGGGGTGGCGATAATCCGTTGATGAATCCGGCGGTAGGTACAGTGTCTAATTCTTCTGGAATTCTTCTCGACAATGCTGTACTCAATTCTGGGATAGGTGATATTTCGATTATAGGTAAGGGCGTCGATAATTCACAGTTAGCCCAAGGTATAGAGATCAGGAACGGAACGATAATTCAAACCACTACGGGTAACATCAAGCTGATGGGGACAGGTGGGATAGGAGTCGATGAAAATCATGGAATTTTTATTTGGGAACCCGTTAATCCAACTAATCCAGCTAGTATAATCAGTTCAGTGGATGGCACTATTAGTTTAACTGGAATCGGACAAGGAACAGGCGATGAAAATAGTGGCATTCGAGTTGATAACTTTTCGGGAGGTATGGGTCCTATTGTCGAAACCACAGGGAGTGGTACTATAACCTTTAATGGTACGGGAAGTAGCGCGGGAACTCAAGCCAATGATGGTATTGTTCTGGGTGAGGGTAATATCATAATTCGTTCAGCCGATGGCGATATTAATCTGACAGGAGTCGGACAAGGTTCAACCACTCAAAGTGATGGTGTGGAAATTGCTTTGGATTCCATTGTGGAAGCGACTGGAAATGGAACTATCCGATTAAATGGTACTGGTGGGATGGGTACAAGTGATAATCAAGGGGTGCGGATATGGAAATCCTCCCAAGTGCGAACGAATAGCGGAACAGTAGATGTAATTGGTGTTAGGGGTATGGGAACGGATTCTTATGGGATTCAGTTAGCAGAGAATGGAGAGTTGGGACAAGAAACGCAAACGGGAAACTTGACGCTAACGACGGATTCGTTGGATGTTGATAATACGTTTAATCTGGTGGGTAAAGGACAATTACAGGTACAACCCTTAACTCCAAATTTAGGAATTACGATTGGCGATACTGCTGTTGGTACATTAAACCTGGATACCGATACACTGGCTAGCTTCCAAAATGGATTTTCACAAATTATTATTGGTGGCGCGAATCGTAGTGGCGCAATTACCCTAGCTAATAATGTTACCTTTAATGACCCAGTAGTTTTGCGATCGCAAACCAACTCAGGTTCGATTACGACGACAGGTTATACCTTAACCGGAATCGATGACGCTACGATTCAGCTAGACGCGAATCAAGATATTATAACGGGCGATATTATTAATCCAGGTGGGGAGATTAGCCTCACCAGCAATAACGGGATTATCGACACTCATCGCGGTATCCTCAACACTAGCGCCGCAACCGGGGATGGGGGGAATGTTACTCTCACGGCGAACACGATTAATCCCGGTTCTATTAATACCTCGGCGGCTGCTGGACGTGGTGGTAATATCAGCTTAAATGGTACTGTTACTCTAACTCAACCGAATACAAGCTTCACCACCACAGGGATGACGGTTGGGGGTGATATGATATTCACCAATACGCTCAATGGTGTCACACCTGATCGCCAAAACCTGACCCTAAATTCGGGTACGGGTGCGATTACGTTTGAGGATAGTGTCGGGAATACGGTTAACCTGGGAAACTTAACCATCAATAGTACAGGTATCACCCAATTCAAGGGTTCTGTAACCGTTGAGAGTCTAACCACTAATACCGGGGGTATGACTCAAATCCGTAGAAATGTGATAACGAATGGAGAGTTGGGTCAAACCTACCGTGATGACGTTACTCTTGTTGGCGATATTCAATTAACGGGTGACGAAATTAATTTTTTGGGGACTGTAGCGGGGAATGGGACTTTGACCTTACAACCGTTTAGTCCTAGTCACGCGATCGCGCTTAACGGTACGACAGATACTAACACAGAAACACTAGACCTGTCAGTCCGGGATATCAACGCCTTACAACAGGGTTTCGAGTCTATAACCATCGGGCGTAATAATAGCAGTGGCGCGATTACCCTGGCTGATGATGTGACGTTTAATGACTCGGTGACATTGCGATCGCCCATGGGTGATGGTTCGATTACTACCACAGGCTTTACTCTAACCGGAAACGGTGAGATTACGCTACTAGCGAACCAAGATATTATCACAGGTACGATTAACAATCCGGGTGCAGCGGTGACGCTGACGAGTCTTTCGGGAAATATCAATACTGATGCGGGGACAATTTACACACGATCAAGTATAGGCAAAGGAGGCGCGATCGAACTCAATGCCCGTAACACTATCACGACTGGAGATTTAGACTCGGGTTCTGCGTCTGGAACTCCAGCACCAATTACGCTTAATGCAGGTAACCAGATTACGTTCAATCGTCCCCTAATTTTACCAGGAGATTTCTCTGTGAGTATCCCCAACTCCGGTATGATTATTTTTAATAGCACGGTTGACGGAACCTACGATCTCACCCTTAATCCCGGTGGTGGTATTGTTCAGTTTAATGATCAGGTTGGCAGCTTGCAACCGTTGCAAAGTTTATGGGTTCAAGGTGATATTACCACAAATAATCCAGCCGGGATAGATATCACAGCCGAGAATACGATCAAAACCGATGATATTACTGCCCCTAGCGGGATTAATTTGTTCAGCCACAACGGACAAATCTCCACAGGTATTCTGGATACCTCTGCTTCTGGTAATGGTGGTAATAGTAAGCTGACTGCTAATGACAGGATTACTGTTAGCCACATTAATACTCAGAGTCTCAATGGTATAGGCGGAAACGTTGAAATTACAACCAACCATTTCTTCCGGGCGACTGACTCTTTCATCGACCAAAATGGTATCAATGCCAGTATTTCCACTGCTGGAGGAACAGACGGTGGCAGCATTATTATCCGTCATGGGGGAAACGGTGTCGTCCCATTTATTGTTGGTAATTCCCAAACCAACGGTATCCGAGGCGCAATGACTCGAGGTGATGCTGCACCAGACCAAACAATTGTACCCAATCAAGTCTATTTCTTCAGCCATAGCCAAGATGAAGAACAGATACAAATTTTATCATCCCCTGTCCCTTTCATTCCCGATGAATCACTCATTCGAGAAGCCAAACCCGACCTAGAGACAGATGTAGATATTATTGAGTCTTTAAACAATCTAATTGGGCAGGGTTTAGAAGCCGAAATCGAAATTGAGGAAGATCCCGAAACTGGAGAAAAAAGGATTTTGCAGCGCTTTTACACTCCAGGAACTCTCTCGCTCAATCTTGAGACTTCATTATCAGTGGGTCAGACTGACAAACTGTTTGAGGAGCAATTTGAAAAGTATTTCCAGCAAGATCTAAGCCGTGAAATCATCACAGCCGAAGGCTTGCGAGACACCCTAACCACTCTAAAAGATCAAACGGGAAAGAGTTCCGGCGTTGTTTATGTACGTTCTCTGACCAACCATCTAGAACTGCTGTTAGTTCTTCCTCAAGGTTATCCCATTCGCAAGAGAATCCCAACCGCCAATGCTAAAGAATTACAGCAAACCTTGACAGAATTTCGCCAAACCGTCACCGATTCCTATCGCCCCAAAGCCTACCTCGCCCCCGCGCAACAACTGTATAATTGGATGATTGCCCCTCTAGAATCTGAGCTAGAAGAACAGGGAATTGATACGCTGATCTTTTCTATGGGTGCAGGTTTGCGGACAATTCCCATGGCAGCACTTCACGATGGCAACCAATTTCTTGTCGAAAAATATTCAATTGGTTCTATCCCCAGCATGAGTCTCATCAATCACCGCTATAACACAATCAAAAATGCCCAAGTTTTAGCCATGGGAGCATCTAAATTTAAAGATTTATCCCCGCTTCCCGCTGTACCGAATGAATTGCAGATTATTACTAAAGAATTATGGTCAGGTCGATCTTTTTTAAATGAAGACTTTACCCTAAACAACCTGAAACAACAGCGTCAGCAATTTGGCATTATCCACCTCGCCACTCACGCCGACTTCCGACAAAATGACCCCAGTCATTCCTATATTCAACTCTGGGATGAAAAACTCCGGTTAAATCAGCTAAGGCAAATCGGTTGGAATCAGCCGCCTCAAGTTGAGTTATTAGTCTTAAGTGCTTGTCGCACCGCTATTGGCGATGTGAATGCGGAGTTAGGGTTTGCTGGATTAGCGGTGAATGCGGGAGTGAAATCTGCCTTAGCCAGTCTTTGGTATGTCAGTGATGGCAGTACATTGGCGCTGATGAGTGAGTTTTATTGGCAATTGAGTCAACCGGAAGTGACGATTAAAGCAGAAGCATTGCAACGCGCCCAAATTGCTATGTTACGGGGACAGGTGCGTCTGGAGAATGGTCAATTACACGGTATTGGTATGGGGGGAATTCCTTTACCCCCGGAACTAAAAGGCAGAGGTAATCAAGATTTTTCTCATCCTTATTACTGGGCGGCGTTTACGATGATTGGTAGTCCTTGGTAGAGGAATATTTTTGAGGGAACCTGGTTTGTAGGGGCGGGTTTCACTACTATCGTTTCTTGGCTAACCCAGATGTAACTAAACCCGCCCCGACTGAGTGTAATACTCGGAATTATATTTTTTCAACGCAGAGGGGCGCAGAGGGTAGCGCAGAGGGGCGCAGAGGAATTGGCAGTATGTGAAAAGTTAGCTGCACCCCTACTGTCTCCTGAAACTCTACCCGATGGGATTCCGGAAAAATTGTTCATCTATAGAAATATGGAAAATGAGGGTGACTTGAGCAAGGGTAAGCTATCAAAAAGTCCCCGCAGCAGCAGGAAGTAAACACCGAAATGCCACGCCAGATAAGTATTTTGGATAGGTTTTATGGAGCAGCAGTCTATAGTGAGTTACAAAAAGTCATCGGATGGAGTTGCATTAGAACCTCAAGCCGAAGCGACGCTATTCGATTTCCGTTGGTTTTTCCAGCTACCCCCTGCACTGAAGGGTATGGGGGTGAGCATCGCCGCCTGTAATACTGTGGTGATCTCGTTTGGGCTTTATTCTCTGTTGAATGCTGTTCCATCGAACCCGGATCTTGACCGATTAGAACGGGCGAGGGCAGAATATGATGCGGGAAACTTTCAAAACGCGATCGCACTAGCTAAATCGATTCCCCAAGAGAGTGCTTTGTATCAGGATTCTAAGACTAGCCTCCAACGGTGGCGACGGGAATGGTACACAGCCGCTGCTCAATACCAAGCCGCTGAACAAGCGTTGAAGGAAAAACGATGGCGAGATGTGTTGGCAGAAGCTCGTAAGATGGATGGTGTCCGCTTTTGGCGGCGTAAAGTTGAATCCTTGGTGGAACAAGCCACACCTGAGTTAGAAGCCGAAGCGCAACAATTACTGAATCAAGTTTACGCTAAAGCCCAAGAAAAAGATTTTACTGGCGCTTTGAACTTGCTCAACCAAATTCCCCCAGAGACAACAACGGCGGCTAAAATTCAACCGAAGTTAGCCGAATATGAAGAAAAACAACGCATTAAAGCTGAGTATCTTTTACAACGAGCCTATAACCAAGCCGCCAAACGAGACTTTAAGAGCGCGTTGAACTATCTTTCCCAAATTTCTCCAGGTACATCCACCTACGATACGGCTCAAATTAAGATGGCTGAATATTCGCAAAAGCAGCATTTTAAGGAAGAAGTCGAGAGAACAATTCAACTGGCGCAGAGGGAGTCAGAGGAGCAAGAAGAATCGTCTGAACCTTTTTCTACAGAACCGTTTATCTCTACCGAAACGGATGAAAAAACATCAGAACTGAATCCCGGAAACCAACTGCAAGAGGTTACACCTTAAGTTTGTCATTCGTCATTTGTCATTGAGTAAAGGGCGACCCGAGTCAATTGAGTGGACACAGTTGTTAATTGATGCAAGCGGGTCGCCCCTACAGCCATTACCGTTCCTTCCTATCTCCCAGACGCTTCAAAAGCACGTCTCTACAATTGCTGTTCCCTGTTCCCTGTTCCCTGTTCCTTTAACGACTGTTTGACACGAGTGAAACGTTTCTCCATTTCCTCTAATTCTATCGCCCCAGTAAACACCTCCCCATTCATCACAAAAAAGGGAGTTCCAGTAATCCCCAAACTCTCCGCTAGCTGAATATCCTGAATAATCGCTGTTTCTGCTGCTTGGCTATTGCGATCGCGATTAAATTGGTCTACATTTAAATTTAAACCTTTGGCTGTCTCAATATAAAATGACTCTCCCAGTTTTTCTTGCTGAGTAAACAACACATCATGATACTGCCAAAACGTCCCCTGTTGAAACGCCGCCCACGCTGCTTTCGCGGCTGAGATAGCTTGGGGATGAATTGAGGCTAAGGGGTAATGTTTATACGTCAACGTCACCTGATCCTGATGCTTTGCCATAAACCGTTGCACCGTTTTATGCGCCCTGCCACAATAGGGACATTGAAAATCAGAAAACTCTACCATGACAATCTTGGACTGAGACGCCCCTGTCGTCGGTGAGTCTCCAATAACGGCTTGAGGATTGGTTTTAAGTTCCTGAACAAACGCTTGCTGGGCTTGTTGGAGTTGCTGTTGGACACGTTGCTGATACCCCTGAACGGATTCCAGAATCACGTCTGGGTGTTCGCGAATCACTTGCAACACTTGTTCTTCTAATTTGGGACTCACTTGACTAGCGGCTTGAACGGGTAGAGAAGTGCCGAATAAGGTAATACAAAGAAGCAACGCGATCGCACAAAGCCGAAATGGGTACATGGTTGAATGGTCATGGTTCATGGTTCATTGTTGATTGTAACGGGCAGGCAAGCGGTAAGATTTAATTTATCGGGACTATTGATGAATGTGCGATCGCACCATTTGTTCGTTCGTAGTCGGCGCTTTAGCGCCTGTTCGTAGTCGGCGAGCGTCACAGAATAGATAGTTGTACCAAGGCTGGACAATCTCAGATGGTTCTGCAAACTCCAACCTCCGCCAAACGCCAAGAACCCCTTGTCACCTGGGAAAAGCTTCCCGACGATTTCATTTTGCCCGATGATCCCGTGGAAAACATTCTACAACCGCCCCTCGCCG
>JGI12210J13797_10083670_pt1 | contig 14790 bp, 13 predicted proteins | sample ElkSlonscriptome_3_FD_13797 | JGI IMG/M metagenome (IMG submission 13797)
CGTTTGCATACTTTCGCTCCAATTAATTTTGACGAATCAAACGAGGTCTTGTTGTCGCGGTCTTGGACGAGTTCGATTCCAACCATCATCCCGCGCCCGCGAATGTCACCGACGTGTGGATGATCGCGTAGAATTTCAAAGGTGCCACGAAGGGTTCGAGCTTTGGCTGAAACGGAATCGATTAGGTTGGTTTCTTCAAACAATTCGATCGATGCCATCGCAGCGGCCGCGGCTAACGGATTGCCACCAAAGGTGTGGCCATGGAAAAACTGTTTCGATTCGGAAGTCTTCGCTAGGAACGCTTCAAAGAGATGCGGCCGGGCAACCGTCGCTGCCATTGGTAGATAGCCGCCGGTGAGTCCTTTTCCTAGGCACAAGATGTCGGGCGTAACCGATTCATGCTCACAAGCAAGCATTTTTCCGGTGCGTCCAAAACCGGTTGCAACTTCGTCACAAATTAAGAGCACATCGTATTGGTTACATAGCTCTCGCATTCGGGCCAAGAAGCCATGCGGGTGCGTGATCATGCCCGCTGCACCCTGCACGAGCGGTTCCATCACAACCGCAGCAATCGTTTCGTGATGCTGCTTAAGCAACCGCTCGACTTCGTCCGCATAGAAATCACATGCCGTTTCGGGCGTCACCCCATCGGGCAATCGATAACTGCATGGAAGCGGCCCTCGAATCGGGCGAAACACAATCGGAGCGAACAATTGGTGGAAGTACTTAATGCCGCCTAGCGACACCGCACCAGTCGTATCACCATGATAGGCGAGCGACAGGGCCAAATATTGCGTCTTATTCGGTTTCGGTTCGCGTCGTTGGTGCCAATATTGGAGGGCCATTTTTAATGCGGCTTCGACCGAAGACGATCCATCACTACTAAAGAAGACGTGGGCCAGATCGCCGGGAGTGATCTCGACAATCTTTTCAGCCAACGATTCGGTCACATCGGCAGACATGCCCAGCGTTGTAATATGAGCGACCCTGCGAAGTTGGTCTTCAATCGCGGCGTTGATCTTGGGGTGGCGATGTCCGTGGACGTTGCACCACAAACTTGACACGCCATCAAACACGCGGTCGCCCGATGTCGTCGTCAACCAGCACCCTTCGGCTTCAGCAATCACCAACTTCTCGTACTCCGCCATTTGGGTGAAGCCTTGCCAGTGAGCAGAGTCGGTAAGCGTATCGAGTCGCGAAGCGTTTTTTTCTGGATAAGCAGTTTGCGGGGACATGGTCCTAAGCGGGGTTTGCAGTAGTCGTCGCAAGTTTTGACACCTTTAGCTTATAAACGATTGCTCGATATCCTTCCAGTACCATCCGTCGAGTACCTATCGCCGCGTCTGCCTGCATCGGATCGGTCTGGGGTGCTTACGAGCTTCGTATTGTGGCGATTGTAGTTTGTGCGATTTCTGCACCTCTACTGGCGGAGAGGTCGTGCGGCTTTTAAGTGCAACTTAGCAAACAACTTACAGCCTCCCCCAAGCGAAGCTTAGGGGGAAATCGAACGGGCGTAGGCCTCGATCGGGAGGGGGCCTGCCGAAGTACTAAGCGTGATGGGGTAGTTTGAACCCGCAACGTCGGCGTATCCACCCTTCACTCCGCCAGCGGCGGCTGAACGCCGCGTTCAACCTTACCGGCCTGAAAGCATGCTGCGACTTCAGCAGGCTCCTGAATAGAAGGGAGAAGCAATGGTGAAGCAATAGGTTGTGAAGCAATAAGTTGTGAAGCAATAAGTCACAAACACCTCCGCAGAATTGTCTTGGATAACCCCTGGGCGATTGCCGGTGTCTGGTCGACAATGGATGCGAATAGGAATAATCCCGTTAAAACCATTTACATTCTTTTCACTGCGGTTTTGCCATGAATCAACCTTTTGATTCCGATCTCCCCAATATTGACGCTCCTGCGATCCGGCCGCCGACAACCGACCCGGTTCCTCAGCCGTTTGAGGTCAAATTTGCGACTCGTGTTGACCGTTTGCCTCCTTACATGTTCGGCAGGATCAACAATTCGCTCTATCAAAAGCGTCGGGCGGGGGACGATGTGATCGATTTGGGGATGGGAAACCCGTCCGATCCACCCGATCCCTCCGTCATTCAAAAATTGGCCGATGCGGCTGCCGATCCTGGCAACCATGGCTACAGCAAATCGAACGGCATTTCAAACCTGCGCCGTGAAGTGGCGAGCAAGTATTACCGTCTCTACGGCGTACGGCTCGATCCCGACACCGAAGTGATGTCATGCTTGGGCAGCAAGGAAGGGTTTTCGCACATGTGTTTGGCATTGATGGGCCCTGGCGATACAGCGATCATTCCTTCGCCCTATTTCCCGGTCCACATGTATGGCGTCATCTTGGCTGCTGGCAATGTCGTCGCACTCGATGTCGCCGATTCTGAAAAATTCTTGCGCAATGTCGCCTACACCTGTGAGCACATGGCTCCGACCCCCAAGGTGTTGATTGTCAATTATCCTCACAACCCATCTTCGGCAGTGATTGAGCCCGAGTTTTTTGTCGAAGTCGTCCGACTGGCGAAGAAGTACGGGTTTATGGTGATTCACGATTTCGCTTACGCCGACGTCGCCTTTGACGGCTATCGTCCACCGAGTTTCTTGGCTGCGAAAGGGGCCAAGGATGTCGGTGTTGAGTTCACGACGATGAGCAAGGGCTACAACATGGCCGGATGGCGAGTCGGTTTTTGTGCTGGTAATTCCGAAATGATTCGAGGTCTCGGGACCGTCAAGGGGTACTACGATTATGGCATGTTCGCGGCCGTTCAGATCGCTGCGATCGTAGCCCTGCGAGAAACCGATACGAACGTTGAAAAGCAATCGCGGATCTACCAAGGTCGCCGAGACGTGTTGGTCGGTGGCCTAAAACGATTGGGCTGGGACGTAACACCGCCCAAAGCAGGTATGTTTGTTTGGGCAAAAGTTCCTCAGCCGTGGGCCAGTTCGATGAGTACCATGGACTTTGCCTTGAAACTACTCGAAGAAGGCAACGTCGCGGTCAGCCCCGGTAGCGGCTTTGGGCAAGGCGGCGAAGGATTCTTGCGAATGTCCTTGGTGGAAAACGAACAACGACTTCGGCAAGCAGTTCGCCAAATCAGTAAATGCCTTGGTTAAAGCCATCTTTGCCAATTGCTAGAGTGATCATCAAATCGTCAACCGCAAATGGCTTCGCCGCTGCGAAGGATTCGCCAGCCGTCACGCCGGCTGCGGCACCGGTCACCGTTGCTGCAGCTCGCACCCGAGTCACAATGTTCGGCTTATGCTCGAATTGGGTTTTGTAACAAAGTACCGATTCAATCTTTTGCTCGATCGTATCGCTTATGTCAACGATTTGATGGTAGGGGTTGCCAGTGATCGTGTCGGGATCGACGGCGAGTCGATAGTACAATTGACGGCGGATCAAATGCACCGGCAAGTGCGGGAAGTACTCGTCCCATTTCGATAAGCGGCTATAGAAAACGGCAGCATCGGTAATCTGCATCGCCTGCCAATGATCAGGCGATGCCATCGGTGTTTTTTCACCAAAACCGATCACCAACTTCGGTCGATAGCGGCGAAACTCCGTCGCCAATGCCACGCGAGTTTCAAAGCAATCGAACAACCGACGGTTGGGCAAATCGAGTTGAATCCGCTTGTGAATGCCAAGCACCTTGCCTGCCTCTTCCGCTTCGCGAAGCCGGACGTCAGGGCTGGGTGAATTCGGGGTGGGTTCCCCATCGGTTAAGTCGATGATTCCCACCCGGTAGCCTTTCCCGACCAATTTCGCCAACGTCCCCCCGCAAGCAATTTCGACATCATCGGGATGAGCCCCCACCGCAATCAAATCAAGCGGTTCAGGTAGGTCGTTCGAGTTCATGGTTCGTCTACTCTTGTCTTAACGCGATTTCTTCTTTTTGTCTTTCTTCTTTTTCTTTTTCTTCTCAAACTTTTTCATCTTCTCGACTTGGCCTTGATCGACGACCCAACCTCGGCAATTGGGGGCACCACATTGGCACTTTGGAATCCAATCGGCAGCCATCCATCCATAGTCGAATGCAATTTGCGAGCCTTCTTCAATGTTGCAAATCGCGATCAACGCCATCGATTTCTTGGTCGCGACAATCAGCTCGGCATTGGGGTTACAGGAATGGTTGACGAACGCACCGGGAAGCGAAGGTTCCAACAACCATTTTTCGCTCAGGTCCATCACGTAGGTCGATCCTTCGTAATCGGATTTTCGATGCAATTGCCCTTTGATTTCAAGGATCAATTCGCCTGGCGTGAATTGCCTCTGAGCAAATACGCCACGGCCAGCCGAGCCAACGCTTTTGACGATGATGTCATCGTCTTCATAATTGCGGTAGTCGTAATCTTGATCGAGTTTCGCTTGCAGCTTTTTACGGCGTCGCGCTGACAGAGGAACAATTAATGACATGCGTGTAGATCGAGTTGGAGAAAGTAGAATTGGTCCTGTTGAGAATGCATTTATACCCGAGAACTAAAAAATCGCTATGCCTTGTTTTCGCCAACCGGTTTACAGAGCAACGATTTTGTCTCGGCGACGCGACCGCATTTCTTACAAACATACTTCGCACTTCGAGCTTGCTCGAGCAGAAAATCGACAGACGCTTCGATTTCTTCACGATCCCACTTGCAAATCTCCTTTTTCTTTTTCTTGTCTTTCATTATGCCTACTTCTGCTCTCCAACTTAGAGCCTATCCGAAAAGGGGTCTGACCCTTAGGAGGCGAGTCGATTTTGGTTGCGTTGTTGGCCTCGCCGGAGAGGGTCAGACCCCTTTTCGGATAGGCTCTTTATTGGCCATGTTCTACTAGCGGTTAATGGTTCGGTGTGGGAGTGAAAATCTCAATTGTTCGAGGCGTCATGACTCCCTTCTCTGATGCCCGCCGCGACAACTCATCGATCGCCAAACGCCCGACCTCGCCAAGCTCGATCGTCCAATCGTTGACGTACAAATCAACATGTTGCATTAGCACGCGATCGTCAAACTCTTGAGCATACTTTCGCATCGTCGGCAATGCAGATTCAGGCGTATGACAGGCGTACTCGATCGACGACCGAATGACCTGCTGGATTTTTGAAATCGTATCGAAGGGAAGCGTCCGGCGAGCGACCAAGCCGCCGAGCGGCAATGGGCAATCGGTTTCGGTTTCCCAGCGAACGCCGAGATCTTCGACAAGCCCAAGCCCTTGTTGTTGCCAAGTAAAACGGCCTTCGTGAATACAGACTCCATAGTCGGCTTCGCCACGAACTAGCTTCGGCATTATATCCGAAAAGACGCATTGTTGAACAACCACCTCCTGCTGGTGGGGAAATCGGCCATAGAAAAGCTGAAACAGTAACGTCGCCGTCGTCTGCTCGCCTGGACACAACACGATTTGCTTTTCCGCTGCCGAACGATCACTTCCCGAACGATCACTTCCCGAATGATCCGTTCCCGAATGATCCGTTCCTGGGGGTTTCGTACGGTCGGGCGATGCGGAAAGTAAAAGCGGGCCAACCCCGAAACCGAGCGCCGATCCACTGGGCAGCACAACCGTTTGGTCCGCCAGCAATAGCGCTGCATGAAAACTGGTTTTGGCAACATCAAATTCACCACGAAACAAGCCCTCGTTCAACTCTTGGATGTCGAGTAACCGGACTTCAAATTCGAGTCCCTGCCAGTCGACAAGCCGATGCATCAGAGCATGAAAAGCAAAGGTGTCGTTGGGGCACGTAGAAATCGCCAACTGAATTTTGGAGCGGCTTGTGTTGCTCATAAAGGCTCTTCCGCTAAGGATCGAAGCTCCTGACGAGTTCAGCGACGAGAGCTGCCGCGGAACGGAGCGCCGCTTCGATTTGCCATGTGGAATGGTCGCGGTTGCCGGCTTGGTTTGAGATCCCGCGAATCATCTCCAGTGGTTTACCCGCAATCTGGCAAGCCGCCGCAACCGCAAATCCTTCCATGTCCTCAGCGACCGCAGCAGGGTAACGAATCGATCGGTGGTGCGATTCCTCGAGCGACCTTGAGGCCGCAGCAACACTCAACAGTTGACGAGTGGATTCCGATGCAAAAGCGATACCGTCGCTGACCACAACGCCGGAGTCAATGTCTTGATAATGGTTCCATCCCATCTCGGATGCCGATTGATGATCAAGCTGAGTTCCGACGCCGATTCCATCGCAAATCACTCGTCCGAATCGATAGGCGGACCCGATCGCACATTCACCCGTCAATGTTCCTGCAATGCCAATCAGAATCACTCGCTGGGGATCATGCTCGGCAATCAATCCTGCAGTTCGAGCTGCCGCCGCGACCAGTCCAAACCCGCATGGTTCGATCCGATCGAGAGAACGAGAAACCGGTTCTACCAGTAGCGGATCCAAGATTCGGTATTCCAGCTCGCTGGGGATCAAAATGAGGTTGCGCAAGTTTCTAGAACCCTCGTTGAAGTCCAGGAGTGATATCGAGCTCGAGCGAAGCAAACTCACCTCGGCGAATTTTCTCCAGTGCAATCGCACCCATTACCGCATTGTCGGTACACAAATTGGGTGGTGCGACCGAAACTTGAAACCGATCTTCGGTGGCGGCCACTTGCAATCGTTCTCGCAGATAATGGTTGGCTGCCACGCCCCCGCCGACGATCAATTGATCGCAGCGATACTGCTTAACAGCCCGCCTGCATTTTTGCACGATCACATCGACTACGGCGGCTTCGAACGATGCACACACGTCCGCCTTCACCGAGTCGCTCAAATCAAGTTTGGAAAAGTCTTGTTGCCCCGGTCCAACGATCGCATAGCGTACCGCTGTCTTCAATCCACTGAAACTAAAATCGAAATGGTCCTCATGAATCATCGATCGAGGAAACGCGTACGCGTTGCGGTTGCCTTGGATTGCTATCTGGGAGACCGCCGGTCCGCCGGGGAAACCGAGACTCAACATCGCTGCCACTTTATCAAACGCCTCGCCCGCTGCGTCGTCAATCGTGCCCCCAAGATACTCCAAATCCAAGGGGCTGGTGCAATGGTAGAGTGACGTATGGCCGCCACTGACGACCAAGCCAATACACGGGTAGATCGGTGCGGGGGACTCCAGGGTACTTAATTGACATGCATACAGATGAGCATGCAAATGGTTGATCGCAACGAGCGGTTTTTGCCAGGCGATCGACAGCGTTTTGGCGGCAATGACGCCAACGAGGAGCGAGCCAGCTAAACCAGGGCGATCAGCAACTGCAATCGCATCGAGCTGCGGCGGCAATACGCCCGATTCGGCAATCGCCGTGTCGACGACCGGCAGGATTCGCTCCAGATGAGCACGGGCGGCGATCTCGGGGACGACCCCTCCAAATCGCTCATGCAATGCCTCTTGGGTAGCAATGCACTCGCCGAGCACTTGGCAATCGTCGCCGATCACCGCCGCCGCAGTTTCATCGCAAGTCGATTCGATGGTTAGAATGGGCATTTGCTAGTTGTCATTTGTCATTTGTCATTTGGAGCAACATACTGGGTCAGGCCGATTGCGGCAAAGGGCCAGTGGGCTTGGGCTTTCTGTTAAACCGCGTGCCCATCGGGCCGCGCGTTTCAGACTGCGATTTCTGGGGAACCAGTGAAAAATGACCAAAGACAAATGACAATCCTAATCTGGATGCCTTGAAAATTATCGGCCGAGTCGCTATCCTTCGCAGCTTCCAAAACAATTCAAGCGGCAAAATGCGGCAAAATCCAGTAAAATACTTACAAGGGAATCTTAAATGGCACATAAAAAAGGGCAAGGTTCGAGCCGTAACGGTCGCGATTCGAACGCACAGCGCCGTGGCGTGAAGAAGTTTGGCGGCGAAGCCGTCCGTGCGGGCAATATTCTCATTCGCCAAGTGGGTACCAAGTTTCACCCCGGAAAAGGGGTAGGACAAGGCAACGACTACACGCTTTACGCACTGGTCGATGGCAAAGTCATGTTCGACCGTGAAGGCCGACGGATTAACGTCGTTTCCGCGTAACGATTGATCCGCAAAGAAGCGTTCCGAAATCACGAGAGAAACCCAGTTGCACCGTTGTTGCAATTGGGTTTTTCCATGCGCGGACTCTACCTCGCCTCGCTCAGGGCTAATGACAACCCCAGAGGGCTTAACCCGAATTCGATGGTTTTCCAAGTTGCACAGTGGCAACTTACGTGAAGCAGCAAGCGACGGATGCTTGACCATCGGTGATGGTGATGACCACGCTGCTCGGCATCCGCTTTCAGCGAATCGCTACGTTGCCTACGAAGTTCCTCCACCGCAGTCGTGCGGATGATTTCGTCTCCCTTCTCGGTCGGAAGGGGGCTGTTCGCACGGCCAAATACCGTGGCTTGCGACGTCCGCGTCGAGAATTTAGCGAACTACTTGAGTAGGTTACCCTAGACGCTATTCCTGTAATCGTTACAACCGGGAAAGTCGGCGATCAAGCGACGTTGGTTTCCTCCGGTTAGGCTTATTATTTAGGCCAATGCTCATTTGCTGGGCCAAGTTTAACTGTGACGAAACGGTTTTCCGGATACCGTTATGCCGATTGTTTGATTTCACACTTTGAGCCTGATATGTCAACCGACGCCATCTTTGATGAAACCACTTCCGAGTGGGCTATCGATACGATCGATTCTGCTGGAGACGTGATTCGGCGAACCGAGAGCACTCTCGAATTGCTTGCCGATGCGATCTGTTCCGCTTCCGAAGTCAGGCCACTTAACCGCTACGACATCTCGATTCTGATTCCCGTCTACAACGAACGCGAAACGTTGCCGCAGGTGCTCGAGCGCATCGATCAAGTGATGCCGCCATCGACCGAGACGATTATTGTGGATGATGGAAGTACCGATGGAACTCGCCAGTGGCTATCGCAACTGCCTGAGCGTGCCAACCGCAAAGTGATTTGCCGCGGGCGCAACCACGGAAAGGGATCAGCGGTACGATTGGCGATTCGACATAGCCGAGGCGGCGTCGTTGCGATTCAGGATGCCGACCTGGAATACGATCCTGTAAACCTACTCAGAGTAGTCTGGCCGATCCTTGATGGCGATGCCGATGTGGTCTACGGATCTCGCTATTTGCATCATTCATCCGACCCATCTCTGATGCACCGACTTGGCAATTGGATACTGACCAAGACAAGCAACATGATGACCGGGCTTCGGTTAACCGATATGGAAACTTGTCACAAGGCGTTTGACGGTGACTTGATCCGTTCGATTGCCCTGAAAGAATGTCGCTTCGGATTCGAACCGGAAATTACGGCAAAGATCGCAGCTCGCGATGTTGGAATCTTGGAAGTACCAACACAGTATGAAAGCCGCAGCTACTCGCAGGGCAAAAAAATTGGTTGGCGCGATGCCGCGGCGGCGATTGGATGTATGTGGCGTTACCGCCACGGAGAATGATCAACGGCTTTCATTCGAATGAGCCGTTTCCGTTAGCCGTTTCCAGGTAAAGACCGCTTGAACTGCGGTGTTTCGCTGGGCGGGATCTCGATGTCATGTTCTTCTTGAAAGCGTCGTCGATCGACCGCCGAGGCGTAATAGCGAAGCCAAGTCTCATTGTCTTCAATGCACCGCCACTCAAGGAATTGGCCCCGCGTGGCCAGCTTCTTTTCGCACGATGGCAAAATATCGCGATAGACAATCTTGTAGAGTTCACGATCTGTCAAATGGTCTGTGAACCGCAACACGATTTGCTGAGAGAATAAACGATCGATCGTGTTGGCCAGTAATCTTGGCAGTGCTGCATCGGAAACCGACTCAGGTGCTGGCAATCGCATCGGAGGATCAAACCAATCCGATATCGCTAATGCGGGCGCACGTTCCCAGGCCAACATCGAAGCCAAGTACTCGTTCTCGGTCTGCAGCGGCATCCGTTGCAACGCGAATCCTTCAACCGAATCATCTCGATACGGTTCAAGTTCATCGCGCAGGCGGGCATTGGCCAACATCAGGTCGACTTCATCGACGACGGGGCGGCTCGTCTCGCTCATGTCCATAGATAGGAAAGCCTAAGGTCAAGTATTTTGAAAAGTTCAATCATCAGCATGATCGACATGCCGAATCTACACATCGGCATTGGTCCAATCCATCGCCGTGCGGTGCCCATCGTTTGCGGGCTACAGTATCGATAGTATCCATTGAGGCGTGTCACTCAACTTGGTATTTAGCGAAAATGCATTTTTCTTTCGAAAAACAGCAAGCCGATCCTCACCTGACCGTTACGAGCGGAATGTTTTATCAAGAATCGAGGCACTTCTCGGCTTCCGTCATCACGTGTCTGGAATGCGGGAGCCTCGTTAAACCGCGTGCCCAGCGGGCCGCGCGTTCGCGATTACAGCACACCGCCCGCTGGGCACGCCGCTGAACAGGGCGAAACGCGCGGCCCGCTGGGCACGCGGTTTAACAGGACGCGCACAGGTCTACCAAACTTGACATTTTGAAGGCAACCGATAATAAACTGCGTCTGATTGCACGGTGCTGAAACCACCCAAAGCCGAAACCACCCAAACCATACACAGTCCAAAGACGCGATATGCCAGACATGGATGCATTCACCGACGCCACGCTCGACCCGCCTGGAAAAATTGCCGTCATCGGGGCGGGACCGATTGGCATCGAAGCGGCACTGTATGGTCGATTCCTGGGCTACGATGTCACGCTGTTTGAAGCCATCGAGATCGGACATTCGATGCGTGAGCAGTTGGCCGAACCGTTCCCGATCATGCCACACGAAGCACTTTCGCCGTTAGCCATCGCGGCGATCGAAGCCCAAACGGGCGAGAAGCTTCCGCTGACGTTGCCGATGACGTACGAGCAATGGATCGACCACGCACTGGTGAAATTGGTCAATGGTGATCTATTAAAAGATCGACTCGAAATGCCAACTCGAATCACGCGGATCGAATTGTCACCGGTCGACATAGAAGATTCTGCAGACGAAGAGATCCTTCCAGACGAGGAGATTACACCAGGAGACATACCGCCCGATTTCCGGTTGTGGACCGAATCGCAAAACGACACCACTGCATCGTTTGAAACCGAATCGGTCATCGTGGCAACGGGGTCCACCTGCGATATCGAGTTCGAGTTCACTCGGCCCTTGCCGTATTTCTTTCGTCTCGGAGAACCCCCTGCGGTAGCGAGTGATGAAAGCACATCACAATACGTCGCACGATGCCGTCGAGAGATCACGAACGTGTTCGCCAACTTGGGCGGCCGAGCCGGTTTGGATTTGTATCGGCCTCGGCGGGTGTAGGTATCCCCGCCCGATGGCTCGTGGTGATCCTAAAGTTTTTCTACAACTCAACCGCAAAACAGTAGAGCTCACTGGCGCGACTTGGGTCGAAGTCGTTATCACAACAAACCCACAGTGTTCGCCGTCCGTCGGCAAGCGGTTTCCCCCAGCACAGGCCTTCGGGCTTTTCCGTCGCCAAATCGCCGCCCAGTCCAAATTCGGGATTGAGTAGATCGATGAATAACTTTTTTGCAACGGGAAGGACGTTCTTGGGTAGCACGTCGGCCTTCATCGACTCGACCGCCGAAAGGTCAGTTGCTTTGGAAATATCGACCAAGAAGATATTCTTGTACTTCGCTTCGTTTCCGTCTTTACTATCACGCTCGATCACCAAGAATCGCGATTCATCAACCGCCAGAATCTCACTGACGCCCAGCGATGGTTCCTCGAGTGGATAATCAACTTCGAAAGGTTTTTTTACGTTTGGATTGGAAGCGGATAGGTTGCTAGAGTCCAACACAAGCCACCGACAATGCGTTCCAAAGCACATGCCGTCTTCGATCGTTCCGTCTTGCACCAGTGAGCTTTGGGGAACGGCGACAATCCGGTTTCCGCTTGGCGTCAGTGCGACACCTTCTAAGCCCCGATTCGGAGCAATTCCAGTAAGCGAGCGACCACTTTCGGGCAGCATGTAGCGAAACCGCTCGGGTAGCTGAATCTCCGATTGGATGCGTCCCGATCGATCGGCGATCACCAAATGGGGGCCGTACTCATCACTTACCAGCAGCGAACCGTCGGCCAGGCAACGAAGTCCTTCGGGATCCATTGCGGTCCAGTTTTTCCGACCGTCCGCAGTGTGCAAATCTCTTTCATGAGCGGTCAATGATCCAACCACCGATTCGCCGGAATGATTGTGGAACATCGTCGTCGAAATAAGCTTGAAAGAAATCTTCTTTGTCGAAGCTTCGACCGATAGATCGGCTTCGTGAAAACGGCAAGGGTAGGACACTTTTCCATCCCCCGCACCTCGATCGGCAAGTAGCAAGAATCGATCGCCATTGCCCGTGTACTCCATCGCGGAGAGCCCACCGAGATAATTGGCATAGGAGCCGTCTTCGAGCTTTTCATCCAAACCACTTGCATCGCGAACATGGCCGTCCAAACGCAACACACCGATCAGTTCGACAGGTCGCGAGGAAGCTTTTGCCGACTTCTTTACTGCAACCAACTGAGTCTCTGCCGCCGCTGTGTGCATCGCAAACGGAACAACCATAGACACGTAAATCAAGACCGCCTTCATCGCCATCGAATATTCCTTGTTAACTGCTATTCGTCGTCGCGGATCATAACACGCTTTTGACCGCGCGGCGAAATTGTAGGCAGGAAGAACTCGAATTGGATTCAGTTTCCATGAAGAAATGATGAAGAATTCTTAAAGGGCTTGACGATCTCATTCCTTTTTGAAGTGTCAAGCAGGGTATTCGTTTCTTTCTAAGTGCTTAGGGAGAATCGAATGTTCGAACGACGCAATGGCTTTTTGTTTCTTGATGGACCGTTTTCGAAGGCCAACTTACAGCAATTGGGAGACCGAAAGCCTTCGAGAGTTGTTGCTGCGTCGTCTTGCTAGAAACAACGCGGAAAGAATACAAGCACCGACGAAGCCTGAACCCGGTTCTGGAACGGCAACAATGTCAATCATTGTTTGATTGAATTCCACCGAGCTTAAGTCGATGGGGCCAAACCCGAGGTTGATGCTCGATCCTGGGGCCAACCCATCGATTTGGAATGTGAACGATTGAGGACTACTTTGAGCTGCGAAGTTAGCCGTAAACGAAAACAGATCTAAACCGGTTGCGATCGATTCGGGATCGGAGAAGCTGCCCCCGCGAGCACCGAAGTCAATGCCCCCTCCTGCTGGCAGTTCAGGCGTAAAAAAGTTGATCCCATTGGTAAGCGAAAGCGGTTGGATATTTGAAATGCTGACCGGTGGAGTACCCGTGGCGTTCAAGTCGACTCCACTAATATCAATGAACAGGTCGTAAGCGGTAAGATTGTCGCCAGCATCACCGGTCATGCGTACGGTGACCGGAATGGATCCGCCCGCAAGGTCAATCGCCGAACTGTCTGGGACCAGATCGACAACGATCGCCGCATCTGTACTCGAAGTTTGCAGCAGAATCAGACTCAACGTAGTCAGAAAAGCAGTCGTTCTATTAATCATGTTTGTTGTTTCCAAATGTTAGATTACAAGCTTTTTTGTCATCCTTAGAAGAGTTTTACATCAAGCAACATGTCACCGAGCTGAACGAACGGCTCTTCATCGCTGTCGATTCGTAGTGCCCTATCGATCAGGTAAGTTCCCGCTGACGTCGGTGGCAAGGGAGGCGTCGGTGGCAAGGGAGGCGTCGGTGGTAAAGCGGATCCAGCGATGGCGTAGACGGCGAACATGTCGCCCCCGAAATTGACTGCACCGTCATGCGTAATGTCGAAATAGGCGTCCTGCAACGAGATCGAAGTGACACCGACTTTGGCATAAACCGCAAAGAGGTCGCCACCAAAATTGACGACTCCAGAATCATCGACGTCGCCAACCAAGACATCGAAACGAAAGTTAAATTGACCGCCTTCGGTACCATTGCCCGAGATTTCGCTTTCGGAATCAGTCCACTCACCATCGAGCGAAACCCCTTCGTCGCTGACCAACGTATCGAACACAGTCAGAAGCAACGTGTCGTTTGTGATCGCAGATGACAACCGGATCGATCCTACGTCGACTCCGTCGATACCATAATCAATGTCGGTGATAGGACTGTAGTCGAGTCCGTTCGATCCCAGTAATGAGAGATTGTCGCCGAGGAACGAATTCCCGACGGGTCGGTCAAACTGTAGATAGATTCGATCAATACCGCTGACCCAGGGGAGACTTCGCAACTGGTCTGATCCCTTGAGCGAGATTCCAAGACGGTTTCCCTCGCCGCTCCCACCACCATCGACTTGGTCGATAAAGTCCGAGTTCCACTCTGAAGAAGCCATGATGATGTCTGTGATTCTGGGGGCGACGACGGGTGGAAGTCTGTATTTTATGGTCAATCTCGGACGTATCGACACGTCGCTGTGATCGCTGCTGGCGTATCGCACGTAATCAGCTTGAGAATCGCCATCATCATCATTTTGGTAGCGAATTCGGAACTGCGTTGTACCGCTTAAGTTGATCAGGTCGGCATGCTGGTCATCCAATCGGCTATAGATCGTCATCCCATTGCTGTAGGCTGGCCATGCAAATTTTGAGACGGCATCTTGTGTGGCAACCGCTTGCCAATCGCTCGCTTCAAGGTTGACGTCATTGCCCAATGCCGGGGTGGAAAGATCCACCAAAATGTCGCCGAACTCGGACTCAGCCACTCCAATCGGAATGGCACCCGTGATGTCACCGACGCGCGTGATACCCAACGTCGCCTCGACGACGATCGCGTTGTCTGGAAGCGCTGAGGTGTCAAACGAAAGGACTGGTCGGTAGGCCCGGTTCAATGAGTCATCGCCAATCCGAA
>JGI12210J13797_10672662_pt1 | contig 14790 bp, 17 predicted proteins | sample ElkSlonscriptome_3_FD_13797 | JGI IMG/M metagenome (IMG submission 13797)
GCGTTTTAGCTTTGGTGTACACCGTGAACTTTGCCAGGATGCTGTTGGCGGGATGCCTAACAAAATGTTCATTTGTCCTGCGGATGTCCTCGGGCAGCATTCGATTGCGCTCATGCAAAATGCGGAGTGACTCGTTTGGGTCGGGGGAGGGCAGCAGCAGCACAACATGAGGGTAGGCCGCCAACGCCCGCTGAACCCTTTGAAACAGCGCCAGCTCCTCATAGACTGAGTGGCCCGCCCCAAAGTCAATCACGCAGCGGCTATGGTCCGCGAGCAGCCGCTCTACAGCGTAGGCCTCAAACGGCTTCCAATACTGAATGATGCTCCAAGCCCCTTCCCGCTTCTTTTGCTCGGCCAGCGCCTTGTCGTAGCCAATTTCGTCGTAGTAGCCCCAGCGCAGCTCGTCCATAGACACCTGGGGTGAATTAAGGCGGGCTGCGAGGAGTCTTCCGACAGTAGATTTGCCCACCGATTGGGGGCCGATGAGAATGATATCTGATGGCATAGCTCTATCCGTTGACAAAGAACTAAAAGAAGCGAATAGCTTTAGGCAGCACAACGATTACAGCCCCTCCGAGAGCGATCGCAGCCAGTATCAGCGGCAGGCGGCCCAAACCCTGCCGAATTAGAGCATCAGCAGTGCGCTTGCCCGTCTCCCAATAGACCCAGTCATCTCCGACCTGGCTGGCCAATGTTTGGTTGCCAGAGACTAGGACAACAATGCCATTTCCCGTCGCTGGATTAATGCGCACCGTATGGTTCAGGGCCGGCAGATTAAGGCCATCATGACCTACAACGTAACCCCCGGCTTCGGTTTTAACGTATAAGAGATGCCCCAGGCCAAAGATGTCAGCGGTGTCCGGCTGGGGCGCTGTCATCAGGGCCACTGTCGCCGGGTCTAACAAGGAGTTGCCGCTATAGGCTTGGATGAGCGTCGCCATGTCCTGGGCGGTGGCGTATAGCGCTGCGGCGGCGGTGGCGGTGTAGCGGCGGTGGGGCACAGGTTTGAGGTCCGTGTCGTAATTCGTTGCCAGCGCCCCTCGTCCTTCGGCCTGCCGCCAGTCAAAGCTAGCGGCGCTCATGCCTAGCGGCTGCAGAACAGCTTGATTCATATAGTCGGCAAAGGGGAGGCCGGTCACCTCTTCGATTACAAGCTGTAGCACCGCATAACCGCCGCCGGAATAGCGCCAGGCTTTACCCGGCGGCTGGGTGACCGTGACGCCGCGGGGCTCACCAGTCACCGCGTCTTGAGTGAGGGTGAGAGACTCTTCAAGGGTTTGCAGCGGCTCATCCGGCAGGAAACCGGCATAGCCAAAGCCATCTCCGAGCCCTGCTGTATGGCTCAGCAGGCGGCGAACTGTGACAGCCTGGGTGTCGAATTCGCTGGCCGGGAACTGCCAGCGGCTGAGGTAGTTTGAGGCCGGAGCATCGAGATCAATCAGGCCATCGCGCACCAGCGTCATCACGCCCCAAGCTGTCACGAGCTTACTGACGGAAGCCATTTGGTAGAGAGTACGCTCTGGGTCGGGGGACTCTCCTGTGGGGCTAGCGCTGCCGAAGCCGTAGGTCGCGCTGAGGCTGCCGCCCTCAATCAGCGCAGCGGTGGCGCTGCCGAGCTTGTGCCCTGCGGCTTGGGTTAATGCCTCTGTGAGATGGGCCTCAAAGGCGGCGGTATCCCCCCTCGGAGCGGCAGGGCGGGTGAACCAGGCGATCTCTGCGATCGCCGCCCCAATGACGGCCAGCGACCATAGCCCAAGTAAGGCCAGCATTGCTTTTAGGTTGAGGTACATGCTTGATTATCTGACGATGGGTTAGGGGCTAAAGAGCTTGACGCGGCAAGCTCCTCCAAGGCCTCGGTGAGTCGCAATAGCTGCCGGTAGCCGAATGGCCTCGGCGCGAGGGTTGAGGGTTGCTGCGGGGTAGTGCATCCACGGCAGGTCCTTTGCCATGATGCGTAGGAGCTGACGACAATAATTTTACTGGTCGGGCTGAGGTGTCCAGCGCAGATAGGGCCTGACTTCCGTCACCCCTTTTGGAAATGCCTCGCGGGCATCTTCTGTGGAAATGCTGGGCACGACTATCACATCGTCGCCGTCCTGCCAGTCCACAGGCGTGGCCACCTTATAGTTATCGGTCAGCTGCAGGGAGTCCAATACCCGCAGAATTTCGTTGAAATTGCGCCCGGTGGTGGGGGGGTAGGTGAGGGTCAGCCGCAGCGTTTTGTTGGGGTCGATGATGAACACCGTACGCACGGTCACCCTGGCGTCGGCTTTGGGGTGAATCATGCCGTAGCGGTTAGAAACGCTCTTGTCTTCATCAGCGATGATCGGGTAGCTGACGGTGGTGGACTGGGTGTCGTCGATATCTGTGATCCAGCCCTGATGGGACTCAACATCGTCAACGCTGAGGGCGATCGCCTTGGCGTTGCGCCGCTCAAATTCGGGCATGAGTCTGGCGACGCTGCCCAGTTCTGTGGTGCAGACCGGGGTGTAGTCTGCCGGGTGAGAGAAGAGGATAACCCACTGGTCCGCAGCCCAGTCGTAAAAGTCGATGGGGCCTTGCGTGGTGTTTTGGGTGAAGTTGGGAACGGTGTCGCCGAGTTGCAGTGTCATGGTTATTTTCCTAGAGATTAGACGAATAGTTATGGCAGCCCAAGTTCTGGAACGCTCTCAGTTAAAGTGCCGTGGACGCACCATGGGTGATGGAGAGGACTTGCGGCGTGATGGCTCGCGCTAGCGCTCGACTAGATATTCTGCGATCGCCCCAGATTCTCCCAGAACAACGCCATCGTCTTCAAGGGTGGGAAAGCGGCCTGTGGGGGTACTTTGGGCAAATATTCTGTTGCCTGCGAATGGCACAAAATCCACCGTTTTAAGCTGGTAGCCCAACCCTAGCTCTTCTAAGAGCCAGCGGATTCGCAGCGATCGCGTCATTGGGTTGTAGTAGAGGGTGATCATTGCTTTTTAAGGGGTTGCTATTGCTTCAGAGCAAGTCTAGCCGGGTAGCATCATGCGCCTCCATAGCGGTGAGTCATGAGAATCCGTGACTTTCGTCATAGCGCGATGGCCAAGCCTTCGCGGAGGCGACAAAGCTAAAAAGCTTCGCGGAGGCGACCGCTACACTTGAGTCTCTAGAAGAATATGTCTTAATTTCTCAGAAGACGCGGCGGGTAGAATGCCGCCGCCGCGCTGGCGACACCTGGGAAACGTCAGTCTACACCGCAAGTAGCCGCGTTGCCCTGAAGAGCATTGGCCTAGAATTTGACATCGCTGAGCTATGCCGGGGTGTGGATAGCTGAACGGCCGCAGGATAAAGGCGCTGTCGCGCAACTAGCGATGCCCAAACGAACCGATTAATGCATCGGGACGCCTGCCATAGCGTCCTGGTATGGTGATCCGCAGCGCTGTCCCCTGGCCCAAAGCGCTGCTAATATTCATTCGACCACCGATGAGCTGAACGCGCTCCTGCATACCGCGCAGCCCGAAGCCAGACTGAGGAAGAGCGGGGTTAAAGCCTACCCCATCATCAATCAGGTTCAGGGACAGCCCATCGGAGGAAAGGTAGGATTCAACGCGGACCGACCTGGCCTGGCTGTGGCGACGGATGTTCTCTAGCCCCTCTTTGACAATGCAGAAGATTTGGTGATTGGTGTGCAGCGGCAGTTTGGGCAGCTCAAGCTGACTTTCAACGCTCACAGCAGCGCTGCTGCGAAACTGCTCAATCAGCTGGGCTAGGGCAGCGCTTAGGTCGAACGCCTCATCTCGAATGGTGGCGACGGCCCGGCGAACTTCCTTGACCGATTGGCTGGCCAGCATTTTTGAGGTGCTCAACGCCTGGCGCGCTTGACCAGCATCTTTCTCGTAGAGCTGTTGGGCCAGCTCGAGCTGAATATCTAGGGACATGAGCGTATGGCCCAGCGAGTCGTGGATGTCGCGGGCGATGCGAGTCCGTTCTAAGTCGGCGGCCAAAAGCTCTACTTCTTGGGCAAGTGCGGCCTCGCGCTGACGGCTTTTGCGCTCAGCGATTACGGTAAAGCCCAGCAGCACAATCAGTAAATTGACGGCGATAAAGATACTTGTGCTGTTGAGTACCTGGTCAGCAAGGACGACTGGAATAGGCAGGGCGATCGCGGCTTCAAGCTCTTCTATTAGTTCATCACCCCGAGAAAGCTGCACCAAGAGGTGATGGCAAAACGCCGCCTGCCAAGCCACACCAGAAATAATTGTTGTGATGATCGCCTCGCGCTGGCTCAGCACAAATAAGCTTTTTGCCAAGGTGAGCCACAGCAGAAAATCGAAATCCCAGTGGGAATAAGCGCGGATGGCTAGCAAGCAGGTCACTTTGAGATAGATGTAAGCACGCTTTTGCTATAGCGGATATTCGGCAAGGCCCCGCAAGCTTAGAATTGCCAACAGGCCCAGCATCCCCAGGACAAAAAAGTCGGCGGCCCGAACATCATGGCCAAACGCTGCCGCCAAGAGCATTGGAAACAGCATCCGTAGGGCAGAAATCCCGATAGATGCCCACTCAACATACCGCAGTAGGCTAGGCGCTGAGGGTAGCCGTATGGATGGCGCTGCCTTAAACGGGATAGCGGACATGGGAATTCAGCCTCTAACGATGACGCCGCCTCGATTTTACTGGAAGCCCTCTGGGTTCAGCATGACAAACGTCATTTTTATTCGTGACTTGGCGGTATGCAAAAGCGAAGATTTTGGCCTGTAGTATTGAGGCGATCGCCTTTGATAGTCCTGCTATTACAAGGTACAGACAAGCTGCTATCTAGCAAAAGATTCATCAACATTCTTTAATCGCCCGATCGGGCGATTCTTAATACACAAAACGGGTGAAGGCAAGCCGCAAAAGCTGAGGCGATCGCTAATTTTTGGATTGAAAACATGACACAAACCATTGAAACCATGAGAACAACCCCGCTTTATCTTGAGAGATCCGGCGATCCCGCTGGCCCGACCCTGGTTTTCCTTCATGCCATTGGCACCAGCAGCTGGATGTGGAGGTCTCAGCTTGAGGCGCTGAGCGACTTCAATTGCATTGCCCCCGACTTGCCGGGGCACGGCAAGAGCAACCACATTCCCTGGCATTCGTTTTCGGAAACGGCGCGGCTGATATCGCACATCATCAACGCTAATGCGCGCGGACGAAGAGCCCATATCGTTGGCCTATCCCTAGGCGCTTACGTGGGTCTGCAGCTGCTATCCGAGTTTGATGTCATGGTGGAGCGCGCCATGCTCAGCGGTTTGCACGTGCTGCCGATGCCAAATCAAACCCTAATGACGGCGATGAACTATCTGATAGCGCCTATTGTGACGTCGAACCTGATGGTGCGGCTCAATGCCAACGCGCTGCGCATCCCCCCCGCAGAGTTTGACGGCTATCGGTATAGCGCAAGGCAAATGTCGACGCAGGCGTTTCTGAGAGCCAGTAACGACGCGGTTCGCTTTGAAATGCCGGACAACCTAGCCTCTGTCACGACGCCAATTCTGGTGGCGGCTGGCGAACGGGAGCAGGCTCTTATTCACAGGTCCCAGATGTTTCTAGCGAATATTATGGAAAATGCTCAACCCTATATTGTTCCTGACGTCGGCCATGGGTGGAGCCTTGAGTCGCCCAGGCTATTTACAAAAACGGTTCGTGATTGGGTCCAGGCTCGACCTTTGCCGCAGCGGCTGCAGCCTGTTTTGTGGCCTTCAAGGTAGTGCCATGATTGATATGGGCACTCACTGAGCAGGCCGTAGAGTCTGGCCTACCGGTTGTGCTGGATGTGGGCATGGCTACTGAAAGCTCTAGAGGAAAATTTCAGGATCTATGCGAAGGCTTTGGGTGTGAGTATCTATTTGTTTTTGTGAGTGCGGCATTAAATGTCCGATCTCAGCGCGTTCGCGATCGCAGCGAGCAGGCATCAAAAACAGGTGACCTACCTGTAACCAAAAATATTTTTGCATTGACTGATGCTCAGTCCCAACTTCATTGATAAGCTCTGCTGACGGGAATGGAAGAACTGAGCGAGCTCATTGATCACCTGATACTCAAAGTCGTCAATTTTCTCAATGGCAGACCAGGTAATTGTGTCCAAAAGCTGCCCAAAAATAGCCCGTGACCCTGGGTAGTCAGTGTAAAACTGGTCGAACACATCAATCATTTGGTCAACGTAGCTCGGCAGCGGGAGCGGGAGCGCTAGCGCCTCCGGGGCATGCAGTTCGAGAAACCGCTGGTACTGCGTTTCCATGTAGCGAATCGCCAGGGCCTTGAGGATCGCTTCTTTATCAGGGAAGAACTGGTACAGCGACCCGACCGAAACCTTCGCTTGTGCGGCGATCGCCCGGGTGGTCGCTGATTCGTACCCCGCCTCCAAAAACAGCTGCTCTGCCACATCAAGAATATGCTTGACTCGCTCCTAGCTGCGGGCCTGCTGCAGCTGTCGCCGCATCTTGTTGGGGTTCTGTGAACCAGATGAATTGGGTGGAGACATTAATTTGAGGGTAGTCCGTAACTGGTAAGGATGAGCTTGAGGGCGATGCCTAGAAGTGGCGGTGGGTGAAGATGAAGGTAGCGGAACCCAGCGCTAGGCTGAAAAAGGTAGATACCCGACAGCATAGCGATATGACGCCCTCATCATTACCTGCCTGTCCCAGCTGCGGCTCTGAGCAAGTCGTCAAGAACGGCAGTATCCACAACGGTAAGCAGAACCATAAGTGCAAAGCCTGCGGACGTCGTCTTGGTGCGCGTTCCCTAGCGCCGCAAAGCGACGCGGGGTCGCACCGCAGTTCGTAGAGCACCGCGAAAACAAGATCATTGATGATGCCACCAAACAGCTCATCGATAAGCTCCTGTTGGAGAAGCTACCACTAGCGGGGATTGCCCGAGTGACAGACGTCTCAGAGCCTTGGCTGCAGAACTACGTCAACAACAAATACGCGAACGTCCCTCGCAAGCTCAGGGTCAGCCCAAAAAAAAAGGGCGATTGACTCTCCAGTGCGACGAGGCGTGGTCATTCGTCGGTGACAAAGGCAACAAGCAGTGGATTTGGCTTGCCATCGACCAACAGAGCCGCGAGATTGTTGGTGTCCACATCGGCGACCGTAGCCGAGAGGGAGCAAAGACCCTAGAGCGCTTTAACTGTACCCTGCGTCAGCGAGTTTCGCGGCTGGTACGCAAGACGCTGTCGTTCTCGAAGAAGTTAGAGAATCACATTGGCGCGATCTGGTACTTCATCCACCACGACAACGCATCCTTACATCTTTAGGACCACCCTTCTTTGCAGCCAACATTGATATTCCAGACGAAAGCTTCTTGTCTGCTAGAGAAGAGGTAACCCGCCGCTGCTTGGAAGCGCTGGTAGTTTTGTAGCCATTGGCTTGATTCGCGATCGCTAGTAATCCTTCAATAAAGTGAGGCTTTTGGGCCAAATATTGATGCGATCGAGGTGACAAAAGTCATGGGTTTGTGTGACATCTTGCTATGGAATCGTGCTACTGCACGGAACTAGAATGGAGCTATCGGAAAAAGCACTCATGCTTGAGCCAATTTTTTGATGCATGAGATGTCAATTTTCGCCCACTAATCTATTGGTATACGCATCAATCTGTCAAACCTACATGATAGAAAAAAGAGTAAAGCAATGGTAAATTCGGCAACCGCACTACATCCAAATGTAGCCATCCTAGAAAAACTATAGAAGCTGATTCCCCAGAAGACAACCAAATCCAAAGACTTGATTGCTGAGGACTTTGTCTGGCATTTCTTTAATTTCAGGTTGCCAGATCTCGAAGGCGACTACGTTGGCCTCAGCAGCCTTCAAGACTTTTTCACCGCTCTAGCAAATTCGACCAGCGGCACCTTCGAGGCCAAGCCCATCTTTGCCATCCCAATGGGAGATGAGCTTGTGGTAACTCATGTCCAAGAGCGAATGGCGCTAGACGGTGAAGCAATAGAGCTAGATGCCGTGGTGGTCTGGCGAATTGTTGCCGGACAAATTGCCGAAGCCTGGGACATCCCATCGCTGTATCTGGTGCGCACAACGTGATTTCCAATGAAGACTATGTTCCGCTCTCTCCGCCAATGGGGCTCAGCAGCGCTACTCAGCGCCGCCTCAGTCATTGCTGTAAGCTCAACAGGACAAGCCGCCGAGACAATCTACCTTGACCTGGGGCTATTCAGCCGCTCTATCCCCGTCACCTCGCTGAGTGACTTTGCCAAAACTGGGGAAGCCGATGGGCCACTCAATTTTGTGCTGAAACGGATGCCGCCAGCAGACCAGCAGGCCCTTCGCCTAGCCTTAAACGCGCCCCATGACTTGCAGGCTGCGGAGCTTTCCCACTGGCTCTACACGCCCCTTGGGGAGCAGGCGCTAGCGTCAATCGGGGAGGCTGTCCAAACAACCTCCCGGCTAAATGGACACCGGGCCATCCGTGCTGGCTTGATCTTGGCCGCTTCCGACCCTGAAGGTCTCACAGTGCTCGGCTTCTTCAAGCACTTTCCAACAGAAGGCATCCGCCTGGATGCAGGGCGACTCTTGGCTGACTTTTCTAATCTGCAGGAGAGCATCGCCGAGACGCAAACCATTGTCGATGCCATTCAGCAGGCCGCCCCTACCAGTGGACCAATCCCCTCACGGGCGACCCTGAATCAGCCTGGAATGCGCCAGGTTGTCGTTCAGACGCTGACGCTTAATGATGCAGGCCGCAAGCGGACCTATCCCGTAGATATCTATCGGCCTGATAGAGCCCAAGGCCCTGCGGCGGTGCCCGTTGTTGTCCTCTCCCATGGCTTGGGCTCTAGCCGCCGTTACCTGGTTGATTTAGCGCGGCATATGGCATCTCACGGCGTTGCTGTGGCGGTGCCAGACCATATCCGCAGCAACAGCGACCACAAGCAGGCGGTACAAGATGGCCTAGCCAGCGAAATTCTACCACCGAGTGAGTTTGTTGATCGCCCCCTCGACATCAGCTTTTTACTAGATGAGCTGCAGCGGCGCAACGCCTCTGATTTTCAAGGGCAGCTCAAGTTGGATCGGGTGGCTGTCGCCGGGCACTCTTTGGGCGGCTACACGACCCTCGCCCTTGCCGGGGCAGCGGTTGACCTGACCCACCTAGAGGAAACCTGTACCTCGCGCCAGACCTTCCTGATTGACGTGACTAGGCTAATCTCCTGCCGGATATTTTCCCTCCCCCCGGAGCAGATTCAGCAGCTTGCCGAGGGTGACTTGCGCGATGAGCGGGTTGGGTTAGCGATGATGTACGCGCCCATCAGCCACCTGTTTGGGGAAGCGGGCATTGGCCACGTGCAAATCCCGACGGTTCTGATGGGCGGGTCGCTGGATGTGGTGACGCCGTTTATGTCTGAGCAAGTAAAAGCCTTTAGCTGGCTAACCTCTGACAAGTATCTGTATTTGTCAGATAATACTTCCCATGACAGGAGTTCATCTGAGGGGATGTATTTTTTGCTCAACCCTGATGGGGCAGACGACCCTAGCGTCGAGGCTTCTGCCAAAGTGTTAATCGGTCTATTCAAGTCACTGATGGTGGCGTTCCCGAAGGTGTACCTATCGGGTGATGATCAGTGGCGCGCTTATCTTACCTCTGAGTACCCGGCTTCAGCTAGCCAGGAACCTTTCCGGCTGCATATGGTGCGATCGCTTTCACTGCCCGATGATTAAGTAGGAGAAGTTATCCTTGATTTATCTACGAAAATACCGCCCAGAGGACTGGAGCAGCATCGCTGCCATCCACGACCGCGCCCGATTGGATGAACTGCGCGCTTCAGTGGGCGTTGAAGCCTTTTTATCATTAGAGGCCACCGCTGAAACTGAAGGGCTATTTGCCGGCGAGGTTTGGGTTGCCTGTGACAATGAGGCCATCGCTGGATTCGTCGCCTTTGCGGACGACGAGGTGAACTGGCTCTACGTCTCACCGGACTACTACCGCCAAGGAATCGGGCGGATGCTGCTGCAGAAGGCGATCGCGCGCTGTGGCGACGTCGTTAGCGTCTCGGTGCTAGCAGGCAACGGGCCCGCCCTTTCCCTTTACCTAAGTGAGGGATTTAAGCTCGTGACGACAAAGGCCGGAAAGCTTAGCGGCAATGAGGCGTTCCCGGCTACTGGCCATACACTTGAGCTTGATAAAGTGATGGCCGCTTATAAATTCACCCCCTTAGCGAGGTTTTAACCGATGTCCCATAAAGAGCAACCCCGCAACGAAGTGCAGACGCCGACGTTCACCGACCTCGCTCAGCGTTTTCTGTTCGGCACAGTCTCTAGCGGCCTGCTGGTTTTTGTCTATCTGACCTTATCTCTAGACATGACGCAGATGTCCCTAGCCGAGTTTGGCCAGGTGAAGCTGGCCGTGGCGATCGCCGTTCCTATTCTGTGTGGTCTCGCTACGGCGGCGGCGGGCGGTCGGGCAGTCAAACTGATTACGGCTGCCCTAGATTCCGTCAATCTCCCCTTCTAGAATTGTGCATGCACCGGCATCAACCACCAGAAGAGCGCGGCTCTGGACGTTTATCGCTTGGATTGGGGCCAACTTCATCGGGGGCTGCTTTGTCGGCTATCTGGAAGATAACGGAGCCCAGTTCATGGCGACCCTCGCCCTCTCGGGGGCGCTCCTCGGCTCCTGCCAATGGCTGGTTCTCAAGTGGATTGGGGTGCGGGGAACGCGGCTGTGGCCGCTCGTCAGCGCTGTAGGTTGGATTGTCGGCGTTGTCCTTAGCGTTGCGGTCCCTATCGGTGACCTAGCAACGGGGCTGTGGCAGCAGATTGGGCTGTGGGAAGTGTTTTGGCTAAACCTGTTTAATCGCCCGCTGTGGATCACCGGAATGGCGATCGCTCAAGGCGCTATTTTGAGCGCCTCCCTACCTCAGCGAATAAGGGCGCTAGGGGTTTGGCTATTGGCTAGCTGGCTTGGGGCCGCCCTCCATGGTGCGGTGGGCGCTTGGCTGTGCCGCGCCTATTGTCAGGCTCTGCCCCTGCCGCTCATCGGTATTATAGATGGCGCTGGCTGGGCTCTATACGGCGTGGTGACTGGCTTCGCGCTACTTGCGGTTTTAAACAACTCTAACAATATTCAGTAACAGTCAGTCAGCCCCAGACTGATGAAGCAAGCCCTTGTGAACCCCGACAGCAGTAAAACCTACGTTGTTGAGCTGTGCGATCGCGCTGGCTCTGCTCAAATGTGGCTGCTCCTCATGGCCTCGGGGCAAACCGCAGCCTGGGGCAACCTCGACAGCCTCGCTCACCGGCCATTTACTGAGGGCTTTAGTTAATCCATGAAGATCAAGAACACCGACGGAACCGAGACAGTCTACGCAACCCTTGGCGATGCAGCTAACGAAACCATTGTGCTGCTGCACGGAATTGGCGCGGACCACACAATGTGGCAGCCCCAGATGCAGGAATTTGCTAGCAACGGCTTTTACGTGCTGGCCCCGGACTTACTCGGTCACGGACAATCCTCAAAAGTGAAGCGCCTGGAACTGCGGGACTGGGAAAATCAGATTCTAGGTCTACTCCGAGAGCACCAGCGAGAGACCTGCATTTTGGTTGGCGTGAGTATGGGCGGCGTCCTTGCGCAATCGTTTGCCGTGAATCACTCTGACCGGGTGAGCCGATTGATTGTATCGGACACCTTTGCCGAGCTGAAAATGCCTTTAGAGCAGGCTTTAGGCCTGTTGCAGGTAATTAGCTTTTGGGTCTTTAAGCATATGGGAGCAGCTACAATGGCCAAAAGCATGGCCTTCACGTACAAAGCTCCGTTTGCAAAACCAGCCAAAGACTATTTTTCTCAGGTTGCTTTAGTAGCCGATTTTGACCAGCTCATCCTAGCCCGTCGGGCGATCAATCGTATTGATGTTGTTGAGCGACTGAGGCATCTCAAAATTCCTACTTTGGTGCTGGTAGGCGATCAGTTCGGCCAATTCTTTATAGAAATTAATCGAAAGATAGCCAATGCTATAAAAGACGCCAAATTTATAGTTCTCAATGAGGCCATGGATCCTTCCAACCTGGTCAATCCAGCAAGCTTCAACCAAGAAGTACTGGCCTTTTTACAGGCGAAACTGACATCCGAATGATACTTGGCGATCGCATATAGCGGTTTCTAGTCTACTGAGGTGCAATAACAGCAGTGCGTAAACTAGGCTCGAATGTCGTCGGAGGAAATTTGAGAAAAGGCTTCCTCAATTGCCTTGGCCAAACTGGAATAGTCTCTAGCCCCAATCGCTCTAAGAATACTCTTGAGCTTCGACCAGCAGTTTTCAATCGGTGAAAAATCCGGCGAGTAAGGCGGCAAATAAATCAGGTGCGCTCCTGCACTCTCAATCAATTCACGCACTGTCTCGCCTAGATGAACAGAGCAATTGTCCATCACCACGCAAGCGCCTTCCCACAAGTTGGGCACCAGCTTGCGAGCGATGAATGCCTCAAACGTCAATCCTTTGGTAGCACCCATCAAGCTGTAGCTGGCAACGACACCATTGAAGCCTAAAGCTCCGATGATTGAGACATTCTGACCTCGCTTACTCGGTTTGGGGCTGTGGGCTCTGCGGCCTTTGGCAGCGCGAGCCCGCAATCGGGTCATCGCTAGATTGACGCCCGACTCATCGATGAAAATGAGGTCCTTTGCTAAGAAGGCTTGAACCTTCTGCCAGAAGGCTACTCTGGCATTCTGAACTCTATCAGTAGCTTTGGCGTCAGGATGAAATGTTTTTTTTGACGGTAAGGTCCATGCGCTTGAGCGTCGTATGCATCGTTGTGATGCCGACTCGTATCCCTGTTCGCTTGTAGAGTCGCTCTCGTAACTCTGCTAAGGTCGCATCGTTGGTTGCCTCAACCAGCTCAGCCAGAATAGCTCGGTGCGCCTCGTTGAGCTTAGAGGGCGTCTGAACTGCTCGAACTTTAGGCGAGATTGAGCCGCTCTCTCGCCGTTGCTTGAGGAGCTTTTCAATAAAGCTTCTTGCCACGCCGAACTGATGAGCGAGCCGGGCCTGGGAGACATCACCGCGGTCATAAGCATCAACGAGCTTTTGTCTCAAGTCAATAGAGTAAGTATCGATTTTTGCAATTTAGGCGCGGTTAAGGGTTGCGTAGTGCAACCAGCTCTTGCCCGCCCTGCAGCAGGGTCAGACTTTCTACCACACCGTCCTCGTCAACGTTAAAGGTAATTTTTAGCTCAAACGCGCGGGCAAAGAACTCGGTTTCTGAGCTGGGGTAGAGGGCCAGCTTGGGCTGACCAGTGCCCTGCCCGTAGAACTGGCCGGATTCAGAGGTGATAGCGATCGCAAACTCGGGTGAGAGCTGATAGGTCCCCACATAGCGCTCGTAGAGGGCCGGGTCTAAAGCCACAGCATCCGGCAGGGCAGGCAAATCGTAGGGCTCACCGGCCAAAATTGCCGCTAGGTCCCCAGAAATTTTATCGAGGCTAGCAGTAGCAACGTTAGAGAGAATAATGATCGCCTGGTTTTGCTCAGGCCGGTGGCCCAAGCTAGAGACAAAGCCGTTGATGCCGCCGCCGTGGCCAATGCGGCGTGGCTCTGCTTGGTTGATAACGAGGCCGTAGCCGTAGAACATGTCTGGGTTTTCCGGGTCCATCTGCGCCGCCGGGTTCATCATCGCCGCAACGGCATCATCGCTGAGAATCATCGGGTCGCGGGCTTCGTCGAATAGGAACTGGTTCCACCGCGCCAGATCCCCCGCCGTAGCGTACAGGCTGCCCGCCCCTTGGGGCACCGCCATGTTGATGTATTCCGCTTGCCGGTAGCCGTCGTCGCCGCCCACATAGCCGCTGGCCATGCCGTCGATGATGGCTAGGGGCTGCTCGTAGCCCGTGTTATCCATACCTATAGGCGCAAGCAGGCGATCGCGCAGGTAGTCGTCGTAGGACTGACCCGACACCACTTCAATCACCTTGGTCAGCAGCACATAGCCCGAGTTGCTGTAGCTGAACTGCTCCCCCGGCGTAAATTCTAGGGGCCGATCGACAAAGCGGGCGATTACCTCATCTAGGGTGGTGGGCAGCCTCATCCACTGCAGGTAGTCCGGGAAGCTGGTCATGTTGGGCACTCCGGCGGTGTGGGTGAGCAGGTGGTGCAGGGTGACTTCCGGGTAGGGGTAGTCGGGTAAGTAGGTGGTGAGGGGGGCATTGACATGAAGCAATCCCCGGTCCTGGAGCTGCAGGATGGCGGCGGCAGTGAACTGCTTGGTGATGGAGCCGATGCGGAACTTGGTATTTAGGGCGTTGGGCACCTGATGGGTTAGGTCGGCCATGCCATAGCTGTTAGCGAATAGGGTATCGCCATCGCGCATAATCAGTACGGTGCCGGAGAAGCGCTGCAGGTCGTGGTGGGCCTGGAGGTAGGCGTTTATCTCGGCGGTGTTAGCGGTTAATGGTGCGGCGATGGTCATAGTGGTTGCAAGGTTTAATGGATCAATATCTTGTACAGAACGGGTAGGTTCAGCGGCGATCGCGGCGGCTTGGCTAAGCCAAATTGTGGCCGTCAATAGTGCCAGGTATGGAGGTTTAGTCATGGTGTAGGGTTGCCGGGAAACTCTTGTTTCGTGGGACGCGCCAGCACCTGGTTGTAAGTATGTAGATACTCCCGAAGCTGCTCGGTAGACTGTATGTTTTCAACCGTATCGGGATAGCCAACTCTGCTAAGGATTGGCGATAAAGGAAAAATCAGCAGTCCTAAGAAGACCGCGTAAATTCCAAACAAAAGGAGATTGAGCCGAAACAGGCGAAACCCTCGCTTGACTAAATTCGGCTCTCGGTCAACGCG
>JGI12210J13797_10764631_pt1 | contig 14787 bp, 15 predicted proteins | sample ElkSlonscriptome_3_FD_13797 | JGI IMG/M metagenome (IMG submission 13797)
GTTGGTTTGAGGCATCGCCTCGTTAGCCCCTAGCCCCTAGCCCCTAGCCCCTAGACACTAGACACTCGACACTCGACACTCGACCCTCACAAATACTGCTTCATCCACCTTTCCAAGCCATTGACATCCATGGCACCGGCCTGCCGCCCCACCTCCTGACCGCCGCGAAAGACGGCGAGTGTCGGGATGCTGCGAATGCCGAATCGCGCGGCCAGGCCCTGTGCCTCTTCGGTATTGACCTTGGCCAGGCGCGCTCTCGGCTCCAGGCGCGCGGCGGCTGCCTCGAAGGCAGGCGCCATCGTGCGGCAGGGGCCACACCAGGGCGCCCAGAAATCGACCAGCACGGGCAGATCGCTGCGACCAACGTGGCGCTGGAAGCGATGCTCGTCGAGGGCGAGCGGCTGGCCCACGAACAGCGGTTTGTGACATTTGCCGCAGTTCGGCGCCTCGGCCAGCCGCACCGCAGGAATACGATTGACGGCATCACAGTGGGGACAAACAACATGCAGCGACTCGGGCATGGCACGCTCCTGAGCTTGGACGGAAGAACCTGTTCTTTGAGCCGAAGGTCGTCAAGTGTGGCAATTCACTAAGGCCGACAAGATTGGGCCTTTGACGTTGGGCTTCGGGCGGGTTGATTCGCTTCGCACTCATGATTATTTTCCACCTTTAGTAAGGTTTCCAGTCCGAACCGCCCGAACACCGTCTCGAGGAACACACCATGGCCGACTCCCCCTACGTCATCACCGTCACCGCCGCGAATTTCGAACAGGTGGTGCTGGATGGCTCGCTGCGCCAGCCGGTGCTGGTGGACTTCTGGGCAGACTGGTGCGCGCCGTGCCGACAGCTGATGCCGATCCTCGCCCGGCTTGCGGAGGAGTTTTCCGGCGCCTTCGTGCTCGCAAAGATCGACACCGAAGCGGAGCAGGAACTCGCGGCCCAGTTCGGCATCCGCAGCCTGCCGACCGTGCAATTGTTCAAGGACGCACGCCCGGTTGATCAATTCATGGGGGCCTTACCCGAAGCCGAGATACGCGAATTCCTGACACGCCACATCGAGACCGAGTCCGACCGGCTGCTGAGGGAGGCAGAGGCCCTGATCGCCGCCGGCAATACCGGCACCGCCGCCGGCATCATCGACCAGGTCCGGGCGCAGGACCCGGATAGCAGCCGCCTGTTCCTCGCCGAGGTCGGCCTGAAGGCAGCGGCAGGAGATGCCACCGGCGCCGCCGAGATGCTGGAACGAACCCCACTGGACCTCGTTAACGATCCCCGCATCGCCGCCCTGCGCGGACAACTTGGCTTTGCCGCTACGCTCGACGGCGCGCCGTCTGCCGCGGCGTGCGCACAGCGGCTCGAGTCCAACCCCAATGATAGCGAAAGCCGCTACAACCTCGCCGCACACCAGGCGGTGGCGGGTGACTACCAGTCCGCCCTCGACAATCTGCTGCTGCTGATGCAGCGAGACCGCGAATACGGCGACGACGCCGCGCGCAAGGGTATTTTGATGATCTTCGACCTCCTCGACGGCGAGGGCGAACTCGTCACCGCATACCGTACGAAATTGGCACGCGCGCTCTATTGACGGTATCAGCGGCATTCTGACTTCATCGATCACCGAAGGCGCCGCTCGGCTCTTTGAGGGAGCGGAGCCTTTGCAGATGGCGACAAAGCGCCTACCGTCCCCAGGCCCGAGCGCCAAGGGCCCGCGGCCGACATTGCCGGACAGCGCTGTGCTGCGGCCCTCGGCCCTCGGCGCTTGGCCCACCCGGAGCAACGCACGGGCTTAGCAACGCAGCGCCGTCACCTCGTCGGTCTGAGACGATGCCTCGCTAGTGCTGCAGGTTAGAAGTCGTGAGGCCGTCCTGGGCCGTTGTCGTTGACGTTCGACGCGACCAACGGCGACGCAGCTCGACACCGACAACGACAACGACAACGATCGAAAACGGTATCGGAATTTCTGCACTGCTGCACTAGGCGCCCGGCCCGCGTGCAGGGCGTGCAGAGTTGGCCATGCCGCGTCGGGGCATCGCCCCGCTAGAGTCGCCGTGCAACGGAACATTCCATGTGCCGGCGGGCGCCCAATCCTCTAGAATCGCCGCAGTCACCACTGTCCCGGTGCCAAGATATTCAAAGGAGACCGCCATGCGCCGCATCCAGTCCCTCGCCCTGTTGCTGACGCTAGCCACTGGCGCCGAAGCCGATCAAGTGACCGAGCAGATTGACGCCGGCCTGCGCGCCTACGAGGCAGGCGACGCACGTGTCGCGATTCAGGCACTCCAATTCGCGGTCGCCGAGATCGAGACGCAGTTGAGCCAGAAACAGCTTGAACTGCTGCCGCAACCGCTTGCCGGCTGGAGCGCGGAAGACGCCGTCGCGGAAACCGCCGGACTCGCCACGTTGATTGCGGGCACTAACCTGAGCCGGTCTTATCGCAATGACGAATCCGGTGCCGGCATCCAGATGAGCATCACCGCGGACTCGCCGCTACTGTCCATGATGGGCATGATGATGTCGACGCCGATGCTGATGCAGGCCCAGCCCGGCAGCAGTCCTTATACGCACGCCGGCTTCCGCGGAATGATGGAAAAAGACCATGATGGCAACCTCAAGATCACGCTGATGGTCGGCACGCGCATCCTGCTGCAAATGCAGGGTAGCGGCGGCGCCACCCGCGAGGCCCTAGAGGCCTATCTCGACGCCACGGACCTCACCAACCTGGAGAAGGCCCTGCTCGGCTAACGCGTCGTACGGATATGCTCAACAACAACCTCATAGACACGCCGAGTTCCATCGAGCTCAAGGGATTCAATCGCACGCTGGCGGAGATCGAATGGCTCCTGCTCGTGCTGATACTGGTCTATCTGGTGCTGCCAGCCGACCCCATCGAACAGCCGCTGCGAATCCTCGGCAGCGGCGCGCTCTTCGCCGCCTTCGTCGTCAGCTTTCGCTATATCAACCTGTTCACACTGCCAACCCGCTGGAAGCTCACCATCGAGACCTGGGCCATGCTGGCGCTGACCTGTGTCGCAGTCTGGCATACCGGCAAGGTCGACAGCCCGTTATTGAACCTTTTTTTGCTGGTGGTGATCTTCAGCGCACTGACCCTGGGCAAGCTGATTACGCTGCTTGAAGTTGCGCTGATTGCCAGCTTCTACCTCCTCGCGGCCTACTCGACCCGCGGCGAGGCGATCTTTTCCTACCAGAGTTTCAGCCATCTGATGCTGAATTTCGCGCCGTTCGTCCTGGTGGCCTACGTCACGTCGCTACTGGCCGCCGACCTGGGTTTCGCGCGCTCGGCCGCCGAGCAACAGGCGGAGACCGACGCACTCACCGGTCTGCCGAACATGCGCGCGTTCAACCAGGCCATGGCTCGCCACGAACGGCAGGCGCGGCACAACGAGACGCCGTTTTCCGTGCTGATGGTCGACATCGATAATCTCAAGATTATCAACGACCATCACGGCCACGACGTCGGCAATAAGGCCATTCGCGCCGTTGCCGACGCCATCAGCACAGGCATACGCGCAAGCGATGTGGTAGCTCGCTACGGTGGCGACGAGTTCATCGTCATGCTACCGAAGGCACCGGAATCCGTCGCACGCGCGGCGGGTGAGCGCATCATGAAGCACGTCAAGAACGCCCAGGTCAACGCCCACGGCAACCAGGTGGGCATCAGCGTCAGCATGGGTCTTGCCACCTATCCGGTTATGGCCGACGAGGCGGAAAGCCTGCTGCGCAATGCGGACAAGGCGCTCTACGCGAGCAAACGCGCGGGGCGCAACCGGCTATCCATCTACTCCGAGGTGCTCGGCGTCGAGTTGAACAGCCAGTTGAAACAGCAAGGCTAGCAAGCTCAGAGGTCGAGGTCCTTCAGGTAGTTGCGGAAGGACTCACCCAATTCCGGGTGTGTCAGCGCGTATTCGACCGTTGCCTCCAGGTAGCCTTCCTTACTGCCGCAGTCGTAGCGTTTGCCCTCAAACGGGTAGGCAATCACCACCTCTTCCTTCAGCAGCGCGGCAATGGCATCGGTGAGCTGAATTTCGCCACCGGCGCCGGGCGCGGTTTGCTCCAGCATGTCGAAGATCTTCGGCGTGAGTAGGTAACGGCCAACCACAGCAAGATTTGACGGAGCGACCTCCGGCGCAGGCTTCTCGACGATGGAAATCACCCTGAGCGAGCCGTCCGGCTGCTCTTCGGTCTCGACGATACCGTACTTGTTGGTCTCGTCCGGCGGCACCTCCTCCACGCTCAGCACGCTGGCGCCGGTGCGTTCGTAGACCTCCGCCATCTGCTCCACGACACCCTTGTAGTCATTGCGAATCAGGTCATCCGCCAGCAGGATGGCGAACGGCTCGTTGCCCACTACCGGCTTGGCGCAAAGCACCGCATGCCCCAGCCCGAGCGCTTCTGCCTGGCGCACGTAGATGCAGTTGACGTGCGACGGCAGGATCGTCTGAACGATCTCGAGCAATTTCTGCTTGCCCGCGCTAGCAAGCTCCGATTCCAGCTCATAGGCCTTGTCGAAGTGGTCCTCGATCGAGCGCTTGTGGCGCCCCGTCACGAACACCAGTTGCGTTGCACCGCCCGCCTCCGCCTCCTCGGCGGCATACTGGATCAGCGGCTTGTCTACCACCGGCAGCATCTCCTTCGGGCTGGCCTTGGTGGCCGGCAGGAAGCGCGTGCCGAGGCCTGCGACAGGAAATACAGCCTTGCCAATCTTTGCCATATGAGCTCCGTTGTCGTCGTTGTCGATTGGGTATTGAAGAACAGATCAGCACGAGATCGTTTGGCGATTACCGGGAAATGCCTTACTCGACATTCGCGGGCATCAAGACAAATTCAGGTGGTATGAAAGCTGACATAGATCGCCTAGCGCGCCGCGGCAATCTCCTCTTCAATGGACGCCAGCGCCGCCATCGGGTCCGGCGCGGCGGTGATCGGCCGGCCGATCACCAGATAATTGGCGCCGGCCGCCAGCGCTTGTGCTGGCGTCATGACGCGTTTCTGATCGCCGCGCTCGGCGCTCGCGGGGCGCACGCCGGGCGTGATCAGACGAAAACCCGCGCCCAGTGCCGCGCGCACCGGCCCCGCCTCCAGTGGCGAGCAAACGATGCCATCGAGCCCGGCAGCCTGGGTCAGACCCGCCAGCGCCAACACCCGTGCCGCCGGTTCTCCGGGGCAGCCGATCGCAGCGAGGTCCGCGGCATCGAGGCTAGTCAGAACCGTCACGGCAATCAACAGCGGCGGCGCCGGATGCGCGTCTAGGCGCTCGCGCGCGGCGTGCAGCATCGCCGGACCGCCGCAGGCATGCACGTTGACCATCCAAACCCCGAGGTCCGCTGCCGCGGCGCAGGCCGCAGCCACGGTGTTCGGGATGTCGTGAAATTTCAGATCGAGAAAGACCTCGAAACCTGCCGCCGCCGCGCGCTCCACTAACTGCGGACCGGCACGCGTGAACAGCTCCTTGCCGACCTTGACGCGACAGCACGCGGGGTCCAAGCGGGCAAGAAGCTCCAGCGCGGGTGTCTGGTCGGGAAAATCCAACGCAACGATGATACGGGGGTCGGTGGACATAAGGTCAATGATCGCGTCGCTTGCAAATGGCCCAGTCAGGCGATTTGGCGTTGTTTGAGTACCGCCGGATCGGCAATGGGATAAGGCTCGACGGCCTTGATGCTGCCCCAACGCTTGCAGCTCGGACATTGCCAGTGCAGCGCCCGCGCCTCGAACCCGCAGTGCTCGCACTGATAAACCGGCTGCACCGCCAGCAGATGCCGAGTGACCTCCAGCAAGGTCGCGTCACCCCGCGCCGCGTCGCCGCCACGGAGGCGCAATTCCAACAAGCGCTCAGCCCCGGCCAAGTCGGCGTGCGAACGCAGGTAGCTCTCCAAGAACTCGAGCGCCGCCTCTGCACCCTGCTCACGCTCGATGGCATCGGATAGCTCCAGCATCAGCGGCGGCGAGGGATGCGCCCGAAACAAAGCCTCCAATTCGTTGGCCACATGCTTGCGTCCGAGCCTGCTCCAGCATTCGATCAACCCTGGCAGCATGGCCGGCACATAGCGCGGCCCGCGCTCCGCAACACGCCGATACAGCAGCGCGGCGGTCTCGGCGTCGCCGGCGGTCATTTCCATCTGCGCCTGCAACATGCTGGCTCGGATGCAGTCCGGGTCACCGGACTGGGCATCGAGCAGGTGCGTACGCGCGCGGTCGGTATCGCCTGCGCGCAGACACTCCTCCGCCATCTCGCAGTGGTACTGCGCAATCTCAGTCTGCATGGATTGCTCGGAGACCCGTTGCAACTGTTCGGCCATCTCCAGGCAACGCGGCCATTCCTTCTCGGCCTGGTAAATCTCGATCAGACCACGCAACGCACGCTTCTGCTGCAGCCCCATCTCCACCAACTCGTTGAACAGACTCTCCGCCCGGTCGAAAAGCCCCGCCAGCATGTAGTCGCGACCGAGCTCGTACTGGGCGAATCCGCGCTGCGCGGAGTTCAGCGAGCCACGCGCCACCAAGCTCTGATGGATACGGATGGCGCGATCGACCTCGCCGCGGCGGCGAAACAGTGAGCCCAGCGCCAGGTGCGTCTCCACCGTCTCGCTGTCGACTTCCGCGAGCTGCAGAAACACATCAATGGCCTTGTCGGGCTGCTCATTGAGCAGATAGTTGAGTCCCCGGAAAAAGGCCGGTGCGCGCTCACAATCGCTGCCGGCCCGGTTCTGAGCGGTGCGACGGGCGATCCACCAGCCAGAAGCCGCCGCCAACGGCAAGAGCAGAAACAAGAACTCCATCAGTAGGCCACCACGCGCGCGCGCCCAAGCACGGTCGTCGTCGCGACCAAGAACCAGAACCCGGAGCGGGACCGACCATGGCCCCAAGCCTGGACTCGGCCTGTCGCGACCACGCGCAGACCAGCGCCGAGCAGGCGCGTCAGCACAGCGTGGCTATAATCCAATGAAGCATCGTGGCAAGACATCCACGTATGATACAGGCTCAGGCGCCCTGCCGCACCGCAACTGGCACCGCAAATCAAGACGCCCGACCGACCTCAACGGGCTGCCGAGACGTTTATTGCGCGCACCGCCGCCCTCAGATCTACGGGGTTTCATGTCACCGGAGAGTTCGAATGAGTGAGTTCCAAGGCAGGGTTGCCATCGTCACCGGCGCCGCGGGCAATCTCGGCGCCGCCCTCTGCGACGCGCTCGCCGTGCGCGGCGCGCGCATCGCGATGCTAGACCACAACCAAGATGCCCTGGCGCGTTGCCAAGCAGCGCTTCCCGCCGACACCGACGCCGAGATATTCGCGACCGACCTGATCGATGCGAACTCCGTCGCAACGGCCATCGCCGCGGTGCGCGAACGCTTCGGCACCATCGACATCCTGGCCAATGTCGCCGGCGGCTTCAGCATGGGGCCATCCCTCGAAGACACGCCTGACAAGACCTGGAATCTGATGATGGATCTAAACGCCCGCAGCGTCTTCAACATGTGCCGCGCCGTGATGCCGATCATGCGCGATGCCGGCCGCGGGCGTATCGTCAATGTCTCCGCCCGCGCCGCCCTCGCTGGCAAGGGACATATGGGGCCATACTGCGCCTCCAAGGCCGCCGTCATCACGCTGACCGAAACGCTTGCCGCAGAGACCAAGCACGCCGGCATCACCGTCAACTGCATCCTGCCCGGCACCGTCGACACGCCGCAGAATCGCTCGTCCATGCCCGATCAAGACCATACGACCTGGGTATCGCCAGCCGCACTGGCAGACGTCATCCTGTTCCTCGCCTCCGATGCAGCCCGCTGCGTCACCGGCGCCGCCATCCCAGTCTTTGGACGCAGTTGATCCTTATGCCCCAGACACTGCTATCACGCCCGACCCTACGCGTTGCCAGCATCGCCCTGTTCACCCTCCTCGCTGCAGGCGCAGCCCGTTCAGCAACGATACTCGACGAACAAACCGAGCAACTATTGGTCAACGCCGTCGAGGCCGCTTTCGAACTCGACCTCTTCAATAACCGTTGCCGTAGCGATCAATCCGGCCGCCGCACCGAAAATCTCAACAAGGAACTTGCCAGCCGATTCCGCATGACCGTGCTCGATGTGGAAGACGACCTCTTCCCCGAGGGGTACTACCGCGACGCTCGGGCACGCATGCAGCGAGACTTTCTAGAACGCCTGCGCGACATGGGTGGCTGCGCCGGCGCCAAAGCAGACCGCCTGCGCGATAGCCTACGTGAACGCTATGACACCGCCATGACCGAAATCGCAGACAGACCCTGAGGGCATCGAAGGCATACAAAACGAGCGTCACGCGAGCCGCCGCCAGAGCTTACTGTCATCCGAACAAGCAATGCCACTTCGCACAGCAGCCAAGCATGCCCCCGAGTAGCGCAGCGAGCCCATTGGAGACCGGACCAAGACCGGGCAACGGCCCGCATCAGCCGGCTAGAGACGGCCCTCGGTCGCGCGTCCTGTTGATTGGCTGGGATGCGGCCGATTGGAAGATGATCCACCCGCTGTTGGACGCCGGTGTTCGATTGGTCCCGTCGTGTCAGATCATGACGCGACGGTAATCGCAAAGGCCACATCCGCAGCCTGTCGATTGGCGGCGACGTCGTGCACCCTGAATACCCGCACGCCGGCGGCAACGCCGAGGGCCGTGGTGGCGCTGGTGGCGTGCACCAGTCGGGTTGGATCGGCTTCGTCGCAAAGGGCGCCCATGAAGCGCTTGCGACTGGCGCCCAGCAGCACCGGGTAGCTCAGGGCGACCAGTTCCCCGAGACCGGCCAGCAGCGCCAGGTTGTGCGCCCGGCGCTTGCCAAAGCCGATGCCGGGGTCGATCAGGATGTGATCGGCGGCGACCCCAGCGGCCATCGCCGCAGCCGCGCGCTCCATCAGAAAATCCCGAACCTCAGCGACGACGTGCCGATAGCTCGGGGCTTGCTGCATGGTTCGCGGCATGCCTTGGCGATGCATCAGCACCAGTGGGGCGCCCCGGTCCGCCGCCAATGCCAGCATGTCCAGCGAATCGCGGCCAGCAGAGGTATCGTTGATCCAGTCCGCGCCGGCCGCCAGGGCCGCCTCAGCAACCGCAGCCGACGTGGTGTCGATGCTGAGGAAAGGCGGCGCGTCGATGGTGGCATCGCGAATCGACTTGATCACATCGACGACGCGCCGCTGTTGTTCGCGGACAGAGACGGGCTCGGCGCCGGGCCGTGTGGACTCTCCGCCGACGTCGATGATGTCCGCGCCCTCCCGCAGCATCTCCAGGGCTCGCCCGACCGCCGCGTCTCGGGCCATATGTCGACCGCCGTCGGAGAAGCTGTCCGGCGTGACGTTGAGGATGCCCATAATCAGGGGGCCGGGGCGCAAGGCAAAGGTCATCGGTGCTCGAACCGTACCCGCACGCCGCCCTCGCGGCCCTCGGCCAGGCGCTCAAAGCTGTTGCTGTCGCTGCCGGGCAGCAGCCAGACCGGGCAGCTGCAACGGCTACCGTAGTGCGGGAATGCGGCATCGAGCAGATCGCCGCTCTGCCCCGCGTACAGAGGCCCGTCCGGCAACGGCGCGGACTTGACCAACACGAGCCCACGGGCGCCGATGCGCCGAGCGAGGATGGCGGCAAGGCTATCGGAGGTGATGTCCCAGGTGCTGGGGAAATCGGTATCGTCGAGCAGTTCCGCGGCCGGAAACCAGACCGCTGCGGCCTGACCGCCGTGGGCCGCGCAAAGCTCGCGGGAGTGCATAACCGGCACCAGGTCCGGACACAACCCGCACAGCAGATGTGCGGTCTGCTCCATAGCCAGAATGGCCATGCGATGGGCGGTGCGGTCGTCGAAGCCCCAACGCGCTTGGGCGGCGCGCACGCCATCGGCAAAACGGCCGCCGCCTGGACAGATGACGACCGGCACGCCGCTGCCGGCCAGGGCATCGACCCAGGGTTTCAGCGTGCCGGCGGCCTCGAGGCTGCCGCCGAGCTTAACCACCCAGCGAGGCAAGCTGTTCGGGCTCCAACAGCCGCAGCATGGCCGCTGCCTTGTCGAAGGTCTCCTGATACTCGGCGTCGACGTTGGAGTCGAAGACGATGCCACCACCGGCCCAGCAGCGGATCACACCGTCGCTGTTGACCAGGGTACGGATGGCGATGTTGCTGTCCATCGCGCCGTCGAAGCCCAGGTAACCGATCGCGCCGCAGTAGACGCCGCGCCGGTGGGGCTCGAGTTCTTCGATGATCTCCATGGATCGGATCTTCGGCGCGCCGGTAATGGAGCCTCCCGGAAAACAGGCCCGCAATAGGCTAGCGGCGTCGTCACCCTCGCGCAGGCTACCGGTGACGGTGCTGACCAGGTGATGGACAGTGGCGAAACTCTCTACCGCGAACAGCTCTGGCACGCGCACGCTGCCGGTACGGCAGACGCGGCCGATATCGTTGCGCAGGAGGTCGACGATCATCAGGTTCTCGGCACGGTCCTTGATGCTGTGGGAGAGTTCCATCGCCAGCACCGAATCGGCCTCGGGGCAGTCACCGCGGGGGCGCGTGCCCTTGATGGGTTTGGTGGACACCTCGCCGTCGCGCAGTTGCAGGAAACGCTCCGGCGATGAACTCAGCACCTGCGCATACGGCGTCGCGAGATAGGCGGAAAATGGCGCCGGATTCAGGCGCCGCAGCTCGCGATAGCCCTGCCACGGATCACCGGCGGCGGGCACCGCAAAACGCTGGGCCAGGTTCACCTGATAGCAGTCGCCGTTGCGGATGTAGCGCTGAATTCGATCGAACGCGACGCCATACTGGGCGCGGGTCATGTTCGACCGGACAGCGCCGCGGACGCGGAACAATCGGTGTTTGGCAATGGGCGGAGCGCTGAACAGTGCAATCAGTTCGTCCCATCGATCTGCGGTGGCTGGATCGCGACCGGCGGCCACCAGCCAGGAGCGCCGCTCGGCATGATCCACCACCAGAGCCCAGTCATAGACACCCACGGCCATGTCGGGGATCTGCTCGGCGTCCACGGCCAGCACCGGCAGGCGCTCGATGCGTCGTCCAAGGTCGTAGCCGAACCAGCCGATGGCGCCGCCGCAAAAGGGCAAACCGGGGATCGGTTCGCGGTCGACGCCGAGTCGCTCGCGCAGCAACGCGAAGGGGTCTTCGCGCGACAGCTCGCAGCGATCGCGACCGCGCAGCTCAGTGAGGCCACCGCGGGTGACCAGGGTCAGCAGCGGATCGGCGGTCAAGATGTCGTAGCGACCATGCACACTGAGCGGACGGCCGCTATCGAGAAACGCGGCCCAGGGGCGGTCCGCGAATGGCTCAAACAGCAGCGCGCTGTCCAGGTAATAGGGAAGTTCAGTCAATCGTTGCATGGTTCGATCCAGCTGCAAGCAACGCCACCGCCGTCGCCGGCGCACAATCCGCTGCCGCCGCGGCGACGACGTGACAGGGCTGGTCGGCGTCCTTCGGCTCGGGGCCCGCCGCGGTAATCAGTTCGGACAGGTCCAGATAGCGCCGCTCCTGCCGCTGCGCCGCTCGCCGCACCAGAAACCGGCCGACGCCAGCGCCAACCAGCGGCGCATCCTCCAGCACGCCTAACGAACACTGCCGGGCCAGTGCCCGCTCGATCCGTACGAGCTGGCATTCGCGCAAATAGCGCGCCAGCCCCCGCCAGACGCCGGGTTCATGGCGCCCGGCATCATCGCCGACCATGCGAGCGAGGCGCACCGCGCTGGCCTGTCCGGTCTTGTCGCGACCATCGGCGGTATCGCCCAGATCCGCTTGCGTCGGCAGTTCAGCGGTCAGGCGATAGACGTCGGCGGTGGTGGCGAAGTGCTCCGCCGCAAGCTCGGTCCACTCACCCGCCAACGGCACGCGCGCGGCCAGGGCCATGACCGGTGTGCGGACCACGCCGCTGTAGAGCAACTCCTGCGTCGCCAGCCGTTCGCGGTCGGCGTAACCGCGGGCGCACACGTAACCGCCGATGATGGGGACGATGTCGGTTGTTGTGCTGCCGATGTCCACGAGAACTGCATCGGACTGCAGCGCATTGGACAGGCGGCGGGCGACGAGACTAGCGGTTGCGTGCCAATTGGCGGATGCGATGCGCTCGCTGTGCTCGGCCGCACGGCTTGGCGAGACGAAGCCATCCGGACCGGCGTAGATGCCGACCTGGCCGACGGGCAGACGGGCCGCGATGCAGGCACTTAGCGCGGCCACGCCCTGGCTACGATCCTCGAACAGATCAACCAGCTCGCCGGTCATGGTGACGCGATGCAACGCAGGCGGCAGCCCGGTGAGCAGCAGGGGAAGCAACTCCGACAGTGCCCGCTCAAGGTACTCCAAACCCTGCCAAAGGGGGGTGTAGCAGGTCTCGACGCGATGGAGCCGACCGCTGTCGTCCGCCAGCGCGACCTTCAGGTGCGCGCCGCCGATGTCCCAGCCGACGATCCAATGAGAAATCTGGCCGGCGACCGGCAGTCTAGGCGACATGAAATTGCTCAAGGTCCACATCCACCCGCCGCGGCCGAATGCGGGCCTCCGGCTCGCCGTCGCGGGGGCGAATCAGATCGACGACTAGGGCGGCGACGTTGCAGCCCAGAGACTCACTGAGGCCGATATAGGACGTGGTCAGACGCGGATTGACCTCCAGCACCACCGGACCCTCGTCGGTGATGGTCAGGTCGACGCCCACGTAGCCCCACAGACCAGGCAGCGCGTCGACCACGGTCCGAGCGAGTCGCTCATAAGCAAGCCGCTCGCAGCGCAGCCCGTTGACCTCGCAGCCGAGTAGGATAAATTGATCATCGTCCAGCACGATGCGCTGGACGTTACAGCCAAGCAGTTCCACCTGGCCATTGCCCACCAGCAGCGACAAGCTCGCGGCTTGACCCGACAGGTAGGGTTGCAGTACCCAGTCCTCAAAGCCAGGCAGGTCCGCGACCGCATCCGCCAGCATGCGCTGCCCGCGGATCAGGCGCGCCCCGATGCAGCCGACCCCGCGATCCGGCTTCAGCACCCAACAGCCATCGTCGATGGGCGTCAGATCCATCGGCCGCCAGCTTGGCACCACCGCAACACCCCGCTCGTCGAGCCGGCGCGAGGTAGCGAGCTTGCTGCCGGCAATCTGCACACCGTCCGGACGGCTGCTCAGTAGTCGTCGACCGGCCATCTCGACCCAGCCGCTCAGCAGTTCCAGGACGCCCTCGGTCTCGGGGGCGATCGGCCAGACGGCATCGGCCTCGGCGACCGCGACGGACCAGGCCCGCAGCAATTCGGCACGGGACGAGACCGGCTCCACCTCGATGCCAAAACCGAGATCGGGCAGGCGCGTATCACGGGTCGTGCAGATCTCCACATCCGGGATCGCTTGCAGATCGCGAATGAGCGCGTGGAGCATGAGGTCGCCTTCGCGCGACAGCTCAGCTAACATCGGTCGCCCCGCGTAGCCACCACCTGTGATGTATTCGAAGACGAAGATCCGCATCGCACTGCCTTGAAGCTGATACCGGTAATCGACCTCATGAAGGGCCTTGTGGTCCGTGCCCATGGTGGCCGGCGAAGGCACTACCGCCCGTTGATCAGTCCACTGAGTCCGGATGCGGACGCGGTTGGCCTCGCCCGCCGCTTTCATGACGTCTTTGGCGCCGACACGTTGTACCTAGCGGACCTCGACGCAATCATGGGGCACGGCGACAATCATGCCGTGCTGCGGGCGATTGCGCATGCCCAGCCGACACTCGAACTCTGGATCGACGCCGGCCTCGGCGACCGCGACAGGCTGTCGGCCTTCCTCGCTGCCTGCCCGGGCCGGCCCGTCATCGGCTCCGAGACCCTGCTCGACACGCGACTGCTTGACAGCGCGCCCGGCGCCCTGCTGTCGCTAGACTTCCAAGGCGACACGCTGCTCGGCCCCAGGACGCTGTTGAGCGCCATCGAGGCCGATCGCCGCGATTTGATCCTGATGTCGCTACACCGCATCGGCGCCGATCTGGGCCCGGACCTCAGGCTGTTGCAGACTATTCGGCGCAGCCTACCGCAGTGTCGCCAGCATGTCGCCGGCGGCGTCCGTGATGGTGAGGACCTGCGTGTGCTTGCAGACGCCGGCGCTGCTGGCGTCCTGCTGTCGAGCGCCGTGCACGATGGTCGCATTGGCGCCGCGGATGTCATCGCCCTGGGCACCTGAGGTCGACCCGTGATCACGGACGATGCAGACCGACCCCATTCAACCGCAAGCGCCGACCGTGCGCAAACCCTGCGCGCCGATTGCGCCAAGCAACCGTGATCTATCCCTTGCCGCAATGCCGTCGAGCGGATGCAACAGCGGATCGCTACCGCTCGCCTGGTGTTCGGCCAGTGTCGGCCCGCGGTAGTCGCACCAGGACTGCGTCGTCTCGTACAGGCGCAGACCGCTCAACGCGGGCAGAAAGTCGATCAACTGCTCCCAGACGTAGACGCAGACCATCTCGGTGCTGGAGCGCCAGGCCAGCTCCGGCGCCGCATAGTTCAGCGTATGGTGATCGAAACGCTCGATCACGCGGCGACTGGCGACACGCTTGAGGTAGCCGTAGTCGACCACGCAACCGGTGACCGGGTCGACCCGCCCGGTCACCTGTACCTGCAGCAGATAGCGCCCGCCATGCAGATTCGAGCACTTGGCCGGGTGATCGGTAATAAAGTGGGCCGAGTCGAACACCAACTCCTTGGTGACGGTTGCCGTCGGCATCGCGCGATGAAAACGCTCCCAAACGCCGGGCATGGCTTGCAGGTCGGGCCGCAGCAGAGCGAACAGGGCGGCG
>JGI12210J13797_10865744_pt1 | contig 14786 bp, 12 predicted proteins | sample ElkSlonscriptome_3_FD_13797 | JGI IMG/M metagenome (IMG submission 13797)
AATCAAACGCGATGATTCGCACCTTTAGAAGCAGATGCCCTGTTGGACATCTGCTTCTCGCTTTTTCTGGAGCCTTTCGCTACGTACAAAGCGATCGCCACTCTGTAAAAATATGCTTTACAAATCAAGATACGTCAGATTTTAGAGCTTGAGACTTTCTATATCGAGAGGAGACCTATAGCAATGCGCAGATAGGTTAGGACAGATATTGATGGAGAAGCCGCGCACCGCGCGGCTTCTCCATCAACCATTGGTTTTAGTATCAGCGCGTAGCACGATACAAAAATCTTAAAGTCAGCTTATTCAGAACATAGATACTGTTGTGGCCGCGCAGCGCACGGCCACAACAGTATCCTAAGGCTTATTGCCGGTGGGGCTATATAAAGAAAGGATCTTGTTCAATTTCCTCAATGACCTGCAGGCCTCTGGGGTCACCAAGTTTCAACACTGCCAGCCGAGCATCTTCCCGAACCCCCATATCTTCGTCTTCTGCGAAGGCCTCGATTAAAGCATCTACGGCGGTCGCATACACAACGTTAGACGGAAGTTCTTTACATAACTGTCCAACTGCCCAACTGCAATTGCTGCGCACCGCAGAGACTGAGTCTCGTCGCAGCCCTTCAATTAAAAACGGGATAGCCCGAACAATCGCCTCATAGTCAACGCCTGACATCTGCGCTAAGGCACTGGCGGCCCATAGTCGCACTGCTGGAATGTCTGTTTGAAGTGTGATGATGAGAGACTCTAGAGAACGGCGATCGCGACAGTTGCCCAGGGCCCAAACAATACCCTTACGGGCGTAGCCACTCCAGTCTCGATTGAGCTGCTCTATTAAAGGTTCGACTGCATCTGCACTTGGATTGCGCCCTAGCCCGTAAGCCGCGCTAACACGGATCAGAGGGCAAGGGTCAGCCAGAAGAGCAATGAGGTGAGGGATTGCCCGTTCGTCTTGAATTTCGCAAAATGCACGGGCTGCCAGCATTCGCTGCTGGTTGTGAGGAGAAGCCAAGAGGACGAGCATCTCATCGGGATCGGGCAGAGGCTGTGCATCCTCTGCAGATGCATCATCCAACCGATCGAGAGGACTCTCCAGGCTTTCTTCAATATTAAAACCCGTTAGATCGTCTTCATCATCATACATATAGACACTTTACAGCAGGCCATACGCATTTTGGTGATGTTTATATGTGCTGTAGAGAGAGCCATAGAACAAAGACTGAAATTGAACGTCGGGCGAGACTAAAGTCAGCCCCTGGTTAGATCCGCTGTCCAAAAACTTACATCTTGTCCGAAAATGAAGGAAGTTCAACCAAACATACTCTTTAACATTTCAAAACAGACGCTCCCAGAACCGATTCATTCGGTGCATGATGATGAGAGTAGCCGTGTGTTCGCGGTTTTCTGGCAGATTTACATGTTGATTGATAGCTGTGGAGAGGTTGCTCAAACACAGCTTGAGTCTCATGGGAGCAAGCGCAAAACTAACATGTTGTCGTGTTGATTCGGACTGACTTGAGTCAATTCTGGTCGTACTCCGCGACCGAGTGGTCAAAGTTTTGGAACTTTCCCTCCTGCAATTGCTAGAAGAGCAGAATGAGCACCAATATACGTGCCATAGCGTATGGGTATCGAATAAACTTCTTTCAGGTTTTTTTGCCTGAATGATTGCGTGCCCGAATAGTTATGGCCAACAACGACAGCGCTAAAGTGGCTAGGTTGCCCTGAGATGAGAAACAGACAGCAATCCATGAGCATTTCGACCTCCGTGCTGGATGAACTTTTACAGCACATGCCAGAGTTGCGATCGCAGATGTACTTTAAGGCATCTCTGATAGCGCTTTCCCATGCGATGGAAGATCAGGTGTTGGCTAGTGCCGAAGAAACATTAGTCATCGCCAATTTCCAGCGAGAAAAATTTTATCGTCAAGAAGCTCATCGCTATCGCCGTATTGCCGATGCTAATCCTCAGGTCTATGTCTTAGCAGCCCCTGAGACTAACTTTGCCCACAGTTCCGAATACTACGAAAAAGTTGCGTTCAATGCGGACGATGCCCTAGCCAACGAATGGCATCTCATCGTGATTAGCGCCAAGTATGCAGCTTGTTTGGTGTGTCGTGAGCGTCAAGGGCAGGACGATAGCCGTGTGCATTTAGACATGGGGCTGACGATGGATCAGACTCGGCGATTTGAGGGAATCTGGACATTCAATCGGCAAGTCAGTCAGGTGGCGGCCTCTCTTATGTTCGATCGAATTTTGCATTACCGTCCCGAACTGGGCGAGAAAATTGCAGAAGCGCGATCGCACTTTCTTGGCGATCGCCCCAACCAATCCTACGAGATCGATCCGGATCCGTTTGCCCATCGCCTGATGACGTATCTTCAGGCCGGACAATACAAGCTGCTAAAAGCCTATCGTTCCATCGCGGCTCAAGAACAGCAAGAGCGGCTGCTCAACTTGATTACGTCTGCCATTCGTCAGTCTCTAGACCCCAAAGAAATCTTTCAGATTGCGGTTTGGGAAATTGGTCAGGCTATGCGGGTGTGTCGCTGTATTGTCTATCCCTGTAAGCCAAATGATACAGAGGCCGTGATTGAGCATGAATATTTGTCGAGTGAATCGCTCAACTCTCTTGTAGGACATCCTTGGCCTCTACGAGACAATCCTCTCTTTCAGACGATTGTGGACAACCAAGAGGCGATCGCCATCGAAGACACCCATAACGAGTCAGAGGTAGATCTCTCTGCCCTTAGTCCTCTGATTCGTGAGTGGCATCTGCGCTCGTGGCTAATGGTTCCAATCACTCATCAGGGACGACTGATCGGCATGATGGAGCTGCACGGGTGTGGCTCTCAGCCTCGCACCTGGCGACAAGGCGACCTCAACATGGTGGAGGCGATCGCCGCTCAGCTTGGGATTGGGCTGATTCAGGCAGAAGCCTATGCCAATCTTGAGTCTCTAAACCAGCAGCTTGAGGCTCTCGAAACAACCCGGAGTAACCTCATCGCTATCACCGGGCACGAACTGCGAACCCCTCTTTCGACCATTCAGGTCTGCCTTGAAAGTCTGGCGAGCGAACCCGATATGCCGATGGAGCTACGGCAGGTGATGTTAAGTACGGCATTGGACGATGCCGAGCGACTGCGGAACTTGGTGCAAGATTTTCTCACCCTATCTCAGTTGGAGAGTGGGCGGACTCAATGGCACTTGGAAGCCCTCTCCTTGGATGAATGCGTCAGTCTGGCTCTGAGCAGCATTCGCACCCGCCAGCAACGTGAAGCCTTGCCGCAAATCGTAACGGACGTGTCTCAGGAACTTCCCCTCGTGAAAGCGGATGGAGAGTGGCTAGTAGAAGTGTTGTCTAAGCTCTTAGACAATGCCTGTAAGTTTACAGAACCGGAGGGAGAAGTCACCATCGAAGCTCAGCGCAACGGAGCAGGGATGCTGGAAGTCACGATTAAAGATACGGGGCGCGGCATTGAACCCAATCGACTAGAAGCGGTATTCGATCGGTTTTATCAGGAGGAAGGAGCCTTGCGGCGGACAGCCGGAGGAACAGGACTTGGACTTGCCATCTGTCGTCAGGTCATTTTTAGCCTAGGAGGACAAATTTGGGCAAACTCCGAAGGTCGAGGCCAGGGAAGTCAATTCCATTTCACTGTGCCTTTGGTCAAAAGCGAAGAAGTGGAAGAACTTGCTCTTAAAGGTCTGCAAGCCATGGTGGGTGCTCCTATGAAAGGAACTCAAAAAGCAAAGCGGCAAAAGCGATCGCCCACTCGACGACAATAAGTCTAAAGGCTGAGAACCTATTACAATATGTGAAGGATTTATTGGACGAGTGGCATGCAAGTAGCAATTGTCGGAGCAGGACTGGCAGGATTGGCGACAGCCGTTGAGTTGGCCGATCGTGGACACCAAGTGCAGATTTTTGAATCACGCCCGTTTGTTGGAGGCAAGGTTGGCAGTTGGGTTGATGCCGATGGCAATCATGTTGAAATGGGGCTGCACGTCTTCTTTGGCTGCTATTACAACCTGTTCGACTTGATGCGAAAAGTCGGAGCAATTGATAACCTCCGTCTCAAAGACCACGTGCATACCTTCATCAATGAAGGGGGGGGGACTGGAGCTTTAGACTTTCGGTTTCTTACAGGTGCGCCTTTCAATGGCCTCAAAGCCTTTTTCACGACTTCTCAGCTTTCCATTCAAGATAAAGCGCAAAATGCGATCGCCCTTGGCACCAGTCCCATCGTGCGCGGGCTAGTCGATTTTGAAGGAGCCATGCGGACGATTCGCGATTTAGACTCGGTGAGCTTTGCTGACTGGTTTCGCAGTCACGGCGGTTCAAATGGCAGCCTCGAGCGCATGTGGAATCCCATTGCTTATGCGTTGGGGTTTATCGACACCGAAAGCATGTCTGCTCGGTGCATGTTGACGATTTTCCAGCTTTTTGCTGTTCGATCTGAGGCGTCAGTTTTGAGGATGCTTGAAGGATCGCCCTACGATTATCTCCACAAGCCTATTCTCGACTATCTCAGTGACCGAGGATGCAATGTTTACACTCGCCGTCGAGTTCGTCAGGTGAGGTTTGATGAGACGGGCGATCGCCCCACCATCACAGGTTTGGTCGTGGCTTCTGGCGACACGGAAGAGACGATTACTGCCGATGCCTATGTTTGTGCTTGCGACGTGCCGGGTGTTCAGCGATTGCTGCCCCAAGAGTGGCGCAAGTGGGAACAGTTTGACAATATTTATAAGCTCGACACCGTACCTGTTGCGACGGTGCAGCTGCGGTTTGATGGTTGGGTCACAGAGCTTCAAGATGCTGCTGAACGGACTCAGCTCGATCATGCAGCAGGAATTGATAATCTTCTCTATACTCCCGATGCAGATTTTTCCTGTTTTGCTGACTTAGCTCTAACCAGTCCTAGCGATTACTATCGGGAAGGCGAAGGGTCTTTGATTCAGGCCGTTTTGACCCCCGGAGATCCGTTTATCAAAGAGAATAACGAGGCGATCGCCCAGCATGTCTTAAAGCAAGTCCATGCACTTTTCCCTTCGTCTCGAACCCTCAACATGACTTGGTCTAACGTTGTAAAACTGGCTCAGTCTCTCTATCGAGAAGCGCCAGGGATGGACCCCTACCGTCCGGATCAGAGTACGCCCATTTCTAACTTCTTCCTGGCAGGCAGCTATACCCAGCAGGACTACATTGACAGCATGGAAGGAGCTACATTGTCGGGGCGGCAAGCTGCACAAGCCATTTTGCAGTGGGCTAACACAGAGCTACAGAACGATGTCAGACCGACGAAGGAACCCGTTTCGCTGTAACGTTGGTTTTGAAATCTAACCGTGAATCGATTGTGTAAATGAATGGCAAACTGGCTTGAACATAGTGTGCAGATCGAGGTACAGACACCGATTACTCGGGTCTGGGATCTTTGGTCGGATTTGGAAGAGATGCCTAAATGGATGAAATGGATTGACTCCGTTGAGATTCTTGAGGACGATCCAGAACTCTCTGAATGGAAACTAGCTAGCGGTGGTTTTGAGTTCAAGTGGCTATCTCGAATTTTGAAAGAGATTCCCCATCAAATTATTCAGTGGGAGTCTGTGAGTGGACTCCCGAATCGAGGGGCAATTCGGTTTTACGACCGGGGTGAAGCGAGTATTGTGAAGCTAACCGTAGCCTATGCGATTCCCGGTATTTTGGGAAAGCTGATGGACAATCTGTTTCTGGGTCGCATTGTGGAATCGACAATTCAAGCTGATCTAGAGCGATTTCGGGACTACGCTCAGCAAGACTATCACTCGGGGGCATAGGAGTCATGGAACAGTTTGTGCCGCCCTGGTGGTTGCGCAATGGCTGGAGCATGACTCTTTACGCAGCATGGCGTCTGGAGCAAACGCAGCTCAATGGCGATCGCCTTTCAAAGCGAGTCTTCGACCATGTCTTTCATGGCGAGGGGCAGGTGCCTCTGTACGGTCAAGTCACTCTTCCGTCTGGTCTCTCCGATCAGGGTGAGACCCGTGGGCGAAATGATTCTTGGAATGGGGCAGAATCTTCGTCTGAGGTTCCTCAGTCATCGGGAACGATTATTGCTACCTATGGGATCACAGGCAGCCTTGACCAGCAGCGATCGCTCTCTCTGCTCAGACAAAAAGCTCTGAAGCGGGGATTGAGCGTCGTTTTGTTTGACTGGCGTGCCCACGGAAAAAGCGTAGAACTGTCTTCCACCCTGACTTCCGACGGTCTGTACGAAGGCAAAGATTTTATTCACCTCGCGGCTCAGGCCAAGGCATTGGGGTGTCCTCCCCCATTTTGGTTCGTAGGCTTTTCTCTTGGAGGACAATTGGCGCTGTGGGCAATGCAGGCGGACTCGTTGCAGCTAGCAGATACTTTGGGATTGTCAGAGACAGATATCGGCGGAACGGTTGCTGTTTGCCCAAACCTGGACTCCAACCGCTCTCTCGATTTTTTGGTGCGATCGCCGTTAGGCCGCTGGCTTGAGCAATCCATTACAGCGGAACTGAAGCGACTGGCTCAGCGCCTGTATCATCACCATCCAGATGCATTTGATCCCAAGGCGATCGCACGAGCCAATAGCATTCTCCAGTTTGACCAAGAACTCGTCATTCCCCGACTAGGCTTCGAGACCGTCGCAGAATACTACACAGCGAGCAGCCCCCTACCTTGGCTGCACTCAGTAAAAAAGCCAACACTGGTTCTATACGCTGAAGATGACCCCATGTTTCATCCGGCTATTGTTGACGATCTCAAGCAAATTCAGGTACGAATTCGTCAGCACTCGTCTCCGCTTGATATTCAGCTGACTTCCTATGGGGGACATGTCGGCTACTTCGGCAATCAATCGGATCTCCAGAACGGAACGGACGCCGATCCGTGGTGGGCCTGGAATCGTGTTGTTGATTGGATCGCACAGTCTTGTCTACGCTGAAATGAGATCTCTGAGGGAACAAATGCAGATTCACCGATGAAATGGCGATCCACTGCCTGAGAGAGTGTGTTAATGTGGTAACAAATTTTTACGCTCTGTAAAGAGAGCTTTCGCAATGATGCGATTCAAAAATGTATTTTTTATTATTCATAAGGAGCTGTTGCAATCTCCAATCAATCGAATATTCGTATTTGCGCTTCTCCACCGGATCTAGATGTTGCAATGGTCATCTAGGAAAACCATGGCTTCTAAAACGTCGTTCAGCTGATTTGTGATGCCTCGGATACTTGTCATAGATGATGACCCCTCAATCTCGGAGTTGGTCGCTGTAAATTTAGAGATGGCTGGCTATGATGTGAGTCAGGCCGCTGATGGAATTAAGGGTCAAGCCTTGGCGCTACAACTCGTTCCAGACCTGATCATGTTGGATCTCATGCTGCCAAAAGTTGATGGGTTTACAGTGTGTCAGCGTCTGCGTCGAGATAGTCGCACCGCCGATATTCCAGTTTTAATGCTCACGGCGTTGGGACAGACTCAGGACAAGGTGGATGGCTTCAATGCAGGAGCAGACGACTACCTCACCAAACCTTTTGAGATCGAGGAAATGCTGGCTCGGGTGCGAGCGTTGTTGCGTCGAACGGATCGCATTCCTCAGGCGGCAAAAAGCTCAGAAATCTTGAACTATGGGCCGTTAACCCTGATTCCAGAAAGACTTGAAGCAATCTGGTTTGACCAAACTGTGAAGCTGACTCATTTAGAGTTTGAGCTGATTCACTGTCTTCTGCAGCGCCACGGTCAGACGGTGTCTCCTGGTGAGATTCTTAAAGAGGTTTGGGGCTATGATCCCGACGATGATATCGAAACGATTCGGGTGCATGTGAGACACCTCAGAACGAAGCTAGAGCCTGATCCGCGCCATCCAAAGTACATCAAGACGGTTTATGGTGCCGGGTACTGCTTGGAGTTGCCGGGAACGGAGCCGCTTGATGAGGACGGAGAACCCGCAATTCTCAGCGAAGAACCTTCCAAAGCTTCCTAACTTCTCTCTTATTGCTGGCTATTGAACGAGCGATCGCCCATTCCATGCTTTCTCAGTTCTTAGAATAAATGCGAAACGGACAGTGTCTTGAAGGTGCTGTCCGTTTCGCATTAGGTTGAACGGTTTGCTTGTTATGAATCATGAGTGGAATCTATCTATGTCTTCTCAGTCCTCACCCCTACCGAACTCAGACCATTCTTTAGAAGATTCTTCAGGGTCGGAGATCGCGTCTCAGTCTCGCGTAGATTCTCAAGTGGCTGGCGATCCAAAGAAAATAAGACAAAGTCTTGAGGCATTGCAATCACTCATCGAAATTGTGGCTCAACTGCGATCGCCCAATGGAGGATGCCCGTGGGATTTGGCTCAAACTCCCGAAAGCCTTATGCCTTATGTGATTGAAGAAGCTTATGAGGTCGTAGACGCCATTCGTCTGGGCGATCGCCATCAAATTGTGGATGAACTTGGAGATTTGCTGCTACAGGTGGTGCTGCAAGCCCAAGTCGCTCAGGATCAGGAACAGTTTTTCCTCAAAGATGTAGCGGAAGCGGTCGCCCAAAAACTAGTCCGCCGCCATCCTCATGTCTTTGGTTCTGTGCAGGTCGATAGCACCGATGCAGTTCACGCTAATTGGGAAGCCATCAAAGCAGCGGAAGACCGAGGGGATATGTCAGGTCAAGTTGCTGGTGACGGGCAGACATCTTCTACTCCTGTTGAATGGCTAACCCCTCGCCTGCAAAAATATGTGCGATCGCTGCCGCCGCTGATGGCTAGCCTAAAAGTATCGAAGAAAGCCGCTAGAGCTGGATTTGAATGGGACTCCGTAGAAGGAGTCTGGGAAAAATTTCACGAAGAACTGGAAGAATTTCACCAGGCAATAGAGTCCGAAAGCAAAGCGCGTCAGCAGTCTGAGCTGGGAGACTTGCTCTTTACCCTGGTCAACATTGCTCGCTGGCATGGGCTTGACCCGTCAGAGGCTTTGCAAAGCACTAATCAACGGTTCATCGATCGCTTTGCCCATGTCGAAGCTGCCGCAGGGCGATCGCTCACAGAGTTCTCTCTCGAAGAGTTGGAAGCGCTGTGGCGAGCTGCAAAATCCGAACTTTCAGCGAAAGAACAGTCTCAAGAGCAAACGCAATTTCGAGAATAAAACATTGGGCTACGAAACTGGTTCTTATCTCTACCACTGGGAGTGGTTGAAGCGATGGCGATGGAAGCGATGTGAGAACGGTCTTCTATCGCCTCGGTCGTAAAAGTGTAGGCGTCCGTAGCCGAGAAATTGACCCTGGGGTACCTCGCCCGCCGGAAATGCCGTGACTCCAAACAAGTAGACTCCCGAGCGTCGAGGGTTGCGTCGAGGTTCGATGCGTAGAGTCACGTCAGTGCCGGGTTCGATCGGTGGATCGAACGAAATCGTAAGCTGATGCTCTGACTCGTTCCAATTCACCGCTCCTAGGGTCAAAGCTTCTCCGCGCTGACGTCGAGAACCTGAAAATGCTTCTATATCATCCGGGTCGAAGTCGATTTCTCCCAGAGGGCTGGTGCCCGTGTCTTGGGTGATAACAACAGTTTGGAGCGGTTCTCCAGCATTTTCGGGAACATCGAGACTGAAGTAGAAGATTGATCTAGCTGAACCTGCCGTATTTACCGTGGTTGATACGTTTACAAGGCTAGGTGGTCGATCAAAATAGACCCGTCCACCGCTCAACTGTGCGGCCTGCCCAACGAAGCCGATACTGCTCAAACAAATGGCTGAAACAGTGGCGATCGCCCCCTGCTTGAGTCGGTTGGGGTTCACAGCGCTCAGCAGTGTGGGATGTGACTCTCGTGGGTGTGCCATGATTGTCTCCTGAGCCTTTGCTCTATACCTGTGTGAGGAAAACATGTGTAATGAAACGATATGCCGTCGATGATGCCGTCAATGGTGCCGTTTCGAATTGAGCCTCAGATTTAGATTGACACTCGGCCTTTCAAAAGATTTGCCGACGCAGTTTCAGCGTCTCTGGAACGATGAACTATTCCATCGGGTTCACATAGCCCTGGATGCTTTCGGGTTCAAACTGCTTCAGAATGCGAGTGGCCTTGTTTGTTAGATTCGATGCGCCTTTGACAACGATGAGATATTTGCCCGATTTGAGGCGATTGCGATAGGGAAGCTTGTCTCCGCCGCCCAAGCCGAGATCCACTCCTCCCCCCACAAAAAAGCTGCCCATTGCTCCAGCGATCGCCCCAAATAAGCCTCCTATGAAGTGATTGCCAAACCCGCCAAGGGAAGGAAACAGCATGTACTGAGTTGAGACATTAAAGGCATAACCCGCAATAAAGCCAAATGGCACCAGCCAAAATGACATGATCGTGGCTTGCTTTTTACTCGACTTGCTGGGATCGATGAAGCTAAACTCGTCAGCTATTTCATATCCTTTGCCAACAATGCTCATCGCTTCCGACGGAAGACTTTCGGTTTTGAGAGCTGAATAGGCTTCTTCTGCCTGGTTGCGATCGCCCAAAACAGCAATAACGTAGTTCATAGCACCAAGTCAGTTGAGAGTTTTCTAGTCCAAGACAGGACAGGGATAAGCGAGAAAGCTAAAACACATGTCGATGTGTGAGGTTGAGGCTTCTGTCTCTTATTTTGCGGGAAAATGTCTATTTCGACCTGAAAGAAACTGCAGGCGATCGCGCAAGGGAGTTGCAATGAGGCTTTGAAATACCTGACGGAGACCCATTCTAGCTCGTTGAGCGGAAACGGCTTTGCCAACGCGAGCAGGATGCTCGCACTCGTTTTGTTTCAATTCCTATCTCTCTGTGTGTGCTCTAGCTGAGACAATCTTTTCGCGTAGAGACTCCGCCAATGATTCGAGCTGATGTTGCTCAATTTGACTTTGTTCGCCGGATGACAGCCATTTGAGCTGAGCAGTACTATTCTCAGCTTCCTCATCGCCCACAATGATGCAGGCGATCGCCCCACTCCGGTCGGCACGCTTGAATTGCTTGCCGAAAGCACTGCCACTCAGATCCAGTTCGGCAGAAAATCCCTGTTTGCGAAGCGTGTTAGCAATTTTCACAGCATCAGCCTCCGCGCGATCGCCCCGCGATACCAGGTAGAAATCGGGGCTGGTGTCTAGTTGAGGCTGTTGTTGCTGGAGCAATAGAATCAGGCGCTCCATCCCAATGGCCCAGCCCACTGCTGGAGTGTCAGGGCCACCGAGCTGTTTCACCAACCCGTCATAGCGTCCGCCGCCACAGACGGTTCCCTGGGCTCCCAAGTTGTTGGAGATCACCTCGAAAGCGGTGTGAGTGTAATAGTCTAACCCGCGCACCAGCCTAGGATTGAGGTCGTAGGCAATGCCCAGATCTGTAAGCAAAGCCTGCACGCGATCGAAGTGGTGTTTGGAGTCGTCCCTTAAGTAGTCGAGAATGCTGGGAGCCTCTTGGGCAATTTCCTGGGTGCGCTTGTCCTTGCTATCCAAGATCCGTAGGGGATTGCGGGTGAGTCGCTCTTGCGAGTCGGCATCTAACTCATCCTTGTAGGGCGTGAAATAGTTGATCAGTGCTTCTCGATAGGTCTGGCGATCGCCAAAATCACCTACAGAATTGAGATTCAGGATCAGATCTTTGATCCCCAATTCTTCGAGCAGACCCATCGCGAGGGCGATGACCTCGACATCAGCACGGGGATCGTTGCTCCCAAACACCTCGGCTCCCAGTTGATGAAACTGGCGCTGACGACCCGCCTGGGGTCGCTCATAGCGGAACATTGGCCCGGTGTACCACAGCCGCTGCACGCCACCTTGTGCATAGAGATTGTGTTCTACGAAGGCCCGCACCACTCCAGCGGTGTTTTCTGGCCTCAGAGTGATGGGGCGATCGCCTCGATCGGTAAAGCTATACATCTCTTTGCCGACCACGTCGGTTGCTTCACCGATGCCCCGTTCAAACAGGTCGGTTTGCTCAAAAATCGGGGTGCGAATTTCAAAATAAGCGGCTCGCCCAAACGTCTGTCGGGCGATCGCCTCAATGTACTGCCAGTACCCCACGTCTTCTGGCAGGATGTCGCGTGTTCCTCGAATCGCTTTTACAGTTCCCATTCAGCTATTGTAAGGGGTTGTGAAGCACAGAGAACCCCGACTAAATCCAAATCAATATTAGTGGTCATTATGATTATCCTATGACCTCCAAATCGTGGGTGTCCCCATCAAGCGATAGGATGTGAGATTAAGATACAGTGCCATCAACCGCACCATCCGCAGCGACTTAGAGGTATTCGATTCATGACTGCTGTTACCCAAATGCCCGCTTTCTGCGAAGGGATTCAATATTTTGGTGAAGCCCCAGCAGGGTTTGACGCCTATGGCAAATCTCCGGTGATTGCTGAAGGTCAAATGGCGATCGCCGACTCCACTGATCCTGCAGCAGCCTTTCAAACTCTCCTCTATGCCGATGCTCTCCGCTATCTGATTTTGCAAGTGACGGCTAGTAAGGCGTCGGGACACCCTGGTGGGTTTGCGAGTCAGGCAGAAGCCTATGCTTCCCTGGTGATGCTGGGTCACAAAAACATCATTACTGAAGTGGGACACCATGCCCCCGGCTTCTACAGTGCGATGTTTCTCGATCGCTCGTTAGAAGGGATGGAGATCAATACGGTGCAGCAGTTGCGCGATCGCTTCCGCGAGCTGCATGGGCTATTGGGACATTTGTCGGGATTCATTCCTGGAATTTTGGCTCCGGCTGGTCCCTTGGGACAAGGACAGCACTTTGCCATGTCGGCAGCCATGCTCAATCGCGATACCCTCTTTCCCTTTACCGTGGGCGATGGTGGAATAGGCGAACCCTATGTCATGAGTGCCTTTGCTCACTTTCACACTGCCTTCCCCCAGGTCACAAATTTTCTGCCTGTCTTGGTGTGGAATGGCTTTTCCCAAGAGCACCACAGCATGGTGTCGCTGATGACCAATGAGCAAATGATTGCTTACTGGAAGGGCAATGGCTTTGATGAAGTCGTGCTGGTTGATGCAAAGGACTACGACGACAAGGGGCAACCCGGAGCTTATGTTGATAGCACTGAGTTCTCATCCGAAAAACGCCTAGAGTTTACCCAGGCTGTTTTGGGGGCAGTCGATTGTGCGAGTCAGTCTGCCTTGGGTGGACACCTGACGGTGTTCATCATCAAGCAGCTCAAGGGAGCAGGGGTTCATGCGCGAGGCTCCAAGTCTCACAACCTCTACGGCTTTCATACCTTAGACAATCCTGATATTATCTCTGCTCTCAAGGCACGGTCTCTCCCCATCGAAGCGTGGGAACTGGTGCGACAAAACTGTGAGCGAGCAGGGGGCGGCCCCGCTGGAAAAGTCGCGGTCACCGAATCAGAACGCCAACTCCCGGATCTAGGAACTCTTGCTCTAGAGGAGTATGAAGTGGGGGGCGATCGCAAAGTCTCTACCACAGCGATGGGAGCCATCGTGGCCCACGTCGGCCAAAAAGATCCTAGCTTCGTCGTCACCAATGCAGACGGCAATGAAGCGTCCGGCATTAAGAACATCAACGATGCCCTCAAGATCGTTCACCCAACAGTGGATGAACTCTACAATCAGTCTCCCGATGGTCAGGTCTATGAGCCGCTGAGCGAAGATGCTTGTTCCGGCTTGGCAGCGGGCATGGCGTTGATGGGCGGACGGACGCTCTGGTGTTCCTACGAGTCTTTTGCGATTAATGGCTTGCCGATTTGGCAAACGGTGACTCAGGCGATGGCAGAACTGCGTCGCTCGACTCCTTCTACGGTGACTCTATTTACAGCGGGTGCTTTAGAGCAAGGTCGCAACGGTTGGACGCACCAGCGCCCCGAAATCGAAGCCTACTTTGCGGCAATGATGCGCAACGGCAATGTGTTTCCGCTGTTTCCACCCGATGCCAATAGTATTCAGGTGTGCTACGAATGGGCACTAACCACTAAAAACAAGGGCATTGTGATCACCGCTAGCAAGTCTCCTCTGCCGATTCGCACCACCTTTGAGCACACCCGAGAAGCCCTTCGGGACGGTGCCGTGGTGCTTCAAGAAAAATCTGGCAAGGGCACAGTGATACTCGCCGTCATTGGTGACATGACGCTGATTCCGGCTTTTGAAGCAGCAGCAGCTCTAGAGACAGCAGGAATTGGGTCTCGAATTGTCTCGATTGTCAGTCCGCGTCGTCTCTATCGCCCTACGGACACTGCTTGGGACACCTGCTCTGAGGCCGATGGCGGTTTCTTGAGTGATACAGGATTCGAGGCAATCTTTGGGGGTGATGTCCTGTTGGGAATCACAGGTGGTGCGCCAGCGATGTTGGAACCGATTATGCTGCGCAGCCCGGCTAAGCGGGACACGTTCTCTTGGAAACGAGGCGAAACAACCAATAGCCCCACCTTGCTGATGGAGCTAAATGGCATTACAGCTAGCGCCATTAAAGAACGCGCAGTTGAGTTGTTGGGGTAAAGGCTTTTCCTGGTCTGAACTTAGGCAACACCTGCAGGTGAGGCTGTGGCGAGAAAACATTCCATCGAATCGTCCATAGCCTCTGCCCACGGGGTGTGATGAATGGGAGCGACAGTCCCTGTGCAGGGAGAACGAAAGGCGCGATCGCGATAGCCCGTAATGCTTTCCTCTTTGTGGTGCTCCCATTCCTTGAACATTTCAGCGATCAAGTTCAAATCAATGGGCGGATAGTCCGTCATGACGCAAAGATCTTTGACGTAGTCAGTTTGGAAGTCGATGTCTTCAAAGGGGTTGCTAGATGCAGCCTCCTTTTCCCGCCAATCGGC
>JGI12210J13797_10044124_pt1 | contig 14780 bp, 11 predicted proteins | sample ElkSlonscriptome_3_FD_13797 | JGI IMG/M metagenome (IMG submission 13797)
CTACCCGCAGCAAGCACAGCACGCGCTAGGTCAGGACCATCGGCTCGTCCGCCCGGGCCTTGCGAAGCCTCCCGAGCCGGAAGCTACCGTGGTCGTCCCCCTCCCTGTGGGCGACCACTATCCCCTCGACCCGCAGCTGCTCTTCGCGCTCCCACACCGAAGTGCCGAACCACCGAGCGCCCCCACCCATGCCGAGGTCGAGCTCTCGATCGAAGGAGCGGCGCCGCACGTCTTGACCGAAGTCGCCCGGTTACACGCCCTGGACAAGAAGGCCGAAGCCGGACGCAAACAACTACGCAACATTTGCATCGGCCTCGGGGTGCTCGGCATCATCACGTGGATCTTCTTCATCGGCGTCGCCATCGTGATCGCGGCCCTGATCCTCTGGTTCGTGCTCAAAGGCCGCTACGACAAGTCGGATATCGATGATGGCCAGCTCGAACTCATCAGCAGCACCGTCGTCACCTTCGCCAGCGAGTTGAAGCGCAACCGACCCATCAAAGTGCTCGCCGACTTCCGCGGTGCCGACAAGCGGCCTCCGCTCGAGCATCACCGCACCGGCACCGGCTTGTTCGAGATGGAGCAGAACCAGTACGCCTTCCGCCACCATTGGTGCATCATGCGTTTCGTGCTCGCGGATGGCACCGCCGTGGCCATCGACATCGACACCAAGCTCAAGCGAAAGACCAAGCGCAAGCGCAAGTACACCAAGCAGAAGGACGCCATCACCTCAGAGGTGCAGATCCGGCTCGCACCTCCGAAGGGGAAGAGCTTTGGCATTCATCAACAGGGCCAACCCAACCGCAATGCCCTGCCCGGCTTGATGCTCAAGAGGGCCCTCATCAAGCCCAAGCAGGCGGCCTTTGTGTTTCAGACCCCAGCCGCTCGTCGTATTCGCGGCCGAGGGGGCTGGGCTTGGTCGGACAAAGACAGTCGCCTGGAGTCGACCGAGCTCATTGGCGCCATCATCTACGCCTATCGGACGGCGGCTCGCGTGAAGAGAGCTTCCGCCGCGACCTGATCGATTCGGAGAGACCTCCAGGGGAACATGCGACCACATCACCCGATCGATGACGCCCTGCTCACTCGCCTCCCAACGAAGGAGGGTAGTGGGCCTGACGAGGGCAAGAAGCCGAGCGCCGCCAAGGTGAAGCTCGACGAGACAGGAGCCGTCCCAGACATCCTCGAGGTCCTCGCGACGTTGGAGGAACGAGATGCGCGTGTCGAGAAGATGGCCCCCGTCTTGAATGGCCTCGGCGTCATCACGCTCTTCGGCGGCATCATCGTTGGCTTCGTGGTCCCCAACGTTCCACTCGGCATCGTACTAGCCATCAGGGGCGTCTTGGGTATGGTCGGCGGAGCGGCCTTTCGAAGCGAGGACGTGAGCGATCGGCAGCTGACCGTCATCTGCACGGTACTCTCGACCTTCGCCTCCGAGCTGCGTCCAGGCCGCCCTGTGCGTCTCCACGCGGACTTCACCGGCCTGGTCAAGACGAGAGGCATCAAAGATGGCGCCCGCAAGACCTATCGTCATCCGTGGCTACGTCTCGAGCTACCCCTAGCGGATGGGACCACGGTGCGAATCCAGGCCTCCGCTTCGATGAAGCGCAAGAGCAAGCGTAAGCGGAAGTACACCAAGCACAAGGATCAGGTCAGCAGAGAGCTGACCATCGAGCTCCTCCCGCCCACGGGAAAGCAGCTGTGCAAGACCCACCGGCCCAAGCGACCACAAATCGACGGCTTCAGCCTCACGCGGGCTCAGATGAAGCCACGGCAAGCCATCTTCTCGTTCCGGAGTCAGCCCCCCCTCCGTCGCGCCCGCGGTCGTGGCGGGTGGTCGCTCAGCAGCCCTGGGCACCTCGTAGATGGCGCCAAGGTGGTGGCGGCCATCATCCAGAGCTACAAGGCCACCGCCACGGCTAGCCGAGAAGCTGCAGCATGAAAACCTTCCGTCTCATCCTTTGGTTCACCCTCTGTGCTCTCGCGCTCGCTTGCGGCAAGGGAGGCGGTGGCGAGGAGGCCCCTCGAGCCACCGAAGCAGCCCCGGAACCGAAGGCACCTGCAGCCGCTGTGAAGGGCCAGGGTCTCGCGGGCACCACCATCATCATCGATGGCGAGCACCACACCTTCAAGGCCAAGGACAGTGGCTATAAGACCTCGGGCGGCCTGAAGTTCAAGGTCGAAGCGGACCGGGTCAAGGTCAAGAATGAAGACGACCAGGAGCTCTGCAAAATCAAGAAGAAGGATGACGGCTTCAAGCTCTACCAAAAGGGCGGCGAGGAGGCGGTTCTCAAAGGTAAGCGTCGCGGCGACGGCTTCAAGCTGATGAAGAAGCCCTCCGACGAGGAGCTCGGCAGGGTAGAGAACGGCGGCGGCACGCTCGGCGGGCAACCCGTCGTAGTCAGTGGTGGCGAGGTGAAGCGAAATGGCGAGACGGTGGCCAAGGTCGGCACCGGCATCCCCGCCACCGCCGCAGCTCTACTCGGTGCGACGGAGCTGTCGAAGGCTGAACGACTCGGCATGCTCGTCTACGTCCTCGAGGTCGAGAAGTGAACCGATGTCGCGAAACGGCGGGCATCCTCTTCAAGCGTAAGTGCTCGGCTGAGGCCGTCGGCACTTGCTCTCAGTGCCACAAGCCCATCTGCCAAACCCACGGACGAACCTATTGGCAGTCGGTCGCCTGCGTCAGCTGCCTGCGTGACCTCATCAAGAGCCAGCCGCAGCAGAAGCAGAGCCAAGCTCACCTACGCGACGATCCCTACTTCTATTGGTACTACGTCGACGACCATTGGTACGACGAGCCCTACGGTATGGACGACTATCGCCTCTTCGACGAAGACGGGGGCGACTTCGGGGCCGACGACTACAGCGGCTGGGAGGGCACCTGAGCGAGCTCGTGGTCTATGCCCTCGGAGGTGGGCAGGGGCACGCGGTGAGGGGGGCAGGCGTCGCTGCAGCACTCCAGCGCCGGGGCCTCGAGGCCGTGCTGTGGATCTCGCCGAGCGGCAGACGCATGGCTGAAGGCCTCGCCACGGACGTTCCGACCAACGTCATCACCTCGCACGACGAACGACTCCCCACGCTCGCACGACAGCGCCTGAACCAAGCCCGTGCCATCGTCGTCGATACCTTTCCCGAGGGCGTCATGGAGGAGCTCAGCGCGACCGACACGACGCGCCTCGCTCTGCTTAGGTACCGGCGAGATGCCGCCAGCATACGCTTTCGTCGGGGGCTCGGCGCTTGCACGTCCGTGCTCGACCTAGAGCCGAACCTCGACTGGCTGCAGGGGGTGGAGCGACTCGCCCCCGTCGCACGCAGAATCATCCAAGGTGCGGATGATGACGGGTCGGTCTGCCTCATCGATGGCGGGGATACGCCCCTCGCCGAGCTCTACGACAAGCTCGGCGCTCGCCTCCATGCACTGGGCTTGGCCGTATGTCGCCGGTCCTCGACCGGACCGCCCCTCACCTTCGGGAGGGCACCCCGCGTCGTCGTCGGCCCGGCCGGCTACAACCTCACCTACGAGCTCGCCGCGGCGGGGATCCACCATCTCGCCATCCCTCGCCCTCGGCCCTTCGACGACCAAGGCCTACGCGCACGCGCTGTGGCCGAGACCTTCGCGCGCCCCGAAGCGCTCGAGGAACGCATCGTCGACCTTTGTCTCCGTCCAGTCCCCCGTAGAGCGCCTGTCGTTCGTAGCTACGACGACGTCGCCGCCTGGGTCTCGTCTCAGCTTTGAGCCTTCCTCGGGGCGAGGTCGTCACCGACAGGCCCTGGCGGCCAGCCCTCCCGGGCGATGGCGACAGGGGGAAGGCCAGCCGGGCATGGTGTGCGCCCTACGGCACGAAGCCGACCATCGAGGACGAAATACGCAATGAGTAAAAAACGTTTGATATCCGCACTAATCAGCTGCGCACTCCTGAGTGGTTGCGCCATGGACCAGGAAGAATGGCCCGAGGACGGCCACGACAGTGAAATCGCACCGGACGAGCCTCTTGGTGAAGCCGCGGATGCTCTCGAGACTGGCTGGCCCGTCAGCACAGGAAGTCTCTTCGCACGCACGGCGGTGAAGATCCCCGGTTGCACCGGCGTCATCGTGGGCAAACGGGATGTGCTGACGGCTGCGCATTGCCAGCCCATGGCGGGTGCTACGGTCGAGTTCTACGACGGGAGCCAGCGCATCCCTGACGTCACACGCTCGGTATCGTGGGTCAACTTCCGCCCAGGAGTGAATGCGAGCACCGGCGACTATACCGACAGCAGTGGCAAGTTCGCCGACATCGCGTACCTACGCCTCAATGCCGACATCCCCAGCAGCTCGCGTGCGGCTCGCCTCCCAACATCCTATCCCGGCAACGACCGGTACGGCTATCGCGTTGGCGCCGGCCTTCACTCCGGCTACAACCCGCAATCATTGCTTCACTACGACACCGGGCGCACCTACTCATCGAACGTCGATGACGGCCACTTCCTGCTGAACGAGGCCGACACCAACAATGGTGATTCCGGCGGCCCATTCCACATTTGGGCCAACAACGGCTCGAGCTGGAACTACGAGGTACACGGGGTCCTCTTCGGCAAGGTCTGGGAATGGGCCTACCGCAACAAGTACACCTCCACGGCCCACCACCTGCGCTGGATTGCCCAACGTCTCTACGTAGACCCTTCGGATTTCATCTCGTGGCAGTATGACTACCGCCACTTCGGTACCGTCCTGGAAACCCTCTACCCCGCCGCGGACCACCGCCGCACCTGCGAGTATCTTTGCAAGCAGCGCAGCGACTGCGAGGGTATCAACTATCGCCTCCGCTCTGGTCCCGACATGTGCCAGATGATGAGCAACATCGTCTACACGGGGCCCTACAACGGCTGGGACGCAGGCTCCCGGATAGACTGAGACCGTCGCTGCGAAGACGCGTCGCGAGGCCCTCTCCTTCCCCCTCTGGTCGACACTCAGAGGGTTTCGTAGACGCCCTCCATCGCGCGCCGTCGGTGCGCCCAGGTCGCGGAAGCGGTCACGACCTCGCGGGCGCGCTTTCCCAGCCGCGCCCGCAGGGCTGCATCCTCGGCGAGGCACAGCAGCTTCTCGGCCAGCCGATTGGGCCTGGGCGCATGCACCATCAATCCGGTTTCGTCGGGGGCCACGATCTCACGAATGCAGTCGAGGTCGGTCGTGAGAATCGCCCGCTCCGCCGCCATGTACTCGAACAATTTGATGGGGCTGCAGCCCTGAACGCGGTTTCGTACATCGCGTCGTAATGGCGCGACGCAGATGTCGGCCTGACGAACCCGGGCCACGAGCTCGACCGGCTCGAGTGCGCCGGTCAGCTCGACGGCTTCTGTGACCTTCAGGCGCCGCAGCATGCGCTCAACCTGCTTGCGGCGTCGTCGCGATGCATGACCGGCCACGGTGAGCGTGATGGGGGCCTCGCGACGAGCGCGGCGCAGAGCCATGAGCAGCTCGGCCACCCCTTGCCACGCCGAGAGCGTCCCCGCGTAGAGAACGCGCGTACCCATCCCCTCGGCCGGCGCACCGGGTAGCCATCGTTGAGGGTCGGCCCCATTGGGAATGACGGTCGCGGGCGTAGCCTCAGCAAGGCCTCGGGCTCGAAGGAACCCCAACGTGTGATGGCTCTGCGTCACCACCTGGGTGGCGCAGCTCAAGAGCTCGGCCTCGGTGCCGCGCAGTCGGGCCTCGAAAGGCTGTGCCCGGCCGACAGCGGGGTAATGATAGTGCAGCTCGACCGACGGCAGTCCGTTGACCTCGAATACGAAAGAACACCTGCGGCGAGCCGCTTCCTCAGCCGCCGCTTGGCCTTCGAAGATCCCCCTCACGTGAACCACATCGGGCGCCAGAGTGCGCAGTCTTCGCGCCACCTGAGCACGAAATGCGAGGGCACGTTCGAGGTAGTTGTCGGCGTGAGCACGCAGCGCGTGATGGATGACCCGGTGGTCGAGTGCTCCCCGTGCCTCGACCGAGCGCGGAGGGAGCGTGAGCAGGTGCACCTCCCAGCCAGCATCGCAAAGGGCCGCCGTCATCTGCGTGATGCGGCTGCCCGCTCCCTTGCGATTGGGAAAGGCTTCAAAGGCAGCGTAGGCAACGCGACCGAGCTTCACATCAGCCAGCGATGTGCTCGTCGACCATGTCGAGGCCGCGATCGATGATCTCGAAGGCTTGCTTCAGCTCATCCTCCTCGATGCACAAGGGTGGATTGCACATGAAGCTTCCCCATCGGATGAAAGTGAAGAGGCCATTGTCCCTGAAGAACTTGCTGAGCTTGCCCATGATGGGGGGGGTCTCGTTGTACTTCGCGATACGGGTTCCGTCGGCGTTCTGGAGGTCGATCATACCGAAGAGGCCAATCTGCCGTCCCTCCCTGAAGCAGGGGTGCTTTACCTTCAGGCGGTCCATCTCTCCCCGCATCACCTCGCCCATTCGAGCGGCATTCTCGACCAGGCCTTCTCCCACGAGAACGTCGATCGTCGCCAGGGCCACCTCCATCGCGAATGCGTGGCTGTTGTAGGTGAGCCCGCCCCAGAAGATGTTGTCCCGGAAATGCTGGGCGATGCGCTCGCTCACCCCAACTGCACCAAGAGGCACGTAGGAGCTGGTGAGCCCCTTCGCCATGGTCATGATGTCGGGAACGATGGGGCCGTGCTCGCATGCGAAGAGCTTGCCCGTGCGCCCCCAGCCGGCCATCACCTCGTCGGCGACCAGTAGGATGTCGTGCTTGTCGAGCAAGGCCTTTAGGCCCACCAGGTAGCCCTTGGGTGGGGGGAGGATTCCATTGGTCCCGGTCACAGGCTCGATGAACATGGCCGCAATGGTGTGGGGACCCTCGTAGTGGATGACCTCCTCGAGGTAGCGAAGGTTGTTGGCCGTGATCTCCGCTTCGCTCTGACCGAAGCTGTACTCATAGGGCCAAGGATCCATCACCCGCACCACCCCCGGCATGCCGGGCTCGTTGGGCAGCCGGCGAGGGTCCCCCGTGAGCTGCATGCAGGCGTTGGTGGCACCGTGGTAGCTGCGATACCGGGAGAGGACCTTTTGGCGCCCAGTGTATTGCTTCGCAAGCTTGAGCGCGTTCTCGTTCGCCTCAGCCCCGCCCAGCGTGAAGAAGAAGGTGTTGAGGTCACCGGGCGTCAGCTCAGCGAGGCGAGTGCTCAGCTTGGCCCGCGCCTTGGTGGCGGTTCCGGGAAAGGCGTAGATGAGCCCCTCGGCCGCCTTCTTCATCGCCTCCACCACCTTGGGGTGACTGTGGCCGATGTTGACGCTCATGAGCTGGCTGTTGAAGTCGAGCCAGCGCTGTCCTTCGGGTCCGTAGAGCCAGATCCCTTCAGCCCGCTCAACCGGCATGGGGTCGACCTTGCCGGTCGCACTCCAGGTGTAGAGCGTGTGCCGGAGACACGCTTCGATCGTCTCTCGTTGATTCATGGCCAGATCCTCAGGACATCCAATTCTGATCCTGCTGGAGGGCCCACTTGGTGGTGACCTTCTTCACGGCAGTCCAGAACCGGTAGCCGTCCCAACCAGTGATGTTGCCTTGTCCGAACTTGCTGTCGTTCCAACCCCCGAAGCCGAAGGGCTCGCGGGGCACGGGTACACCGACGTTGACACCGCACATGCCGGCCGAGACCTCGCCCATCACCTTGCGCGCCACGTCGCCGCTCGTCGTATAGACGCTGGAGGCGTTGCCGTAGGGGCTCTTGTTCTCGAGCGCGATGGCCTCGCCCAGGTTCTTGACCCGTACGATGCTGAGTACAGGTCCGAATATCTCGTCCGTCCACGCCGGCATCTCCGCGTCGACGCCATCAAGGATGGTCGGCCCCACCCAGTAGCCGCCCGCGTCGCCAGCCTTTCCACGACCATCGACGCGCACCGTGGCACCGCCCTTCTCGGCGTCGTCGATGTAGCCCACGATGCGTTTCTGGGCAGCGGCGCTCGTAATGGCTCCGAGATCCTTGCCGACCTCGATGCGACTTGCTCGCTCGGCGATGGCCTCGACGATATGGTCGACCTCGCCTACCGCCACCATCACGCTAGCCGCCATACAGCGCTGTCCCGCGCAGCCGGTGAACGAGGCGACCACGTTGTCAGCAGTGAGCTCGAGATCGGCATCGGGAACCACGATGAGGTGGTTTTTGGCCCCGCCGAGACAGAGGGCGCGCTTGCCCGTCTGAGCCGCGCGAGCATAGACCAACTTGGCCACCGGCGTGGACCCCACGAAGGCCATGGCCTTGATCTCGGGATGGTCACAGAGTGCTTCGACGACGTCCTTGCCGCCATTGACCACGTTGAAGATCCCCGCCGGCAAGCCAGCTTCGGTCAGAAGCTCGCCGAGCCGTACGACGCTCAGCGGCACCTGCTCGCTGGGCTTGAGAATGAAGGCGTTCCCGCCAGCCAGCGCCTGGGGAAGCATCCATAGAGGGACCATGTTGGGGAAGTTGAACGGCGTTACACCGGCCACGATGCCCAAGGGCTCGTAGACGATCTGGCAGTTCACGCCCCGACTCACGTCGAGCTGGTCGCCCGCTGCGAGGTTGGGAAGTGAACAACCGTACTCGACGCACTCGACGCCCTTTAGAACCTCGGCCTTGGACTCATCGTAGGTCTTTCCGTTCTCGTGGCTGACGAGCCAAGTCAGCTCCTCGAGGTTGTCATGCATCAGCTCACGCAGCCTGTAGAAGACTTGAGCACGTTCCCGGATCGGGAGTTGGCGCCAGCCACCCAGCGCGCTGCGCGCAGCGGCTACGGCCGCGTCGACCTCTTGCTGTCCGCTCATGGGTACCGTCGACATGGCCTTGCCGTGACGGGGGTTGATGACCTCGATGCGCTCGCACCCCTTGGGGTCGATCCATTCGCCCCCGATGAAGTTCTTGGCGGGGGGAAACTCGGTGAAGGCGTAGCTGGTGGCTTCAAATGCAGACATGGTGACGATCACTCCTCGACGGTGGCGACGGCGGGTTCGGAGGCAGGCTGGGGCATCACGCGCATGAGGATGACGTAAAGAACCCCGGCGACGGCAAAGCCGACGAACCAAGCGTAGGTGTACATGGTGTCGAAAATCGCGGGCACGCTGTCCACGAGCTTTGCTTGGTGAGCAAAGCCAGGGAGCGTGGGTACGAGCGACAGGCAGAAGGCGACGATGGCCGGGACGTTGAATCCTCCGGCGTAGAAGTAGGGCCCGCGCTTGCGGTAGAGCCCATCGAGGTCCAGCTGCGTCTTCCGGACGACGAAGTAGTCGGCGATGAGGATAGCGCCCACGGGTCCCAGCAATGCCGACACCCCGACGAGCCACGTGAAGATGTAGCCGCTGGGATCCTCTAGAAGCTTCCAGGGCATGATGACGATGCCGAGACCGGCTGTGATGTAGCCGCCGGTCTGAAAGGTCACCTTCTGCGGCGCCACGTTGATCATGGCATTGGCCGGAGAGACCACGTTGGCCGCAATGTTCGTCGAGAGCGTGGCGATGGTCAGCGCGAAGAGGGAAATGATGACGGAGACCCCTCCGCCCATCTTTCCGAGCAGCACCGTAGGATCCCAGATCGGCTCACCAAAGATGACCGTGGTCGCGCTGGTCACGGCCACGCCGATGAAGGCGAAGAGGGTCATGGTAGCCGGCAGACCAATGGCCTGACCGAGCACTTGGTCCCGTTGGCTCTTCGCATAGCGAGTGAAGTCGGGAATGTTGAGGGACAGCGTGGCCCAGAAGCCTACCATTCCGGTAAGCGAGGGGAAGAAGACAGTCCAAAACTGGCCGGCTCGAGGTTGGCCCTCGGCGAATTGGCTCGGGGTGGAGAGCATGGGCCCGAAGCCACCCGCCTTCACGTAGGCCCAGACCAAGAGCGCCAGGCCCATCACGATGAGGAAGGGAGCGGCCCAGGTCTCGAGCACACGAATCGACTCCACGCCCTTGTAGATGACGACGACCTGCAACGCCCAAAAGAACAGGAAGCAGACCGCCTCCCAGGGATTGATGCCCAAGACGGGAAGGTCGGCACCTCCGAGCGTGAGGCCGGGGATGGCATTGAGCAGTTGGTAGATGGCGGCTCCACCCACCCACGTCTGAATGCCAAACCAGCCGCAGGCTATGACGGCTCTGACCAGGGAGGGAATGTGGGCACCGTGAATGCCGAAACTCGCCCGCGCCAAGACGGGAAAGGGCACACCGTACTTGGTGCCCGGATGTCCATTGAGGATCATCGGCACGAGCACGATGACGTTGCCGAGCATGACCGTCATCACGGCCTCGGTCCAACTCATGCCCTGCTTGATGAGCCCCCCCGCGAGCATGTAGCTCGGAACGCAGACCACCATGCCCACCCAGAGACTCGCCATGTTCCAGATGGACCAATGGCGTTCCTCGGCGGTGGCGGGCTTGATGTCGTCGTTGATGAGACCCGGATCCGGATCCCGGACCGTCATCTCCGGAGTGCTCAACGCGGTCTCGACTCAGCTCTCGACCTTGGGCCGCTCACGCTCCACCTTCGTGGGCTCCGCGAGACGATTGCGGGTCTTTTGGGCCGACCAATAGGGTGCGAAGCAAGGGCGATCGATGTACTCACCGGCCCCCTCCTGCGCCTTCAAGTCTCCGTCGTTCCACACCACCTTGCCGCGGGCGATGGTGGTCCGGGCTAGCCCCGTGACCTCCATGCCCTCGAAGATGTTGAAGTCGATGTTCTGGTGGTCGGTCTTGGTGCTGATGGTGCGAGACGCCTTGGGGTCCCAGACCACGACATCGGCGTCGGCACCGGGCACGATGGCTCCCTTGCGGGGGAAGATGTTGAAGATCTTGGCCGCATTGGTGCTAGTGACCGCGACGAACTCGCTGGGGGTGAGACGACCCGTGTTGACCCCATGGTGCCAAATGACACCCATACGGTCTTCGACACCAGCTGTGCCATTGGGAATCTTGCGAAAGTCGTCGACCCCCATCTGCTTCTGCGGCGTGCAGAAGCAGCAATGGTCGGTGGCCGTGGTGTGGATCATGCCCGACTGGAGCGCGCGCCAGAGCGCGTCCTGGTGCTCTTTCGGGCGAAAGGGAGGGCTCATCACGTAGTGGGCGGCTTCGTTCCAATCCTTCTTACGGTAGACGCTGTCGTCGATGAGCAGGTGACCGGCGAGGCATTCCCCAAAAACCCGTTGACCCTCGAGGCGGGCACGGGTGAGCGCCTCGAGAGCGTCGATGCAGGAGGTGTGCACCAGGTAGAGCGGTACGCCGAGCACCTCGGCGATGCGAATGGCGCGGTTTGCGGCCTCGCCCTCGACCTCCGGTGGACGCGACAAGGGATGACCCTCGGGCCCGGTGATGCCACGCTCGAAGATCTGCTGCTGCAGCTGAAAGACCAGCTCTCCGTTCTCGGCGTGCACGGTGCAGATCGCGCCCAGCTCCCGCGCACGGGTGAAACTGTTCACCAGCACCTCGTCGTCGCACATGATGGCCCCCTTGTAGGCCATGAAGTGTTTGAAGCTGTTCACGCCGTGCTCGGTGGCGAGCTTGCCCATGTCGGCATGCACACTGTCGTCCCACCAGGTGACGGCGACGTGGAACGAGTAGTCACCGGCCGCCTTCTTCGCCCAGCCGCGCCACTTCTCGTAGGCGGCCATGAGCGGCTCCTGGGGGCTGGGGATCACGAAGTCGATGATCATCGTGTTCCCTCCTGCAAAGCCCGCCGCGGTCCCAGTGTAAAAGTCCTCGCTCGCCACGGTGCCCATGAAGGGCAGCTGCATGTGTGTGTGCGGATCGATGCCGCCGGGCATCACGTAGCAGTCAGTGGCCTCGACCTTCTCCGCGCCGGCAGGCACGTCGAGCTTCTCCCCGACCGCGACGATCTTGTCGCCTTCAATGAGGACGTCGGCGCGGAATTCACGCTCCGCGGTGACGACGGTGCCGTTGACGATGTGGGTAGCCATGAAGACCTCTAACTCCTCCGGTGCAGCTCGTCGTAGGCGTCGGGACGGCGATCTCGGTAGAGCTGCCAAGTGTTGCGTACCTCGTAGATCGGATTGGCGCACTGGAGCAGCCCGCACTTCACCACATCACTGGTTCGCTCGCTCATCGCCCTCTTCGTCGGTGGAAGTGGTCACGTTGTCCGCCCCTGGACACACGACGGGGAAGCGGCAGGATGTAATCGCTTCGCCTGCCGAAGTAAATAGTTTTCCCACAGGAACCCACATGCTAGCGTCCCGCGCTTCGGGCGGGGCTTGATTGGGAAGGTCACGCCGAGGGGATCGCTATGACCAACGTGCCGGAGCAACGTTCCGAATCCGTCTTCGACGACTTCAAGCCGGCCTACACGCCGGCCCAGGCCAAGGTCGAGGCCAACCGCTGCCTCTACTGCCACGATGCGCCGTGCATCCAGGCCTGCCCGACCTCGATCGACATCCCGGAGTTCATCCGAAAGATCGCGACGGACAACGTGAAGGGGTCGGCCAAGACCATCTTCGACCACAACATCCTTGGCATGAGCTGCGCACGCGTCTGCCCGGTCGAGGTGCTTTGCGTCGGCGACTGTGTCTACAACCACATGGGCGTCCCCCCAATTCAGATCGGCAAGCTCCAGCGCTACAGTACCGATAGTGCCTTCGACGAAGGCTGGACCTACTACGAGGCTGGCCCCGATTCGGGCCGGTCGGTGGCCCTGGTCGGTGGCGGGCCCGCGTCACTTGCGGCGGCCCATGAGCTTCGTCAGCTCGGTCACGCCTGTACGATCTACGACAAGCGGCCTGTTCTGGGTGGTCTCAACACCACGGGGGTCGCGCCCTACAAGATGCAGGCGAATCGCTCCGTGGAAGAGGTCGCCTGGATCTTGAGCATCGGAGGCATCGAGGTGAAGAACGGCGTCAGCATTCCCGACGACGTCGACTTCGCCACGCTGGAGAAGGAGCACGACGCGGTCTTCCTGGGCATGGGCCTCGGCCCCGACACCGTGCTCGACGTGGCTGGCAAGGAGCTCGACCAAGTTCAGGGAGCGGTCGAGTTCATCGAAGGCATGAAGCTGGAGCAGCTCGAGCTCTCGGGCATCGAGCGGGTGTTGGTCGTCGGAGGCGGCAACACCGCCATCGATGCCGTGCGCGAAGCCCTGGGCCTCGGGCTTCCCGACGTGACGATGGTCTATCGCGGTCGAGAGGAGAAGATGAGCGGCTACCACCACGAATGGGATGCAGCCAAGCAGGAGGGTGCGCGCGCCGCGTGGCAGACCCAACCGGTAGGCTTCGAGCAGGAGAGCGGCCGCATCACTGGCGTGAAGTGCAAGAAGATGGATGACGACAAGAAGCTCGTCGAAGGCACCGAGCACGTTCTGCCCGCCGACCTGGTGCTGCTCGCCATCGGTCAGAGCAAGCTCGCCCACCTCGTCGAGGGTCTAGACGGCATCGAGACCCAATGGGGACGCGTCATCGTCGATGAAGACGGTGCCACCGGCCGACCGGGCTACTACGCCGGGGGCGACTGCATCAATGGTGGCAAGGAGGTGGTCAACGCGGCCGCCGACGGCAAACGAGCCGCTCACGCCATTCACGCGTACCTGACCAATGGAGACTCCGTTGCCTGATCTCACCTCGAACACTGCTGGCATCGTCTCCCCCAACCCCTTCTGGCTCGCGTCCGCGCCTCCGGCCAACTCCGACGCTCAGGTCATGCGTGCCTTCGATGCGGGCTGGGGCGGAGCTGTCTGGAAAACCTTGGGCCAGCCGATCCAGAACGTGTCGTCCCGCTTCGGCGCCCTACGTTGGAGGGGCAACAACGGCGTGGGCTTCAACAACATCGAGCTCATCACCGACCGCCCCTTGGAGACCAACTTCCGAGAGATCACCGAGGTCAAGAAGAAATACCCCAAGCACGCGGTCATCGTGTCGCTGATGGTCGAGACCAAGGAGGAGTGGAAAGACATCATCAAGCGCTCGATCGATACCGGCGCCGATGGCCTCGAGCTCAACTTCGGCTGCCCCCACGGCATGTGCGAGCGCGGCATGGGCTCGGCGGTGGGTCAGGAGCCCAAGGTGAACGAGGAGATCACCTCCTGGGCCAAGGAGTTCTCCAGTATCCCCGTGTTGGTCAAGCTCACTCCCAATGTGGGCGACATTCTCCCTCACGGCCTCGCAGCTCAAGCAGGGGGCGCCGACGGCGTATCGCTCATCAACACCATCAAGAGCATCATCGGTGTCGACATCGACAACTTGGTGCCAGAGCCCCGCGTCTCGGGTCAGTCGACCAACGGCGGCTACTGCGGCGCGGCCGTGCGGCCCATCGCGCTGCACATGTGCGCGGCCTTGGCCCGTGACCCGCGCTTCAACATCCCCATCAGCGGCATCGGCGGCGTCACCAACTGGCGCGACGCGGTAGAGTTCATCCTGCTCGGCTCGACCAGCGTGCAGGTCTGCACCGAGGTGATGCTGCGCGGCTATCGCATCGTGGAAGACATGATCGAAGGCCTCGAGACCTACATGCGCGAGCACGACTTCGAGAAGCTCGACGACATGGTGGGCAAGGCCGTCCCCGCCTACTCCGAGTGGGGCGACCTCGACATGAACTACGAGACGGTCGCCAAGATCGACGGCGACAAGTGCATCGGCTGCCAGCTCTGCCTGGTCGCCTGCCACGACGGCGCTCATCAGTGCATCCATCAGGCCGAGGACGTGACCCTACGCGTACCCGTGGTGGACGAGAGCGAGTGCGTCGGCTGTAACCTCTGCCAGATCGTGTGCCCCGTCCCGGATTGCATCTCCATGGTCGAGGTCGACAATGGCTACAATCCAGCTTCGTGGAACGAGTTCGTCG
>JGI12210J13797_10381958_pt1 | contig 14780 bp, 11 predicted proteins | sample ElkSlonscriptome_3_FD_13797 | JGI IMG/M metagenome (IMG submission 13797)
CACAAAGTCTCGATCGCAACATAGTCTCCCCCCGCAGCCGGTGGCGGTGGCCGTATCAGCGCCGAGATCAGGTCAAAGCGCAGCCGCGCGAGATAGACGCTATGTGTGTCGTCCTCGGTCTCGATTGTCAGCACGCCGCCGCGGCCACAGCGATCCAAGCGCAGGACCACTGACTGCGCGGTATCCAGCGTGGCTTGCGTACGCGGGTCGCTCGCGCGATGTACGAAGCTGAGTTCGTGACCACCAACGCGCAAGGTCTGCTCGCCAGCGTTTGCCGCGATACGAACGATTCCATCGACGTTGAAGCGCTCTGCCTCCTCCGTGGACAACATCGCCTTACCGGCCTCGCTGAGCTCGACGAGCACGTTGAGATCGACGTCGTGGATCTGCAACGTAGCGGCCGGCCAGCCAGGAACCGCGAGGCTGTCATGCTCCCCACTGCCAACGAAGAAGGTGGTGTGAGTGAGCTGAATTCGCGGACCACCATCGACGCTCAGCAACCAGCACGCTGACTCCTCACCGCTCGCGCTCGCGCGCACCCGAGCGAAGGGAGCTCCGCCGATTCGAATGTGGTCACCGTCGCGAGCGAGGGTCGAGCGCTCATCAAGCTCGAGCTCGTCGCAGTGCACCGTCTGACGCCCGAGCTTGACCAACTCGACACCATCGACCCGCGTCTGAAGCAGCAGCTGTCGGCGACTGACCGTGGAGTCATCCAACACGACATCGCAGGTGGGATGGCGGCCGACCAGCGTGACCCCACGCTGCAAGCTCAGCTGACCGCCGGTAGCGAACTCGAGTCGCCAGCGCGCCATCCGTACGATCTTAGGTGTCCACGCAGGATCCTGTCAAGCTGTCGGTCGCCGAGGCGCTCGACTCAGAGGTACTCGGTCTCGGTCCGCTGCTCGGAGATCGCCCACAGCTTGGCCGCGTCGGCCTCGCTCTTGGCGGCCTTGGTCCGGCCGACCTTGACCGGTGCGCCGCGTATCTCCATCCACCCCGACGGCCCAAAGTAGTCGCCGCTTTGGACGTCGGGGTCGGTCGCGGCGCGCAAGGCCGGCAGCGCACCGTCGGCCGGATCCATGCCGAGCAGCGGGTTGAGCTGCTCGAACACCCCGGCGTGCTGCTGGAGGTTGGTCGCGGTCCAGCCGGGGTGGGCGGCCGCGACGATCACCTCGGCGCCGACGTCATCGAGGCGCTTGCTCAACTCGAGGGTGAACAACAGGTTGGCGAGCTTGCTCTGGGCGTAGGCCGGCCCGGCCCGGTAGCCGCGCGACTCGAAGTCGAGGTCGTCGAATTTCATCCGCCCGAACTTGTGCGCGAGGCTCGACATGCTGACGATCCGCGCGCCCGGGGTCGCGCGCAGCAGGGGCATGAGCAGGCCGGTGAGGGCGAAGTGGCCGAGGTGGTTGACGCCGAGCTGCAGCTCGTAGCCCTGCGCGGTGTAGGACTCGGGCGGGATCATGACGCCGGCGTTGTTGATCAGCAGGTCGAGGCGATCTTCGCCCTCGATCACGGTCTCGGCGAAGCTGCGGACGGACTCGAGGTCGGCCAGGTCGAGCTCGATGAACTTGAGCTCGGCCTGCGGGACCCCCCGAAGGATGTCCTCGATCGCGGCCTCGGCCTTGATCTCGCTGCGACACGCGAGGATCACGCGCGCTCCTCGGGTGGCCAGGGCGCGGGCGGTCTCGAGCCCGATGCCGCTGTTGGCCCCGGTCACGATCGCCAGCTTGCCGCTCTGGTCAGGGATGTCGTCGTGGGTCCAGTCTCGAGCGCTCATAAAACGAAGGTAAAGTGGCCGAGAGGGTCGTAAGCCGGGTTTTGTCCCCGAGTTCGTTGCCTCCCTCGGGTGGTGATCATTCTTCTGAGCGGCACGACCCGGGACGGAGCGGGCAACCCCTGCCGTGGTCCGAAGACCTCGGCGTGTCCCTGTTTGGCCTTGCACCGGGTGGGGTTTACCGTGCGACCCCCGTCACCGGGGGCCCGGTGCGCTTTTACCACACCCTTTCACCCTTACCGGCGCGGACGCCGGCGGTTTGCTTTCTGTGGCACTTTCCTGCGGGTCACCCCGACATTGCGTTTCGCAAGCACCCTGCCCTACGGAGCCCGGACTTTCCTCGATCTGCGGGCGTCAGCCCCGACCGCGATCACCTCATCCTCTCGACCACCTCACCTCCGAGCCGAGGTCACTAGCACGGCCCCGGGCGGGGTGCCAGCGCGGGTGCAGCTGCTACCATCGTCGTCATGGCTCGACCCGAGCGCGAGCGCGAGCGCAGTCGGTGGCCCCGGCGGCTCGGGCCGGCGCTGCTCTGCGCGTTGACCGTGGCCTTGACCCTGGTTCCCGGCCGCGGCCGCGCGACCATCGCGGAGCAGCGCGCCCGGCTCCCGCCCCCTGCCGCCTGCAAAGACCCCGTCGCCGGCGTCTGGCAGTCCCACGCGTTCAACGAGATGTACCAGGAGTGGGGTCGCTTCACCCTCACGATCCGCCGGGTCGAGGGCAGCGAGACCGAGCTCGAGGGCGAGATCCTCAATGAGAGCTGGTACGGGTCCAAGGCCGAGAGCGTCCGCGGCCCCTGCGTGGGCCGGCTCCAGTACCTGGTCTCGATGACCGCCGCCGGCAGCTACGCCGACGGGGAGGTCGAGTTCCACGGGACCAGCTGGAAGATGGAGGACGAGCTGTGCGCGGTCGATGGCAGCTTCGGCTACAACCTCGACCGCTTCTCGGGTGTGATCGACCACGACATCCAGGAATTTCAGTCGGTCAACAATGACGGCGGCCGCTACATCGACGTCCCGACCGTGTTTCGCCGGGTCTCGTGTGACGACCAGGAGGACATCCAGCCCCGCGTCAGCATGGCTCCACCGCCGCTTTATCCGCCGGAAGAGGAGCGGGGCTGTGGGTGGTTTTGACGCGATCTTCCCTCGCGGCGTGCGCGGGCGTACAGTGTTGTCCCCAGGTCGGCATTCACGCGCCCCACTCCGCCGACCGCGAATCTTGACCTCAGGACTCGTGCGCTGGTAGCGTGCCGTTGCTCTGGTCCCTGCCGTGAGCGACACTCGCTCTTCCCGGATCCCCATGCGGAAGCTTCTCGGTTTCTTGCCTGCTTTTGCCCTCGCCTTGCTGGGCGCGAGTCAGGTCGCCAACGCCGCCGAGGTCACGCGCGTCGCGTCGTCCTTTGATCAGGACTTCAACGGCAACCGCTTCGACCTCCATATCGGCGCTACCTACGATTTCGACTTCAAGCGCGGAGCGATCCTGCGCGAGTGGGGGGCCGGCGGGAAGAACAACCTCGCCAAGGATCTCATCTACCGCCAGCTCCGCCACACGGTCACGCCGATGATCGAGATCGGCCTGTGGCACGACATCTCGGTCTACGTGGCCATGCCGGTCGTCATCTCCGACAACCGCAACTACGAGTTCGACCAAGAAGAGGGCAGCGGCTGCCAGTTCCCGAGCGCCAACAGCGACCCCGGGACCTCGACCTGCGTCAACAAGACCAACTCGACCAGCATCCGCGACGGGATCATCCCCCGCGACGGCTTCGACGCCTTCGAGGACACCAACCCCTACGGCCAGTTCGCCGAGGACGAGACCGAGATGATCTTCCGCGCCCCGACCCGGCGCGGCCTCGATCAGATCCACGTCGGCCTCAAGATCGGCATCCTCAGCCAGGCCCGCTCGGCCAGCAAAAACTCCGTCGACAACGTCCTCGCCCGCGGCCACCTGCCCAACTGGGTCCTCGGCCTCGAGGGTCGCTTCGCCATCGGCAGGCCCATGAGCTTCACCCGCGCGATCCAGACCCAGGATCCCTCGGGCAACCATGCGGTCGGGCGCGGCATGCACGAGCTCGGCGTGTGGACGGCGCTCAGCCGCCGCTACCGCTTCCTCGAGCCCTTCTTCGGCGCCCACTGGCGCATGGCCTTGCGCGCCAACGACTCGCAATTCGAGAACTACGGCCCGACCCAGGGCACGGTCAACCCACAGTCACAGACCGGCGCCTACATCGGCGCCGAGATCATCCCGTGGGAGAACGAGGCCCGCGGGCAAAAGTTCACCATCAACCTCTCGGGCTCGGCGCTGCTCCACTACAACGGTCGCGCCTACTCGGAGGTCTGGGAGCTGCTCGCCGACAGCCCGGCCCTCGCCGGCGACTACAGCCCCGGCGACGGCTCGGGCTGCAGCGTCAACGGGGCCCTCGCCCACGCCGCCGCCAACCCCCTCGATCCCGAGAACAACGGCGGCTACCTCAACGCTGGCGGCGACGACTGCGGCTCGTTCAACGGCATCACGACCATCGACGACTTCGGCACCTTCGGCCTCAACGCTGGGCTCAACTTCCACCTCAGCGAGATCGCCCGGCTCAACTTCGGCGTCGAGATGGCGACCGACACCCGCCACTTCGTGACCGCCGCCAGCCGCGGTGACGGCAGCCTCAGCGGTGACCCTGACCTCGTCGAGCCCGACAGCCCCGACGTCAACCCGATCCGGCGCGACGTGATCGACAACGTCGGCCGTCGCTACGCCGTCGACGACATGTTCAACGTCAACGCTTACTTCAACTTCATCGTGACGTTCTGAGCCTGGGCGAACCAAGCAAAAAGGAGCCGATTTCGGCTCCTTTTTGCTTGGTTCGTCCAGGCTCAGAACTCTACGTTTTTTGGAGGAACCGTGGCCGGTTCCTCCCCCCGCTTCGCGGGGACCCCCCTCCTCCTGCCCGGCCTCGACAGGCCGTTGGGTGGGCGGGCATGGTCGCGCGAAATGTAGGTGATCTCGCTCGCGGGGGTCGGGGGGGACGAGCGTGGTCGCGCGGAGAGGGGCATGGTCGCGCGAAACGTAGGTGGTGTCGCTCGAGGGGTCGGGGGGCGAGCGTGGTCGCTCGGAGAGTGGGTGATCTCGCTCGCGGGGTCAGGGGGGCGATCAGCTACTCGGGGAGCGGGTCAGTCTTGGGGGCGGAGGACCGGCGGAGGCGGTCGTAGATCTCTCGGGCGTCTTGGCCGGTCAGCTTGGCGACGGCCTTGGCGCGGGCGCGGGGCTTGAGCTTGGGATCGAGCAGGGCGTCGAGGACGGCGCGGGCGGCTTGCTGGACGGGGTCATCCTCGGCGTCTTGGGGGGGGGCGCCCTCGATGACGACGGTGACCTCGCCGCGCAGGGGCTCGCGCAGGGCCTCGGCTTGCTCGGCGAGGGTCCCGCGGATGAACTCCTGGTGGACCTTGCTCAGCTCGCGGCCGATCACGAGGCGGCGATCGGGGGCCCGGGCGGCGAGATCTTTGAGCAGGGCGGGGGTTCGATTGCCGGCTTCGTAGATGATGCTGGCGCCGTCGCGGGCGACGAGCTCGTCGAGCACGCGGGCGCGCGCGGATCCGCTTCGGGGGATGAAGCCACAAAAGCTCGCGCCCTCGGCGACGAAGCCGGAGGCCGCGAGCACGCAGGTGCCGGCGGTCGGGCCGGGGATGACGTCGACCTCGTAGCCGGCGTCGACGGCAGCGGCGACGAGCAGGCGACCGGGGTCGCTCCACACGGGCAGTCCGGCCTCGCTGACGAAGGCGACGGTCTGGCCGACGGCGAGGCGCTCGCGCAACAGGGCGAGGCGCTCGTGCTCGTTGGCGACGAAGCAGCTGCGGCGCTCGGGCAGGGGCGCGTCGGGCAGCAGGCGCTGGGGCGAGCGGGTGTCCTCGCACAGCAGCAGATCGGCTTCGAGGATGGCGTGGCGGGCTCGGGGCGAGAGATCGTCGCGGTTGCCGAGGGGCGTGCCGACGAGCACGAGCTTGCCGGGCGCGCTCACGTCGTGTCGTGCCCGAGGGCGATCTGCACGGCGTCGCCGAGCTCGTCCTGAAGGAAGGCGCGCAGGCGCAGGACCATGCGCTTTTCAACCTGGCGGGCGCGCTCGCGGCTGACGCCCCAGCGATCGCCGAGCTCTTGCAAGGTCACGGGTTCGTCGGCGATCAGGCGGTCGGAGAAGATCTCGGCCTCGCGGCCGTCGAGGGTCGCGCCGAAGGTCCGCAGCTTGTCTTGCAGCAGGCGCTTGAACTCCTCGCCCGAGACCTGGTCTTCGGGGCCCGAGTCGTCATCCTCGAGCAGGTCCATGCGCGTGCGCCCGCCGCTGCCGTCGTTGGATCCGAGCGGAGCGTTGAGCGAGGCGTCGGGCGCCGACATTCGCTTTTGCATCTCGACGACCTCGTCGGTCGAGACGTCGAGCTCCTTGGCGATGTTCTCGGCCGTGGGGTCGATGCCCGCGCGCTCGAGGGCCGCGCGTTGCTTGCGGAGGTTGAAGAACAACTTGCGCTGGTTTTGGGTCGTGCCGATCTTGACCATGCGCCAGTTGTTGAGGATGTGCTTGAGCACGTAGGCCCGGATCCACCAGCCCGAGTAGGTCGAGAGCTTGACCCCGCGGTAGGGATCGAACTTCTGCACGGCCTTGATCAGCCCGATGTTGCCCTCTTGAACCAGGTCGAGCAGGTTTTGGTAGCCGCGCCGATACTCGTTGGCGATCTTGACGACGAGGCGGAGGTTGGAGCTCACGAGGCGCTTGGCGGCGTCTTGGTCGTCGTCCTCGACCCAGCGGACGGCGAGGGCGTGCTCCTCTTCGCGGGTCAGCAGCGGGTAGCGGCGAACCTCGGCCATGTACGCGGCCATCGGATCGCGAACGGCGAGGGCCGAGGTTCCCTTGGGCGCCGTGCGTGGGACCTTGCCGAGCGAGGCCTCGATCTCGTCGAGCTCCTCGTCGGTCGCAGGCGAGACGTCGTCGAGGGCCTCGCTGCCGTCGTCATCGACGACCTCGGTCTCGACCACGGCCGGCGCCTGCTGCTCGCGCCTGGCGGGGAGCTGCCCACCTGCGCCCTTCGCGGCTTTGGACTTGCGCTTGCCCATCCGGGCGGAGTCTACGCCAGACTGCATCGGGGTCTAAACCCTGGCAGGCCGTGTTCTCGATCTGACCGACAAACTCCGACCCTGGCGGCGAGGGGGAAGTTTCGCGCGTGAGAGATCTGGTGATTTCATGGTGAGAGCTGCTCGGGTGGCCTAAACTCGAACCGTGTCGCAGCGCAGTCGTGTCAGGCGTCCTTGGTCCACCCCCGCCATCGTGTTCGGCTCCCTGGCCCTGGCCCTGGGCCTGACGGCGATCGGCAACACCGAGGCCCAGGCCGGGCGTGGCGACGGGCCCGAGCACGCGCGCCTGGTCGCCGAGGACGACCCGGCCAACCTCCGGATCCTCGACTGGACCTTGTGGAACGTCAGCAAGTACTACGTCGAGTCCAAGCGGGTGACGCCGGCGGCGATGACCCTCGCGGGCATCGAGGCGCTCGAGTCGGCGATCCCCGAGGTCCTCGTCCGGCCCGCGGGCACCGGCAAGGTCTCGGTCCGGGTCGCCACGACCGAGCGCGAATTCGACGCAGACGCGAGCGCGCTGTGGGCCGTCGGGCCCCAGGTCCGCGAGGTCTTCGCCTTCGTCAACGACCACACCACGCTCAGCGAGGAAGATCAGCGCGAGGCCGAGTACGCCATCGTCGAGGGCGTGCTCTCGACCCTCGACCCCCACACCAACTTGCTGCGCCCGGCCGCCTACGAGGACATGCGGACCAACACCTCGGGCCACTTCGGCGGCCTCGGCATCGAGGTCGGCATGCGCGAGGGCGAGCTCACGGTCCTGCGCGTGCTGCCCGGCAACCCCGCGGCCAAGGTCGGGCTCCAAGCCGGCGACCGCATCGTCCAGATCGACGACGAGTCGACCGTGACCATGACCCTCAACGAGGCCGTCGGCCTGATGCGCGGCCAGGCCGGGACCGACATCGCCATCTACGTCCGCCGCAAGGGCCTCGACGGGACCAAGAAGTTCGACATCGAGCGGGCGATCATCAAGCTCGACAGCGTGATCGGCGAGATCCTCCCCGGCGTCGACGAGCAGGGCAACGAGGTCGAGGTCGGGCTCATCCAGATCCCCCGCAACTTCGCCCAGACGACCGGCAAGGAGCTGCGCGACAAGCTGCGCGAGTTCGAGAAGGCCGGCGTCAGCGGCGTCGTCCTCGACATGCGCGACAACCCCGGCGGGCTGCTCACGGCCGCCGTCGAGGTCGCCGACGCCTTCGTCGACTCGGGGACCATCGTCGCGACCGTCGGCGAGACCTCGCCGCGCGAGGAGAGCCGCGCCGACGACCACTATCAGATCGAGGATCTCCCGGTCGTCGTGCTCGTCGACCAGGGCTCGGCCTCGGCGACCGAGATCGTCGCCGGCGCCCTGCGCAACCTCGACCGCGCGGTGATCGTCGGGCGTCGGACCTTCGGCAAGGGCTCGGTCCAGGTCCTCCACGAGCGCCGCGTCGCCGACACCGAGCTCGCGCTCAAGCTGACCATCGCCCAGTACCTGACCCCCGGCGACGTCTCGATCCAGTCGGTCGGCGTCAGCCCCGACCTCGAGACCGTGCCCGTGGTCATCGGCGAGGAGTACCTGGCCTACTACGGCCGCAACCGCTTCGACCTCGTCCGCGAGGAGTCGCTGTCCTCGCACCTCGAGAGCACCAAGACCAAGCAGCAGCCGATCACCGCCGGGCCCTTGCACTTCCTCGCCCAGGGCTCGGTCGCCGACGGCAGCGAGGTCGAGCCCGGCCGCATCGAGATGGCCGAGAGCGCCGACGAGCGCGTCGACTTGCTGCTCGCCGACCCCGAGCTTCGCATCGCCCGCGATCTCGTGATCTGGTCTCAGACCGAGGCCCCGAGCGCGCGCCGCAGCGACGTCCTCGCCACGCTCCCGCAGTTCATGGCCGCGCAAGAGTCGATCGAGGACGCGCGCATCGCCAAGAGCCTCGCGAGCAAGAAGATCGACTGGGCCGAAGGTCCGGCCCCGGCCGCCGGGACCGGGGCCAAGCTCGAGGTCTCGCTCGAGACCAACAAGCCCAACAACACCATCCGCGGCGGCGACAAGGGCGAGCTGACCATCGAGGTCACCAACGTCGGCGACGCCCCGGCCTATCAGGTCCACGCGATGTCCGACAGCGACTATCGCTACTACGACGAGCGCGAGCTGATGTTCGGCAAGATCATGCCGGGCGAGACCAAGCGCGCGACCTTGAGCTTGATGGTCGCGGCCTACGAGCTCTCGCGCGTCGATCGCATCGACTTTCACCTGTTTAGCCAGCACGGCGCGCCGATCACCGAAGCCTCCAAGACCACGATCGACGTCGCCGGCGAGGGCCTCACGCGGCCGAGCTTCATGTTCGGCTACCAGATCATCGACGACCCCAGCCTCGCGACCTACATCGACGGCAACGGCGACGGCCTGCTGCAGGTCGGTGAGCGGGTCAAGCTGCGGATCTACGCCCACAACGGCGGGCCCGGCGACGCCCAGGACGCGCGCGTGCAGCTGCGCAACGGCTCGGGCGACGCGGTGTTCCTCCACGACGGCCGCGGCAAGCTCGGCGAGCTCGCCGTCGGCGAGTCGGGCTACGTCGACCTCGACTTCGAGGTCCAAAAGGGCACCCATGAGGTCGACCTCCAGCTGACCGTCAGCGACAACAAGATCGGCGAGTACGTGACCGAGGAGCTGTTGTTCCCGATCATGACGCCGATCAGCTTCGACGCCGACGAGCAGGGCGTCGAGGCCAGCGGGGCCATCGACCTCTACGCCAGCCCCTACGACGGCGCCCCGGTCCTCGCCCGGGCCGACGCCGGCGCTCGCTTCACTTCGCTCGCGAGCGGCGGCGGCTGGCACAAGATCGAGATCGACAAGGGTGAGATCGCCTACGCCCGGGCCAACACCCTCGACGTCGGCGGCAAGGCCCCGCGCAGGCCCGGCGCCAACGAGCTGCTCTACGTGGTCTCCCCGCCGCAGATCGAGCTCGCCGACATCCCCCGCCAGACCGCGAGCGAGAGCCTCACGGTCAGCGGCGTCGCCGTCGATGGCGAGCAGGTCCGCGACGTCTACGTGATGGTCAGCAACCCCTCGCGTGATCTGTTCGGCGGCTCGGAGAAGATCTACTACGAGGCCGCGGCCGACCCGAGCACCGGGCGGCTCGAGTTCTCGGCCGAGGTGCCGCTGCGGCCGGGCAACAACTTCGTCGAGATCTACGCGCGGGAAAACGAGCAGGTCACCGGCGTGCGGCGCATGTGGATCCTGCGGACCTCGGGGCTCGCGGAGGCGCGGGCGCAAGAGGGGCAGTTCGAGTCGAACGGACAGCTGTCGGTCGATACCTTCAACAACGGCCGCTGAGCGCGGGCCTCCTGCGGCCGGGGTGTCCGCTCCACCGTCTGCGGCCCCCGGCGACCGCCTACTCGGGCGGCAGGCCGGGAGGGGCGAGGCAGGGGCGGGGGCCGGTGTCGGTGTCGGTATCGGTGTCCGTGTCGTCGGGGGGCATGTCGAGCTTGGGGCCGGTCGTCATGCCGTCGCCGTCTCCGCCGTCGCCGTCGCCATCGCCGGAGGTGGTGCGGTCGCCGTCGCCGTCTCCGGTGGTGCTGGTGTCGCCGTCGCCGTCTCCGGTGGTCGTCGAGGTGCCGGTCTCGGTCGCGGGCGAGCTCGTGCTCGACTCGGTCGTGGTCTCGCTCGAGCTGGTCGGCTCGGGGCTGGGTTGGCCGGGAGCGCAGCCGGTGCTCAGGCCGGTGAGCGTCAGCGCGATGAAGCGACGCCGGCGAGCCAGGATTGCAGCTCGGTCGGCGTCGTGGTCATCGTGCTCGCTCATGGCCGCCATCATAGCTGGCCAAATCCGGCGCGAGGCGACGCGCTGGGGTGACCACGGGCTGTTAGGATCCCTCATGCTGCGTCGGGCACACCTCGCACACCTCGCACCCATCGGCTCATGCGTCCTCGTTCTCACCCTCTCGGCGTGTGGGGATGATGACCCGATGACGTCCTCCTCCAGCCACACGGCGACCTCGGCCTCCACGGAGTCGTCGACGACCGCCCCGTCTACCTCCTCCGAGGAGGACGGCGACGGCGACGGCGACGGCGATGGCGATGGCGATGGCGACACGGGCGACGGCGACACGGGCGACGGCGACACGGGCGACGGCGATGGCGACACGGGAGACGGAGACGGAGACGGAGACGGAGACGCGCCCTCGGCCGACGCGTGGATCGAGGCCCACTTCGCCGACGCTGCCAAGCTCACGGGTGACTTCACCTCGCGCACGAAAGTCGAGACCCCGCAGCTGGTCTGCGACGCCACCGGTACGACGGCCAAGTATGCGTTCGACGTCCGCGAGGAGGCCCAGCCCGATCAGCGCGAGGTCGGCTTCATCGACGTGACCATCTTCGACCTGAGCAGCGACGACGCCTACGGGAGCGGCATCATCACCTACGACGAGGGCATGACGGTCTACCTGTCCCGCGTCACGATCGAGCCTGACTGGCCGCTGTGGGAGGGCTACGACACGACCAACAAGGACGGCATCGTGCTCGACGGCGCGACGGCGATCTACGGCGAGGACGTCAGCATTCGCAGCGTCAACGCCGACGCCGCCATCGACAACAAGGCCCAGACGAGCCAATTCGTGCGCCTCCTCGTCGAGGGCCCCGCCCACCGCTCGCTTCGCTACTGGAGGCCGGGGCCCCACTATCTCGTCGAGTCGCAGATCGACAACCCCCAGACCGCAGGCGCGGGCACCCTCGTCTGGATCAGCGACTGCGACAACTTCGAGCTCGAGGTCTACGACTCGACCTTCGACGGGTCCCCGACCATCCCGGCCGAGCGCATCGACTGCGGCCAAGGCTCCGATCCCGACATCGAGTATCTCGACGTCGACCCCCGCACGAGCGGGGACATGCACGAGATGTTCTCGCCCTGACCCCAAGCGCTGGCCCTGCGCTGTCAGTCCCTGCGGCAGCAGGCGATGCGCAGGGCGAGGAACACGGTGTGGATCGGCTCGAGCTTGGTCGTCACGCGAAAGTCGTAGTCGACGCCGATGCGGACCATCGGGGCGCGGCCGAAGTTGAGTCCGGCACCGACGACTCCGCCGATCGCCGGAAGCATGTTGTCGGCGTTGTGGGTCCGGGGCAGGGCCCCGAGGGCGCCGAGGCCGGTGCGGACGTAGATCGGCCCGATCATCGCGGTCGAGGTCACGTCGGCGCCGAAGCTGGGCTTTTTACGCCCGTAGTAGGGCGTGAGGTGGGAGACGACGCCGAAGCTCCAGCCGAGGTCGCGGTACTTGTGCTCGAGGGTGCCGCCGAACTCGATCTCGAATCGGGTGTTGGGGTGGAAGCCGCGGTCGTGGATGGTCATGCCCGGCGCGATGCCGAGGCCGATGTAGCCCGACTGCAGCTCGAGCACGGTCCGCTTGGGCTCGTACTCGTCTGCTTGGTAGGGGTCTTGGTAGGGGTCGTCGTCGGGGTACTGCTCCGCGAGTTGCTCGGCGACGCTCTCGTCGATCGCGGCGCGCTCGGCCTCGCTGAGCTCTGTGTTCGCGGGCGCCTCGACAGCGGCGGGTGCCTCAGCAGCGGCGGGCGCCTCGGCAGCGGCGGGCGCCTCGACTGCGATCGCAGCGGGATCAGCGTTTGCAGGAGGGGGCGCACCCTCGGGGGCGGCGAGCGCCACACCGGGCAAGCAGGTGCACACAAGGGCGAAAATCGGAGCGCATTGTCGTCGGTTCATGGCGACCTCTCGGACGCTCGTTCAACGAAGCAAGGCAGTGATGGCTTCTATCCTCCTTCGATCTTCGTGACTGCGTTCACACTCAGGCTTCGATCAGCGCCGCTTAAACGACGAAAGCCCGCACGCAGGCGGGCTTTGTCGGTTTGACTCAGGCTCTTCGATGAGCCTGCTAGGCTAGCTCGCCTCTTTTTTGTCCTCGTAGACCAAAACCGGGCGCTTGTTCTCGTTGATGGTCTCGGGGTTGATGTGGACCTCGGCGATGTTGTCGACGCTGGGGATGTCGTACATGACCTCGAGCATCGCGCGCTCGAGGATCGAGCGGAGGCCGCGGGCGCCGGCGCGCTGCTCTTTGGCCTTGCGGGCGATGGCGTGGAGGGCCTCTTCGGCGAAGTTGAGCTCGACGCCGTCCATCCGCATCAGCCGCTTGTACTGCTTGACGAGCGCGTTTTTGGGCTCGGTCAGGATCGAGACCAGGGCCTCCTCGTCGAGTTCCTTGAGCGGGGCGACGACGGGCAGGCGACCGATGAACTCGGGGATCAGGCCGAACTTCATCAGGTCTTCGCTCTGGGCCTCCTGCAGCAGATCCCAGTGGCGCTTCTCTTGCTTGCGCTGGACCTTGGCCCCGAAGCCCATGGTCTTGGCCGAGACCCGGCTCTCGATGATGTCCTCGATGCCCGCGAACGCGCCGCCGCAGATGAACAAGATGTTGGTCGTGTCGACCTGAAGGAAGTCTTGCTGCGGGTGCTTGCGGCCGCCCTTGGGCGGGACCGAGGCGATGGTGCCCTCGAGGATCTTGAGCAGGGCCTGCTGCACGCCCTCGCCCGAGACGTCGCGGGTGATCGAGGGGTTGTCGCCCTTGCGCGCGATCTTGTCGATCTCGTCGATGTAGATGATCCCGCGCTGGGCCTTCTCGACGTCGTGGTCGGCGTTTTGCAGCAGCGAGACGATGATGTTCTCGACGTCCTCACCGACGTAGCCGGCCTCGGTCAGGCTGGTCGCGTCGGCGATCGCAAAGGGCACGTCGAGGATCCGCGCGAGAGTCTGGGCGAGCAGGGTCTTGCCCGAGCCGGTCGGCCCGATCAGCAAGATGTTGCTCTTTTGCAGCTCGGGCTCGTCGGGCGCCTGCTTGACGTTGATGCGCTTGTAGTGGTTGTAGACCGCGACCGAGATGATCTTCTTGGCCCACTCCTGGCCAACGACGTAGTCGTCGAGGATCGCGCGGATATCCTTGGGCTTGGGCACCTTGCCCGGGCCCTCTTGCCGCTCCTCTTTTTGGACCTCCTCAGCGAGGATGTCGTTGCACAACGAGATGCACTCGTCGCAGATGTAGACGGACGGCCCGGCGATGAGCTTCTTGACCTCTTTTTGCGACTTCCCGCAAAACGAGCAGCTCAGGTTTCCGCTTCCCTTGTTGTTGGCCGGCATGATTGCTTCTCAGTCCTTACCCTTTTTGTCGTCGCCCTTGCCCTTGTCCTTGTCGGCTTCGTCGTCGGCGGCATCTTCGTCCCGGCGCAGGACCTCGTCGACGAGACCGTACTCCTTGGCCTCGTCGGCGCTCATGAAATTGTCGCGGTCCGTGTCCTTGAGCAGCTCGTCGACGGTCCGGCCAGCGTGCTTGGCCATGATCCCGTTGAGCGTCTCACGCAGACGAAGGATCTCGCGCGCTTGAATTTCGATGTCGGTCGCTTGGCCCGAGGCCCCGCCGTGGGGCTGGTGGATCATGATCCGAGCGTGGGGCAGGGCGAAGCGTTTGCCGGGGGCACCTGCGGCGAGCAAGAACGCGCCCATCGAGGCGGCCTGGCCGAGGCAGTAGGTCGCGACCTGAGGCCGGACATACTGCATGGTGTCGTAGATGCCGAGCCCAGCGGTGACCACACCGCCGGGCGAGTTGATGTACAGCCGGATGTCCTTGTCGGGATCGTCGGACTCGAGGAACAAGAGCTGGGCAATGACCACGCTGGCGACGTGATCGTTGATGGCTTGACCCAAGAAGATGATCCGGTCGCGAAGGAGCCGGCTGTAGATGTCCCACGAGCGCTCCCCGCGGTGGGTCTGCTCCACGACGATGGGGATGTTCATGGCGGACGGGTTGAAGTCACTGAACACGGGCATTCGTAGGCTCCGTTACAGTCTCTCGTATGTTGACGTCGAGAGAGCTGGGTTGCAAGGGGAGGACGGTCTGAGGACGAAAGAGATGGGGCGAGGGCGAG
>JGI12210J13797_10362322_pt1 | contig 14770 bp, 14 predicted proteins | sample ElkSlonscriptome_3_FD_13797 | JGI IMG/M metagenome (IMG submission 13797)
GCAAATGGCGCCGCCGCCGCCAGCCTTTCCCTGCCCCGCCAGACCCAGGCTCCCGCCAAAGCAAATACCCCCATCGGGAGGGCAATCCCTAAGGGCTTTGCTGCCGCGATCTTTAAGACGCTATGTTCTAGCATTGCCGTTCGTCTCTTTCTAGCATTGCCGTTCGTCTCTTTAGGGCCGCCCGCATCACCAAGCACGGAGACAGCCACCTGTTGCACCGGCATGGTAACTGCCAAGGCCCACGCACGTATAGCTTGCACCCCGCGGTGCTGCTGCGGGAGTACTACGTCACTGATCGCCCAGCATGCTTCGGACAACACCCGAAGAGGCGACCGACAGCGCAGACACACGAAGTCAGGTCCGCTGCGCCGAGGCCGGAAGCTTTGCCGTACCGGCTCTTTCGCACCGAATACGCCGTGCACAGGGAGCATCGCGGACACTGCGTGAAAACTCACCGAAACTCTGCGAGAATCGAGGTGGGCGCCATCTTGCTGAGTCCGATGCGAAGCGGTAAATCGAGCTCAACCAGGCACTTCAAGTTCACTGTCTCTAGCGTCTTGCTGACAGAAGGTCCCCAAGCCCAATGCCAGCTCGCGTTCGAGCTCTATGACCAGTCGCGAGGCCGTTCCTATGTCACTTTCCACGCTGGGCGTCGTCGTCGTACTCTTTTCGCTAGCCATAGCGGGCCTCCTCTATCTCGTCGATGTCAACCGTCACAAGGACAAGATTGTCGCAGCCCTGGCCGCTCACACCGGGCGCGCCTTTCAAGTCCAGGACCGAATCGGCTTCACACTGTATCCGTGGATAGGGATGAACTTAGGCAAAGTCAGAATAGGAAATGCGCCGGGCTTCGAGGAGACGGATTTCGCCGATATTCACGGCGTGAAGGTGCGCGTAAAGGTCATGCCTATGTTGTCGCGGCGCGTCGTTATCGACACGGTGAGACTCGAGGGAGTAGAGATCAATCTCACGCGAAACACGAATGGCGTCACCAACTGGGACGATTTGACGAGACTTGCGAACGACGCGGCCGTGCCCGAGCAGTCGCTCGTTACTGAGCCGAAAAAAAAGAAGCGAAAATCACAGAGCGCAAAGAAAGAACAGCTTCCTGTCGATCTGGAGAAACTGCGGCTGCTCGGACTGGAAGTCAATGATCTGAATCTCAAGTTCGAAGATGACGTGACGCATTCTCTCTACAGGCTGAACGGACTGAACTTGAAGGTCTCCGAGATCAGGCTCAATCAGCCGTTTCAAGTCCAGCTGAACGCCACAGTCAATACCAGGAATATCCCTGCAATGGACGGGCTCGTTTTGGACAGCGAGGTACGATTTGAAACAAAGCTCACGGTCCAGATCGAAAAATCGCTTCAACCGAGCGCGCTGCCTGTGAGCTAACCTGTCCGCTCAAAGTCGGCAAGCATCAAGAGGCGCGGATTGGGTCTCCCCGGGAGAGGCTGCGCCCAGGCATGATGAGCAAGGGTAAACGAAGGCCGGAATGTCATACCCGATCGATCGGCTCGGGGATCAACAGCGCGAGCATAGACAATCCGGATCAGCTCATCCACTGCCACACTCCCGGGTACGTGTGCGTTCCGTCTATGGCCGGACGGTCGAGGCAACAATGAAGGCGAGCTTCGCCATGAGTGCAAACGCATCGCAGGATGCGCACGCGCTACTCGAAGTGCCGGCCGATCAGTACCAGGGCGGAGTTGACCTCGTCACGCAAGCAGCCGCTCAACCCGATAAGGAGCCGGCTATCCTGACGCCGGAGGGCACGTACCGGATCAGGCGAGGCACCGTAACTTACCGCCAGGCCCTTCGGATCGCCCAATCTCGGCGCCTCGACGGCGTCGACATCGAGCCCGAGACCTTGACGGTCCGGTGCGAGTTCCCGTACGGAATGTCTTTCGCCTTGGCATACGCGCGCGCGCGGTGGTCGGGGGGAAGCGAAAGAGCCGCTGTTGCCGTGGCTTTGAGCACATCGCTCGATGCCGGCCCGAGCTCCGCGATGCACGGTCTTCTATCCGCTCGGCTGGGCGCAGGGCGCAGGTCATACTCAAAATCGGCGGGGTCCGAAGGGGCGATTTCCAGCATGGCAAGCTCCCCAGTCGGACGCGGGGCAGCCGATAGCGCCCTCCGGTCATTATCAACGATGGCCGGGCCGGTTGGCTACGGACAGCTCGGGCTGCTCGCAGGGGCTAGCCCGGTCGCATCAACGGTCGCGTTGGGCGTTGCCAACCTCGACTTCTATCGCGCAGCCTTGCAGCGCAGCATTTCTTGGGCACAGTTCACCAAGAACATGGCCATTAAGGCATCCGGCATCTTTGGCGGTGCCGGCGGCTGGGCTAGCGGCAGCGCCCTCGGCTCTGCCGTAGGCGGCCCAGTTGGCGCGTTAGTCGGCGGGCTCGTCGGCGCGCTATCTGGCGGAACTCTTGGGGCGGTCAGTGCCAAGCGCGTCGCCGACCGATTTCTAGAAGACGACGCCGACCGGTTGATGGCGATCGTCCGACAGCGTTCCGAGGAGCTCGCTTTCGAATACATGCTCACCGCCGAAGAGATCGACGAATTCGCAAAGCGCATCAAAACGCTAATCGACGCGGCCTGGCTGCGCCGCATGTTCCGAGTTGCACAGGCAGCCGGTGTCTCTCGGAGCGGCGACGCGATGGGAGATGCTCGTCGCTTCGCTGACCGCGAGCTCGACAAGGTTTGTAGCGGTCTCGTCGAGCGTCGCCCCCGAATCGCGCCGCCCAGCGCAGACGCGGTGAATCGGGTGCTGGCGGAAATTGGGCTCTTGGGGCCCGCTGCGGCACAGGAATCCAGATGACCCGAGCGATCGCCGGACATGTTCCGACCTCACGGCGGCAAGAGCCTGCGCCGAGAGCTACACTTGCTACTACGATCAGCACTAGCCGCGTCACATCGAAATAATGCCACTCCTTGACTGGGTACCCGCAAAGACCCTTATGATCGCACTGGGACTATCCGCGGTGATCTCTATCGCGAGTCTCGCCCTTGCGCCCTTAGCGATCGCACGCCTGCCGGTCGACTATTTCCAGCCGGATCGCCCGCCACGCAAGCTCCCGGAAGGCCGCCAACCGCTGGTCCACTCCACGCTGACAGCCTTAAGAAACGTATTCGGAATCTTCCTGATTGTAGCCGGTGCCGCCATGGTCGTTCTGCCGGGGCAAGGGCTGCTGACCATGGTTGTGGGGGTAGCGGTGCTGGACTTCCCAGGCAAGCACGATATGGTCAACGCCCTCGGGCGCCGCCCCGTGGTCATGCGCTCGCTAAACTGGATTCGCGCCAAGACACACAAGCCACCTTTCGTGGCACAAGCGACGGTATAAACCCGGGAAGGAAAACATGACCTCGAGCGCTCACCGGGGTTATACACAGAGCACGCCAATTGACGGCATGGGATAGCGGAGGGTCGGATGGCGGCGAGCGGGAGTGTCGACGGCACGGATGCCGTCGTCAGGCCTCCAAGGACGGGTTCACGGCGTCCCCTGATCCCCGTTCCCCGACCCGGCGCGGGTTGGCCACGCCGAAAACTGATCTGCGGTGGGTATAGTCCGCTGCGATCGCCATAAGCCCACGCTCATCAGGTCGCTAACGCCGCTATTGCGAGTTCGAGCGGCTCGGCAACCACACTTTCCTTATGGTCGACGGCCTGGTCAGCCGCATTTACCCTCGGTAATGGCAGGGTGTACTTCATCAGGAAGAGTTAGCGCATGACTGCAATGATCGAGCCGTCCGCGCGCAGAAACGCCGCTATCTACAAGAGTGGTGGGCGTGCGGTCAAACAACACCCAAAAGGCATCGCTCCCGAGCACTCTCTCGACAATCGACCGAGGTAACCCAACATGTCAGACATCGCAGAAACGACCCCGCAGGCTAGCGGTGATTCCACTCCGTTGCAGCCGGCGCAAGAAACGCGGAAAGCAGACGCAACAGTGAGAGGGCACACTGTCGGCAGTGCCGTCATCGGAGCCATCCCCATCGGCCCGGTGGTAATGGCCGCGCTCCTTGCGCTCAACCTTAAGATGATCCACGCCCTCTCTCGGATCTACGGCGTCGAGTTCAATAAAGACCTCGGCAAAGCCGCAATATACAGTTTCATCGGCGCATGTGGGGCAGGCGCGATTGGCGGTAGGGTCGTCTGGGGACTCAGCACCTTGATCCCTGTCGCCGGCCAGGTACTCCAGGCGGTAACCGTGCCCCTCTTCGCCGCGGGGCTTACTTATGCCATCGGCAAGTTGTTTACACAGCATTTCGCAGCCGGCGGCACCTTCTTGGACTTCGACCCGGACGCGGTACGTGAACACTTCTACGCGGAGTTTCGCGAAGGGACGAAGATCGCTAAGGAATCGGGAGTGGACGTCCCCGCAACGCAGGCGGAGCCGGCAACCGCCTAGCAGGCGTTCTCTCCCCCGATGCCGCCTTGCCACGGAAGGCGGCGCCCCAGCCGCGAGCTCCGAGACGCATCGCGGCACGACGATCCTCGCACTGCTGGATCTTCCCCTCGCCACCAGTACGCCGCAAGTTGCGGCGAACCTCGCTCGCCGTGACGCGTTCTCCGCGGCGCTCCGCACTCTACGAACCCATCCGACGAGCCGCGGCGCAACGCATATTCAAGCCGCCGCTTGTCGCACCTCTCCGTCGCCCAGCAACCGATATAGCCTCTATTCCGAGCGGGTTTGTGACGCTATTGCGCCATCGCAGTTCCTGCGATAGCGTGCACTATTGGTCTGTCACGGCCCACAGAAACCCGATCATGCCTGTCTCCGTCAACGCATCCACATACCAAAGCATGTTTGGCGCTGCAACCGATGATGCAGACCTCCCACCGAGCGGCAGCCCGGAGCGTATCGTGGCTGAGATCAAGGCCGCAACGCGGGCCGCTGAAAGCGAGAACGTGATCAAGAACCACGTTCTCGTTGCACTTTCCCTAGGACTGCTTCCCCTCCCCCTGTTTGATTTCGCCCTGTTGACCGCAAGCCAGATCAACATGATTCGGGCTCTGGGCCACCTCCATGGCGGACAGACTTTCCACGACAGTCGGCTCAAGGCCGTCCTGATCGCGTTGGTCAGTGGCGCGTTTCCTGTCGCTGGTGTTCTAGCCTTAAGCTCCGGGCTTAAGGTCATTCCCGGTGTCGGGTCGCTCGCAGGAAGCGGTGGCATTGCCGTGACCGGCGCCACGCTTACCTATGCCGTGGGAAGGGTTTTCAACAAACACTTTGAATCCGGCGGCACCTATCTGACGCTAGACATCGAACAGGCTCGTGCCGAGCTCAGGGCGGAAATGAAGAAAGGGCGCCGCTTCATTTCCGGCTTGGCGGCTCAGCCGCGAAGGTCCCGAGCCGTGGCGAACTGAGTCTGGCCGAATCCTATCACGAGGCGCCTGAGGTCGGACTATCGTACCCATGACGGGATTGCATACACCTTCCAGCGACACCCCTTGCCCGAGCAATAAAAATCCATCTTCGAGATCGGAATTCCCCATCGTCAAGTTCCTCGCGGTCCTGGCCCCTCTTTTCGTTATCCTCGTATTTGGCGCCATCCTATTGTGGCCACGTATCTTCGTGTCGATTCCGGCTGGGCAGGCCGGCGTGCTTTTCCGATTCTTCACCGGAACGCGAACAGATTATGTGTACCCTGCCGGACTCCACATCATACCACCATGGGACACGATGAATTTCTATGAAATTCGCAACCAAATCACAATGCACCGTTTCCACGTGCTCTCGAAACAAGGTTTGGAGGTGAGGCTCGAATTAGCAATTCGGTATCGCCCCGTCGTTCAGCAGCTCGGGCTCCTACATCAACGTATTGGTCCTGACTACGCATTTCGCGTATTGGTTCCGCAGACAGAATCCGTGCTCCGGCGTGAACTCGGTGCGTACACTGCGGAAGAAATCTACACCAATGCGCATGGGGTGTTGGATAAAGCGATCACATTGGCGCGCCGCGAGCTTGGCCGCAACCACGTACTGGGCGAAGACATCCTGATCCGCACCGTGACCCTGCCCGACAAGGTCAAAACGGCCATCGAAGACAAATTGACGCGACGCGAACTCCTGCAGTCCTATGCTTTCCGGTTGAGTGCGGCAGAGCAAGAGGCAGCGCGCCTGCGGGATGAAGCGCGTGGCATCCGGGATTATCAGGCCAGCGTCGACGAAACACTCAACGACCGTCTGTTGCAACATGCCGGAATCAGGGCCACCCGAGAGGTCGCTGGCTCGGAGAACAGCAGCGTGATCCTGCTCGGTTCGGGCAAGGACGGGCTACCGATGATCCCCGGCGGCCGATGATGCTCCCGCCCGCATGGCGTTGGACGCTCTGGCTGCTCGCGCCCATGGTAGCCGGCTGCGGCCCGTTTTTCGACGAGATCGCGGAACGGCGGAGCCGATATGCCGCGCAGGGCGATGGACCGATCGTGATCGCCGTCGTCAACGCTGAGTCGGGCGATGCCATCGTCAACGGAGTGAGGCTCGCGATCGACGACATCGCTGCGGACGGCGGGCTCCTCGGGCGCCCGGTGGAGTTGCTCGTCGAGCCTGGCGGAGACAACTTCCAGGATCTTCGGGCCACTGTTCAGCGGATTGCCAGCAATCCTCGTGTAACCGCCGCCCTTGGGCACCCGCAGCCCGGCGTCGCCGTTCCAGCGTCAGTAATCTACGAACGATCAAGGACGATGTTCATGCCTGTCTTTGCCACATCCACAGAACTGACGCGACATGGCTTTCGCTTCGTGCTGCGGATGCTTCCAGACGAGAGCGTAATGACGGCCCAGACCGCCAGCGTGGCAGCCCTTTTCGGCTACCGACGCGTCGTCGTTCTCCACCAGGTCGATGACTATGATCGCGAAACAGGCTATTTATTCGAAGACTTCGCGCGTTTCTTCGACATTGAGGTTCCATTCCGCGCCTCGTTTTTCGGCGCGGATAGCAATTACCGACACCTAATCAATGAGTTCAGCGGCATCGCGTTTGATGCCATCTTCCTGGCCGCCGATACCGAGCCCGGCGCACGCATGCTGCGGCAGCTTCGTGAGCTCGGTATTCGCACACCGGTATTGGGCTCGCACAAGCTCAATCTCGGGCCTTTGCAAGAGCTGAGCCAAGAGGCAGGCGACTTGACTGTTGTACCGACCGTTTTTAGTCGGGAAAGCAACAACCCCTTGAACCGACGATTCGTAGCCGATTTTTCCGAGGCTTTCGGCGTCGCGCCTCAGCAAGCAGCCGCACAAGGCTACGATAGCGTCAAGATGCTCGCTACCATCATCGGCCGCGCCGGCACCACTGAGCCTCGCGCATTGGCGAGCGCAGCGCATTTTTCAGGCCCAATCGCCGGCGTCACAGGCATTCATGCATTCGACGAAGACGGGAATCTGCACGCAAAGAGCTATCGCTTCCAGGTACTCCGTCGAGGTCATTGGGAGCCTTTGCCCGGAATCCACTTGCCTTTCCTCATGCAGCAGTTCGAGGCAGGTATGGATGCGGCCGACGCGGTGACGAGCGCGCTGATCCTCGCGCAACCCGAGCAGGCTCGGGTTGCGGCGTTGGAGACAGAGACGAACCGCACACTGGCAGTCAGTGGCGCCGCGGCCGATGAGCAACGGGCGGCCCCCCCCCCTCCCGACACGGGCATTCCGTCAGGACCTGAAGGCAGCCGGATCGAGTCGGGAAGGCAAACGGGCGTGCAGGCGTATACTGACAGGCAGGGGGCGGCCGAAGAGCGCAAGCTCGAATGGCTGTCTATCGCCCATCAGATGCTGGGTTTCAAGCGCCTTGGCTTGGCCGCGCGCGCCTCCGAGCGCAGCGGTGCCGCTGCCATCGCTTTGGCGCGCGCCGGCGCGGCAAGGCTGGGGTTCGAGCTCGAGGTCTGCGACCTCTCGGAACAAATCGAGAGCCAGATGGTGCTCGAGTCACTTGATCCCCGGGACGAGGCGGTCGACACTCACAAGAAGCGTGCAGCGGCTTTGGCCTGTTACAGCCAGCTCGCCACGCGCGTGGATTCCGTCTATGTGCTCACGGAGTCTGGCCTCGACGCGGGTTCTTGGAGACGACTCAACCGGGCCCTGTGGCATTTCGGGGTTTCGTCCTTCGCCCTCGGTGATCTTTCGGATGGGGACTATGGGCTGACTCTCGTACTGGAAAACCGAGTGGCTGACTTTCGCAAGCCAAGCGTGGCAGCACGTTTCAACGGTTTGCTCAATGGAACCGCAGTGTCTGAGCTGGCCCGGCAGATCGCACCGCTTCCGGTTGTATCAATGAACCTGAAGGCGCTGCAGGCGCTAGGCATTTCTCCGGCTCCGCCCGCTTTGGCATTGGTCTCGCAAGTACTCGAGCCGCCTTTGTCAGATCCCCCATTATCTTTAATGGAAGCGCTACACCGATGATCCTCAATTACGCCCTTTTTCTCCCTGCCTATATTCTGCTTTGCATCTTGGTGGCGTATCTGGGACGCAACCGCAGATGGGGCTATTGGGGGTATCTTTGGTCTTCAATCCTATTCACTCCCTTCTTTGGCGCTCTCTTTGTGCTCGCAGCAGAACCCCCGCCGCGCAAAAAGAAATCGTGCGGCGAACCTCGGTCGGCGAGATGAAGCAAGTAGCACTGGCTTTCATACGCCACCGTTTTCATTTCGACGCCGTCAAGTACGGGGCATGCTCCATTGTATTGTTGTGCCTATTGACGTGCCAGGGTTGTAAACAATCCACAGACGAAGGCAGTGTTCGCTTGGATTCCGCGCCTGCAGCCGGAGCGCCAGGCGTCGTTGAACACGCGCCTGCTGACCCTGAGCACTCACCCACACCGGCTTCGGTCGAGTCTGGAGCAGCACCGGTTGAATCCGCGGATCGGCCGCGCCATGAGGTGTCGGATGAGAGCGCCACTGACCTCGAACGGGGTCACGAGGCCGCGACCGAAAGGGCGCTCAGGAACAGCGCGGACCTAGAAGAACTGCGCAACCGTCTGCGCGAGGCGCTCGCTGCAGTCGACGTCGTCACCGCACGTCTCGATCGTGTGGTGGATCGGATGAGCAGCAGCTCGCAATTTGCCGACAGTCAACGGTCATGGATCGAGAAACAGGCGGCAGAACTATATGCAGCCCAGCGAGACATTGAGCTTGCAACACTGCGCATCATCGAACTTGAACAAAGCCTCGTGGCTCACAACGATCGAATCGTTACCAACGCCGAAGCGATCGCCGGCGCTGACGCATACAGCGAGCTCCAGCAGAAGCGTTTGGATTCGCTTGCGCACGAGCTCGCACTTTTGGCGAATCAGTTGCAGGGGCATAGCCAGAGCCTTGAGCGACAAGGCGCTCGAATCGACGCGAACGGCGCCAGAAACTTCGAATCGCTGATGGCGCTCGACGCGATCCAGCTGGAATTGGCGAGCTTGCAGCAGGCGCAACGGCTGGTCGAGCTCGCTGTCGAGGCGCAAGCAGTGAAGGCCGCGAAGAACCTGGGGGCCGCGTGGCCGAGCCTCCTCACCACGATCACCCTCTGCTTGCTCGTGCCCTTGGCGATCGTCGTCAATTTCGGCGATTCGGACGGCAGGGCGCGAGGGGGACACGGCGAGCCTAGACGCACTGTTGGCACCTTGGCCGCGTGGTTTGGCGGCGGCGCTGGCTTCTACTTGATCGGCATCGGGATCGTGTACGGCTCGAGTCTCGGCGGCATCTCCGGTTCCCCTGCCCATTTTCTGACCGATGTCTTGCAGGACGCGCCGGCCGACCTGCCAGCGGCGTTGCTCAGCGCATTACTTCTTGAACTCAGCCTAGCGGCCATTGTGGCAGTGGTGGTCTGCTCCGTGCTCCCGCAACGAACGCCGAGCTGGGCCTATCTCTTCGCGGCGCTGGTAATCGGCGGTATCGTCTACCCTCTCTTCGGGCATTGGACCGCGACACCGTCGCCGTTATCGGAGCATGCCGGCTGGTTGACCAGCGCAGGCTTCGCCCACCCTCCTGCAGCGCCTAATGTCGCCTTGCTCGGTGGCGCAACGGCGATCTTTCTCTCCCGCGGCCTGCTCCCCCTGACGGCGCCAGGATTGTCGAGAGCAAAGAGGCCGGGCGGCACCGACGCCAGCATCGTGAGCGCAATGCTGCTGTGGCTCGGCTGGATAGGGGTGATCGGCGCCGCGTCTAACGCTAGCCCGAACGCGCCCTTGTTGCTGGCTGCACTGGCCGCAGCCGCTGCGGGCGCTGCATTCGGCGTTCTGATCTTCGCCATGGCGTTCTCGGCTCACGGCCACTGGCTCAGCGGGTTCCCCTTTTCGGTATTGGCAGCGCTCGTAGCAGCGCCGGGTGGCGTTCCTGGTGCTACCCTCACTGAGCTGATCCTGCTTGGCGCGCTCACCGGTGTTTCAGCGAGCTTCTTGATGGCGACTCTGGACAACCGGTTATCCGCCAAGATCAAGTTGGCGGCAGCGCTGATGAGCGGCGGACTCCTGGGCACATTAGCGCCGGCCCTATTCGGCCCAGCCGGATTTGTCTTCACCCTTTCTTTCGAGCCGCTGATAACCCAAATGCAAGGCATCGGCGTGGCGCTGGCGCTCGCCCTTGTCGCCGGGCAGACCTTGGCATCGACGATCAACCGCACAACCAAATTGAGGGCGCCGTCGTGACTTGGAGCGGCAAGCTCTTGTTCGGGCTATTCGCGACCACAATTGGTGGCCCGCTGGCGGGACTGTTAGCCGCCGGTATGGCTCACACCTTCGACCGCGAGCTTGAAGGCTTCGGTCGCACCCTCCGGCGCCAACAATCAGACGCGTGGAGAAATTACTGGAGCAGCGTCTCGTTTACCGCTGAGTTCCTTCTGGCCGGCCACCTGGCAGCCAAAGGCGGCATACCCGCGGGCACCGCCGAGGCCTGCTTCGATGCCTTGGCCGGACATCGTCTCGCAACCGGGCGCGACCGCGAGCGAGCACGCGTTTTTTTCAAGGAGGGGCAGCGCGACGATTTCCCACTGACGCGCTTCCTGAATCAGCTCCGCCGCGACATCCACCGGCGCCGAGACTTGGTCGACAACCTGTTAATCGACCTGGTGCTCTTCTACAGCTTTGATAATGCCCCGACCAGCCGACAACGACAGACACTCCTCGACATTGCCCGCCGTTTTGGTGTCAGCGACAAAGATCTGGCATCGATCGAACGAGCGGCTGCAGCCTATCGCCAGCATCCGTCTGCCGGAAGATCAAACGCAATGGACCTTTCGACAGCATATACCACACTCGGCGTGCCGCAGAGCGCGACCAAAGACGCCGTGCGCCGAGCCTATCGCATCCAGATCAGCCGGCATCATCCGGACAAGTTAATGCATACCAATCCGAACGCCGAGGAGTTGGCACGTGCCGCAGCTCGGGCAGACCGTTTGCGCAAGGCGTACGACACGATCTACCGATCCCGCGGCTGGTAACGCCAAAGTACACCAGCGAGCGAAGGCAATGACAGAAAACATGAGGAGCCACCTTGCCCCCGGTCCGCCTTTTTCACCGCCGGTCGAGCGCGCACTCACCAAGACCGATCAGACGAAGACCGAGGCCAAGAGCATCATCAAGAGCCATATGATCGGTGCTATGTCGGTTGGATTTATACCGGTTCCGATCGTCGATGGCATCGCTTTGACCGACCTGCAATGGAACCTCATCTGTCGTCTGGCGGATCACTATGGCGTGCCGATCCAGGCAGCCTATCGAACTATGGTGATCTCGGCAGTCGGCGGCAGCCTGCCGGTAGTACTGGCTGGCGCGGGCTGCTGTTTGATCAAGCTGATCCCCGGGTTCGGTCAGATCGCCGGTACGGCAGCCCTTTCCAACCTCGGTGCTGCCGTCACCTACACCACCGGAAAGGTCTTCATGGAGCATTTTGAAAAAGGCGGCACCATGAGAGATTTCCGTGCACCCGGTTTCGGGCATTTCCGACTCGAATTCCGCCGCGGCCAACGGGCCTCCGAGGAGTTGCGAAACGGACGACCGATTTGACGTTTCCAACCTGTCGGCCACACCGGCGATCATTGGCCCGCTGCTGCCATCACCTTGTGCTCTTGATCCTGTTCTCGGCGTTGACCTTGTCTCCGTCGGTAGCGCGTGCACAGTCTACGCCGGGGAAACTTCCCGTTTTCGTTATCGACATTGACGGCCTCGGACCCCACGAGGTCGGCGCCACGATTGGGCGCCAGTGGCGAGCGGCGTTCCCGAGGCTGGAGCACAAGCTCGACGCCTTGCTGGCACATCGTCTCGAAACCAAGATGCTGAGCGTCAAGCTCGGCGGCGAAGCCCTACCTGCTTTCGCTCGCTTACCGGACTCGTACTACCGTGCCGAGCTCGACGGTTTGGCGGCTGTGTTAGACCTCGTCAGTCGCAATCGCTTAGGCGATGGTTTCTTGTCCTGGGATGAACTGATTCTGGTTCAACAATTACCTGATTTTGGAGCGCATGACTGGGGCAGCGGGTTCGGGGTTTACGGCAGCCGCACTGCTGATGGTTACCCGTTCGTTGCTCGAAACCTCGACCGTGATGCACACCAAGCTGCAACAATCAGCAGCCTAGAATCCATCACCGTCTATCGCGGCCGTAAAGGCTCCCTGGTCAGTGTTGGCTTTGCGGGCAATCTCGGTGTCACAACCGGCTTCAATGACCGCGGACTTTTCGTCGCCTTGCTCCCGGCGTCCGGATCGCCGGAGTCCACCGAAGACCACACGCCCACCGAGCCGATCGGCTTTCTGCTGCGCCAAGCCTTGGAAAGGGAGAGTGATCTTGATGCGGTCGCTCAGTTCTTGCGCACGAAGCCTGCGAGCTCGGACCACAGCATCCTCATGGCCGATATGCATCGCGTCGAAGTACTCGAGCATGGGACAGGCCGGCTAGCGCAGGTTCGCAATGCGTCGAGCCAGCATCACCCCGCCATGACATGGCAACGCCCGGAACAAATCGCGGTCGTCGGGTGCTTTGCTCTAAAACGCATGCCTTCGCGCTGCACGGGACTTCGCGACCGCCACCGCTGGCACCGGTATCTCGACCTAGCGCTGTTCGACCCCGACCAGCACCTCGCAGAGATGGACGATATCTCACGCATCATGTTCGACCGTATGAACTCTCACGATGCGATAAACTCCGACGCAACCCATCAAGTGCTGATCTTCCAGCCGCACAGCGTTACCCTATACCTTCGATCCAAGGTTCCCACGCAAAGGCAACCGGTCGAGCCAATGCTATACCGTTATGCCAACCTCGCGACTAGGGCTTCGCCGGAACAACGAGGGATCATTAGCCTGTGGATCGTTTTGGGGCTTTCGCTCGCCGCGCTGTTCGGAATCGTCCTCATGGTTCGTATATTTCAGCGTCATTCGGCCTGACCGACAAGCGACATGATCGACGACCTGCGGCTCACCTCAACCGTTTCCGTTAGTTGGCGGTCAGCTCCACCGTCGGCAGGCGATACAGGCGTCATTCATCGTGTGATCTCGGTTCGCGCCGGGGGCGGCACCGATGTCGGGTCCGAAAGAGCCTTCCTTGCTGCTTCATTGAGCGCCTCGGGTATATCTGCATCGAGCGCCCTCGGCTGGTATGCGGCGGCTGGCCCCGAACCTCCAGACGAGTCCCTATTTCCCTTCGTCATATCGCCTAAAAATATTGGTAGCGCGAGATCGTTCGAGCCCGCGCCAACAACCAGGGTCTTTGGATTATCCGAGGTTGCAAGGTCTCGGGTAGCCTGGATGCCTTGGTAGACCAGCAGGCGCTCGCTCAGCGTTTGATCGATGATTGCCTGATAGTCTCGAATACCAGCTGCCTCAATGCGTTTCCGTTCTGCCTCCTTCAGCGCCGTCTCCCGGCGATAGAGATAGGAGCCAAGGAGCTGGCGCTGCGTAATCTTATCGTTGATTGCATTCTTGAGCCTCTCCGGCAAGGTGATCTGGAGAACGACGATGTCGTCAATCGCGACGAGGTTTCGCCCCGCCTCGTTCATCGCCATGATCATTGCGCGCGTTAAGAGGCCGCCTTCGTTCGTATAAATCTGCACCGCGGTCGCGCTACCGAGCTGTTTGCGCAACACCGATTCTGCCTGCGGCACCACGACGCGAGTCATGTAATACGGACCGATGGTCTCATGCAGCAGGCCGACCAAACGATATTCCGGCTGGAATCGAATTGCCAGCTCGAGTACGACCGTCAGCCCCTCGACCGATAGTACGTCCAATGTATGCACGACGACCTGCTTGCGCACCTCGTAGGCAGTCATCACATCCAAGGGACTGATGATGTGCAGCCCTTCACCAAAGACGCGATCGACACGCGTCCCACTGAATCGGTTCCACAGGGCCCCGACATGGCCGGCCGGAATGACGATGAAGATTCGATCGGCAAAAAAGACGACAATGCCCAACAGGACGAGTACAACGACCGCAAGAGCGTGGAGGTTACGGCGCAGCCAACGCCGCCATCTCGCGCTGACCGGCGCACTCCGATCCTGCGCCGGATCTCCGTCCTGAGCTGTCTGAGCTTTGCAAGGAGCTAGATGCACTTCGCCACCGGTATCTATTTACGTACGGCTCACCTCTCAGGGCGAGCCACCGAGTATAGCGTGCGAGATTCTCTCTGCGTTTGAGCATGACCCCGGTTCCGGATCATTTCGGGATACGCCAAATCGCAGAGACACGCCGACGCTGCTCGCCGTTATGGCAGGCCAATGCGACGGACCACAGAACACAACAAGCCAAACCCGCTGCGCCTGACAATTGCGGCCAGCCGAGGTTGAAGGCGGCTGT
>JGI12210J13797_10804660_pt1 | contig 14770 bp, 9 predicted proteins | sample ElkSlonscriptome_3_FD_13797 | JGI IMG/M metagenome (IMG submission 13797)
TTTGTGGCGGGAATGGGCCACGGTATGCTTTTTCCCAGCCTCATCGCCTTGACGATTCGCCCCATTGCCGTTGGCGAACGTGGCAAGGTCACCGGTATTCTCACCGGCGGCGTTGACGCCGGCCTCTTTTTGGGTTCCTTAATTATGGGGCAATTGGGCGATTTTTTCGGTTTTACCGCCATATTCGCCATGGCTGCGGCAGCCGTCTTTTTGGGGTTGGCCGTGTTCCTTTGGACATGCCGGGTGGTCGCGTAAACAAACAAAAAGCGATCTCGGCATTCCATTATTGACATCCATGAATGCGCCCCTTATATCCTTATCAAGACACTGAATATTATTCATCATCAGGATTTCAGATTAGGATTTGCACTTACGATATCATGAGGGACTGACATGAAGCGAATTTCCATCCATTACCTGCTGGCCACCCTGGTACTCAGCTTCTACGGCGGACAGGTCTGACCGTTTTTAGAGACCCTGCCCCCCGTGACGCTGGGGGTGATCATTTTCGTCTCGTTCAGCATTGCGCTGGCGGTTCATAAACCTCTGGAGAAAAAGGTGGTGGTCTCCGCCTATGAGACCTACCAGCCCAACCGGCAATTTCTCCTTGATTTCGGGCTCTGCATCGCTGCGGGTCTGCTGGCCTGGGCCTACAACCGATACGCCTTTCATATCAAACTCAAGTTCGGGTTGGCCTTTTTCATCGGGTATGTGGCCCTCGGCTTTTTCATCGCGCTGGATATGGCCCTGGCCCGGGAGCGGCGGGTGATCGCGGATGCTTTGAAAAAGGATTCGGTGCTCCCGCCGCCGAATCAACTCTATTCCATGACCCGCCGTTTTTTTTTGGTCGCCATGGGCACCACCCTGCTTCTGCTGCTGGTTATCACCCTGGTCATCTCCCGAGACATGGTCTGGCTCACCCGGGCCCATGAAGACGGGATCTCAGCCGGCCACGCCCTTTCGGTCGTGGTTTACGAGCTTCTCTTCATTATCGGGGTTTTGCTGATCATGGTGGTCAACATCGTCGTATCCTATTCCCGAAATCTGAAACTCTTGTTCACCACCGAAACCGGTGTCCTCGAACGGGTCAGCCGCGGGGACCTCTCCAGCCTGGTGCCGGTGGCCACCCATGACGAATTCGGCACCATCGCCGGACACACCAACACCATGATTCAGGGATTGCGCCACCGGCTTCAGTTGATGTCGGCCATCAGCGTGGCTGAAGAGGTGCAGCAGAATCTGCTCCCCAAAGCGCCGCCCGTGGTCGACGGGATGGACATCGCCGGCACCAGCATCTATTGCGAACAGGTGGGAGGCGATTATTATGATTTTCTGGAACTGGACGGCGGTCGACTGGGGATCGTAGTGACCGATGCCTCGGGCCACGGGGTCGGCTCGGCCCTGCACATGACCACGGCCCGGGCTTTTCTTCGGTTCGGCACCCGGCACTATGAAGGTCCGGCCCGGCTTCTACAGGACGTCAACCGGTTTCTGACCCAGGACGCCTCCGAGACCGGCCGCTTCACCACGCTCTTTTTTCTGGAACTCAACCCGCCGGAAAAACGGCTTCGGTGGGTGCGGGCGGGCCATGATCCGGCCCTTTTCTACAACGCCGAACAAAACGAATTCGAAACCCTCTCCGGCGACGGTATGGCCCTCGGGGTGATACCCGATTTCGTTTTTAAAGACAGTATTCGGGAGGGTTGGCACGCCGGGGATATCATCCTCATCAGCACCGACGGCATTTCGGAAACCCGGAATGAACAGGGGGAGATGTTCGGCACCGATCCGCTCAAGGAGGTGGTCCGGAACCACGCCCTCAAACCGGCGGGAACCATTCTCGAGGCCGTCATCGATTCCCTCACCCAATTCAGAGGGGAAAGCCCCCAGGAAGACGACATCACCCTGGTGGTGATGAAACTGCTGTAAATCCTGCCGCTTCAACCTGCAATTGCGGTGCATGAATGATCCTGGTATAGTGTGCGCATGACCGCCCCCTCTCCGAATCTGACACCCCTTCTGAATCCCCGGTCCATTGCGGTGATCGGGGCCACCAACCGCCCGGGACGGGCCGGCCGAATCATTTTTGAGCAGCTCCGCAGGGCCGCCGTTCCGCTGTTTCCGGTCAACCCCGGGGAAACCGATGTGCTCGGCACCCCGGCCTACCCCGATGTAAAGGCCCTGCCCGACGGCATCGATCTGGCGGTCATCGCCATCGGCGCTCAGGGGGCGGTGGAGGCCGCCGAAGCATGCGGACGCAAATCGATTCCGCATCTGATCGTCGTGGCCGGCGGGTTCCGTGAATCGGGACCGGATGGAGAAGCCTTGGAAGCACGCCTTGCCGCTCTTCCCCGGCGGTTCGGAAGCCGGGTCCTCGGCCCCAACACCCTGGGAATTTTCCTTCCCCACAGTGGCCTGGATACCCTGTTCGTGGAACACGGCGACCGGGCCCTGGCCCACGGAGGCGGGGCCGCTTTCATATCCCAGAGCGGATCGGTGGGAGTGGAGGCACTGGGTCTGGCCAGCAACACCGGTTTCGGAATGCGGGCTTTTGTCGGGCTCGGCAATGCCTGCGACCTGGATGAAATCGACTTTCTTCATCATTTTGCCGATGATGACGGAACCACCTGTATCGCCTTTTACATGGAAAGCATGGGAGAAGGGCGGCAATTTCTGGCGGCGGCTCGAAAGGCGTCGCGTCGAAAACCGGTGGTAGCCCTCAAGGCCGGACGCTCCGCAGCCGGCGCTTCAGCCGTGGTCTCCCACACCGGCCGACTGGCCGGATCGGACCGGGTGGTCAGCGGTGCATTCCGGCAGTTCGGGGTTCAGCGGGTGATGGATGACGAAGCCCTCTGCGATGCCGCCAAGACCTTGTCGATGCTGCGACCGCCCCGAGGCAACCGAGTGGCCGTGGTGACACCGGCCGGGGGATACGGGGTGATGGCGGCCGATTACATCGCGCTTTCCCGGGAATCGGTTCGGCTGAGAATGGCCCGGCTTTCTCCGGAAACCGAAAACCGCATTCGAAAAATCAGCCTTCCCTTTGCCTCTCCCCGAAACCCGGTGGACCTCACCGCCAGCGCCAACGACCGAATGGTGGGAGAGACCCTGGACGCGCTTCTGAATGATCCCGGCGTCGATATAGTCCTCTGCATCGCCTTTTTTGCACCGCCCGCCATCACCGATGCCATGGTCGATGAAATCGCCCGGCGCGCCGTCGAAACGGACAAACCGGTGATCGTCTTCACCCAGTACGGCCCCTTTACGGACGATTACCTGCGCCGGTTCCACCGCCTCGGGGTGGTGGGGTTTCCATCCATTCAACGGGCGGTGCGGGCCGCCCGGTTTCTGGTGGAACGGACCGGAATCGTTCGGCGGTTGAGTCCGCAGTGAGAACGCTATCCTTATACCCCGGAATCCCCCGATTCACCGGACTATCCGGGCTTTGATCATCGTTTCGGCCAAGCCTGAACGACAGCGGGCCCCCGGAAGGGTGATTTTCGGCCGAATACCGATATTCAAGGCAGGGGTGGGTTTCACGCCGACCGACAGGAGGAAATGATGGTTTTGCAGAGTATCGGGGGATTGTTGGTGTTTGCCGCATCGGCCTGGCTCATGAGCGAAAACCGCCGGGCGGTTCCGGTGAAAACGGTGGTTGTCGGACTGCTCATTCAACTGGGGGTGGGGTTTCTCCTCCTGAAACTCCCCTTTTTTCGGGATTTTTTTATAGGGCTCAACCGCCTGGTTCTGTTTTTGGAGGAGTCGACTCAGGCGGGCACCCAAATGGTCTTCGGGTATCTCGGCGGAGGCGATCTCCCCTTTGAAGAGCCTTTTCCCGGGGCCGCCTATATTCTCGCTTTTCGTGCACTCCCTCTGATCCTGGTGATGAGCGCACTCTCCTCCCTGCTCTTTTATTGGAGAATCCTGCCGATGGTGGTACGCGGGTTTTCCTGGGCGCTTCGACGGACCCTCCGGCTGGGCGGCGCCGAAGGTCTGGGGGTGTCCGCCAATGTATTCGTGGGCATGGTCGAATCCCCCCTGTTTATTCGGCCTTACCTGGGCAGAATGACCCGAAGCGAAATCTTCACCCTCATGACCTGCGGTATGGCCACCATCGCCGGCACCGTCATGGTTCTCTATGCCAGCATTCTGAACCGGACCGTGGAAGGCATTCTGGGGCATATCCTGACCGCCTCCATCATCAGCGTTCCCTCGGCGGTGGTAATCGCCAAACTGATGGTGCCGGAGACCGGCGAATCGACCCCCGCAGAAATGGTCTATCCCGACCCGGCCCTGTCCGCCATGGATGCCGTAACCAAAGGNACGATTCAGGGGGTGGAGCTGCTGATCAACATCATCGCCATGCTCATCGTGCTGGTGGCCCTGGTTCATTTGATCAATCTTTTTTTGGGACTGCTGCCCGAAATCGGCGGCGGACCCGTCACCCTGCAGCGGCTTCTGGGCTATTTCATGGCCCCGGTGGTCTGGCTGATGGGGATTCCCTGGTCCGAAGCACCGACCGCCGGGGCCCTGATGGGCACCAAAACGGTGCTCAACGAATTCCTCGCCTACCTGGATTTGAGTCGTCTTCCCGAAGAGGCCCTGAGCCCCCGCAGCCGTATCATCATGATCTACGCCATGTGCGGATTCGCCAATCCCGGCAGTCTGGGGATCATGATCGGCGGAATGGGCACCATGGTTCCGGAAAAACGGGATGAAATCGTCGCACTGGGGTTTCGCTCCATCATCGCCGGTACCCTGGCCACCTGCATGACCGGCGCCGTCGTGGCCGTGATCGGATAGTCCGGGCGGAACATTCGGCAATAATACTTGACTATTTTTCTGAGAATCCATACACTCGGGATTCTATTGATCTCTTCTCTTTTCATGTAAGTCTCTGGTCGGAAATGAGCACCGACCACGGTAGTTGCATTACAACGGCAAATATCATCCGAAGAAGATATTAATTTCCGGAGACCTGAACGATTCAACCGATGGAAAAGCCCGAGGTGGAACAGTCTGTCTCGACAGAGACCCGATTGCCGACGAATGATCCTGTTGTATACAAGGAACTGATGGTCGCCTTTTTCCGGGCCCTGAAAAATTACGCCATTTACCCGTTCGACCATGTGATCTGCCGGAATGCGGTGACCGATTTCGAGACAAAACTGGGCGAGGTGCTCTCCGAAAAAGATCTCTTTCGGATCGATGTTGAAAATAATCGCCTGTTGCACGAGGGGACCCTCATTTATCAGTCCGTGCTCCGGGAAGGCGACCTTCCCCATATCCTGTTTCGAGACGGCATTCAGTGGATCGCTTTTCAGTCGGGAATTGATACCGATGAAATATTGCGGTTTTTGGAAATTCTTCATCGGAACCGACATTTAAAAGAGGAAGCCGAGGGAGACATCGTCACCGCCCTGTGGGATGCCGGGCTGACCCACCTGCACTACGATGCCGCAGACGTCCTCTGGGATGCCGAACCCCTGGTCGATTTCGGATCACTGGATCTGGAAGTGGCGTCCGGCGAAAGGAAAAAGTCTTCCTCCGGATCGGCCGAGTCTCCGGAACCGCCGGGGTCGGAGGACTTCGAAGATAAAACATCGGCGGCAAACCTGCAAAGGGGGCCGATGAAAGAAGACGCCGTTGATGAAGAGACGGCCCCAGAGGCACCGAGTGCACTGGAGTCGCTCCAGGACCCGGAGGAACTCGAAAAAACCGGCCCACCGGATTCCGACGGGGACCGAAAACCAAGCGGCGTGGCGGCTTTTTTAGAAACCCAGGGGGAGGTCGTGAGCATCGCCGACCCTGAGATCGATCGGGACCTCTGGAGATTGACCGAAGCCGAGCAGAATGAACTTCGGAAGATGGTGGTGGAAGAAGAAAACTGGGACAGCATCGATGACGTTCTGGATGTGCTGGTGGTGATTCTTCACGAGCAGCAGACCGAAGCGGATTATTCGACCATTCTGGAATTCATAACGGAAGAATTCCAGATGACTTTAGAACAGCTGGAATTTCAACTGGCGGCCGATCTTCTGGATAACATTCGAACCTTAAAAAGAACCTACTCCGATCCCAAACACTGGGCCCCGCCCCTTATCGATCGTTTTTTCCATACCATTTCGGGCCCGGAGGTATTGAACGCGCTCGGCCAATTCCGTTCGGAACCGGCAAAACTATCGGATGACCGTCTGAAAACAATGCGCCGCCTTCTGCTTCATCTTCATCCACGCGCGGTTCACCCGTTGGGATTGATGCTGCCGGGAACGACCGATCCCCGCATTCAGAAAGTTTTGATGGAGGTTATCGGTTCTTTGGCCAATACCGACCCCGCCAGCCTGGAAAAACTTCTGGATAATCCGGACGAAGAGCTGGTGCAGCAGATCGTATTTATTCTGGGGCATCTGAAGCATCCGGATTCGGTTCCACTGCTGACCCAAATGCTTTCTCATCCCTCGGCCTCGATTCGAAAACGGGCTATGAAAGCGGTCCTTTCCCGGGGCAGCGGCGCCCTGTCCAGACTCTTTCCCTTGATTGAAGATCCCAGCCCGGAGATTCGAACGATTATTCTGGACCTCTTGAGCCGCCGCAAAAGCCGTGAGGCGGAAAGCCTTCTCCTGGAATACCTGTCCGACGGACGATTCAAGATCGATGAGCCCCTCCATGTGATCGCGTGCTACTACACCCTGGGGCAGTGCGGGTCTTTTCAATCCATTCCGTTTCTGCGGGCCAGACTTCTGGAGAAAGGCTGGCGGGGCATAATCGGGCTGGAAAAACCCCACGAGCGGCAGGGCGCCGCCATGGCCCTCATGGCCCTCAAGCTGGAAACCGCGGAAGAGATTCTGCAGCAGGCCGCCCGAAACCGGTTCGCATCCATTCGCAGGGCCTATGAAAACGCGTTCGAGGCCCTGCGATGAACGAGTCTTCGCAATCCCTTGGATCGACCGATGCAGGAGAGCGATCCCCTTCCACTGCGGAAGAGGGGTTTGTAAAAGAATTGAACCGGCTGATCGGGGTCGTCAAGATTCATGAGGAAAACAACCGGCTGGTGATCGAGAGTGCGGAAAACTTCATCCGCAGAATCTCCGATCTGGGCGTGGAGGAGGACCAGGTTACCATCCAGTTCATTCGCGGTCAGGTTTTTCTTCAGAATCAAAAGGTCCCCTATCGCCGCGAATTGGAACCTATTCTGAACAAGCTGTGCGCATATTTCAGCAAACGGGGAATCGGCGGGCTCCGTTTTTACACCACCATTTCAGATGCCTCGACCCGAGGACTTCTCACCTTTGCCCGGTTGCTGAACATGGCCGGAAATGAAAAAAACGCGCTGACCTGGTTTGCGCATAAACTCACCGATGAGCAGATCGCCTGGGTGGAGATCGTTCATGAGCCCCCCGCCCGTGAAGACGACCCGGACTCGGAAACGCTCGACCTGGCGGCGATCGCCAAAAAAACCTATGTCCAGGTCCTGGCCTCGGTCAAAGAGGTCGCCCAGAAGGTGCGGGCCCAAAAACGGGCCGGCATCGGCAAAACCCTTCGCATGGCCCAGAACATGGTAGATTTGATGATGGCGGACCAGTCCATGTTCAAGGCCTTGAGCACCATCCGCATCTATGATGATTACACCTTTTCCCATTCAGTCAATGTGGCCATTTTATCCATGTGCCTGGGCAGGTATATCGGCCTCTCCAAAAATTCTCTGGAACGTCTCGGCCTCTGCGGCCTTCTCCACGACATCGGAAAGGTGGAAGTGCCGGAAGAGATTTTGAACAAACCGGGGAAACTGAGCGCGAACGAATTCGAAGAAATGAAGAAGCACGCGCTCAACAGCGTTCGGCTGATCGTTAAGATTCAGGCGAGTCGGGACCGCAAGGCCCGATTGCTGCTTCCGCCCTTTGAACACCATTTGAAATACGACCTGACCGGATATCCACAAACCGATCGCAAAAAGCCGATCACCCTTTTCGGCCGAATTTTGACCATCGCGGATGTCTATGATGCGGTGACCTCTCCCCGGGTCTACCGGCCCACCATCTTGAGCCCCGATCGGGCCCTGGGAATGATGCTGAAGGGGGCGGGAAAAGATTTCGATCCCATCCTGATCAAGGTCTTCATCAACATGCTGGGAGTATATCCCATCGGGACCCTGTTGAAACTCGATACCGATGAAATGGCGCTGGTCAAAGAGACTCGGGAAGAAGCCGACCGGCCCCGGGTCCTGCTCTTGATTCCGGACGGCAAGGGCGGTTTCGACGCCGGCGAAAGGGTAAATCTGGACGCCAGAGATCCGAAATCCGGAGAATACCTTCGAAACATCATTCAAAGCTACCATCCCTCTGCCTTCAACATCCAACCGGCCGATTTTATCATCTAAACCTTTTTAGACGAAACTGGACCTCGGGTCGCTTTCATCGTCTCCACCTGTTCCCTCCAATCCTGAAAAACCCCTTAAACGGGTAGGACAATCCGGCGCCCTTCTGTGGTTCGAGCCCGCTTGACAAAGAATCATGTCGTCTTATTTTCTCTACATTATTGAAATGGATGTACTCGATTTTTAGGGATTTTCAGTGTTTTCCGAGTGTGATTGACGATCTTGTTTCCTTTTATCCATCTTCTGATAGGAATCCATGAATTCATATCCAAAACAACGGGGAGAGTGTACTGGCCCATGACAGAAAAAGAGAATACGGCAAAGAAATATAATGACGACCAGGACGCGGAACTGGAAGGGAGCGAATCGATTTCGGAAGATGACGAATTAACTCCATCCGATGCGGATACAGGGGCACCCGAGAATGACGGCCCCGGGGATGATCCGATCGCCGAGCTGGAGGGCCGCCTGGCGGCCGCCGAACAGGCCCGGCAGGCGGAGCAGGACCGTTACATGCGGCTTTATGCGGAGTTCGACAATTACAAAAAGCGCACCGCCCGGGAAATGGGCGAATTCAGGAAATACGCCACCGAAAACCTGATTAAGGAATTGATACCGGTGGTGGATAACCTGGAGCGGGCGATCTCTTCTTCCGGAGAAGACACCCGGGACAAAAACTGCATTCTGGAAGGGGTGGAAATGACTCGAAAGGAAATCCTGCGGGTCCTGGAAAAATTTGAGGTAAAGCCCATCGATGCCTTGGGCATGCCGTTCGATCCCAATTTTCATGAAGCCGTGGGTCAGGAAGAAAGCGAAACCGAAGCGGATAATACCGTGGTTCGGGAGCTGCTCAAAGGCTATACCATGCACGACCGGCTGATCCGGCCGACCATGGTAATCGTCTCCAAGGCCAAGCCGGCGGAAAATACATAGAACTCAACGTTCATACACATACCAGTCCAATTTTAAACCAATTCAAGGAGGAGAAGAAATGGGTAGAATTATAGGGATAGATCTGGGTACCACCAATTCATGCGTAGCGGTGATGGAGGGAGGTGAGGCCAAGGTCATTACCAATCCGGAAGGCGGCCGGACCACCCCTTCCGTTGTGGCCCTGTCTGAAAGCCAGGAACGAATGGTCGGCCAGGTGGCCAAACGCCAGGCCATCACCAATCCTGAAAATACCGTCTTCGGGGTCAAACGGCTGATCGGACGCAAGTACGATTCCCCCCAGGTGCAGAAGGATGTCAAAATTTTACCCTATAAAATTGAAAAGGCATCCAACGGTGATGTGCGGATCAATTTGAGGGGAAAACAGTTTAGCCCCGCGGAAATTTCATCCTTTATATTGGCCCACATCAAAAAATATGCCGAGGATTACTTCGGTGAAGCGGTCACCGACGCGGTCATCACCGTTCCGGCCTACTTCGACGACAGTCAGCGCCAGGCCACCAAGGATGCCGGTAAGATCGCGGGCCTGAACGTCCTTCGAATCATCAACGAACCGACGGCGGCCTCTCTGGCATATGGGCTCGACAAAAAAAGCGAAGAAAAGATCGCGGTCTTCGACCTGGGCGGCGGCACCTTCGATATCTCCATTCTGGAAATCGGCGAAGGGGTATTCGAGGTTAAATCGACCAACGGCGACACCCACCTGGGCGGTGAGGATTTCGACCTGCGGCTGATCGACTACCTGGCGGACGAGTTCAAAAAAGACCAGGGGATTGATCTTCGCAATGATAAAATGGCACTGCAGCGCCTGAAAGAGGCGGCCGAAAAGGCCAAGATGGAACTCTCCACCGCTATGGAGACCGACGTCAATCTGCCGTTTATCACCGCCGATGCCAGCGGACCCAAACACCTCAATATCCGCATCACCCGTTCCAAGCTGGAAGGTCTGGTGAGCGACCTTCTCGACAACCTCGAAGGCCCCTGCCGGACCGCCATCAAAGATGCGGGGTTGTCCGCCAAAGACATCGACGAGGTGATCCTGGTCGGCGGCATGACTCGAATGCCCGCGGTTCAGGATCGGGTCAAGAAGATCTTTGAAAAAGATCCCCACAAGGGTGTAAACCCCGACGAGGTGGTGGCCATCGGCGCCGCCATTCAGGCCGGCGTTCTCAAGGGGGATGTCAAGGATGTGCTTTTGCTGGACGTCACACCGCTGTCTCTGGGCATCGAAACCCTGGGCGGGGTCATGACCCGGTTGATCGAAAAGAACACCACCATTCCCACCCGGAAAAGCCAGATATTTTCCACGGCGGCGGACAGTCAACCGGCGGTATCCATCCATGTACTCCAGGGTGAACGGGAAATGGCCGGCGACAACAAGACCCTCGGACGGTTTGATCTGGCTGATATTCCGCCGGCTCCCAGAGGCGTGCCCCAGATCGAGGTCACCTTCGACATCGACGCCAACGGCATCGTACACGTATCGGCCAAGGACCTGGCCACCGGAAAAGAGCAGTCCATTCAGATCACCGCCTCCAGCGGGCTGTCCAAGGAAGAAATCGACAAACTGGTCAAGGATGCGGAAATGCACTCCGAAGACGACAAGAAGAAAAAAGAGTTGGTGGAAGCCCGCAACCATGCCGACGCCCTGATCTATCAGACGGAAAAATCGCTCAAGGACCTGGGAGAAAAAGTGGACGACGCCACCAAGAGCGATGTGGAAGCCAAAATCTCCGCCCTTCGGGAATCGATTAAGGGCAATGACGCCGAAGAGATCAAACGCCTCAGTGAAGAATTGACCCAGACCTCGCATAAACTGGCCGAAGCCATGTACCAGCAGGCATCATCAGATCAGCCGGGGGCCGAAGGCGGCGGACCGGAAGGTCCTGAAGGGGCTCAGGCGGGCGGTGAAGCATCTCGGGATGAAGATGTGGTGGATGCCGATTTCGAGGAAGTCAAAGAAGAAAATAAGTGAGACTCATCTAAGTAACGTCTTTCATTCTCCCAAAAATCCCGCAGGTGGTTCCTCCACTGCGGGATTTTTTTATGGGCCGGTTTTTCGGCTATTTTTTATACCATTCTCCGCCCTCGTTCTGGAGCCACTCCCCCGGTTTGGCCAGGTCCCGAAGCTGTGCGGCCCGGCGCTTGCCGACCAGTTCCGCCGACACCCCCTGCTGTTTGGCGATAGCCGCATAAACCACGGCCCGATCCTGATTTTCGGCCTTGAGGACTTCGGGCTTTTCCTGCTGTCCGCCCACGAATTCCAGAAAGCCTTGGTTGTTCTCGCCGACAATGCCTTTGGTCTTGAGGTCATTGATAATCGGCAGCCGATCCTTCATCCGCGCCTTGATATCCTGGGCCCCGGCCGTGCCGGAAAGGAAAAGAAGCCCGATCAGCAGAAGGGCCCCCCATATAAAAATACCATGCTGTTTCATCCCGCATCTCCTTTTCGTATCCATAAAATGTATCCAGACCATTCCATCGGTATCGATTACTCGGTTTCAAGATCCTCTCGAGCCGCATCGATATCACCGAAATAATCTTCCAGGGCCCGATCCACCTTTACCCGAACATTGACATTGATGGTCATCGGTTTCACCTCCACCACATGCTCGGTTCGCACCGGGTCCACCTTGACCCGGTGCTGAGTGCATGCCGCCGGCATGAACAGCGAAACGGCCGCCAATACGAGCATTCCTTTTTTAAAAATCATTTCTCGCCTCCTCATTGAAGCATATCCCATATGCCCTTAAATCGTAAAATTTTATTCAGCGGCACCTCCAGATTCACATTGAGCCGAATGCCCTGGAATCGGGAAACCTGCCCGCCGGCTTCCATTCGCACGAATCCGCCGGCCTCTTCCTGATATACAAAGGGGAGCGGGTCCACCGGCTGACCGTCGAACTGCAAGTCCAGGATGAGCATCTCCCCCTCGGTTTCCATCCGGATTCGAACCCAATCATATTCATAATTCTTGAGCGCCTCCCGGGCCAGATCGATCTGGCCGTACTGAGAGGTCCCCTCGGGCATGCCGGATGTCAGCATCTCCGCGCCGGTCACCTGAATCGTACCCCCGGCACCCGGGGTGGAGTACAGAAATCCGTCGTCAAACAGGATTTTACCGCCGGAATAGCGGACGGGAATCCGCCCGTTCACCGCACCTTCTCCAGCGGCCTGAGCCGCCCCGAACTGCTCCAGAAGGTCCGCCAGATTCAGTCGATCACAATACAGGGTGACGTCATAATCATCGACCCCGGGAAGGACCCGCAGGGCCTGCGCATTCACCCGACCGCCGCACCACTGGAACCCGGCCTTTTCCACCAACACCGATTCTCCGGATTCGACCTGAAACTGGACCCGAAGGTCATTCATGTGAATCTTTCCCAAGGAGATCGTTTCCACGGTCAGCACCTGGGCCGGTCCGCTTCGCAGGTTCAGCAGGTCCGGCAGGACCAGTTCCAGCTGAATGTTTTCAGCCGCCAGATCGCTGTCCTTCATCCAAAAATGGCCGTTGTCCAGGCTCATTACCGCCGATGAGGACAGTCCGGTCGAATCCGAAGTCAGGGTCCCGGTGAGCTTCAGGTTTCCGTTCACGGTCATCCCTTTTACATTCGGCAGAAGCGTCGACAGACGCATCGGCGACGCCGCCGCCGAATATCCACCGTCGAACCGAACCTCGGTGCGATTCGCCCCGAACAGAAAGTGCGTACTCCCTTCGACGGCGATCGAGGCGCCGGGAAGCGGACGAACGGAAAATACGCCGGTAAATGCCACGCCTTCCCGGTCCGGTTGAATCGTGCCCTTCACCCCGCCCATCTGAAAATCGCTCATTCGAATACCGGCCGCCGAAAATTCACCCTGCGTCCGAGAGGACTTCCAGGGCCAATGGACCGGCATGTTTGCGCGTATTCCGGTAATCCGTGTATCGGAACCCGCATCATGAATCCGTCCCTCGTCCATGCTCACCGCGCCGTCGAAATGCAGTGTGCCCGCTTCTGTAGTGTTCCATTCTCCGGATACCCCCAATCGGGGAATTTCAATCGCCGTTTTCGACAGCTGCACTGCGGTTTCAGCAGCCGTGAATTCGGTCGACCCTTTTAAAGGGCCGGTCTTATCGAATCGAATGTCCCCTTTTATAGAAAGCGCCGTGCCTTTCAGCGCGATATCCCCGGCCACCACAGGCGAGGGAAGCGTAAGCTCGTAATCGATCTTTCCGCCCTTCAGGCCCCCACGCCCCGCGATCTCCAGATCCGGCGGTTCGGTTTGAATGGTTCGTTCCCCTATTTGGACGCCCCACCCTTTGGAAAGGTTTACATCCGAAGGAACGTTTTCCAGGGTAAACTCCCAGCCGCTCTCAGGGCCATACCTACCTGAAAACCCCAGGGGAAGAAGCAAGGGGTCGGTCACCTGAACCGAAAGGTCTTTTTCACGCTCACTTTTTCCGACAAGAAATAAAAGGTCGCCGGAAGTGCTCACACCACCGGATTCCTGCTTCACCCGGGCTTTCAGGTCGGTAATTCCCAGAGGAACCGGCGAAACCAGATCAAAACCGGAGGCGGTCACCTGCCATTCTCTGCCCTCTGCTGTGTGCACTCCCAGGTGCAGGGGCGATGTATTTCCTTCCTCCCCGGCTGTTTGCAATTTATACCCCTGATAAACCGAACCGGTATTTCGGAATTCCAGGGAAGCCCGGGCCGATGCGATTTCAAAGGGAGCCGACCGGAATTCTCCCTCGGCCGAAAGGCTCAATTCTCCGGCCAAGGTGAGTCCCGGCACTTTTCCGATGAGGTCCCCGAACCGTTCCGGATGTAACTGCTCAGCCGTCACCTGCAGGCGAAGGGTCTTTTTGCCGGCATCCACATGCAGCGCCAGATCGATCCTCTGATTACGAGGGATCAGGTGGATTTTTCCAACAAGCACCGGCCGGCTCCGTTGGTTTTCTAATGAAATGCGGGCCTGAAGGGGAATGCGATAGGTGAGACCATCCTGCCACGTAAAATAGACCACCGCGTTTCGAATGATGAGAGAGTCAAACGAGAAGGGAAGGCTCAGGTCAAAAGAGGCATCCGAGGGCTCGGCTTCGGCAGGTGTTTTGGAAACAAACTGTTCCGGATCGATTCCTCGAACGGAGAATTCACCCTCCCGATAGGCACAATGAAACTCGACCCCGCTGATGAAGATTCGCTTCACATGCTTGTCGGTCAGTCCGCCGGGGGTATAATCCAGTCGCACCACATCCGCGGAAAACCCCGGCTCGTTTTCGGACCCGAGGCGCACCGAAGCGATATCCGCACCGGTAGCCCCGATGTTGCGAACTTCCCAGCTTAATTCCTCGAGCCCTGCTTGACGAAGAGTTTCAGAAAAGGGACCGGAATTGAGATAGGCGGGTAGGAAAAAATAAAATGCGGCCGAAACGATGAAAATCAGGAGCGGAATACCAACTAA
>JGI12210J13797_10307621_pt1 | contig 14753 bp, 11 predicted proteins | sample ElkSlonscriptome_3_FD_13797 | JGI IMG/M metagenome (IMG submission 13797)
TTCGCTAGTTCCTGGCCCAAAACTCGTTTTGGGCGGGGGATTTGCAAAATCCCCCCGCTCGTCGCGAGTGAATCGCGCCTCGCTTTCCCCAAAAACCTAAAGATCTCGCGGCGTGGCCGCGCGCCCTCGCGCTTCGCGCTCGTCCGCCGAAGCGTCGGCTCTGGCACTACGTCTTGGGCCGGGCACTTGCCAGGCGGTCGAATTCGTGAGGCCGGATTTCACTGGAACCAGGACACGTAGAAGTACGTGGTCGCCCCGGTGAACATCAGGGCATCCGAGCGATCGAGGAGCCCGCCGTGACCCGGCATGATGTTCCCCGAGTCCTTCACCCCACAGCTCCGCTTGAGCAGAGACTCGAAGAGGTCGCCCGCTTGGCCGAGGGCGGTCGCCGCGACGCCGAGCGCGATCGCGTGGGTCAGCGGGAAGACATCGTACAGAGCGGTCTGCTGGAGGATCACGCCACCACCGGTCGCGGCCAGGATGCCGCCGATCGAACCCTCGATCGTCTTCTTCGGTGAGAGCTTCGGCGAGAGCTTGTGGCGACCGAATGCGCGGCCGGCAAAGTACGCGCCGGTGTCGCTCAGGAACGCATAGAACATGCACAGGACGACCCAGAGCCCGCCGTGCTCGCCGGTCTCGCGATGCAAGAGCACGATGGTCGTCAGTGTCCCCGCCACGTAGATGGGTCCGCCGAGGAGCCAGCCCACGCGCGTCTTCGCTTCGTCGATCGGCTCGGGGGCGATCAGCCCGACGACGAGTGCCCCGGCGGCGAGACCGAAGAGGCCGGTGAGGAGCGCCAGCGGGAACTGCGGAGTGCCGCTGACGAAGAGGAGGATCGATGCGAAGCCGAGGGTGGCCAAGATCCCCCAGCCACGGGTGACGCTCGAGCCCGGCGCGGTCATGGCCATCAGCTCCCAGGAGACGATGGCCAGCCAGACGAGCCCGAACACACTGAAGGCCCACTTGGGGGCCAGGAAGAGCACGTAGAGAACGAGGGCGATCAGCGGGATCGCCGAAGCGAAGCGCAGGGCGGTGCCCCCCATCTTCTTGGGCTTGGGCGCGTCGCCGTCGGCGCCGCTCTGGCTCTCGCTGGAGGGGTCGGTCATCGGGCTTGGAGCAGGGCCTACTCGCCGGCGGCGTCGGCGAGCGCGGGAATGGGTGCCGCGGGTTCGAGCGCGGCGCCGTCGACTCGGCCGAAGCGACGCTCGCGGGACTGGTAGGCCGCGATCGCCTCGTAGAGCGCAGCCTCATCGAAGTCCGGCCAGAGGACGCGGGTGAAGTGGAGCTCGGCATAGGCCGCGCCCCAGAGAAGGAAGTTGGAGATGCGCTGTTCGCCGCCGGTTCGGACCAAGAGATCCACGCGGCCCACGGCGAGCGAGGGGAGCGCGTCCTCGAGCTGGGCCTCGTCGATGGCGTCGACGTCGATCTCGCCGTCGCGGGCGCGGCGGGCCAGGACGCGCGCGGCGTCCAGGATCTCCTCGCGCCCGCCATAGGAGAGGGCGAGGGTCAGGGTCATTCCATCCAGGTGGGCGGTGTCGGCGACCAAGGGGTCGAGCACTTCACGGACCCGCGGGGGGAGCTTCTCCACCCGGCCGACCGTGCGCAGGCGGATGCCGTTCTCGATGAGCTCGTCGCGCTCGCTGACCAGGAAGTCGCGCAGCAGCTCCATCAGAGCGACGACCTCGGCGGGCGGCCGCGCCCAGTTCTGTTCGCTGAACGCGAAGAGGGTGAGCGCGTCGATGCCCACGCGGCGCGCGGCGCGAACGATCGTGCGCACGGCCCGAGAGCCCTCGCGGTGGCCGATGGTGCGCGCGCTGCCCTGGCTCTGGGCCCAGCGCCCGTTGCCATCCATGATGATGGCGACGTGCCGGGGGAGGCGTCGTAGGTCGACCAGAGGGCTCACTTCGTCGGGCGGTACCATGAGGAGGGTGCCCCATCAAGACGAAGGAGCCGGGAAGACCCTTCCCAGAAGACAAAAGTGGCTCATGGGAGCCAAATAATAAGACAAAAGAGCTCGGTAACGGGGGTTTCGCTTTGCTGCTGACGCTTTAACTTTCTCCGTCACGGATGGCTCGGGACTACTACGAGGTGTTGGGCGTCCAGCGAGGTGCGAGCGAACGCGAGATCAAGCGGGCGTACCGGAAGCTGGTCAAGAAGCTCCACCCGGATCGAAACGGCGACGACCCCGAGGCGCTCGCGCGCTTCAAGGAGGTCTCCGAAGCCTACGACGTGCTTGGAGACACCGAGCGACGGCCGCTCTACGATCAGTTCGGAGCGGCGGGGGTGGACGGGGCGGGTTTCTCGTTCGACTTCGAGGGCGTCATGGGAGGCGTGAACGCCGGCTTCCAGATGAACTTCGAGGAGATCTTCGGCCATCGGCGGAAGCGGGCCCCGAAGAAGAGGCGCGACACTTCGCTGAGTGTGCAGGTGGGGATGCTCGACGCGCTTCGCGGTTGCGAGCAGCAGATCTCCTACCGGGCCGAGAGCGGTCGTACCGGGAAGGTGCAGGTGACGATTCCTCCCGGCAGCCGGTCTGGCGACAACCTCCGTGTTCGGAACGGGGGTGCGCCCGGGCACCGTGGCCAGGGCGATCTCCGGGTCACCGTGGAGGTCGTGCCGCATCCGAACCTTCGCTGGGAAGGTGAGACGGTGGTGATGGACCTGCCCCTGACGTGCTTGGAGGCATACCGCGGGGCGAGGGTCGCGGTGGAGACGCCAGGGGGAACGGTGCGGGTGAAGATCCCGCCGGGATCGCGGACCGGGCAGAAGCTGCGGCTGCGTGAGAAGGGTCCGAAGCGGCGCGGGAAGCGGGTCGATCTGATGCTGCGGCTCGCGGTGGAGCTCCCGCGGAGTGGCGATGATGCCGTCGAGAAGGCGCTCGAGACCGTCGAGGCGGCCTACGGCGAGTGCCCACGCGACAAGCTTCCGAAGCTGGCCGAGTGATTGTATTGCACGTGGAACGCCACACATGGCGTTTCACGTAGGGCGACGGACCATCGGGAGCNGCCGTTGCACGTGCAACGGCCGACGAGCCTTGATCGGCCAGAGCCCCAGCGCGAGACTGCGCGTGTGCAGCTGTTCGTCACGGGGACTGGAACCGGAGTGGGAAAGAGCTGGGTCACGGAGGCCCTGGTTCGACGCTATCGCGCCGACGGCCTAGCGGTCGCGGCGGTGAAGCCTCTCGAGACCGGATGCGTGCCGGACCCCGAGGACGCGCTCCGTCTCGCTCACGCCTCGGGCGATGCTGCGCTCGCGCATCTTCCGGGGTTCGTTCGGCGTCGGGCGCCGCTGGCCCCGTGGGCGGCCGAGCTGGAGGGTGAACCGGCACTTCCGGGCACCCACGAGTTGGTGAAGGCGATTCGAAGCGCCACGGGACACGCGGAGGTGCGGATCGCGGAGGGCGCGGGGGGTCCCTTGGTACCGCTCGACGGCGAGCGTGATGTAGTCCACCTGATGGTCGCGCTGGGATGGCCCGTGCTGCTCGTGGGTCTGGACGGGCTCGGGACGCTCTCTCACACGCTCAGTGCTCACGAGTGCCTGCGAGCGCGGGGTCTGGAGGTGGCCGCGGTCGCGTTGACCCGGCAAGGGGAGGAGCTCAGCCAGCAGACCAACCGGACCATTCTCGCGGCGCGATTGTCGTGCCCGGTGGTCACGCTCGGACCTTGGTCGAGCCCGGAGGCTGGCCTCGAGGACGTTCGGGAGCTGGCCGCCCGCCTGCGGTCAGAGAGCGCCGAGTAGCCGGTCGATGTCCGCGGTGGTGTGCGCTGCGGTCGGCACCAGGCGAACCCGGCTGGTGCCCTCGGGCACCGTGGGCGGCCGGATGGCCCTCGCGAGAATGCCCGCCTCGCGGAGTCGGTGCTCCATATCCACGGCGCCCGCCGGGCTTCCGAAGACCGTCGTGACGATTGGTCCGTCGCCGCGCACGGCCATGCCGAGCCCCCGCAGCCCGGCTGCGAGTCGAGCGCTGAGCACCCGCTGCTGCTCGCGAGCCGGGTCGGCGCCTCGCACCTGAACCGTGCGACGTGACACGATCTCGGCCAGTACGGGTGAGATCCCGGTACTGAAGACCACGCTCCGGGCTCGATGAAAGAGGAGTTCCCGCAGCTTCGTCGAACCGGCCACGAAAGCGCCCATGGCTCCAAAGGCCTTTCCGAGCGTGCCGACGAGCACGTCTGGCCGCACGCCGGCCGCGCGACAGAGCCCAGCGCCCTCCGGTCCGAGCACGCCCAGAGAGTGCGCCTCGTCCACCATCAGCCAGGCCCCGTGGTCGGCCGTCAGCCGCCGCAGCTGCGCCAGTGGGGCCTGGTCGGCTTCCATGGAGAAGACCGCCTCCGTCACGACCAATCGGCTCCCGGAAGCCGGAGCGGCTCGAAGCTTCGCTTCGAGATCGCCGAGGTCGTTGTGCGCGAAACGGTGGACCGTCGCCCTCGAGAGCCGGCAGCCGTCGATCAGGCTCGCGTGATTGAGCTCGTCCGAGAAGACGTGATCGCCAGCGCCGACCAGAGCGGGGAGGGTGCCGACATTACTCGCATAGCCACTGGTGAAGAGGAGGGCCGCATCGAGCCCTACGAGCTCCGCGAGGGAGCGCTCGGCGTCGAGGTGCGGTCTCAGGTTGCCCGTCACCAGGCGCGAGGCGCCCGCACCAGTCGGCAGCTGCGCGAGCGATTGCCAGTCGAGCGGTGCGCGCGCCAGTCCGAGGTAGTCGTTGGATCCGAAGTCGAGATAGCTCCGGCCATCGAGGGTCGCTCGTCCGGGCTCGTCGACGGCGAGTGGGAGCAAGGTTCGACGCAGGCCCTTTGCATCGAGAGCTTCGAGCTGGGCCGCGATCGCCTCGTCGAGGGGCCGTTGCACGTGCAACGCCCTCAGTCGAAGGCCGCGATCCCGGTGATGTCCTGGCCGAGGATCAGCGTGTGGATGTCGTGGGTGCCTTCGTACGTGAACACCGTCTCGAGGTTCATCATGTGCCGACCCACCGGGTACTCGTACATGATGCCGTTCCCCCCGAGCACGTCACGAGCCATGCGCGCGATCTCGAGCGCGTGGTGGACGTTGTTGCGCTTCGCGAGGCTGATCTGCTGCGGTCGGACCTTGCCCGCCTCCTTGAGGCGGCCGAGCCGAAGAGTCAGACACTGAGCCTTCGTGATCTCGGTCAGCATGTGCGCGAACTTCGCCTGCACCAGCTGGTACCCGGCGATGGGCTTGCTGAACTGAACTCGGTCCTTGGCGTAGCTCACCGCCGTCTCGTAGCAGCCGATCGCCGCGCCGATGGCACCCCAACAGATACCGTATCGAGCTTGAGACAGGCAGCTCAGCGGGCCCCGCATGCCGGAGACCCCGGGGAGGAGCGCGTCCTCGTCGACTTCGACGTCCTCGAGGATCAGCTCGCTGGTCACGCTGGCGCGCAGAGACCACTTGTCGTCGATCTTCTGCGCGGTGAAACCCTTGGTCTCGGTCGGCACCAAGAAGCCGTGGACTCGGCCATCGAGCTTCGCCCAGATGATCGCGACGTGGGCCAAGTTCCCGTTGGTGATCCAGCGCTTGGTGCCGTTGAGCCGAAAGCCGCCGCCGGGGAGGCGCTCGGCCTTCGTCAGCATGCCCGTCGGGTTCGAGCCGAAGTCGGGCTCGGTGAGACCGAAGCAGCCGATGATCTTCCCCTCGGCCATCGGGGGCAGGTAACGCTCCTTCTGGGCCTCGGATCCGAAGGCGTGGATCGGGTACATGCAGAGCGCGCCCTGCACCGAGCAGAAGGAGCGCACGCCGCTGTCGCCGCGCTCGAGCTCCTGCATCGCCAGCCCGTAGGCCACGTCGCCCATGCCCGCGCAGCCGTAGCCCTCGAGGTTGGCTCCGAGGAGCCCGAGGTCCGCAAACTGGGGCACTAGATCATGCGGGAATGTCCCGTCCTGATAGTGGCGAGCGATGATGGGCATCACCTTCGCTTCCACGAAGCGGCGGACGTTGTCGCGGACCAACCGCTCGTCCTCCTGCAGCTCTTCTTCGATCGCGTAGTAGTCGACCAACGCCATGACGCCTCCGGGTGATGGGCTCGGATCGGTGGCATGAAAAGCCCCACCGCGCCATGCGTCCCCGCACCGCTTGCGCCGGCCCGGCGCGTGTGTAAAGTACGCGCCTCCCTGGGGACATAGCTCAGTTGGGAGAGCGCTTGAATCGCACTCAAGAGGTCAGGGGTTCGACCCCCCTTGTCTCCACCCAGGTTCGACAGCCGTGACGGGCCGCCCATTCGTGGGTGGCCCGTCACGCGTTCGGGCCCACGCCCCGCTTCAGAAGTCGCGCGTGCCGCCCAAGAGGAAGCGGAACGATTCGACCTGGCCACCGTTGGCGAAGGTCTCGGTGCCGAAGCCGATGAGGAACTCGAAGAAGTGGTCGCGCTGGTTCACTGCGGCCAGCCCGATGCCCGCGCTCAGCCGGGTGTTCGCTGCGGAGAGGCCGGCGAAGCGTCCGTCGTAGACGTTGCCGACGGCGACCTGGATGGTGCCGTCCAGCCACATCCAGACAGGCCAGTCGTAGCGCAGCAGCAGGCTCGCCCCGCTGTCGCCGACGAGGAAGCGGTTGACGAAGCCACGCATCGGGTTGTTCCCGCTGATGCTCGGCAGCTCGAAGAAGGGGATCTGTCCCGAGAGGGCCTCCGCGGCGGTCAGACTCAGGGTCAGGCTCACCACGTGCTGGTGATCGCTGAGATCGAGAAAGGCGCTGAGCGATGTGGCCCAGGTGAGCCAGAGGCTTCTCGCCGGGCCCTTCTGCAGATCCACGCCGAGCTGATACTGCGCGGCGAAGCGGAAGCCGCTGCCCGGGGCCGGCCGCGCACGCCGGTTGTCGAGCACGAGCGACGTGGTCTGCAGCGCGATCGAGTAGCCCTCGAAGCCTGGGGGGAGCTCGAGCTGGCCGGCGTTCACGCGATCCTCGACCGAGTAGTCGCCGGCGATGATGTCGTCACCGAAGTCTCGGTCGGCGATCGTGAGGCTCACGGCGAACGAGCTCTGCCGGACCAGCCGCTGCTTCAGCGACATCGTGCCTTCGAAGCTCACCAGGTCGTAGCGCGAGCGATGGTCCTGGCCGACGTTCGAGCCGAGCCCGAAGAAGAGCACATCCGGTCGTCGGTTGTAGCCGAACGAGACCTGGAACTCGGTGTCCCCGTCCTTCGGTGCGACCCGGAACGCCAGCGAACCGGTGAGCCAGTCCTCGCCGCCGAAGTTCAGGCCCGCCCGCAGACCGAAGTCCTCGCGGAGAAACTCGTTGTAGCGAAAGTAGACCCCGATGTTCGGTCGGAAGCCGAAGTCGAAGGAGAAGCTCGGCGCGAGGGCGACGTTTCCATCGGGGCCGAAGGTGAAGAAGCTCACGACCCGATCCGGGATCTCCTTCTCTTCGGCGCCCGAGATCAGGAACGCCAGCGGTCGACGGATCAGGTACTCGGCAACGAACCAGGCGGGAAAGAGGAGGATCCGCGGGACCCAAAGGGCCATCTCGCCCGCCGTGGCGGGGCGCTCGCCGCGACCGTCGTAGTTCGGGACCTCGCGCTCGGCGAGCGTCGGCTCATCCAGCTCCGATGGTTGCTCGGCGCCCGCCGATTCGGACCCCGACTCCGACTCCGTTTCCGTCGCCTGCGCTTGGACCGCGGGTGCTGCGCCCATCGCCACTGCCCAAACCACGCTCAGCGCGGCGATGACTCGCCAGGGATTCGACACGGGACTCGGACCCTACTCCAAGGCTCCCCGTCATTCGAACGATCATCGGCGGAAGCCGAAGTAGAGCGAGGTCGGCAAGAGGAAGCCGCTGAGGAAACCGACGATGGCTCCCACCACCACATCCGAGAAGTGGTGCTTCTCGGAGACGATCCGGAGCAGCGCCGTCGCGGTGGCGAAGCCCATGGCCGTGGCGCACGCCGCGATGTCCGAAGCCCGCGTCCCGTAGAGCGGCATCCGCCCGTGATAGGTGCAGGTCAGGCTCGCCGCGGTGAACGCCATCGCCGCGTGGCCGGAAAAGAAGCTCCGGTAGCGCGCCCCGCCTTCGCAGTCGTCCTCGTCGTCGTCTTCGTCGCAGCGCCGACCCATCGGTCGCTCTCGGCGAAAAGCGTACTTCGCCCCGGTCATCAGGAAGGTCGTCGTGGCGAAGGCCAGCACCGAGACCCCTCCGAGCCGAATCGCTAGCTCGGGGCTCTCCCGCGCGGCCAGCCCGAGGTCGACGAAGACCGACGGCGCGAGCACGAGCGAGCGAGTGACGTCACTCAAGACCCCGGCGATCCGCCGGCCTCGCTCGGTGCGCGCGTGGAGCCCTCGATGCACCGCTCGGTCCAGCCGGTTCTCCCGGACCCAGAAGCCCTCGTCGCTGTCGGCCGCCAGGGCGATGGTCAGCGTTCCCACGCTCAGGACCCCGGCGGCGACCCAGTCCCAGGGTTCGAGCACCCGCCACTCGTCGTCCCACTGCAGCCGAGGCTCGTCGATGACCACCTGTGCATGCGCGGGCGATGCTGCGGCCAGCGCAGCCGAGCCGATCACGAGCGCGAACACCCACCTCACACCCTTGGCATAGAGGGCTCGAGCCGCGATGTCACACCCCCATGGCTTCCTCCACTCTTGACACTGAACATGCGAACAGTCAGATCCAAGAGGTGCCAACCATGATCCCCTCGCTCTCGCCCAGCTCCCTCGAGCCCCTTCCCAGCCTACCGCGAGCGGAGCCCGGAGCGATCGCCCCTACCGGCGAGCTGGTGGAGGTCCTGGGCTCCGCCGCCGGCTCCGTCCTGGCCGCCGCCTGCGCGGAGGTCCAGCCGAGCGAACCCGTCGCCTGGGTCGTGGCCGGTGGCGCGCTTCCCCACCCCGCCGATCTGGCTGCCGCCGGCGTTCGTTGCCAGGAGATGGCCGTCGTGCGCGCGGCGGGCGAGCGGGCGGCGCGCGCTGCCGAGATGCTCCTGTCGAGCGGCGGCTTCGGTCTCGTCATCGTCGATGGCTGTGGGGCGCTGCGGGACCGCTCGGTCGCTCGGCTGAGGGCGCTCTGTCGAAAGCATCGGGCGCGCCTGCTCGTCGCGCCGTGGACTCGCTCCGAAGCGCTGCCGCTCGACCAGCCGCGCCTCGGGGCCACCGTCGCGCTGCGCCTCTCGGCGACTCATCGCGCCCGCCGCCTCGAGCTGCGGTGGGCAAAGAACAAGGCCGGTCTCGGAGCCGCGCTCCCGTCGCCCTCGCTCCGGCTCCCTCCCGGCTGTGGGCCGGTGGGCCGCCCTGCTCGGGTGGCTCGGCTCCATCCGCCTTCCGCTCCACCCCGAACCGCCGTCCAAGTCGGTGCCTCGGCCTGAGTCCGTTCGGGAGTCGGCGGTGGCGCTGCCGCAGCTCCGGCTGCAGATCTTGCTCCGCCGCCGGCCGCAGTGGCGCGGCGACCCCGTCGCGGTCGTCGAGGAAGACTCGCCGGAGGCGCCGCTGCTCGAGCTCTCCAGCCAGGCCATCGAGCGGGGACTGCGACCCGGCCTCCGTCTCGGAGCCGCCCGCAACGCCGATCTCGAGCTCAAGACCGCGGTGGTCAGCAGCGTCGACGCGGAAGCGGTCGCCGCTGGGCTGGCGACGGATCTCGGCACCTTCAGTCCGCGGGTCGAGCCGTGCCTCGGCCGGGGAGGGCCGCTGGCGATCGTCGGTGCCTACTTCCTCGACCCCCGCGGCCTCGACGGGCTCTACGGGAGCCCGGAGCGCTGGGCCCAGGCCGTTCACGCTTACCTCTCCGGGCGCGGCTTCGCGTCCTCGGTCGTGGTCGGTCACCAGGCTCAGCGCTGCCTGGCCATCGCCCGCGCCAGTCCCGCCGGCACGGTCCACGTCCTCGACGCCGCCGGTGAGCGCGACATCGTCGGGGCCGTCTCGCTTCGTGGGGCGGGCATCGGCGAGCGGATCTGTGAGCCGCTCATCCGGCTCGGGGTGCGCACCGTTCAGGATCTGCTGGCGCTGCCCGCGGGTGAGCTTCGAACCCGCTTCGGCGCCGAGATCGCCGAGCTCCATCGGCTCCTCGGCGACGGGGCGCAGCTTCCCTTGCAGCCGCACTCGGTCCAGCTCCCGCCCCGTTCGATCGTCGCAGTCGAGCCCCCGACGGCGGATGTGGAACGGCTCGCATTCATGCTCAAACGGGCCGTCGACCAGGTCGTCGCTCAGGCGGCCGCGGAGCACCGGGTGCTCGCCCGAATGGAGCTCGAGCTCTACCTCGAGCGCTACGGCCGCGGCCGGACGTTGGGGGCCGACGAGCGCCGGGTGCGTTGCTCCCTCGAACCGGCGGCGGCTTCCCGGGACGGGCGTCGGTGGCTCGACCTCTGGCGCCTGCGCCTCGCGGAGCTGCGCCTCGCCGCGCCGGTCGAGGGGCTGCTTCTCGAGGGCGTCCCGGTGGCCCCCGAGGAGGAGCAGCTCGCGACCGCCGCCGTCGCCCCCACCCGCGATCCGCGCGCGGCCCACGAGGCCCTGGCGCGGGTCGCGGCGGCGTTCGGCCCCGACTCGGTGGTCCGCCTTCGGGCCCACGACGCCCATCTGCCAGAGGCCTCCCTTCGGCTCGACCCGCTCGAGCCGGGCGCCCTCACGTTCACGGCGGCTGCCTCGCAGCGCGGCGGCGCGTGGGGAGCGCTGCGCCGGATGGTTCGCCCGGAGCGCCTGGCTCGCGGTGCCGACGGATGGCCGCGATGCCCCGCGCCCATCGCGAGTCGCTCCGGGCCGCATCGCATCAGCGGCGGTTGGTGGGGCCGGGCGCCGAAGGCCGCCACGCTCACCCGCGACTATTGGTACTTCCACCTCGAGGACGGGCAGATCTGGTGGGTCTTTCACGACCGGGTCCGTGAGGCCTGGTTCCTTCAGGCGCGCGTGGGCTGAGCGTGGGCGCGCTCCTCTGGGTGAAGAGTCACCACAGCTTCCTCCACGGCGCGTCGAGCCCGGAAGAGCTGGTCGATCGAGCGGTGGCGCTCGGTTGGGAGGAGCTGGCGATCACCGACCGTCACGGCATCTACGGGTTGGTCCGTGCCCACGTCCGCGCCAAGGAGCGCCGCGAAGAGGGGCACCCGATCCGGTTGGTCCCCGGCGCCGAGATCACGGTCCGCGACTCGGCGGAGGGCCCCGCTCGCCGGCTCCTGCTCCACCCGCGCGGTCGCGAGGGCTACGGAAACCTCTGCCGCCTCCTCTCGCTGGGACACGAGCGACCGCCCAAGGGTGAGGCGTGGGTCACTCCCGCGGAGGTCGCCGCGCGGGCCTTTGACCTGATGGCTGCCACCCCGGATCCCGAGCTCCTCGAGCCGCTGCGCGATGCCTTCGGCGCCCGGCTCCATGGAGTCGTACATCGCCATGGGCGGCCGATCGACGGCGACCGCGAGGCGGCGATGCGGGCGGAGGCCGACCGGCTCGGAGTGCCGTTGCTCGCCGCACCCGAGGTCCTCTATCACGAGCGCTCGCGCCGAGCGCTCCAGGACGTGGTGACGTGCATCGCCGCTGGGGTGTCACTGCACGAAGCCGGCACCCGCCTGCGCCCCAACGATCGACACGCGCTCCCGAGCGTCGCCAGCTTCCAGCAGGAACACGCGGACGCCCCCGCCTTGGTCGAGCGCGCGGCCGCCTACGCCGCGGAGTGTCGCTTCGGCCTCGACGACCTTCGCTACCGCTACCCAGCCGAGGCGCTCCCGGCCGGCGAGACTCCCGAGAGCTGGCTGACGCAGCTCACGCTGCAGGGGGCCCGGCGCCGCTACGGCGGGTCGATTCCCGCGGACGTCCGGGTGCAGCTCGAGCGCGAGCTCTCGGTCATCGAGGACCTCGAGTACGGCGGCTACTTCCTCACGATGCACGAGATCGTCGAGTTCTGCCGGAGCGAGCGCATCCTCTGCCAAGGTCGCGGGAGTGCCGCGAACAGCGCCGTCTGCTTCTGCCTCGGGATCACCGCCGTCGATCCGGTGCGCATGGGCTTGCTCTTCGAGCGCTTCCTCAGCCGCGAGCGCGCGGAGCCGCCGGACATCGATCTCGACATCGAGCACGAGCGACGGGAAGAGGTCATCCAGCACGTCTACGAACGCTACGGGCGCCGCCGTGCGGCGATGGTCGCCAACGTCATCCGCTACCGGACTCGCTCCGCCCTTCGAGAGGTCGGCAAGGCGCTGGGCGTGGACCAGACCGACCTCGACTCGCTCGCTCGGTTGGCATCGCACTGGGGCGGCGAGCTCGACGCCGATCTCTTCGCGCAGGCCGGGCTCGATCCGGCCACCCCGATCCACGAGCACCTGGCGCGGCTGACCAACGAGCTGCTCGACGCTCCGCGCCACCTCTCGATCCACCCCGGGGGCTTTCTGCTGGGCCATCTGCCAGTCGACGAGCTGGTGCCGATCGAGCCCGCGACGATGGAGGGCCGCACGGTGGTCCAGTGGGACAAGTACGACGTCGAGGCGCTCGGGCTCTTCAAGGTCGACCTCCTCGGTCTCGGCGCGCTCACCTGCATCCGGAAGGCCTTCGAGCTCATGGAGGACGACCCCGAGGCCCCGCACGCGATGACCGAGATCCCGACCGAGGACCCGGCGACCTACGCGATGTGCAGCCGCGGCGACACCTGCGGGGTCTTCCAGATCGAGAGCCGGGCGCAGATGTCGATGCTCCCGCGCCTTCGACCGCGCACCTTCTACGACCTGGTCATCCAGGTGGCGATCGTTCGGCCCGGCCCGATCCAGGGCGACATGGTCCACCCCTATCTGCGCCGGCGGACGGGCAAGGAAGAGGTGGTCTACCCGCACGCGGACCTCGAGCCGATCCTCGCCAAGACGCTCGGGGTGCCGATCTTCCAAGAGCAGGTGATGAAGCTCGCGGTCGCCGCCGGTGGCTACACCGCCGGCGAAGCGGACCAGCTCCGCCGGGACATGGCCGCGTGGCGGAGCGCGGGGAAGATCGAGCAGCACCACGAGCGCCTCACCAAAGGAATGGTCGCTCGGGGCATCGACCCCGACTTCGCCGAGCGCGTCTTCGATCAGATCCGCGGCTTCGGTGAGTACGGCTTCCCCGAGAGTCACGCGGCCTCCTTTGCGCTCCTCGCGTACGTCACCGCCTGGCTCCGCTGCCACCGGCCGGCGGTCTTCACCTGCGCGCTCCTGAACAGCCAGCCGATGGGCTTCTACTCGCCCGCCACGCTCGTCGAGGACGCCAAGCGGCACCGGGTCGAGGTGCGGCCCGTGGACATCGAGCGCTCCGGCTGGGACCACGCGATCGAAGACGGAGCGATCCGCATGGGTCTGCGAATCGTCCGCGGGCTCGGCGAGCGGGAGCGACGGGCCCTCGAGTCCGCCGAGCGGCCCTTTCGTTCGATGGAAGCGCTGGTGCGACGCACCGGTCTCGGCGAGAAGCCCCTGGTCGCGCTGGCCGAGGCGGGCGCGTTCGAGAGTTGGGGGCTCAGCCGCCGGGACGCGCTCTGGTGGGCCCGCGGAATGAAGGGGGTGCGCTCGACGCTGGCCGGCACCGCGCCGACCTCACAGCTGACCTTCGGCGAGCTGGAGAAGGACGACGCGGTTCTCTGGGACTACCAGGCCAGCGGCCACAGCTCTCGGGGCCACCCGATGGAGCGCTACCGGGGACAGCTCCGAGCCCAGGGCGCGCCCACGGCCGCGGAGGTCGGCCGGCTTCGCGACGGGCTGCGCACGGACTACGCCGGGATGGTCATCTGCCGCCAGCGACCCGGCACCGCGACCGGGGTGGTCTTCGCGACGCTCGAAGACGAGACCGGTTTCGTGAACGTCGTGATCTGGTCGACGGTCTTCGACGCGCACCGAACCATCGCGAAGACGGCCACGGTGCTCGGCGTCACGGGGACGATCCAGCGGGGCGAGGAGGGCGTCACCCACCTCATCGCCGAGAAGCTCTGGCCCTTCCGGGCGGGGGAGCTGAAGTCACGTTCCCGGGACTTCCACTGAGAGTCGCCCCCTCTCGTAGGCGTCAGCTCTGCTTGCCGCTGACGCCGACCCAGCGGCCTTCAGTGAGGCCGCGGCGGAGCCAGCCGCCGGTCTCCGAGAGCCAGGAACCGACGCTCCACGGATCGCCCGGAGACTCGGGGACCGGTCGGGCGATCGCCACCTCGAGCGCTTCGCCGAGCCGCTGGCCGCGTGCCTCCCAGGTGAGCCCGGCGGCGGTTCGAGCGGCGCCCTCCGCGAGCTTCTCGCGGAGCTCGTCGTCGTCCAGGAGTTCGAGGAGCTCCGCGACCGGCCGCTCGGCTTCGCCCGCGCTCACCGGCTCGGTCAGCCAGGCGTTCTCCCCATGGTGGAGCAGCTCGACGCTGTCCGGCGTGCGGCCTCCGAAGATCGGTCGGTGCACCGCGAGATAGGAGAAGAGCTTGATCGGCAGCACGGTGTTTCCATGGCTCAGGAGCGGGTCCAGGCTCGGCGGCACCAGCAGCACGTCCCCGGCGTAGAGGTAGCGGACCACTCCGGCGAAGCTCTGCCAGGGGCGGATGAGCACGTTCGGCAGGTGCGCGGCGGCCTGCTCGATCGGACCGTCACCGGTCGAGCCGACCAAGACGAAGTGCAGATCCTCGCGATCCTTCAACCGCTCGGCCATCGCGAGCACGACGTCGAGGCCCTTCTTCTGGTTCATTCGGCCGGTGTAGACGACGAGGTCGCCGTCCATCGGCAGCTCGAGCGCCGCCCGCGCCTCGCTCCGGCTGAGCCGGGGCTCGACGCGCTTCGGCTCGTAGCCGTTGTGGAGCACCGCGAGCTTCTCGTCCGGAACGCCGAGCCGCAGGTAGGTGCGGCGGGCGAAGTCGGAGTG
>JGI12210J13797_10240935_pt1 | contig 14750 bp, 9 predicted proteins | sample ElkSlonscriptome_3_FD_13797 | JGI IMG/M metagenome (IMG submission 13797)
ATTCATCAATTGGTAAGGAATCTGATCGCCAAGACCAAAGGCTGGTTTGTTTAACCAGCGATTAAAGCTCTCTATTTCGCCAAATATTTCTATCCCTTTTCTGTATAACGCAATTAGCTTTAACACCAATTCGCTATTTCGGGGATCAAGCCGTTTATTATCTTTTTGGTACCGAGTAATTGTTTTGAGAGATACCCGAAATACATCGTCAGCCAGCTGATTCTTTTTCAAGCCCGCAATAGAAACCAGGTCAAAAAAAACATTATTAATTCTTAGAAAAGAGAGATTTCCTCTTCCATCACTTTCATTCATCGCTTTTTTTCAGCAACTTTTGCAGTTGTAAAACTTTTCAATGAACACTATGAAATACCCCAACCTACCCAAATACGCATTCGGATTATTACTCGTCACGCTACTAGGCAGTGCTGCTTTAGAATTTAAATCAATCACATTTGAGCAGAAGAAACTGGTTTCGGAAGGGGCTGAATGGTGGTGGGCACGGAGCCACGCCGATGTGAATCAGGATGGGTTGGTGGATTTCTTTGTAATTAACAACAACGCTCGCGGTGGCTGGCTGGGCTGGTACGAAACTCAAGCGGACCTAACTAGCTCCAAACTGCACGTTATTGCCAAAGAAGGTCCTGAAGGTGGTCCGTTTGCCAGTGGCGACTTAGCTTCTGGTGATATTGATAACGATGGCGACATTGACGTACTCGGCCCGGTAGGCGTGGGCGAATGGGAAGGTGGCGAAGACCCTATCCAGATGTACTGGTACGAAAACCCGTCCTGGGAGCCTCACTTTATCGGTGAGTTTCCACCCTTTACTAAAGATTTGGATTTGACTGATCTGAATAACGATGGCAAGCTAGATTTGGCGGCTACCTGCTTTTCTTCTCGCAAAATGGTAGTCTACCGACAAGATTCACCTGAAAGCTGGACGGAAGTAGCCAATGTTCACGTGGATAATCTGCACGAGGGGCAGCACGTGGGCGACCTAGACGGAGACAATGATATTGACGTAGTTTCTACCGGATTCTGGTTTGAGAATCCCGGTGATGACATGACGGGTGAATGGACGGTCAGAAATATTGATCCTTATTGGAATAGTGACGAGGGGCGTACCTGGGAATACAATGCTACTAAAATCGTCTGTGCCGATATTGATAACGACGGGCGAGATGAGGTGTTCATCAGCTGCTCCGAAAAATTCCGCGACCGCATTGCTTGGTACGATTCTTCAAATCCGCAGGAAGGAAACTGGACCATGCACGAAATTGGTAAAAATTCCCTTTCTCACACATTACAAGTGGGCGATGTAGATGCTGATGGCGACTACGATGTGTTGTCGGGCAATAATAGTGATCAGGGCGATCCTGAAAATAGCCCAGTAATTCTGTTTATCAATCAGGGAGATAATATGAGCTGGGAAGAACAGGTGCTGACCAAGACCGGAGCCTACAATTCTTACCTAGCCGATATTGAAGGCGATGGTGATCTAGACTTCTTCCGCTACGATGGACATGAATCCACGTTTTATGAGCTATGGTTGAATCAGACCAAGTGAGCATTTGCGCATTGGTAATATCATTCGGATATTTTTCTCGCAGCTCAGTGATCATCGCTATTTATCTTTCTCAATCTCCTGCCGATAGTTTTGAAAGGCTCCGGCTTCCAGGTCATCCCAGCACCAGCCATCGTTTTGAATCAGTCCTAGTAACATCTTTCTCCGCTCGGCCCACTGACGATAATGCAGTTCCCACTGAGATTGATCCAGTGAGATAATCTCAGCCAGATTTTCTTGAGATGGTGGTGGTGGGGCTTGTTCAGCAGGACGCACATAAATGTCCTGTACCGTACTTAGGTAGTGAGAGATAGCATTTTGTAACGGTAATAAAACCTGTTTAGAAGGACGCTGATGCTCGGGTATCAATCTGATCAATGTAATCACTTCGTCTAAGTTTGTCAGATTCAGCACAAAAGCATCTTTTTTCCGCTCGGTATGAAAGTAGTGCAGCACCGGATAAGCATGGTGGTTTTGAGTGTGATGCAGAATCATACTCGTCAGCGATGGCAAATGCACTTCTAGCGAACATAAATTCTCGCCGTTCCAAGCTTGCTTAATAATCTCTTCTACCGAATAACCAAGAGTAGAAATATAGGCACTAAGGCGCTGCTTCTCAATCTCCGCCGATAGCACGGGCAAGAGATACGTGAGCGCAATGGAAATAAAAATAAGACCAGTGAAGGAAAATAATGCGGTGAATATTTCCCAAAACTCATTACCGGGTTCCAAGTCGCCATTGCCGAAAGTGGATAGTGTATAGCCAGTGTAGTATATTTTGCTGGCTACTGAAGCGGGGGTATTGGTTTCAATATTGATTACCGAATCTTCCTCACTTAAAATCATAATCGTACAGGAAGCCCAAATGCCCAAAAGCCAGATCAACAGCGCCGATAGCATAATTGTTGTGCCACCGTACGAAAGAATTTTACGCTGCTTGATAAGTCGGCTAACGGCTAAAAGCACTGCCCATATGCCAACCCCAATATGTCGCGTGAACCAGCCAGCTCCTTTAGACGAAAGTGTTGTTGTAACGAGATCGTGAACAAAAATCAGCAATAAAACCAATCCAGCTAAAAAAATAGGAATACTCATGTCAGTAAGTTCGGCCGCCAAAAATTTTATACAGCAAGCGCGATGGTGAATATACGCAGCGGTGCGCTAAAAATAATTAATCATCTACTGCCTGATTGACCAGCAACCGAAATTTCCAACCGGTATCATCGCCATTACCGCCCCGGGTTTGCTTCATTAGTATGCCAATCAGTTCTTCCTCTGGGTCAGCAAAGTACTGGGTGTTAAAATAACCACCCCAATCAAAGGTACCTACACTGCCCTTGCCACCTTGGTCTTGTCCGGTTTGGTTAAGTACGCCAAACGCTAATCCATAGTAGCGGTCTTGTCCCTCCCAAAAGTCACCAATTTGGTTACCCATCATTGATTGGACTGTCGTTCTACTCAGTATGCGCGTACCGTTCAGCTCACCGTCGTTGAGGTACATTTGGAGAAAAGTAGCGTAGTCCTTCGCAGTACTGCTTAGTCCGGCTCCCCCAGAAAAAAAGGTTTTTGCTCCCTTAATCGGATAATCAGCATCGTAGCCATTACCAGAGTAGCGTTTCCATTGGTTATCGTTCCAACGCTGTACCGCTACCAACCGCTCAGACTTACTGCTGGGTAGATAGAACCAAGTATCTTCCATACCCAGGGGTTCAAATAGGTGCTCTCGCAAAAACTCGTCAAACGGCTGACCCGACATAATTTCTACAAAGTAGCCTAGTACATCAAGCCCCTCGGAGTAAGAGTACTTTTCTCCCGGATTAAAGTGCAAGGGTAGTTTCGCCAGCTTCTTAATGTTCTCCTCAATAGTAATTTCATCGGTGGTAAAGGCATCGATAATTCCAGCTTTTTGGTATATCATTTTAAATCGCTCATCACCATCAATAAATCCGTAGCCCAAGCCAGATGTATGGGTGAGTAAATGACGGATAGTTATTTCCTGATTCGCCGCTTCGGTGGTATAGCTGGTATCTGCGTAGCGAAAGTTCTTGAGTACCTGAGGATTCTTAAACGCGGGAATATATTTAGAGATAGGATCATCTAGCCGGAACAGTCCTTCTTCCCAGAGCATCATCACGGCGGTGGCGGTAACGGCCTTGGTTTGGGAAGCTATTCGGAAGATGGCATCTCTCTCTAACTTTTGCCCCGAAGAGTTAGCCGTACCAAATGCTTTATGGTAGACAATTTTTCCCTTTCGAGCGACCAGAGCAACTACCCCTGGTATCTTATCGTCTTCAACAGCCTCTTGCGCCATTGCATCAATCCGAGCCAACCTTTCTTCGGACATGCCTACGTTGGCGGATTCAGCATATGTTAACGGAGGTGACTTTTGAGTGGACTTGGTTTGCGCTGATGCGGTTAAGGTAAAAGCGAGAAGAAGAATAGTTAGCCGGAATTGCATAGTATGATATAGGGTTAGGGGTAGCGAAAATACAGAAAATTCCTGTTTATCACTATAAAGTCTAACCCAGGGAGTTATCTTACAAACCTACCATTTCCCCCTTAGCTGGGTCCCACACTTTCAGTTTCAGGCAAGCAATCACGTCGCGGGGATGCAACGTGGTAGTTACCGGGCTCTGGAGTTCCGGCATTTCTTCCATGGCCTCCTTCAGTCGGTAGAAAGGAATGCGGTGGTTGATGTGGTGAACGTGGTGGTACCCGATGTTTCCGGTAAACCAGTCCATCACGGGGTTCATCACTAAAAAGCTGGTAGATTGGATGGCAGCATTCGCGTAGTCCCAATCTCGGTTCTCGGCGAAAGTAGCACCGGGGAAATTATGCTGGGCGTAGAATAAGTATGAACCCAAGCCGTGGGCCAAAATAAACGGTAGCAACCAGCTAAAGAATAAAGCACTCAGCCCACCGAAGTAGAAAATAAGCCCGGCAACTGCGAAATGAATAAGCAAGGCAACTAGCGAATCCCAGTGGTTTTTGGGGCTCTTTATAAGCGAGCTGACATTAAAATCAAAAATGAAGAGGGTTATATACCCGGAAAAGATGGTGAGCGGATGCCGAGCCGCCAAATACGCGAAGCGTTGCTTAGAAGATAATCGATGAAATTTTTCTTTACTTACCAGTGGATAGGAGCCAATCCCCCCACTAGAAAGTTTAGAGTTATTGTGATGATGGTGATCGTGGGTACGCTTCCAGATGGTTTTGGGAGCCAGCACAAAAATACCGAAGAGCGTCATAATCCAGTCGGCTGCTTTAGAATTACGCAGAATAGCTCCATGCAAATAATCATGGTAGATCACGAAGAGTTTAACAATAAGCAATCCGCTTATCACACTAAAGAATAGCTGCGGTGCCCAATGAAAATCAATCGTAGTACCTAAAAAAGCTACTACTAAAAACACCAACGTGCTCAGGGTGTAGAACCAACTTTTGCGTCGGTCTTCTACCGCATATTGCTTGCTGGCTAAAATTAGTTCTTTTCCAGTAAGTAGTTTTACGGGTTCTTCTACAACAGTATCTTGATATGCGATCATACTCATTTTAGTGTATCATTTGATCCCTTAAGAAACAGTACCGACTGTAGACCGTTTATGTTTCCACCTTTTGTGCGACCATAGCCAGGTTTCAGGGTACTTATGTATTCCTTCTTCCAGAATCTTATTAAAAGCTAACGTAATTTCTAGGTCAGCAGTTTCTTTTGGGAATTCGGCCAACAGCGTAGGATGCACTTCGTAGTAACCTCTTTTTACGCGCTCTACCTGCATATATACTACCGGATAATTCAACTTTTTGGCGATCTTCTCCGGACCGGAAAAAACAGCGGTATCTTGGTTAAGAAAATCTATCCAAGAGGCCGAGTTAATGGGGTGGGGAGCTTGATCGGCAATCAGTGCCGTAGCACTACTAATTTTCCGATTAGCCACCATACTTCTCAAGGTATTGCTCTTTGCAACTATCTGAGTACTGAATTTAGTTCGGGAGCGGCTAAAAACCTTTTCAAAGTAGGGGTTTACCAATGGTCGGTAGACCACATAAAGCTGGTGTTTACAGTTTAGTGAGAAGCCCGGCCCAGCCCACTCCCAATTTCCTAAATGGCCCATCACTATGACAATACTCTTTCCTTGCTCGTGAAGCGCGTCGAGCATTTCTACATTTTTCATCGTCACCCGGCTTCGCGCCTGCTGCTCATTCCAAGTAATTGTTTTCAGAGATTCCATGATAAGATCGCAGAGGTAGCGGTAAAACTTCCGGCTAATTGCCTTAATTTCTGCTTCGCTACGATCAGGGAACGAATTTTTAAGATTCGTTAACACGACCGATTTGCGGTATCTCAAAACATAGTAAACAATCACGAAAAATCCGTCTGAGATTTTGTACAATAACCAAAGAGGACTGTATGAAATAAGTAGAATAAGTGGATAGAGAAGAACGAATGATACTGCCTGCATACGTACGAGTTGAAAGGGTCTAGCCAAGCGGCTATTTCGGAGGCGCAATCTCGCAACTATTGCGAAAATAACCTAAGAAGCTGCTTTTAGTAAATCATATCTTTGTTGATTGTTCAATGGCTAGGAGCTTGAGGATTGGGGTTTACTTCTAACGCTAAGTCCTAACTCCCTGCCAATCATCCCCCTTTTCCGGTCACCAGAATCTGGTCTCCGGTCTTCCATCTCTCCCGGTATTCATTGGCAGAACCGCTAATTGTTAGTACTTTTAGTGCGCTACCGTAGTTTTTTCTACCAGTAGGTTTATTTTTGCAAACATACAACTAACCAGATTTTTTATGTTCACGGATCAAGATAAAGCCCAATTTGAACAGCGCGGCACTAACCTCGAGGTAGCCGAACAACAAGTCCGATACTTTCAGGAAGGGTTTCCTGACCTAGAAATTGTTAAGGCAGCGACTATTAATGATGGCATCCTCAAATTTAGCGACGAGCTTTCGGCCGAGTACGTCAAAAGCTACGATGCGTCCGCTTCAGCTCAAAAGATTGTTAAATTTGTCCCGGCTTCCGGGGCAGCCAGTCGGATGTTTAAGCATTTGTTCCAGTTTCAACAAAGCTACTCCGGTAGCGACGCGGAGTACGATCAATTAATAAGCGATCCCGAGCAACGAAAAGTATTCCAATTTTTTAAGCAAATCCACAACTTTGCTTTCTACGATGACTTAAGCGAGGTACACCAGCGAAAAGAGATAGGGCTTAACGAAGCTATTTTGCAGCGGCGTTATGTGGAGGTGCTAGATAGCTTATTGAACGAAGATGGTCTCAACTACGGTAGCCTACCCAAAGGACTGCTAAAGTTCCATAGTTACGGTACTTCTTCCCGCACTCCGGTAGAAGAACATCTGGTAGAAGGGGCCAACTACACTCGCAATCAGAATAACGATGTGTATCTACACTTTACCGTTTCGCCCGAACACCGAAAAGTTTTTGAAGAGCATATCGCCCAGGTAAAAGGGCATTTTGAAAAACATTTTGGAGTACGATACTACGTTACTTTCTCCGAACAGAAACCTTCTACGGATACACTAGCGGTGGATATGAACAACAAACCTTTTCGAGAAGAAAACGGAGAGATTTTATTCCGACCCGGCGGACACGGTGCTTTGATTGAAAACTTAAACGACTTAGATGCTGACCTCATTTTCATCAAAAACGTTGATAACGTAGTACCGGATCGCCTAAAAGACGAAACTTTTCATAATAAGAAGTTACTGGGCGGAGTACTTTTGAACTATCAGCAAAAAATCTTTGAATACCTTCATCTGATCGATGAATCCGAAGAAATATTAGAGAATAAGCTAGAGGAAATGCGCGAGTTTGTAGAAGATCAGCTTTGTGTATTACCCGCCCAAGTGTTTAGCTCCATGGATGGCGCTCAGAAAGTAGCGTTCATAGAAGGGGCACTAGATCGGCCAATCCGAGTCTGTGGTATGGTTAAAAATGAAGGTGAACCTGGGGGTGGACCATTTTGGGCGGTAAATCCTAATGGTTCTACTTCGCTACAAATTGTAGAAAGTGCTCAGATCAATATGGATAATCCGAAGCAACAATCGGTGTGGGAAAACGCTACCCACTTTAATCCGGTAGATATTGTCTGCTCTATGAAAAATCATCGGGATGAAAAGTTCGATCTTACCAATTATATCAATACTCAGGCGGGGTTTATCTCCAAAAAATCAAAGGACGGAAGAGAGCTGAAAGCTCAGGAATTACCCGGTTTGTGGAATGGCAGCATGGCCGATTGGAACACCATATTCGTTGAAGTGCCGATCATCACTTTCAATCCGGTAAAAACCGTAAACGACCTACTTAGAGATCAACATCAATAATTCTGAACAGAAGAACGGAGGATGGATAACGGTCATTGCAATACTGAACAATGGTGATTTTTCCTCCGTTTTCGTTCTACCTTTTCCATACCCCCTTAATTATCGCTACTACTACTGACAATCCTTATGTACTTGAGCCCGAAGCCATTCGGGAGCCTCCAACGACGTTTGGTGGAACGCTGAAGAATCTTGGTCCCGGCTTTATTTTGTCGGCCGCTATTGTTGGCTCCGGGGAGCTGATCGCTACTACTGCTTTGGGAGCTCAGGTGGGTTTTATCACGTTCTGGGCTATCATTCTGAGTTGCCTAGTAAAAGTTACGCTACAACTAGAATTTGGCAAACATGCCATTTATTCCGGTGAAACCGTAATGGCGGCTTTCAATCGCCTACCTGGCCCCCGACTGAAAGGTACTAATTGGACACTTTGGGTTTGGCTATTCATTCAGATTTTCAAATTACTGCAAGTGGGGGGAATAGTGGGAGGCGTTGCCCTTACGCTAAATATTGCTTTCCCAGCAGTGAGCACCACCGTTTGGGCATTTCTGGCCGCTATATTAGCCGCATTGCTCATCTTTCAGGGCTACTACCAATTTATTGAGAAGTTTGCCATTGTGATGATTGGGCTATTCACCTTACTCACTTTTACCTCTTTGTTTTTCTTACAATACACATCTTACGCATTATCTTGGGAAGATGTGCTATCGGGACTTCAGTTTCAACTTCCGGCCAGTGCGGTAGTAATCACGTTAGGAGCTTTTGGTATAACCGGAGTAGGTGGTGACGAGATTATGTATTACAACTACTGGTGCATAGAGAAAGGCTACGCTCGGTTTACGGGTCCGCGTCCGGATAAATCTCGCTTAGAAGAAGATGAAGGTTGGCTACGGCGCGCCAAAGGCTGGATTCGGGTAATGTACTGGGATGCGCTGCTATCGATGGTGGTTTATACTGTAGTCACTGCTGTTTTTTATCTGTTGGGAGCTGCTATTCTTCACGAGAGCGGGGATATTCCCGAAGGCTATCAGATGGTAGAAGCCTTATCCCGAATTTACACCGAAACGCTGGGGCCAGGTGCAAAATCAATATTTTTACTAGGGGCATTAGTCGTATTATTTTCCACCTTATTTGCGGCCTTGGCCTGTTGGACTCGTATTTTTTCTGATTGTTTTGGTCAAATGGGCTGGCTCAACTTTTACGATCCTATAGTGCGTAAGCGTAGTATTGCAGTACTAGCCTGGGTGTTTCCACTGGTTTGGACTTTATTATTTCTATTTATTCAGCTTCCGGTAATGATGATCTTGATTGGTGGTTTTGTCACATCAATTTTACTACTGATTATCGTATTTGCGGCGTACCACTTCCGCTATCACCGCCTACCCCAGGCCCTCGCTCCTACTTTGGGGTACGATATTGCCTTCTGGACTAGCTCTCTAGTAATTATCTTTATCGGATTGTATAGTATTGTGAAGTTTTTTTAGTATTATAAGATTACATTCCTTACTATTGATACACTACACTAAAAGAAGTATCCGTCGTGACTATTTACTGGCGCATTAGAAATTTTGTGGTAGGTATTTACCTACTCTTTCAAATGGCTCTTTGGCTGGCCTGTCAGTTTCCGGTAAATACCGAAGATATTCAAACAACAAGTCAAAAGCTACTAGATATTCATTTCCATCAACATCTTCCCAATTACTATCAGTCTGTTACCGAGGTGCCAATTACCTTTGTTACTGAACCGACTATTAGCCAACATCTTGAAAGTTCTCTTCCAGGTGTTTTGGTTAGTATATTAGACAGCATTACCATTTCTGACCCATTGCAACCTCAGAGGTTGAATATGACTGATCAAAAGGATCTATTGGCACATCAGCACGAGTAGATTGTTTATCGGTAGAATCTTCTCTTTCCGCTGATTACTATTTTTTATAAAAACTACCTATATTACTATTTTCTAACCTAGCCTACCGTGAAAATAGCTATTTCCATCCTTCTCGCTTTCTCTTTTGTTACTGTTTACCCGGCACTTTCCCAAGAAAAGGCTCGAGTGGTAGTGCTTACCGATATTGAAAACGAGCCGGATGATGCTCAGTCGCTCGTCCGCTTTCTGGCATACAGCAATCATTTTGACACCGAAGCACTTATTGCCACCACCTCAACCCACCTTCGCGATACTACGGCTGAATGGCGCATCCGAGAAATTGTGGAAGCCTACGGAAAAGTACGAACGAACTTACTTAAGCACGAAACGGGCTTTCCAGCTGAGGAATACTTTCATTCGGTTACCAAACAAGGAATTGCTCGCTACGGAATGGATGGAGTAGGTGCTGGAATGGATTCTGAGGGTTCCGACTGGCTGATAGAAGTCGTTGATAAAGAAGATGATCGCCCAGTGTGGGTATCCGTATGGGGCGGCGCCAATGTGCTAGCCCAATCCCTTTGGAAAGTTCGGAAGACCCGAACTCCTGCCGAACTGGCTCGTTTTGTAGCTAAAATTCGAGTTTATACAATCTCTGACCAAGATGATTCGGCTCCCTGGATACGTAAAGAGTTTCCTGACTTATTTTACATTGTTAGTCCGGGTGGAAATTACCGAAATGCTACCTGGTCAGGAATATCAGGTGAGCCTTGGTATAATTTTGCTTCAGGAGCTGATACCAGTATCGTTAAAAATACTTGGCTGCGGGAAAATATTATGGAAGGGCATGGCTCGCTCGCGGCGGAATATCCTGAAGTAGAATACGCAATGGAAGGTGATACCCCAAGCTTTCTATCGCTGATCGATAACGGATTAAATGTTCCAGAACGCCCCGACTATGGTGGTTGGGGTGGTCGTTATGAATTCTACCAACCCCGGTTCAAACCCTACCGACACCGACAAGAAGCTAACCCAGAAACTCGGCCAATATGGACCGATACTCAAGATGAGGTCATGGGGAATGATGGGCGAATTTACATTGACAATCACGCTACTATCTGGCGCTGGCGAGAAGCTTTCCAAAATGATTTTGCGGCTCGTATGGACTGGTGTGTTCAATCGTACGAGGAAGCCAATCATCCACCCGAAGTGAAAGTTACGGGTGAACAGGAAATTACCATTACCGTTGGTGAAGAGTTAACTTTAGATGCATCTGCAAGTTCAGACCCAGATGGAGATAAGCTAGAATACCATTGGTTTCTGTATCCTGAAGCGGGAAATTATTGGAAGCGATCTTGGCGGAGTTTCATTGAACTGGAAAATACTGATCAAACAAAACTACAAATTAAAATTCCGGCAATAGCAAAATTCTCGCCACCTCAAACCACGCACATCATTTTACAAGTAACCGATAACGGCACCCCGAGCCTGACCCGCTACCAGCGAATTATCCTAAACCTAATGCCATCCAACGATTGATGTCACGAGCTTATTAAGGGACTTTCTGACTGCCTAACTGAAATATTTGCAATTGACTGTTGTTGCTTCCAACTAGCAATTGTTTTCCTTGTGAACCCTGAACTATGCTCATATCTTTTACATCAGTAGGTACAAAGAAGCCACTTTCCGCTGGGGTGAGCGGTTGAAACTCACCAGAACCATCACCTAAGAGCACTAATCCAACTCCGGCATCATTACGGGCTGTTTCAATTTCCGCGCCGTACAGATTACCTGCTAACAGAATATCTAAGATTTGATCTTGATTATAGTCGGCAATAATAATATCGTTTACGGATGAGAACTGCGCTTCAGTCGGCAATGTATGTTGTTCGAAAGAGCCATCCCCCGTATTTTCTAAGTACACCGAAGCAAAAGTATTAGCCTGATAGTTGAGCGACTCTTCTAGGTTATCTTCTTCGTATACATCTACTAAATCAGCCGAGGCAAATAGCTCGTAAGATTTAAACTTGTCTTTAATCATGGGTACTTGCTGCGATGAGCACGACCGCCCCCGTAGTGGATATTGAATACCAAAATTATAGTAAGCCAGCACTACATCTTCGGAGCCATTTTTGTCGAAGTCGTAGTAAAATACCTCAAAGGGTTCTTCTTCGCTAGCTTGGTACTTGTAGTTTAAACCTAAGTTACCCGCAATCAAATCCTGATCGCCGTCGCCGTCCATATCGGCTGCTGCTAAACTAAACCACCATCCGGTACTTCCGTCCAGTTCATAGGAAGCGGTCACATTCGTGAAATGACCACCCTCATTTTGCAGCAGTGTGATTGGCATCCACTCCCCTGCTAATACCAAGTCTTTACGACCATCACCAGAAAAATCTACCCAAGTAGCATCGTTCACCATCCCAATATTCTTTAGCTCCGGGCAAAGCTGATCACTAACATCGGTAAACTTTCCCCCTTCATTAAGAAGCAGGCTACTGCTGGCTGGTTCGGGATAACTCCAAGGAACGTGTCTTCCCGCCACAAATAAATCCAAGTCCCCGTCCTGATCAATATCTTCGGGATACACTTTCGAACCGCTGTTCAGCATTACAGGTAAAGCATCGGCCGCTTGAGTAAATTTCCCGTCACCATCGTTTAAGTAAAGACGGTCTTGGTACTCAGCAGACTGAGGGGCAAACTCATTTCCTCCACTCACCACGTATAAATCCTGGTCGCCGTCACCATCGGCATCAAAGAAAATACTACCCATGTCTTCACTAGCAGTATTTTTCTGCCAAGTTTCTTGAGAAGTTGAGGCAAATGTTCCATCGTTTTGCTGGAGAAACAATTGTCCAGGTTGGCCAGCAGCCCCGCCTAGATAAAAATCATCCTGACCATCGCCATTTGCATCTCCAGTAGCTAAAGCTGGCCCTAAATCTGACATGCGGTGCGGCAGTAGCACCTGCTTTTCAAAATCGTCAAAATCATTTTCTTTATGCTGAATAGCCAATGGCTGCTGATCAGTAACATTGGTAAACAGTGGTTGAGAATTGTCATGATTTTGGGTAAGAGTCTTTTCAGTCTCAAAAGCATCGGTGTAGCGCACCTGAATTGTTTGGTCGGCGGAGACGTTTTCCAAAAATTGTTCGTGACCATCGGGCCAGCGTACTCGTAATTTATTGATACTCGTCTGGTTACCCAACCCGATATGCACCGTAGATTCGCTGGTAGAGTACATACCGCGCACACTAGTTGTTTCAAAGAACTGGGTACCCTCGTCAGTCTCGACCCATATTTTTACTCCTAAGTTGGCTACTGTCGGATTATCAGCTACCGGATTCACCCGCAAATAGTGATTACCAAGCATCTCCTGAGCATTATTGCGGTACACCATCGCTTCCGCATTTACGTTATTAATGATCAAATCAAGATCGCCATCGTTATCCAGATCAGCGTAGGCGGAGCCATTGGAGAAGGTTTCCTGCTCAAAACCCCATTCTTGGTTTACCTTCTCGAAGTTTAGATTTCCTTTGTTTTGGTAAGCGTAGTTCATTAAGGGTACTGAAGGTGTTAACTCCAGTGCTTCGTTGATATCAGCAATATCCCAGATAGATATCCCCTCCGGATTTGGGTTTTTAGCTAAGTAAGCGCTGATCGCTGACTCAACGTATTTGGCAAATTTCTTAGAAGCATCACTATTACGAATATCCCGCAGCAAACCATTAGTAATATGCAGATCTTTCCAACCATCATTGTCCAGGTCAGCAAAAAGCGTAGACCAGCTCCAATCAGTAGAAGCCACTCCCGCTATTTGAGCAATATCTCGAAAGTACCCCCCATTTGTTTCAGTCTGTTGCTCGGTAACGTTAGTATCTGTAGGTAACTCAGTGTTTAAGTGAAGAGTATTAAACATGTACTGATAATGCCCTCCATCATCTACCACATCCCAGAAAGCCGAGGGATTCATACCACTCATGTTAGCTTTCAACCGGTAGTTATCTTCAGCCACCATATCGGCCACAATTATGTCTAGCAACCCATCATTGTTAATATCTCCCGCGTCTACTCCCATACTGTAGAAGGAAATATGCCGGGTTACGTCTTGAGTTCCTTCTGAAAAAGTGCCATCACCATTATTAAAGTAGATAAAGTCCGGTGCTTCAAAATCATTACTCACATAAAGGTCAGTCCAGCCATCACCGTTTAAGTCGCTGGCTGAAACGCTGTTGGCAAATCCAGGCTTCAGCAGTCCAGCTGCTTTGGTTACGTCAGCAAACGTGCCATCTTGGTTTTGTAGCAGACGAGGGCTGTATTTATCATGCATCAACTCTGTTCCGTAGAAAGAGGAATAATCTCCGGGGTTCGGTGGCTGATTTAGCAGAAATAAATCTAGGTCACCATCTTGATCGTAGTCTAAAAACGTAGCGTGGCGGGTCCGTTCGCTATTGTCTACCCCGTACTCTGCCGATGCTTCTTCAAAGCCAACTTTGCCAGTTTTACCGAATGTGTTTATGTAGAGCTTGTTTCTCCGTAGCTCCGGCTGATGATCGTAAAGCTCTCGGGTCACGTAAATATCCTGATAGCCATCCTGATTTACATCACCAAACAAAACTCCGGAAGACCAACCGCCATTATCTTGGATACCTGCTTGCTCACTAACATCTTCAAACTTCAGATTACCCTGATTGAGATAAAGTTGGTCACCCACTAAATTTCCGGCAAAAAAAATGTCCGGCAAACCATCGTTGTTAATATCGCCTATGCCTACCCCTCCGCCACCGTAGTAATTAGAGTAAATTAAAATACTTCGGTCTTTAGTATCCTCGATGTCATTACGAAACTCAATACCCGTTTCGCTGGGAGGCAGCAGGGTAAACAAGGTAGAAGAAGATTGAGCCCAATTAGTTTGGTAAATAAATAAACTAAAACATGACAGTAGTAGTGTTCTCATAGCCAATGAAGGTTACGTTGTTGCATTTTTA
>JGI12210J13797_10619012_pt1 | contig 14744 bp, 9 predicted proteins | sample ElkSlonscriptome_3_FD_13797 | JGI IMG/M metagenome (IMG submission 13797)
AACGAAGCGCCCGCCGTAGCCGATCGGCTCGCCGGCGGCGAGTTCGCGCACGCTGATCAGGGCCGATTCAAGCGTCATGGTGGAATGCAGCCTTTCCGAGGTCGGGTGCGGTCCATTCAAGGGCGTCGCGCCATAGAGCATGATGCCGGGGCGTATCCAGTCGCTGTGGGCCGCGGGCCAGGCGAGTACGGCGGCGGAGTTGGCCAGGCTGCAGGGCGTCGCAAACTGGCCGGCGTGGTCACGGAAGCATGCGAGCTGGCGGGCGGTCGCATCGCTGTCGAGTTCGTCGGCACGGGCCAGGTGGGTCATCGATACGATGCCGCCGACGTGCGGACATGCTGACAGCGTCGCATGGGCTCGAGCAAAACGTTCGGGTGCCAGGCCGACGCGGTGCATGCCTGTGTCCATTTTTAGCCAGACGTGGAGCGGGCGCGAAGGCCGAGCCTGCAGTAGCCAGTCCAGCTGCACCTGTGAATGGATCACCGGCGTCAGTTGGGTCTGCTCCACCAGCGGCAATTCGTCGGGCTCGAAGACGCCCTCCAGCAGCACGATGGGCCGCGTGACGCCGGAGTCGCGCAGTTCCAATGCCTCCTCAATACAGGCAACGGCGAAGGCGTCGGCCTCCGGCTCGAGGGCGCGTGCTACCGCGACGGCTCCGTGCCCGTAGCCGTTTGCCTTGACGACTGCGACGGCGCGGGCGTTCGGAGCCAGCGCCTTGGCAACGCGGTAGTTGTGACGAATGGCTCTGAGATCGATACGGGCTACTGCCGGGCGGGACATCGGTGGCTCCAAGTCGGCGATGGCCGGGCGCCGTGGGCGGAGGTTGGTTAGCCGCAGTGTATCGCAGTCGGCGCTGCGGCGGGGGAGCCGCCTTGCCCCATTTTTTCAATCTGCGTTGGGACCAACGTCGGACATGACGGTCCCCGAAATCGCCGCATCCCTTGGATCACGCTGGCGATAGGGGCTATACTGGCGAGCTTTTGCACATTTAGCGGCATCCGTTACAGGAGATACCCGAGATGCAAGTGACCGTCGAGACCGGCGAGGGGCTCGCCCGCCAGATGACTGTGGAGTTGCCGCCCGAAGAGATCGAACAGGAGGTCGACAAGCGGCTACAGGAGGTGGCGCGCAACGCCCGCCTGCCCGGCTTTCGCCCCGGCAAAGTACCGATGCGGGTGCTGCGCCAGCGATTTGGCGATGGCGTGCGCTCAGAGGTCTTCGGTGAGAAGGTGCAGGCATCATTCCCCGCGGCCATCGCGCAGGTCGAACTGCGCCCCGCGGGTATGCCCGAGATCGACGCAGACATCGACAAGTCCACGCGTCGCTACGCTTACACGGCGAAGTTCGAGGTGCTGCCGGAGATCGAGGTGCGGGGCCTGGACGGCAAGCCCATCAAGCGCCCGGTGGCGGAGGTGGGCGAAAGCGATGTGGATGACATGATCGCAAGCCTGCGCGAGCAGCGGAAAACCTGGATGGATGTCGATCGTCCGGCGGCGAAAGGAGACCGGGTCACGATCTCTTTCGAGGGTACGATCGACGCAGAAGCATTCCCTGGTGGCAGCGCCGACGACGTGCCATTGGAACTCGGCTCCGGACGCATGGTGCCGGGGTTCGAAGATCAACTGGTCGGTGTTGCGGTTGGCGATGAGCGCGAAATCGATGTGACCTTCCCGGGTGACTATCACGGCAAGGATCTGGCGGGCAAACAGGCACAGTTTAAGGTGGTGGTGAAGACCGTGGCCGAACCGGCCTTGCCGGACGTGGATGCCGAATTCATTCGCGGCTTCGGTATTGAGGATGGCGACCTCGAGAGGTTCCGCGCGGACGTGCGTAGCAACATGGGACGGGAGCTCAAGCAGCGTATCGAGTCCAAGCTGAAGGAGCAGGTCATGGATGCGTTGCTCGAAGTCAACCCGATCGATCTTCCGGCGGTGCTGGTCGCCGAGGAACTCAAGGCGTTGAAGGGCCAGGCACGAGAGGCCGTCGGCGGAGGCACCTTCGATCTGCCAGACGAGGTGTTCGCAGATTCGGCGAAACGTCGCGTGGCCCTTGGCCTGATTGTTGCTGAGGTGGTCAAGCAGCATGGTCTGACGCCTGATGCGGACCGGGTGCGGGCGGCGGTTGAGGCGATGGCGGCGACCTACGAGACGCCGCAGGCCGTGATCGACTACTACTACGCGGACCATCAGCGGCTGGCCGCGGTGAAGTCGGTGGTGATGGAGCAGCTGGTGGTCGAGCGCATGCTTGAGCAGGCCGATGTGCAGGATGAGCCGACCACCTTCGCCGCGATAACTGAGACGCCCCAGGCCGATTGATTGCGGGCGTCATGGGTGCCATCTAAATCGCTTGTGATCGAGCGTTCAGTCGGTGCATCCTTTTTTGGGGAAGCAACTCAGGAATTCCCTGGGCAGGGTGCCCCTTTCATCATGCCTTCCGACGAGGGCTTCTGACCGAGGTTGTACGCAAATGAATCCTGAGTCCACAAACTCCGGCTGGAATCCTCAGGCGCTGGGCCTGATTCCGATGGTCATTGAGCAGACCGCCCGCGGCGAGCGCTCGTACGATATCTTCTCGCGTCTACTGAAGGAGCGGGTGGTCTTCCTGGTTGGGCCGGTGGAGGACCACGTTGCCAATTTGGTCGTGGCGCAACTGTTGTTCCTTGAGTCGGAGAACCCAGACAAGGACATCCATTTCTATATCAACTCGCCGGGCGGTTCGGTGACGGCCGGTTTGGCCATCTACGACACCATGCGCTTTATACGCCCGGATGTCAGCACCATGTGCATCGGGCAGGCGGCGAGCATGGGCGCATTGCTGCTGGCCGGCGGCACCAAGGGCAAGCGCTTCTGTCTGCCGCACTCGCGTATGATGATCCATCAGCCGCTGGGTGGCTTCCAGGGACAAGCGAGCGACATCGACATTCATGCCCGCGAGATCCTGCATATTCGCGATCAGCTCAATCATATCCTCGCCGAGCATACCGGCCAGCCGCTGGACAAGATCGAAGAAGACACGGAGCGCGATCGGTTCATGGGCGGTGAGGTGGCAGTGGAGTACGGCCTGATCGACAACGTGCTGGATCAGCGCACGGCGGCGGAGGCATAGCCGCAGATTCACGTTTCCTTCCACGATCGACGCCTTGGCTGCGCATTATTGACGCAGTTTCGGGCGCTGTTCAGGCACGGCGCACCAGCACCGGCGTGCCCCGACGCCCCTTCCACGGTTGTCGCGAGCGTCTTGCCATCTTGCGGCAAACGGTTATGATTGGGCTAATCCTTGCTGGGGCAGGCCTTTTCGCCCCCTGCCGATTCGGTATTCGGAGAGCATCTCACCCATGAGCGGAAATTCCCACGGCAAAAACGACGAAGGCAAGCTTCTGTATTGTTCCTTCTGCGGCAAGAGTCAGCACGAGGTGCGCAAGCTGATTGCCGGCCCCTCCGTTTTCATCTGCGACGAGTGCGTCGAACTCTGCAACGACATTATCCGAGAGGAGATGCAGGAAGGCATGGGGGAGGCGACCAGTCGGCTGCCGAAGCCGCGCGAAATCAACGAGAGCCTCGACCAGTATGTGATCGGCCAAGAACAGGCCAAGAAAGTGCTTTCGGTTGCCGTGTACAACCATTACAAACGCCTCGAGGCTACCGACGCCAAAGAAGACATCGAAATCTCGAAGAGCAACATCCTGCTGATCGGTCCCACCGGTTCCGGCAAGACCCTCCTTGCCGAGACCCTTGCGCGCCTGCTCAACGTCCCTTTTACCATCGCCGACGCCACGACACTGACCGAGGCGGGCTACGTCGGTGAGGACGTTGAAAACATTATTCAGAAGTTGCTGCAGAAGTGCGATTACGACGTTGAGAAGGCGCAGACGGGCATCGTGTACATCGACGAGATCGATAAGATTTCGCGAAAATCCGACAATCCGTCTATCACGCGCGACGTGTCCGGAGAAGGTGTACAGCAGGCCTTGCTCAAGCTCATTGAAGGCACCGTCGCGTCGGTTCCGCCCCAAGGTGGGCGCAAGCATCCGCAGCAGGAATTTCTGCAAGTCGATACATCGAACATCCTGTTTATTGTTGGCGGCGCGTTCGCCGGCCTCGACAAGATTGTTCAGCAGCGTTGTCGTAAGGGCGGTATCGGCTTCTCCGCGGATGTGCATAGCACGAACGATGAGCGCCGCATCGGCGAACTGTTTAGTGCCGTTGAGCCCGAGGACCTGATCCGATACGGCCTGATTCCCGAGTTCGTCGGCCGCCTGCCAGTGATGGCGACGCTTGAAGAGCTGGATGAGGATGCGCTGGTGCGTATTTTGACCGAGCCAAAGCACGCGCTCTACAAGCAATACTCGCGGCTGTTCTCAATGGAAGGCTGCGAACTTGAGCTGCGCGACGACGCGCTGCGCGGCATCGCCGTCAAGGCCATGGAGCGCAAGACCGGCGCCCGCGGGCTACGCACGATTATGGAGCAGGTCCTTCTCGATATCATGTATGACCTGCCGTCGATGGACAGCGTCAGCAAGGTCGTCGTGGATTCCTCCGTCATCGCCGGCGAGAACAGGCCTTTCGTCATCTACGATGGCGGGGAGCAGCCTCAGCAGCGCGTCGCGTCGGATTGAATAGCCGATCTTTACTCTGCCTCAACGCCAGCGCCGGAGCGGGCGCAAAGGTCTGGTCCGGAGCCTGACCTGGCTCCCGCGCGTGATCGATCCAAGTCCGGCGTCGAGGCGTCACCTTCGGGCCTGGCCACGCCCTCGCGGCCAGGCCTTTCAGCCCTCCATGACCTGTTTTCGCTTCCGGCCCCGATTGAACCGCCCGTTTCGAGCCCAAACCTCAAATCGGACGCAATGATCTTTTCTTCACCCATTGTTCGCGACGCGATTCCCTTGCGCCCTCTCCGACGGAGTGGGGCGGCGCGCACGAATGACATACCAGAGTAAGGTTTCCATGGCCAAGAGCGATATCGATTCCAAGCATTCCGCTTCCGCCGATCAGGAGGTGCCGGTGCTGCCGCTGCGCGATGTTGTGGTCTATCCGCATATGGTCATCCCGCTGTTCGTCGGCAGGGACAAGTCCATTAAGGCCCTCGACTCGGCGATGGCCAGCGACAAGCAAATCTTGCTGATCGCGCAAAAGAACGCCGACGTCGATGATCCTGCCGTCGCTGACCTGCACAACATCGGCACTCTCGCCAACATCCTGCAACTGCTCAAGCTGCCCGACGGCACTGTGAAGGTGCTGGTCGAGGGTCACCGTCGGGCCAAGGCCACGTCGTTCTTGACTGCTGATCAAGCCTTCTCCGCGATCGTCACGCCGCTCGCGGAGAAGCTCGACGCGGACGAGCGTGAGCAAGAGGTGCTGATGCGTTCCGCGGTGTCCCTGTTCGATCAGTACGTCAAACTCAACAAGAAGGTCCCGCCGGAGGTGTTGACCTCGCTGTCGAGTATCGATGAGGCCGGTCGCCTTGCCGATACCATGGCCGCGCACATGTCGCTGAAGCTCGAGGAAAAACAGCACGTTTTGGAGATGGTCGACGTGCAGCAGCGCCTTGAGCATTTGATGGGCCTGATGGAGGCCGAGAACGACATCCTGCAGATGGAGAAGCGCATCCGTGGTCGTGTTAAGCGGCAAATGGAAAAGAATCAGCGGGAGTACTACCTCAACGAGCAGATGAAGGCAATTCAGAAGGAGCTGGGCGAACTCGAAGATGTGCCGAACGAGCTCGAGGAGATCGGTCGTCGCATCGAACAAGCTGGCATGCCGAAGGAGGTCAAGGACAAGGCTAACGCCGAGCTGAACAAGCTAAAACTGATGTCGCCGATGTCCGCCGAGGCGACGGTGGTGCGTAATTACGTCGATACGTTGGTGTCGGTTCCCTGGAAGAAGCGTACCCGCATTCGCAACGATATCCGAGTTGCGGAGCAAGTGCTTGATACCGACCATTACGGGCTGGAGAAGGTCAAGGAGCGAATCCTCGAGTACTTGGCCGTGCAGCAGCGGGTTCGTAAGCTCAAGGGACCGATCCTTTGCCTGGTCGGGCCGCCCGGTGTCGGCAAGACCTCCCTCGGCCAGTCGATCGCGCGCGCCACCAATCGCAAGTTCGCCCGCATGTCGCTGGGCGGCGTGCGCGACGAGGCCGAGATCCGCGGACACCGGCGGACCTATATCGGCGCCTTGCCGGGCAAGATCATCCAGCTGCTGTCCAAAGTGGCGTCGCGCAATGCCTTCTTCCTGCTCGACGAGATCGACAAGATGGCGATGGATTTCCGCGGCGATCCGGCGTCGGCGCTCCTCGAGGTCCTTGATCCGGAGCAGAACCACACGTTCAACGACCATTACCTCGAGGTCGACTTCGATCTGTCTGAGGTCATGTTCGTCGGGACCGCGAATACCCTGAACATCCCGCCAGCGTTGCTCGACCGCATGGAGGTCATCCGTCTGGCCGGCTACACGGAGGACGAGAAGGTCAATATCGCGGAACGGTACCTGATTCCTAAGCAAATGAAAAACAACGGGCTCAAGGACGGGGAGCTGGCGATCCGCGAGGCGACGATACGCGACATCGTGCGCTACTATACCCGTGAAGCCGGTGTCAGGAATCTAGAGCGGGAGGTCTCCAAGGTTTGCCGCAAGGTGGTCAAAGAGGTGCTGCTCAAGAAACGCGACACCACCGTCACGGTCACCCCGAAGGTGCTTGAAAAGTATCTAGGCGTGCGCCGGTTCCGCTTCGGTCTCGCCGACGAGCATGATCAGGTCGGCCAAGTCACCGGTCTCGCCTGGACAGAGGTCGGTGGCGAATTGCTCCGTATCGAGTCAGCACTAGTTCCGGGCAAGGGCAAGTTCACCTACACGGGCCAACTCGGCGATGTGATGCAAGAGTCAATACAGGCCGCGCTGACCGTCGTTCGCAGTCGAGCAGAGGCACTGGGAATCGATCCGGATTTTCATCAGAAGAACGACCTGCACATCCACGTGCCTGAAGGCGCCACGCCAAAGGATGGGCCAAGCGCCGGTGTGGCGATGTGCACGGCTCTGGTTTCCGCGCTGACCAATGTCGCGGTGCGCTCCAGCGTCGCCATGACCGGCGAGATTACTCTGCGTGGCGAAGTGCTACCCATCGGTGGTTTAAAGGAGAAGTTGCTCGCGGCGCATCGGGGCGGCATCCAGACCGTTCTGATTCCCGACGAGAACGAGCGCGACCTCGTCGAAATCCCGAAGAACATCAAGCAAAGCCTCGAGATCCGGCCGGTGCGCTGGATCGACGAGGTGCTGGAATACGCTCTGTGTGAAGATCCGACGGTACAGGCGGAACCCGAAGAGACGGCTGTCGATGCCGAAGGCGAGAAAGAGAAGGCACCGCCCGCTGCAAAAAAGGGCACAAAGAAGCCGTCGGGGGCGCGTACACACCACTAGATTGCTTGGTGACGCCGAATGTTTACAGTTGCGTCAAGGTTGGTCTGAGGCGATGCCTCGCTAAGGTGATTGACAGCAATCGCTGCAGGGAGGTCGGCGGCTTAGCGTGGCCCTATTGTGTTTTTGATCGCCGTTCAGGGTTGCTGAATCGCCGGCAATCCAGCGATTGCGCAAAATGGCAACGCAGGTTCGTCGGCTCCGCGGGCGCCCGCCTATTGGCTTGACAGGTGTGCGGTTGCTCGTGAACAATCCGCTCCTGCTACGGCAGACGCGGCAGTCGGACCACCTCCCCCGTACGAACGGAGGGCAGGTACATTTCCAAGGTAAAGCGATAGGGGGAAGAATGAACAAATCGGATCTGATCGACGCCATGGCGGAAGCAGCAGACATTCCAAAAACATCCGCTGCGCGGGCACTCGATGCCTTCACCGATTCGGTTGCCGTTGCCCTCAAGGGCGGGGAAACCGTATCCATCATTGGCTTCGGTACGTTCGCCGTAAAGGAGCGCGCCGCGCGGACGGGCCGCAATCCGCAGACGGGAGCAGTCATCGAGATCTCGGCGTCCAAGACGCCGTCATTTAAGGCTGGCAAAGCGCTAAAAGACGCAGTACAATAACCGCTTCGCTTTTCCGGGTTGTTTTGCCATTCGGGCAAATTTCAATTCGTTCTAGTGGGTAGTGTCGATCGTTTTCTGTCCTAAACGATACAGTAGGGATTTTCGATCTGCGCTACCAGTTCTCAAATGCTTTTTATGGGCTCGCTAGGGTGCTTAGCTCAGCTGGGAGAGCATCGCCCTTACAAGGCGAGGGTCGCAGGTTCGATCCCTGCAGCACCCACCAAGTGGTTGGGCGTTCAAGTTTTTGGAGTACAAGTTTTTGGAGTGGTAGTTCAGTTGGTTAGAATACCGGCCTGTCACGCCGGGGGTCGCGGGTTCGAGTCCCGTCCACTCCGCCAATACTAACAACGCGGGGTATCTGGTTCAGATACCCCGCGTTCTTTTGTGTGCCCTTTTGTGTGCCGGGACGTTGACCATGTTGCAGGAGATTAGAGAACGAGCGCAGGGATGGGTCGCTTGGGCGATCATTATCCTGATCAGTATCCCTTTTGCCCTCTGGGGTATCCAGTCCTACGTCGGCGTCGGTGGAGAGTCCGCCGTTGCAAAAGTCAATGGTACCGACATTACTGAGCGACAGTTCAGCCGCAATGTTCAGCGCACGCGGATGCAGTTGCGCGATCGCCTCGGTGCAGCTTACGACCCCGAGTTGTTCGGTGGACAGCGGCTGCGCGAGCAAGTGCTGGACGGCATGATTCGTGACGCCGTGCTGCTCAACGCCTCGCTATCGATGGGGCTACGTGTGTCCGATCAAGCGGTGCGCGCCACGATTTTGAGCGAACCGGCGTTTCAGCGTGACGGCACCTTCGATAATGCAACGTACGACCGGGTTCTGCGGCTGCAGGGGCTGACGCCCGCAGCCTATGAAGACCAATTGCGCCGACGACTCTTGTCGTCACAACTTGCTCGTGCCGTCATCGCGACGGAATTCGTCACCCCGGCGGCGGTCGACGAAAGCACGCGTCTGCTGCGTCAGCAGCGGGATCTGTCCTACATTTTGCTAGCGCGCGCGGAGTTCGCGCCGACGGAGCCGCCCTCGGACGCTGACATTCAGACCTACTACGAGAACAACAGGTTCGCGTTCGAGACTCCGGAGCAGGTTCGCGTGGCCTATCTGATGCTCGACGCGGAGCCGTCGCAGGCCGCAGGCGCTGAAGCCGGCAACAGTGCGGTCGGCGATGACGCGTTGAAGGCGCGCTACGACGAGCGCGTTGATGAGTTCGTCGTGCCGGAGCAACGCCGTATTCGGCACATCTTGTTGACGGTGCAGATGGGTGCGGACGATGCCGCGGCGGAGGCGGTCAAGCAAAAAATCACCGAATTGCGGGAGCGGATCATCGCCGGTGAGGACTTTTCTGTGGTTGCGCAGGCGGAGTCGGAAGATCCAGCCAGCGCCGCCGCCGGCGGCGAGCTGGGTCTTGTCGGACGCGGCATCATGGACCCTGGCTTCGAGAAGGCCGCCTTTGACCTCGAGCTCGACACTGTCAGCGAACCAGTCCGCAGCCGCTTCGGCTACCACCTGATTGAGGTGACGGAAGTCCAGGGTGGAAATGTCAAGCCTTTCGAGCAGGTGCGAGACCAACTTGCGCAAGAGGCCGCTGCGGGTGAATCGGAGGCGCTGTATTTCGACCTTGCAGAGCGCCTCGCCAATTTGGCCTATGAGTCACCGGACAGCCTGATCCCAGCAGCCGAGACCCTGGATCTGGCGATTCAGACCAGCGACTGGTTCGATCGCACTGGTGGAGAAGGTATCTTCGCCAATCCCAAGGTCACCGCCGCCGCCTTTAGCGAGGATGTGCTGACCCTCGGTAATAACAGCGAACTGATGGAGCCTGAATCGGACGTGATGCGGGCGATTGTGCTGCGAGTCGACGAGCATCGGCCGGCAGCGGTGCAACCCCTCGACGAGGTTCGTGACCAGGTGGTCGAGATCCTACAGCAACAGAAGGCGTCGACGGCGGCGCTTGAGGCTGCGCGCGCGATGGTTCAGCGGCTGCAGGCCGGCGAGGAGATGGCGGTCGTCGCCGGCCCCTTCGATGTTCAAGCTCCGGGGCTCGTCGGCCGCACCGCGCCGGGTGTTCCGCCCGCGGTGCTGGAACTGGCGTTCGCCATCTCGAGGCCGACGTCCGGGGCGCAGGCCTTCGCTAGCGGTGATGACGGTGTTGGTAATGCGCTCGTGGTAGCGGTTGCGAAGGTGGCCGATGGCGATAGCGCGGGGCTTGATGAGGCTGCGCGCGAGGCGGAAGCGAGTATGCTCGCCGATAACCTGGCCCGTGGCGCCTACGACCGGCTCGTCGATGATCTGGAGGCGCGGGCCAAGATTGAACGCTCCGAGATGCCCGCCGATACCCAGTAGCGACGGCCCTGCCTTTGCTACGCCTGGCCGGTCTCCGAAGGTGTCGGCGACCGGTCGATCGCCGGTGCTTCCTACTCGATCCCGGTCCATGGGTCGGTTGACGGAAGTGCGCACGGATACACACCAAGGCCGGGGTTGCCGGCCCCGTCTCTAACGGGCCAGCCTATAATCGATTAGCCTCACCCCGGTCAGCCCAACCCAAGGATGTGGTACCCGGTATCCACATACAGGATGTCGCCGGTGATACCTGACGCCAGATCGGAGCATAGGAAGGCGGTTGCATTGCCAACCTCGTCGATCGTCACGTTGCGGCGCAGGGGCGTGCGCTCCTCGACCTGTTTCAGCATCGAGCGAAAGTCCGAGATGCCGGCCGCAGCAAGGGTGCGAATCGGCCCAGCGGAGACGCCGTTGACGCGAGTGCCTTCCGGTCCAAGCGCCGCGGCCAAGTAGCGTACGTTGGCCTCCAGGCTGGCCTTTGCCACACCCATGACGTTGTAGTTGGGCACCGCGCGGACGGCACCGAGATAAGTCATGGTCACCAGTGCACCGTTGCGCCCGGCCATCAGTTTGCGTCCAGCCTTGGCCAGGGCGCCAAAGCTATATGAACTGACCTCATGGGCGGTGGTGAACCCTTTACGGGTCAGCGCGTCGACGTAATTGCCCGCCAGCTCGTTCTTGGGTGCGAAGGCAATGGCGTGGATGATGCCATCCAGGCCGTCCCATTGCTCACCGAGCGCCGCGAAGCAGTCTTCGATCTGCTCGTCGCTGGATACGTCCAGCGGCAGCACAATGTTGGAATCGCACGTTGCGGCCAAATCTTCCACCCGCCCCTGGAGCTTTTCGCCCTGGTACGAGAAGGCAAGCTGGGCACCTTGCTGGCGCATGGCCTGGGCAACGCCCCAGGCAATTGACCGGTTGCTGGCGACACCGGTAATCAAGAAGCGTTTGTTGGTCAGGAATCCCATGGATTTGTCTCCGTGCTGAGTTTGTTTTGTCGTTTGGCATGCGGGGCGCCGCGATGCGATGATGCGCCGGTGAAGAAGGGCCGCCACATTACCGAAACCATTGCGCGGGGGAAAGCGCCGCGGGTCCATTGCCGTTCGAGACTCAGGATAGACGGCGTCGGCCTGACGTTGGCGGCAGTGCTTAGTCTAACCGGTTGCGGCGAGCCACCCTGGAACAACCCCTATCCCCAGGATCAGGCCGGCGAAAACGTACTCTACGGCGCCTTCAGCGAGCGGCCCAAGCACTTGGACCCTGTGCGCTCCTACAGTGCCAACGAATACTCGTTTATCGCGCAGATCTACGAGCCGCCGCTGCAATACCATTTTTTGAAGCGCCCGTACACGCTAGTGCCGCTGACCGCGGAGGCGGTGCCGGTGCCGCGCTATCTCGATGCCCAAGGCAACCCGCTCTCGGTCGATGCAGACCCGGATCAGGTCGCGGTCAGTGAGTATCTGATTCGCCTCCAGCCCGGCATCCGGTATCAGCCACATCCCGCCTTTGCCGCGGACGCCGACGGGGAGTATCTGTACCACGATCTCGGCCGCGAGCGAGCGGCAAGCTTGAATCAGCTCTCCGATTTGCCGGAGACCGGCAGCCGCGAGCTGTCCGCCGAAGATTACGTGTATCAGATCAAGCGCCTCGCCGCGCCCTGGCTCCACTCGCCCATCGCCGGGCTGATGGGTGAGCACATCGTCGGCTTCGAAGACCTGTCGGCGCGGTTGGGTAAGCAGGCGCCCGCGTCGGTCGACGGCGAACGGCCCTTCTTCGATCTGCGGCAGGTTGCGTTCGCGGGCGCCGAGGTAGTGGACCGCTACAGTTATCGCATCCGTATCGAGGGGCGTTATCCGCAGTTCCAATACTGGCTTGCGATGCCGTTCTTCTCGCCAATCCCTTGGGAAGTGGAGGCCCTGTACAGCCAGCCTGGCATGAAACAAAACAACATCACGCTGGATTGGTATCCGGTCGGCACCGGCGCCTACATGCTGACGGAAAACAACCCGAACATGCGCATGGTGATGGCGCGCAATCCCAATTTTCACGGCGAAGCCTACCCGAGCGAAGGCATGCCGGAGGACGTCGATGCGGGATTGCTCGCCGACGCCGGCAAGCCGCTGCCCTTCGTCGAGCGTGCGGTCTATAGCTTGGACAAGGAAAGCATCCCATACTGGAATAAGTTCCTGCAGGGGTTCTACGACAGCTCCGGAATCAGCTCCGACGCCTTTGACCAGGCCGTGCAGTTCGACACGGGGGGCGAGGCCGGACTCACCGACGACATCCGCGAGAAGGGCATCGCGCTGGTCACGGCGGTGGATACGTCGATCTGGTACATGGGTTTCAACATGGTGGACCCGCTGCTCGGTGGCGATTCCGAGCGGGCCCGCCTACTGCGCCTGGCCATTAGCATCGCCGTGGATTTTGGCGAGTACATCTCCATCTTCGCCAACGGCCGGGGTGTCGAAGCCCAGGGTGCGATCCCGCCAGGCATTTTCGGGCATCGGGCGGGCAGGGCGGGTATGAATCCCGAGGTCTTCGACTGGCACAACGGCCGCCCCACCCGAAAGGGTATCGACCAGGCCAAGGCCTTGTTGGCCAGGGCCGGCTACCGAGATGGCCGCGATCCAGAAACCGGCCGGCCCCTGACCATCTACTACGAGGCGATGGACGCGGGGCCGGACGGCAAGGCGCGGCTGAACTGGATGCGCAAGCAGTTCGACAAGCTCGGCATCGAGCTGGTTGTGCGCGCTACCGACTACAACCGCTTTCAAGAGAAGATGCGCGAGGGGACCGGGCAGGTCTTCATGTGGGGCTGGAACGCCGACTATCCGGATCCGGAAAATTTCTTCTTCCTGCTGTATGGCCCGAACAAAAAGATCGATGGTGGCGAGAACGCCGCCAATTACCAGAATCCCGAGTTCGACGCGCTGTTTGAGCAGATGAAGAACATGGACGACGGTCCCGAACGCCAGCAAATCATTGACCGGATGAACGACATCCTGCGTTTCGACGCGCCTTGGTCCTTCGGCTTCTACCCCAAGTCGTTCAGTCTGCATCACCAGTGGCTCGGTAACGTGAAGCCGAACCTGATGGCCAACAACACCCTCAAGTATCGCTCCCTCGATCCGGCCATCCGTGAGCAGTTGCGCGAACAATGGAACCCGCCAGTGCTCTGGCCCATCGGCGCGCTGGCGCTGCTGCTTGTGGTCGGCGCGCTGCCGGCCATCGCCATCGCGCGTCGACGCGAACGGAGCCGTGCCTTGTGAGCGCCTACATCATTCGTCGTCTGCTGTATGCGCTGCCGATCCTGATCGGCGTCAATCTGATTACCTTCATGCTGTTCTTTGTCGTCAACTCGCCGGATGACATGGCGCGGATGCAGCTTGGCGACAAGCGCGTCACGCAAGAGGCCATCGACGGCTGGAAGGCGGAGCATGGTTACGATTTGCCGTTGCTCTTCAACCACGAGGCCGAGGCTCTGGACAAGGTCACCGAAACCATCTTTTTCCAGAAATCGGTCAAGTTGTTCGTGTTCGACTTCGGCTCGTCGGACAGCGGTCGCGACATTGGGTACGACATCTCTCAGCGCATGTGGCCGAGCCTGGCGATTGCGCTGCCGGTGCTCATTGTCGGGCTTGCCATCAACATCAGTTATGCGCTGATGATCATCTTTTTTCGGGCCACCTACATCGACTTCGGCAGCGTCATCCTGCTGGTCGCGATGATGTCCATCTCCGGCCTGTTTTATATCATCGGCGGGCAGTTTTTGATCGGTAAGCTGTTTCACCTGGTGCCCATCTCCGGCTACGACACCGGGCTGGAAGCGGCCAAGTTTCTGCTCTTGCCGGTGATCGTCGGTGTGGTGGGCGGCATCGGCACCGGAACCCGGTTGTATCGGACGTTCTTTTTGGAAGAGGTCAACCGCGACTATGTGCGCACCGCCCGCGCCAAGGGCCTGCGGGAGCGCGTCGTGCTGTTTCGACACGTGCTGAGGAACGCAATGATCCCGATCCTGACCGGCATCGTCGCGGTGCTGCCGCTGTTGTTCATGGGGGCCCTGATCACGGAGTCGTTCTTCGGCGTGCCGGGGCTCGGTAGCTACACCATTGATGCCATCAATCGGCAGGACTTCTCCATTGTTCGCGCCATGGTCTTCCTGGGTTCTGTGCTCTACATCACGGGGCTGATCATGACGGACATTTCCTACACCATGGTGGACCCAAGGGTGCGGCTGTCATGATGCCGGTGCTGTTGACCACCGATGTGCTGATCTTTTTGCTGATTGCGGTCGCCCTCGGATTTGGCGTCTACGCCTCCCGCCACGAGTACCTCCGTGGCCCCTGGCGCAGCGTCGGGCGCTCCAGGG
>JGI12210J13797_10097629_pt1 | contig 14742 bp, 8 predicted proteins | sample ElkSlonscriptome_3_FD_13797 | JGI IMG/M metagenome (IMG submission 13797)
ATCGCCACGCAGGTCCAGGCCATGGCATTCATTGCAGGTGGTCATGGCCAGGTACTCGCCACGCGCCAATGCGGGCTTGCGCTGATGGTCGTGCGTCAATTCGGGCACATGGTCGGCCCAGTCCTCGACGTGTAGATTCGGAACGGTCAGCAGTTCCCAGCGCACCGACCAACCCAGTCGGGGCGAGGGCAGGTCCAAATCAATCATTGGCGCAGACCGCAGAAAGGCGATCAGGTCGGCCAGGTCTGCGTCACTGAGTCGGGCAAAATTGAATGAGGGCATCGACAGCATGGCGCGACCCTCGGCGCTGATGCCCTGCCGTATAGCCGCTTCGAGTGCTGCAATGTCATGCTCACGGGCGTACCGCGCAAGGTTGGGCGCAATGGCGCGCGCCGGCCAGTCCCATTGCTCATCGAAATTCATGCCCTGCAGCTGCTGGCCGTGGCAACCAAAGCAGCCCCGCGTTCGGGCGATGTATCGCCCGCGTTCAATGCTGGCCGCATCGGTTGGGATGGGGTGATCAAATGGTGCATCGTAGCTTACGTCTCGCAGCACGGCTTCGCTGGCGAAATAAACGCCTGCCCCCGCAAGCGCGACCAGCCCGAATCCACAAAGCAGCGCAATCATCAGCTTGTTCATCGGATCAGCATACTCATATCCATCGCTGGTTTCTATCGTGTTCCTGAGCAATCAGATGACTCACAATCAACCACTCATCGTCGCATTGTAACAACGCATTTCTTTGATTAGCTGTTAAGCCAACATGATTACCGATCAACCTCCGCTTTCGAAACCATCGGAAAATATAGCGTCGCCTTGAATCTCTCTGGGCAAGGCACGGACACTAAAAATCGGGCCTGGCGAAGATTCGACACCGTTTCGGAAAAATTGGGTGACGTAATACTCGGCGGCCAATTCGTTGTCCGTAGTCAGATCGAAATAGCCGGAAACGAACGTGGTGCCAGCTGCGACGAACGCCTGATTGTCAAGTGAACGATAGATGCGATAACCAATCACTCGCTCGTCTTCCGAATCAGCCCAGTCCAGGTAAACACCATCTGCATAGCGGCTGGCTCTTGCGCCGATGATCTCTGGGCCGATAGCACCGCCAATGCTGAACGATTGGACGTTGTTTTCGCCATTGGCATCGTTGATTTCGAAGCCCGCATCGGCCAAGGCAAACAACGTTTGGGTATCGTCTCCCGTAGCACCCTCTGGAAAACTCGCGCTGAGCGTCAGCACGGTTCCGCCAAGACCTGGATCGGTCAGTATATCGGTTGCAATCGGGAATCCGGATTGGCCCGGCCCGCTCCAGGTCAGCGAAAGCTCAAACGGAGTATCGAAGGAGGCGCCGCGATTTTCGACCTCGACCTCGATTTCAACGTCTGGCAAGCCACCCGCTGCAGGAACGACCTGCAATCGATTGATCGCCAGATCCGGCAAACGCGGCACTTGAATCAACGCCGGGCCTGCACCATTGCCCAAGCGGGATTGTTTGCCACGGGTAAATACAGGCGGGATCAGGCGTTTGCCATCATCGTCGGTTAAGGCTTCCAACGCCGGGACTTCGGCAACAATACTGACCATCTCAAGCGTGTCCAGGAAGGGATCATAGGTCATTTCAGGCATGAAATGGACCTGGCCGTTGTCGGTCAATGGGTCGAGATTCACAATACCTGTTTCGAGCTGCAGGGTGACCATCGCATAGTCGCCAGTGCCGGCGGTTGCGCCTATCGAGTCGGTCGCTCGAACGATTGGCTGATTGGTCAGAGACCCATAGCCAAGATGGCGAAAGCCGATGATGGCCAAGTTGTCGGGCATGATGGACAGCTGCGGTCGTTCGACCCAGATTCTGCGTCCAAAATCATCCAGAATTTCCAGTTCCGCCCAAGCGCAGGGTTTAGTGGAGCAATCACCAGTCGCAAAATGCAGATTGCGCCGATTTCCCAAGAAGGCGTCTGGGTCCTGGGCCACGCTGTAGGCGACCTGGACCTTACCCAGTGAATCACCGGCAATGGAAGGTGAGGCCACACCGCGTGAGATCTCTACCGGAACGATACCTGAAGCATCGCTGTTCAAGAACCGATAAGCCAACTCGCGTTGGCCAACATCGGCCAGGGATCGCGTTGGATTGCGTACCCATACGGCGACCGGTTCGCCATCGATATAGGTCGCATCGGGTTGTACTTCCTTAGCTGTGCTATTCGGATCAAGGCGCCCGGGCGTACTCCAGACCACGCCGTCAAAGGTCGAGAAAAATACGCGCTGATCGCCGGTCAAGGTGTTGTCCAGATCGCGCGAGAACACCAACAGCACTTCGCCACCAGGCGGGCAGGCGCCGCCGCGATAGCCATCGGGCTGACAGCTCGCCAGTTGAACGCCGCCTTCGCCCAGGCCCGGCATCGTTAAGGTCATCGGGTCGGACCAAGCGCCGTTGTCGAACACCGAATAGCGCAAATGCTGAGCTGCGATTACCTGCGGCCAGTCTGCTTCAATGGCCGGACCACCGAATTGTGCGCGAAGCAGTTCAAAGGTTGGCTCATCCAGGCTGCTTTGCGACCAAACCTTGACTGCGCGATTGCGCGATAGCCAAGCCACGTCCAGACTGGTGATGCCACGTAACTCACCGGCCGGAATGGCGTCAACGGCTGCAGAAAAATCGCCGAATGAAGTGATTTCAGTGACGAGACTGCCATCCTCGATCGTATAGGTTCGTATTGATCGACCGCGAGCATTGCTGGCGATGGCCGCTTGGCCGGACGGCGATGCTACGGATGGCGTGCCTCTGGCCACGGATTCGTTCGTACTTGCCAGGATCGCGTTCGCTGGTTTCTGACAGGAAGGATTGCCCGGCGCATCAACTAGCGAAATTAAATCGGAAGCGCCGATGCAGAACGGGCACGGTCCGACGCTGATTTCATACGTTGCGTCCAGAAAGAAGTCAAACGATGTACATTGATCGTTCTGACTGTTTCCCATCACCGCCACCATCAACATCCTGACCGAAGGAATCGCGGTGATATTGACTTTCACGATATCAAACAGGATGGAGGCATCGATAAACAGATCGACACCGGCTTCGACACTGGGAAACACGGTCAATGTGTTTTGCATCTGATCATTCATCAGTTTGACCACCCCGACTGCACCGAACAGGGCCCTGAACCAGAAGTCTGCACCAACGGTCGCCTGGGCAATGGGCCAGATGCCCCAACCATAACGAAACAACGGAATTTTCCCACTGTCGAAAATGACTTCTTCCGCTTTCTGGATCTGGACCGAGGCTGGACCATCACCTGCGATTTTGCTGGGGACAGGCTCAGTGCCTGTTCCTTGGTTGATAGCGATATTGTCGCTCTGTCCGTCGCGTGCGATTTCGCTGAAGCCATCGTTATTCAGCGTCTGGCGAACCGTAGCATCGTTCTGACTGTCGTTATTCAGCGTTCCGATGTCATATTGATTGACGGTTTTGTTGACCATCGCCATGGCCGGATTTTCAAAGGCAGACAGCCGGACTTCTTCAGGCGTCCATACAATTCGACGATCGGTCAATGCCGGGTCGGGCCCGTTTAACGCTGTGTCGGTAATCCAGCCCGGCACATCCTCGACAACAAATTCGAAGTAGCGTCTGTAGGTGGGCCCGTCATTGCCCACTTGGCCAATTAATGTGCCGCTGTAGCCGCCCGGCGGCAGAAGGTTGGCCTCGGGGATCACGGCGCGGTACTCGACCCCTCCGGGACTGCAATTGCCGGCAGTCGGAGCGGTCGGTTCGATGTCGATGACGGTCGGATTGCCGCTGCCGGTGCCTTCGATTTCCATACTGATCGACTCGAGCGCCCCGAATATGATCTCGTCGTGCTTGATCCGGACTTCGGCATCTTTGCCACGAAGAATCTGGACACCCTCTGGTTGCCCGGTATGAACCAGGCTCCGGAATACAGGTACGGGCGTGGTCTGATCGCCTCGTAGAAACCGGTCGTAGCGGGTCAGGCCCGGCATCCAGGGCTGTTCGGGAAACAGCGCGTTGCTGACATCGACCGACGGCAGCGAGAACGCCAGGGTCGCGCCGGCAGCAATCTGGGGAAACCCGAGGGCGATCGGTTCCTGGCCCGACCTCAACTCCGCGGTGATGGTCCCCTCGTAGAACCTGTTGTCCTTGACGTCGTAGATCATGTCGAAGAACACGCCGGTGGCTGCACCATCATCATTGACCACACCAAAGGCACCGGCATCGGCGGCCAGCGCATTGATTACGATCCGAATCGGGAAGTAGCGGGGATACTTCGGAATGTGAGTGTTGATGTCCGGAACGTTGTTGCGGACGATGGCCGCCCATTGGGCGCCGAGCGTGAGCTGCTCGGGACTGATCGAGAAGAAGCGCTCGCCGTTCTCGTCGGTGAATTCACGGTACAGGCTGGTCGGACAGGTGTTCAGTCCGGACAGCTCGAAATCCAGTGCGGACTCCAGCCACCACTGGACCTGGTTGGCGGCCTGAAACACGGGTCCGGTTGAAGCACTGGCTTGCGGCGGGCACTCGGGCGCACCGCACTCGGGATTGATCAATACGCCGCTTAGTACCGCCACCAATACATTCTCCAGCTCAAAACCGAATGTGTCGGTAACTTTCACGGTGAAAGTCTGAGTGGGTAGCGGTGCGCCGCTGGTCAGGCCGAACTTGGTGCTGCCGCTGATCTCCGGATTGGCGTAGGCGATCCCGCCTTCGAAGTGGCCGATTTCCGACGGCGGCACCGCATCGCCGAACAACAGGCTGAGCTGGGAGACATCGGCGGAAAACTGGCCGTCGGAATCGACCTCGACATTGCCGATATCGGCCGGAACATTGGCGCAGCTCACGCTGCCTCGCGGCGAACCGTCGGGAGCGGGAACCACCGATCCGTCGCCGCAGACTTCGAGGAAGATCGAGTACTGCGTTTCCGGATTGGCCAGCACGTGGCTGGGCAGTTCGATCTGGCCGGTGATTCGCTCGGTCGTATCGGGTCTCAGATCGTTGCTCGGGAGGTTGGCGGTGGTTACATCCGGAACCGTTCGCCGTCCATCACCGTCCAGCACCAGGAAAAATTCTTCAGCAACCCCGGTCGTGATGCGGCCCACGCGGTTGATCAGTTCCACCCTGGATTCGATCTGCGCGCCGGACGGCACTTCGATCGTGCCCGTGTACTGATTCTGAACGGCTTGCGGGCCAAATAGGCGAACGCCGTCAAAGCGAATTTCGGCGGTGCCGGGCACCAGGTTTCTGGCTTCGAATTCAACGACCGTTCCTGGGCTGCCTTCCTCGACATTCAGGACCAGACTCGGTCCGGGTGAAATCTCGATCGCTTGTTCAACAATGAGGTTACGACCCGCAAAAACACCGATCGAATAAGGCCCCGGCTCCAGGTCCGGCAGCGTGGCATCAAGTAGGATAGTGCCGGTCCGGTCCGGTGTGGCGGTACCAAGCAAGATTGGGTCGGTCAGTCCGAGGAGTTCAAAGTCATATTCGAAGCCGGAAACCAATTCACCGGCATCCAGAACAACCGTGCTTTTTGGGCTGGGTGTTTGCGGTGAAACGATCAAAGACTGGGCCTGAGCCAGCGCCGCCGACATCATCAGTCCGGCCAGCACTAACAATAATTTGATAAATCGAACCATGAACCACCTCCAATCATTCCACTCGACAGCCCCTTCTCCAATTAAAAGGCCAAGCCAGGCGCATTTCGCACAACCGCGTTGAGGAATTGCGACGATTTGGAAACGCGAGACAGTGACCGTTAGGTTCCAGGCCAATCGGTCGATATCGCATGGTCGCTGGTCAAGGTGCTGATCGAGCGCAGTGGTTATTGATGAGCAAAAGAGGGCCGGAAAGCGGTGCTAGGAATGATGGTTAGGCTTTGATCGAACACCCTCTGCACATAGGCAGCCTTTTCCGTTGCGATCGGCAACGAGACGAGTAATGCGGCATTGATATGCGGTTTTACTCGAAGCTGTCGATAAACACCGCTTCGCTGAACTTAGCCGGGTCGGTCCAAAAGCCGCTGCGAAGCTCATATTCTCCACCGTTCTTACGCCCACCAGCATCATGCTGGCCGATCGTGCCGCGCAGTTCAAAAACACCGCCGTCGGCTTCAGCGCCACCGCTGTCGATCGTGCCCTTGATAACTCTGAATTCGCCGCCTTGGAGTGGTGGTTGATCGGCATGCAAATTGCTCAAACTCGATGTTATCGCGACAAGAAGCATTAGCAAGCGGATAGGATTCGATTGACTCATCTATTCGGTCGTCGCTATTCGGAAACTTTAACACCGCCTGCAGCAGCCCTCTGAAAGACACATTGATTATTTGCGCCAGTCATTACGGTTCGTCCTCTCAAATAATAGATTTGCGTTGTGTTTTCGGGCTGAGAAAATGGAGAAACATTGGTCATGTTCTTAAACTGCAAAACCCCGTTTCTGAACCCTACAATAGATCTACTTGCTAAAGCACTGATTGGATTGCCGCTTGGGGAATTTGTAAATCCGATCTCACATTGCGCAAGATCGTTAGGAGGTTTACAATCCAAACAATTAGATTCAGTTTTTCCAATCAATAATATTTCACCAGGTGCGGTTCCAGTCGAGATTTGAAATGAAGTAATGGTCGTCCATGTTTCGCCTACGACTATGAATTCGTTAAAACCAAAACCGACCGGATTCGAACCATTGAAGTCGGTTGGGTCGACAGATAGATTGCAAGTTCCAGTTGTGCAGCCCCCATCTAAGCCTGAGCCAGTTGATGCTGTAATACCAGCAATATCCCCCTGGGGAATACCGGCGCACGCTACGGTTCCATTCTCGTTTACGCCTCGGATCGCCTGAGTAGTAGAACAGTCGCCCGTTATACGCGCCTGAACCTGACTATTGTCGATTGCCGCTGCGCCCACGGCGTTAGCGCCGAGATCGGCCGCGCCAATGGTGCCGTCTTCGATATCGGCACTGGTCACCGTCACCAAACCCTCATCTGGATCACAAGTCACCGTGCCGTCCAGCCCAATGGATCGAATAAACGATCCGCGTGTGCAGCTCGACGAAATACGCAGCTGCACCGCACTAGCGTCAATTTGATCGGCACCGACCGCGCCATCAGCAATCTGTTCCGAGCCAATCGCGCCTTCTTCGACATTCATGGCGTGCGTGGCAATCGGCGCGGGCGTGATCTTCTGGCGCGGCAGCAGGCTGGTATACCCGCCGCCATCATTGGTGTCGCGGACCTGAACTTCCAGCCAAAGGTCAGTCATGCCAAAGACATTGAATCCGAAATCGACCTCGGCCGTGAACAGTCCAGCAGTAACCAGCACGTTTGCGCTATCGGCTGGCGATACTAGTGGAATGCCGCCATCAGCCATATCATAGAGCTGAAATCGGAAATCAAAGTTGCCGTCGGCGGCGACGTCATTTCGCTCAAGTTCGCCCTGGTAGGTGAACGCGGTAGTTACCTGCCCGAGTGAGTGCGCGCCCAGTAGCAAGAGAAATATAACCATTGAAACCCGGACCATGCCTGACCTTCGTTCCGAAGCCTTCTTGCATTTGAAGTTTGCAGCTGCGTGAAAAAGCTGACGCAGAACAGCTCGGCCGCGACCGGAGGTCTCCAGAGAGCAATTAGAGCAAAGGGGAGTAGAATACGTCTCATTTCGAACCATCAACGAGCTCCAGAAATATCTGTTCGTACCTTCAATAAAGGCCGAATCAGTAGCATTTCGCACAAAGGGTTGAAAATTTAGGGTGATTCGGGTTTGACGTTAGTCAAGATGAGTTCACCGCACAAACAGAGCCATTCCAATTGCCATCGGCAACTAGACGTATCAGCGGATGGATCGACTTGTTGTGCGCTCCGATCGCGGCTCGGCCTTTTGTATAGATATGCCTATCAGAATCTGGCAAGGAAAGCGGCCTGCAGAAAACCGGTTCGTTTCGAATCCAGGTGACCACTCGTTGAGGCCATCCAATCCATACCCATCTCGCCGCCGCGAGTCTGGCGGCCCGCGCTTAACGCTCAGCCAGTCCTGACGCTACAGAATTCGCAGGCTCGATTAAATCCGGAGCTTGAATGCGGAGTTATTCGAAACTGTCAGCGAAGATTTGATCCCGGTATTCGAAGGCTCCCCTGTCGACGCTGGGCCCAAGAACTCTCAGACCGAAACCAATATCGAATAAACCCGGGTCCCAGTCCAGTTCCAAGGGGGGATTCAAAGGATTGTCGGGCGGAGTGAAGCCGGTATCTCGAGCGGGCGAATCCTGCAGCAGTGAGAAATCGATATCAAGCAGAGGATTGGTCGTGCTGTTGCCGATGTTGGTGCCGCCCAAGCCGAGGGGGTTCTGAATGATGTTGTGCAGCATGTGATTGTTGCTGATGTTGCCGACGGGGCCGGACATTACCAGATCGGAAATGCCGTTGTTATTCCAGAACACGTTATTAGCCGCCACATTGCCGCTGCCGCTGGTATTTTTAAGCCATACGCCAGCGATGCCATCGTTGTTGAGGGTGGTATTGTTAACGACGGTGTTGTTGATGAAATAAGTGGCCGCAGAACTGCCTGGACCGCGATCCACGGCTGCAGTGTAAAGAGAATTCACGGTGTTGTCGTGGAACAAATTATTGGAGATGTCCACTCGCCCCTGGCTTTCGATCATCAGGGCTGAGATACCGGCTGCTGACTCATTGCCGATGAAAGCGACCCGATCAATATTCACCCGCTGTGCAAGCGCATCATCACCGAAGCCTTTGATGAGGAGACCGCCACCTGGAAGCTCGTTACTGTAAATATAGCCAGACTGGATCGTCAGGTTGCTAACGCTCACCATCGCGTTGGAGTCACCTGCCAAGATTGCAAGAACCCGATGAACATTGCCACCGTCCAGTACGGTCGTGAAAGCATCTCCGCTGCCACGAAATCCAAGACAGCCCTCGGCATAGCCGCCTGTGATCGTAAGACTTAGGTTCTCGATCGAGGAATAGGAAAAGCCAAGCCCTCTGATGCCGTTCTCCGCGGTCGAGTAATGGCCGCGCTCAATTCTTATTTTATCAGGCTGGCCATTGCTCTGAGCCTGCAATAGCGCGGACTGAAGCTCCATGGCGGTGCTAACGCAGAACTCAGTGGCTGCGACAGGAGGCGTCCAGAGCATGATCAGAGCGAATGGAAAAAATAATTTACGAGTCATCGTTTAATCTTTCGGCGTCGCGCAGCAGCGCCTGTAATTGTTCATGGTCAATGCGTTCGACCGTGCGGCCATCGGCGCCAACGATGGTTTCGGCCGCAATCATCGCGTTCACAATCGCCTCTTCAGTTGCCTGGATCACGCCTTCATACAAATAGTCCAATGTGTATCCGGCGGCATCGCTGATGGCCTCGAGGGTGAGCACCTCGCCGTTTCTTCCCGGACTGCCATTGGCGGTCGAAAAAGCCAGAAAGATTTCACCGGAGCCGGTCTCTGCAACTCCACCAATCCGCGCCACGCCCATGGCCGGTCGTTTAGCCAAACGCTTGAGCTGTACCGGCAGCAGCGGTGCGTCGGTGGCGACAATGGCAATAATCGAGCTGTCTTTCGTGCCAGCGTTCTCGAAGTGGTTGGTACGGTCCGGATTCAGTGTTTGGCCGACTGGTACACCAGCGATCGTCAGTCGCCACGGAAGACCGTGATTAGCCTGCACCAGAACACCGACCGTATACGGGCCGACCCGGCGCGAGCTGGTCCCGGTGCCACCCTTGAAGCCATGGACGACCATGCCGGTGCCACCACCCACGTTGCCTTCGGCGATCGGGCCCCCACGGGCACCGTCCAGGGCGGCAAATACGTGCGCTGTTTTTACGTGGCGGCCATACATGTCGTTGACGCCCCCATCCCAGGTCTCGGCTACGACCGGCAAATGGGCCATGGACTCGGGTCGTCGTTTCAGCATCCACTCCAGCGCAGCGGTATGCACGTCGCCGACGCTGACCGTGTTGGTCAGCAACACTGGCCCGAAGAATCCTCCGAACTCGTCGATCACGTGGCTACCGGTCATCTCGCCAGCGCCGTTCATCGTGAATCGGGCCGCGAAGACCGGCGCCGGGTTGGCGCGGCCACGCGGTAGCAGCGCGGTTACGCCGGTGCGAATCGGGCCTTTGCCGATAACCAGTTCCCCTTCGCCTTCAATCAGCGTGGTGTAGCCGACTTCGACCCCGGCCACATCGGTGATCGCATTCAACGGCCCGGGCGTGCCGTCGAAGGGAATGCCCAGGTCGCGGGCGCGAATGGTGTCGTCTCCAGAAGCTTCTGTCATGGCCAGACAAAGCATTAGAGCTAAAACGTAACGGCGCATTGGAGTTTCCTCTAGGGGATATTAATATTAAAAGGCCGGAGCGCGGCTAAACCGCACAATGTATATGAGCCCCTAGCGCTTCGCGTCATTCAGCCAAAACGAGCAGAGTGCGATGTAAAGACTCACCGTTGCCTAAAACGGTACCTTTGCGTTTTGTCATCGGCTACTGGTTGAATTATCGGATTGATTCAGTTCTGTGCGTTCAGATCACTGATTGGCCTTCTCATTACTGTCCATTTTTAGACATGAGTTGGACGCTTCTGCCAGAAATATATGCTGGATTACAATTTTGATCTTAAACGAATGAAACCAACCAATCCGCGTGAATCTCGCCGTCGATCGTCTGACGATCCGCGTTTGCCTTCCGATCAGTCTCGGCGTTTTTTAATCGCCATGGACGAAAGTTTTCGCGCGCAGTGGCGGTCCGGGCCCGTCAGCGTCCTGATCTATGTCCTGACCCTGGTCGTGACCTACACCTTGATCGCTCGGGCGATTTACAGCGGTGATCTGAGTTTCGGTTACGTGTTGTTGCCCTGGATTGTTGAGTACCTGCTTGTGGCTTGGGTCGGCGTACTGCTGACCCGAAGTTGGGTTAAGGAACCCATTTTTACGGCGATGAGTGGCCGCCTCGGTATCGCGCTGGCGTGGACCATTGCGTTGCTGAGTCCCTATATGGTCGTGTTCTGGTTGCAGGCCCCTTTCGGACTCGATCCCGATGCTGGCAGCCTTTCAAGGGTGTGGCAACGGCTGGTGGATTCGGGCATGGTTTGGGCCTGCCTGGCCGTGGCGGTCGGGCTGCTGTTGGATACCGTCCGCGACGTAAAGGCCTGGCGCACTTCCGGTGGGCCGTTCGTTTGGCCGGCGACCCACCGCTTCGGTTTCAAAGTCGCTGGCCTGATGGCCGTTTGGTTTGCGACGCCATTCGTTATTGGGTTCTTGGTTCTGGTTTTCTGGCTTCTGGATGCAGCCGGAATTATCGTGGAGACAAGCGATCTGGCGTCAGCCGAATTTCAGATTAATTGGATCGTCTTCAGCATGCTGCTAGCAGCTGATCTATTGGTGCTGGTGGTCGGAACCTGGATGCATCGACGGCACAGCCGAGCAGAAAAATTGGCTGCGACAAGTGAGGCCGACCAATGAATGTCAAGCGAATGAACGGCCTCAAAGTACCCGCAATGCCGGTGATGCGAAACCGCTTGGGTCTCCGGTAACGCCTTCGAGCGGTTGGTGTCATCGATTCCCGCTGCCATCTATTCACAGGCCGGGCCGGGCGTGTTTCGCACAGGCGACGGGCTTTCTATCGCCAGAAAGAAAGTCGATGGAGGTCGGGGGAAGGACACGGATCGGGATGGATCCGCAGCCGAGTTCAGCGCAGCCGCTGCTCGAGGGTGGCGATGTTTTGAAGAAGCGGGTGATCAGCAGGCAGGCGTTCGGCTGCGCCGTCGAGGGCCTCGAGTTCGCGGCGCGCGTCGTCGCCGCGCCCGTTGTCGGCAAGCATGGCGGCGAAAATGTAGCGCGTTTCGTAGGTCTGGATCGAATTCGGATTGTGTTCGTCCTGAAAGGCCAGAGCCTGATCGAACAGCGCTTCGGCCTCGGACAGCGCACCCTCGGCCGCCAGCCCGCGGGCAAGATACGCCTGCGCACCGGCGGTGATGCCATGCTCTGATCCCAATGCATCCTGGGCCGTCGACAGGGTGCGCCGCCCGAGCGCTACGGCTTCTGGCGCTCGACTCAGCATCGTCAGCACCTCGACCCGGTTGACGTGGTTGATCAGCGCCAGGGGGTGGTCGGTGCCGATCGTCCGCTCCACAGAGGTCGCGGTCTGGGCCATCGCCAGTTCAGCGTCATCAAGACGGCCCAGTTCCTTGAGTCGAATGCCGCGATTGGTCCTGGCCGTGAGAGTATAGCTATGGGTTGGACCGAGTTGATCCGTGGCGGTAGCGATGACCTGATCATTCAAATCCAGCGCCCGCGCCGGATCACCCGCCCGTGCCAGCGCCGTAGCCAGCGTGGAGCCAGTAGCGATCCACTGAAGACTTTCCTTCCCGGTGCGCGCCTCGACTTCGGGCAGCGTTTCCTCGAGCAAGTCGACGGCGTCGGCGAAGCGACTGTTCTCGAGCAGTGCAGCCGCAAGCGCAGAGGCAGTGCTGAGTGTCGTGGCGTGGCTTGGTCCGAGTAGAGCGAGAAACTGAGACCGAGCCTGCTCAAGCAACGGTAGGGCCTCGCTGACGCGGCGCTGGTCCAGCAGTACGCCACCGAGGCGGTAGACGGTTCCGATCGCCGCAATGTCGGCGGGATATTGCTCCGGTGGTCGAAGCTCCATCGCATCTCGCAATCTCAACTCGGCCAGCGCGTCTTCGCCAAGACGCTGTGCCGCGCAGGCCTCGATTTTGAGCGCGGCGGCGAAAACACGGTGGTTCGGTGGTAGGTGACCGGTTCCGAGCCGGCGAATCTCAGCGGCAGTCTCGTTTGCAGTGGCCGCATTTTCATTGCAGCGTGCCAGCCCCTGCTTTATGAGTACCTGGGCAATGGATTCACGGTGTTCTTCCTCACTATCAGCAAGCAGCGCCAGGCTGTCGTCGAGCAGGGCAAGTCCCACCGACTCACGGCCCAGGTCCAGGTAGGACGCGCCGACGACATAGTGAACCATGGCGCGAATGTAGGCCGGCTGAGCATCGTCGAGGGTCAATTGCCGTTCGGCTTGCTCAAGCACATCGATTATCCGCGCATCGCGGCCGTGCGTGCCCCCAAAACTTGCTCCGATTACGTCCTGAAATATCTGTAGCGTAGCTCGAGCCTGCTCGCTGGCCTGCTGTTCGCGCAGATTGGCTCTATAGGCATCTAACCAACCAATGCTGGCCACTATCATCCCAATCAGAAGGCTGGTGGCAATCCCTGTCAATGCAATGTTTTTTCGGCGTCGAGCCGGGGCCTTGCGTATTGAGCGCAGTTGGTTGACAACCTGACTTGCAGTGGGGCGCTGAGTTGGATCAATGCTCAACATTTCCCCGATCAATGGACGGAATAAACGGGGCAGTACGCTAAGCTCGGGGGGCCGACGTTGTGCTGCGGCAAGCGCATCGACATTCTTGGCCTTATACGGCTGCTGACCCGACAGACAGCGATATAGCAGCGTGCCCAATGACCAAATATCAGCTGCAGGATCGGCCTTTCGTCCAATTAATTGCTCAGGTGCTGCGGTTCGGGGTGAAGCCTGGTCTACAGGCTCACCATGTTCTGTTGCTGCGCCAAAATCAAGCAGCAGAATACGACCCGATGGTTCGATCAAGACATTGCTGGCCTTGATATCGCCATGCACCAAGTCACGTTCATGCATGGCGCAGAGAGCATCGGCGAGTGCTTCGCCTATTTTCAGCGCTTGATCAACATGGCTGAATCCTGGCCTCGAAATCAGCAATTCAAGTGCTTCGCCGTTGCTGAGTTCCATCCAGATTCCCGCGTGCTGGCTATCGTTAGTCGCGCCCAAAATTGCTACCACGTTTGGATGCCGGATCCGTGCCAGTCGCCGAGCCTCTTCCAGCCAGTCGGATGCCCCCGGTGTGTTTTGATCAAGCAGCTTGAGCGCCACTTCGCGTTGCAGGTGTGGATCATAGGCTCGGTACAGTGTGCCGAATGTGCCTGAAGCGATCGGCTCGTACACCTCTAGACCACACCAGAATTTACCCGGCAATTCGGATTCAGCGGTTAGGTTGAGCTGATCAAAAAAATCAACTACCCGGCGCAAGCGGTCAACAGCCTGTTCAGTTGCGCCCTGTTGTGATACAGCTAGCCAGTCAATGTCTAGTTTATTTTTCATCATTCAGTTGTTGCGCAAGCTCGGTGAGTGAACGCTGAATCATCATGCGTACCGCATTGGCGCTTGAATAATTCAATTCTTCGGCAATAAAGTCATAGTCAAAACCCATTTCAACGCGCAGGATCACAGCCGAACGTTTCGGTTCGGGTAGCCGGTCGACCAGCACCTCAAACGCTTCCAACTCCTCCAGTTCAAGTGTGCTGTCCCTGGTCTTTGCGCCCATCAGACGAAGCGTATCGGCCGGTACGATTCGCTGCCGCGCGCGCATGGTTCGCCGAACTTCATCCTTGGCGCATGACAACAGAATGGAGCGCAAATACGCGAGGAAGGCACCTTGGCCTTCGGATTCAAACCGTTCTAGGTTATTAAAGGCCCGCACGACTGTAATCTGCACAAGATCTTCCGTTTCGGCCAGATCGCGGCCGTATAGTGGCAGGCGTCCACGCGCCCAACGTTGCAGCGTCGGCAGGCAGCGACGGGCAAGCAAATCACGTGCGCCAGTCTCACCTGCATTGCAGCGGTTGATTAACTGGCATGTTGAATCCAGTTCTGTAGGCTGCTCATGATCTTTTATAAGGTGGCTGCATCAAAATG
>JGI12210J13797_10300141_pt1 | contig 14736 bp, 12 predicted proteins | sample ElkSlonscriptome_3_FD_13797 | JGI IMG/M metagenome (IMG submission 13797)
TCCGTCTTCACGCAAGGTGCGCATCCCTAACTCGCGGGCGCGGTCGCGAATGACCACGGTGGGACGTCTCTCTGTAATCAAGGTCCGAATCGGATCTGTGATGTGCAGATATTCATAAATTCCACGCCGTCCATGATACCCCGTGTCATGACAGTTTTCACAGCCTGTTCCGTAATAAAATTGATTATCCCCTATGATTTCACGGGTTAAACCCAGAGATTTGATTTGGAGATCATCCGGAGAAAACGGAGTTTTGCACTCTTTACAAATGGTCCGTACGAGTCGGGTTCCCATAACAGACTGCAGGGTGGAGGAGATCAAAAATGGCTCCAGGCCCATATCAACCATTCGAGTCACCGCACCCGAGGAATCATTGGTATGAAGGGTACTAAACACCAAGTGACCGGTTAATGAGGCCTGAATCGAGATTTGCGCGGTTTCAAGGTCTCGAATTTCTCCCACGAGAATCACATCCGGGTCCTGACGAAGAAAGGCACGGAGGATACTGCCAAAGGTCAGATTAATTCGGTGATTGGCATTAATCTGCACAATTCCGTCAATATCGTACTCGACCGGTTCTTCCGCCGTCAGGATTTTCACACCCACCTCATTCCGACGCCCAAGTGCCGCGTAGAGCGTGGTGGTTTTCCCGGATCCCGTAGGGCCCGTCACTAATATAATCCCGTTGGGCATCAAAATATCTTCACTGAAATTATTATAAACATCATCCGGCATCCCCAAACGTTCCAGTTCCAACCCCACCGCACTCTGGTCAAGTACCCGGAGCACCACAGATTCTCCGAATTGTGTAGGCAGAGTGGATACACGGAAGTCAACCGGCCGGCTGGCGATATTAAGCTGAATCCGGCCATCCTGAGGCAGCCGGCGTTCGGAAATATCCAGCCCGGACATTACTTTAATACGGGAAATCACCGGAAGGGCCAAATGCTTGGGGGGCGGGGACATTTCATACAGCGCTCCATCCACGCGGTACCGAATCTTAAATTCATGTTCAAATGGTTCGAAATGGATATCCGATGCCCGATCCTGTACCGCCTGATAAATCACCAAATTCACATATCGGATCACCGGAGCGGAGTTCGCCGAACTGGAGAGATCCTCCTCGGTCAAATTAGTGGTGTTGTCCCCTGTTTCTCCTGCAACCTCTAGTTCACTCTCCAACTCACTGAGCATACTTCCCACGGAGTCATCGCTGTCTTCGGAATAATATTTAAGCAGATGTTCTTTAATATCACGCTCTTTGGAAATCACGAATTCCACATCCATTGCCAACACAAAACGGAGTTCATCCACAACTTCCGAGGGGATAAAATCAGAGGTGGCGAGCTCAATCGACACCGCATTGATGTTCACCGGAATTAAATTATACATCCGGGCAACCGATGAAGGGAGTTTGTGAGCGAGCTCGGCGCTAATATCGTGCCTTTCCAAATCAAGAACCCGAACCCCCATGAGCAGAGCCATTTGCTCAAGCAATTCATCCTCGGTCATCAATTCCATATCCAAAATAACCTTACGAACAGAACGGCCCGTACGATTGTGCTCATCCAAAACATCGTCCGCCTGAGCCGAGGTTAAATATTCGTGTTGCGAAAGGTGTTCAAGTAATTGATCAGAATAGGTAATATCGGTCATAAGCGTGTAGGGGAATTAGTTTCCAGCGTGGACTTTCTGGGCAAGAGCTTCAGGGTCATTGGCTTTAAGTAACATGTTTTCAAAGCTAATGATCCCTTTTCGGTACAGGGAGAGGAGAGAGCTATCCAGGGTAATCATTCCCTTTCGGGCACCGGTCTGGATGTCGGAGGTGATTCGGAATGTTTTGTTGTCCCGAATCAAGGCCTGGATCCCGGGCGTCGTCATCATGATTTCGAAGGCGGCCACCCGGCCCTCCCGGTCAATTCGGGGGAGCAATACCTGGGAAATCACCGCTTCGATGGTGGATGCCAACTGTGTACGAATTTGCTCCTGTTGATTCGTAGGAAAGGCATCGACAATCCGGTCCACCGTACGCGCAGCTCCCGTGGTGTGCAAGGTCGCGAAAACCAAATGTCCGGTTTCCGCAGCAGAAATTGCCGCTTCCATGGTATCCAGGTCACGCATTTCTCCAACCAGAATTACATCCGGATCCTGACGGAGCGAACTGACCAGGGCTTTACTGAAGGAGCCCACATCGACGCCAAGTTCACGTTGGATCACCAAACTCTGTTTGTGTTCGTGGTAAAATTCGATGGGATCCTCAACGGTAATAATATGGCAGTCACGATCCTCGTTAATGATATTAATCATACTCGCCAGGGTCGTGGATTTTCCAGAGCCTGTCGGACCGGTCACCAGAACTAATCCTTTTGGTTTATAGAGCAGTTCTTTGGTTTGGGCAGGCAACCCAATGTCTTCCAGAGAAAGAAGGTTATTCGGAATCTGGCGTAAGACCATTCCTACATTCCCTTTCTGTTTGAAAATACTTACCCGAAACCGGGCTAAATCCTGAAATCCGAATCCAAAGTCCGCCCCCCCGCTTTCTGTGAGCTGACGCACATAGTCCTCGCCCGTGACGGAGCGCATTAAGCGGTCGGTATCTTCGGCCCGCAGGGCTTCGGTTTCCAGCGGGTTCAAATGCCCGTTAATCCGTAATACCGGAGGGCTTCCCACTTCCAGGTGTAAATCAGAGGCCGATTCCTCGACTACAATCGCCAAGAGGTCCTCCATGGTAATTTCGCCGGCAGGTGTCGTCATTAGTCTGCATCTCCCAAGGTAACCCGGAAGACTTCCTCCAAGGTGGTTTGTCCGGCAATTACTTTCCGTAATCCGTCTTCACGCAAGGTGCGCATCCCCAACTCACGGGCTTTACTCCGAAGTTGACTCGCATTTACCTGTTCATAAATTAAGTGCTGCACTTCTTCGGTAATTAGAAAAATTTCGAAGATGCCGATACGCCCGGAGTATCCACTGTAGGCACAGTTCTGACATCCCTTTCCGCGGGTCAGCTCCACATCCTGCACTTGACCCGCGAGGGCCCCCAGTTGACGCATTTCGCGCTCGCTAGGCTTGTAGGTTTCGGAACATTTATTGCAAATTTTCCGCACCAGACGTTGCGCCATAATTCCGCGGAGGGAGGAAGCCACCAGAAAGGGTTTCACACCAATATCAATCAGACGCGTAACCGCACTCGGCGCATCATTCGTATGAAGGGTGCTGAACACCAAATGCCCGGTCAGGGAAGCATTTACCGCAATTTCGGCGGTCTCAATATCACGGATTTCCCCGATCATCACAATATTCGGTGCCTGACGCAGAATGGAACGCAAGGCAGACCCGAACGTGAGTCCAATATCCGCACGGACATGCACTTGGTTAATACCGCTGAGCTGATACTCAACCGGATCCTCCACCGTAATAATTTTTCGGTCAGAGGTATTGATCTCATTCAAGCAGGAATACAAGGTCGTGGTTTTTCCGGAACCGGTCGGCCCCGTGACCAACACAATTCCATCCGCCAATTGAATCAACCCCCGGAACGTCTGTTGGTCATCGGAAAAAAAGCCCAGTTCAGGCAGGCCCAACCGCAAACTGTCTTTATCCAGAATACGCATAACCACGGATTCCCCATGGTTGGTGGGCACCACGGAAACACGTAAGTCGAGTTCCCGGCCCATGACGTTGATCTGAATACGTCCATCCTGACAGATCCGCTTCTCCGCGATCTTCATATTGGACATAATCTTGATACGCTGTAAAATCGCAGACTGCAGACGTTTCGGCGGACTTTCCACTTCCTGCAACACCCCGTCAATCCGGTAACGAACCCGAAGTTTTTTCTCCATCGGTTCCACATGAATATCGGAGGCACGTTTTCGGAAGGCTTCGATAATAATCAAACTCACCAGTTTAATAATCGGGGCATCTTCTTCGGTCGCATCTTCTGAATCACCGAACAATTCAGCGGTTTCATCCGTGGCAATCCCACTAATGGTGGCTTCCGTAAGTTCCTGCAGGGCCGATCCAGCCTGAGTCATTCCTCCCGCATAGAACAAGTTGATGGCGGATTTAATTTCCCGATCAGAGGCCACCACCGGCACCACATCATAGGAAAGGGTGTAGCGGAGACTGTCCAGAGTATCCATATCCTGCGGATCCCCGATCGCTACCGTCAACTCATTCCCGCGTTTATATACCGGAATAACCCCGTAACGGCGGGCAATGTCTGCCGGCATAGCCTCAATAACATCTTGAGCAATGTCCATGTCCCGGAGGGAAACCATTTCCATCCCGTAATGTTCGGCAATGGCCTGGGTAATCTCTTCCCCGGTGATCATACCCGATTCTTCCAGAACCTCCGTAACCTCCATTCCTTGTTCATCCGCCAGATACGCCGCTTTTTTGGCAATCGCATCATCAATAAGTCCGGCAGTGCGGAGGGTTTCGAGTGTGTATTCGTCCTTAGGTGTCAAAACTCTTCCTTTAAGGGTTTAAAATAAAAGTACGTTCAAATCTAAAACTACCCATGCGTCTTAAGCAAGACTTTCTTTCAGCAGTTCCAGTACCATTTTTGGATTCGCTTTCCCTTTACTCCGTCGCATGACCTGCCCCATTAGAAATTGCAACGCGGCCTCTTTCCCTCCACGGTAATCCTCCACCACCGATGGATTTTCTTTAATTACCTCATTCACAAAACTTTCCAGCTCGGAACTGTCACTGACCTGGGCCCAGCCTTTCGCCTCCACAATGCTCTCAGGATCTCCTCCTTCTTCCAATAAAACGGCGAACACCTCTTTGGCTTTCGAATGATTAATTGTCTTTTTTGAGACGAGGAGAATAAGTTTCCCCAACGCTTCCGGAGAAATGGTGAAGCCGGATGCGCTCTCATTTGTTTCGGACAGCACCCGCATCACCTCCGTCATTACCCAGTTACTCGCAGCTTTGGCATTCCCTTCGGCCGTGGCCACCACTTTTTCGAAATAGTCCGCCAACGCGATTTCCGACACCAACACCCCGGCATCGTATTCCGGTAACCCGAGTTCTTCGATAAAACGTTGCTTTCGTGCGGCCGGAAGTTCCGGAAGATCTGCACGCCAGGCCTCCACCTGCCTTTCTGTCAATGTGATCACCGCCAAATCAGGGTCGGGGAAATAACGGTAATCATGCGCATCTTCTTTACTGCGCATCGAAGTGGTCACTCCCTGATCATCCTCCCACCGGCGGGTTTCCTGAACCAGAGGCGTTCCGCTTTCCACCGCCCGGATCTGACGTTTAATTTCATACGCCGCCGCCCGGTGCACTCCCCGAAAGGTGTTCATGTTTTTGATCTCGGCTTTGACCCCCAACAGATCACTCCCCTCTTCGGCCACCGAAATATTGACGTCGCACCGAATGTTCCCACGCTCCAGATTGCAGTGGCTCACCCCTCCATATTCCAGAATCCGCTTGAGCGCGGTCAAATACGCAAACGCCTCTTCCTCACTGTGCAGATCCGGCTCCGTCACAATTTCCATCAGAGGAGTTCCCGCCCGATTGTAATCAACTCCGCTCGCTCCACGCAAATGGGTGGACTTCCCAACATCTTCTTCCAAATGAATTCGGTTGATCTTTACCGTTTTTGTTGTTCCCTCCACCTCAATATCCAAAGATCCCCCTGTACACAGCGGTTGATCATACTGCGTGATCTGATAATTTTTTGGCATGTCCGGATAAAAATAACTTTTCCGGTCATGTTTGCTGCGCAAAGCGATTGTACATCCCAACAACAGACCGGTTTGAACGGTCTTGCGAACCGCCTCCGCATTCAACACCGGCAAGGAGCCAGGATAACCCATACAAACCGGGCATATATTCGTATTGGGCTCCGAAGTGGAATCCACGGCACATCCGCACCAGATTTTCGTGCGGGTATTTAATTGAACGTGGGTTTCAAGTCCGATGGTGGGAAGGTATTTCATAAAAAGCTGGGCGTTGGAATCTGGAAGATGGGAGAAGAAAAGTACCGTATAAAGATGAAGGTCAAAGCCTCTCTATCTTCCATCCTCGACCTCCCATCTCCTGAATAGGTCCGGTCCACGGGCCTGTTCATAGGCATACCCCGCACGGAGGATTTGCTCTTCCGCGAAAGCCGGGCCGAGAATTTGCAATCCGATAGGCAACCCGGCTTCACTGAAACCGCAGGGAACCGAAAGTCCGCACCCTCCGGAAAGATTACTGGGAATGGTGAGGATATCTCCTAAATACAGCGCCAGAGGATCTTTAGCTCCTTCCCCAATTTTAAATGCGGTAGTGGGCGCCACCGGAGACATCAATGCATCGCACTGCTCAAAAATTTTATCAAAATCCTGCTTAAGTAATGCACGGGCTTTGAGGGCTTTTACATAATAGGCATCATAATAACCGGAACTCAACACATAGGTTCCGAGCAAAATTCTCCGTTTGACTTCATCCCCGAAATGGGCATCGCGGGTCTTGCACATCAAACTCACCGGATCCTCAGCCTCCACCCGGTTGCCATAGCGGATTCCGTCAAAACGCGACAAATTCACCGAAGCCTCGGCCGGCGCTAAAATATAATAAATACTTACTGCATATTTCAGATGCGGAAAGCTCACCGGTACCGGCTCCGCACCCAGCGAAATACAGAGATCAATAGCCGTCCGCACAGAGGCCGCCACTTCCGGATCCACTCCTTCTCCAAAAAATTCTTCCGCAATTCCAATTTTCATCCCGGTAAGATCTTCCCCTAACGCCGACGCATAATCCGGCACCGGAGCAGGATCGCTGGTGGTGTCGCGGGGATCGTGTCCGGCAACCACCGAAAGCGTATCCGCTGCATCCGCAACGGTTTTGGAAAGCACCCCCACCTGATCCAACGAACTGGCAAAGGCGGTAAGCCCATAACGGCTGACCCGTCCGTAGCTGGGTTTCAACCCCACACATCCGCAAAAAGACGCCGGTTGACGAACAGATCCCCCGGTATCCGACCCCAAAGAAACAATAGCTTCATTTGCCGCCACTGCGGCGGCAGATCCCCCACTCGATCCTCCGGAAACATGATCCGGACTCCATGGGTTACGGGTAACCCCAAATGCGGAATGCTCCGTGGAGGCCCCCATGGCAAATTCATCCATATTCACCCGGCCAAACGGAATGGCCCCCGCCTCACGTAATTTGGCCACCGCCGTCGCATCATAAGGTGCGGTGTAGCCTTCCAAAATCCTGGAGGCACAGCGGCAGGACTGCCCTTTCACATTCAATAAATCTTTGATCGCCACCGGAATTCCCAAAAGAAGTCCTTTCTCCCCTTTCGCCCTGCGGGCATCTGCGGCATCCGCCTCAAGGAGCGCCGCCTCTTTGTTCACGTCCACATAAGCATTGATTCCGCCATCCACCGCTTCGATCTGCGCAGAAACCGCCTCCACAAGTTCGCGGGAACTACACTCTCCCTTCTCCATCAAGTCCTGCAACTCCCGAATACTTTTTTGGGCAAGCAGGCTCTTACATCCGCCATTTGGTTCCATTATGAATCCTCCATCATCTGTGGAACCCGAATCAAATCCTGCACGCAGGCCGGGGCATTTTTCAACAACAACTCCGCATCCGGACCTGCGACGGGGCTATCCTCCCGCAGCACATTCTCACGGGGGTGCGGGTGCGACATCGGCTCAACTCCTTCCAACTCCAATTCGTTCAGCTGATGAATATAGGCAACCACCGTATCCAATTCAGCCTGGAATTTTTCGGTCTCCTCTGCGGAGAGTTCGATACGGGCGAGATTTGCCACATACGTGACATCCACATGTTCCAGATCCGGTGTACGTTGATTCATGGAGCCCTGCTACCGATTATGAAGCGCAAGGTCAAGCCGAGAGCTGATCATGACTTTCCCCATTTTTCCCCAAACGCTGGGTTTGTCCCGGCGTGCGGAGTATCCAGTGGGATTCGTAGCCCACCTCCTAATCGTAATCGAACCTCCCTTACACGGTTCCCCGTTTTTTCAGGGCAGAAGCCATCTGGGTTTTCACCACCGGGTAGGATAACTTCGGCCGCCGATACTCATCCACCACCCCTTTATTATTCATACAGCGCGGACGGCCCATGGGGCTGTAAGAATTCGCCGCACTGTTGTTGAATTCTTTACTCACCCGACAATCCGCGAACTGCCAAATGGCCGCCCCGTTAATTCGCGGATGATGCAAATACACTTTAAGAGCTTCTTTCAACAAAACCGCCTGATATTCTTCGGACCAGAAGTCCGCCTGAAGATTTCGGCACCCCGGGATCGCCCCTCCGCCAAATTCACTTATCAGTAGAGGTTTCCCCTTCCCTCCATGACTTTCCCCACTGTCCAACCACTCCAAACGCTCCTCCAAAACCTTCCGGATCTCTTCCACCCCTCCTCCGTACCAACCCGTATATAGGTTCAGGGAAACAATATCAGCCATTCCCAAACACCGGTCCTCCTTCCCCCACATTCCAGCATAGGTTGTGGGGCGGGAATCATCCAGTTCTTTTAACTGCTTCAGTACATTTTGATGCACCTCCGCCCCCGCTTCCGTTCGGGTTTCGCATTCATTTAAACTCCCCCACATCAGTATGCAGGCATGGTTGTAGTGGTTCTCCACCATCTCTTTGGTGTTCTGGGAAATTTGTTCTTCAAAAAGAGGCGCATCCAAAGGGGTTTGACGGGAATGACTTTCCTCCCAGACATAAATCCCCCGCTCGTCACACATATCCAATAACCGATGGTCATTCGGATAGTGGCTGGTACGTAGAAAATTACAGTTCAGATCATGGAAAAGATCCAAATCATGCGCCATGAGAGCCGGAGGAATCGCGCATCCGTAAATCGGGGCGTCCTCATGACGATTAAAGCCCCGCAAATGAACGTCTTCTCCATTAAGTAAAAGCCTCTTCCCTTTCACCTTCACCTCCCTGAACCCGATCCGCTCAATCAGATCATCACAACAAATACTCTCTTCCCAAAGCTCCACCTTCAGATCATAAAGCTGGGGCTGGGATTCGCTCCAGGACTTCACCGGCACATTGCGGAACGTACCCGAAATTTCACCGTGTTCTTCCGGTTCCATTTTCGGCAATGTTAAGAGCAGCGTCTCCCCCGCCACATGCACTTTCAACGTTCCAAAAGCAGATTCTCCGCCAATGTTTTTTACCCGGACCTTTACATCCAGTTTCCATTTCCCCCGGGATAAGGAGGGAACCGCAAATACCTGTTCAATATATTGATTCGGAATCTGGTGCAGTTCAACGGAGCGCGTAATTCCCCCGTAGCTATAATAATCATTTGGAATATGCAGCGCACTCTGCTCCCCAAAACGATTATCCACCTCCAGCACCAGCTGATGTTCACCCGCCTTCACCCCCGGCACCACCACCTCCCAAGGCGTGAATGCATCATAATGCCCCCCCACTTCTTTTCCATCCAGCCAAACCGTTGCGGTGTGACTCACCCCTCCAAAGACCAAGCGGAGATTTTGGTCCTTTTTCGTTGTAAACGATTTCCGATACCAGGCCGTCCCCCGGAAATCACGGAGGTCAGGCAAAGACTCCCACACTGAAGGCACTTCAATTGTACGACTGTAGCTGCGGGGAAGCTTCCACCGAACCTTGCCATCCGTCTCCGGACGAAACTCCCATTGTCCGTCCAAACAGGTGACCTCTCGAATCTCATGAGTTTTAAATTTTCGTATCATATAGGAATGATAGATAAATCCAGTACGAAGGAAAACAGAAATCTTCGGATATTTTACGTTGGAATTAAAGAGGCAGATCGAACAACAACAGGGTTGCCGGTTCAGATCCTGAGTTATGAACCTCAATCGAATCCACTTCCGTTACTGCTGAAGAATCCCCCTTGGAAAGCAGGTCATCCGCAATCGTCACCTCTCCATCCAACACAAAGATCCACAGACCACGACCGCTTGTGCTCGGGGCATACGAACAACTGTGATTCGGAGTCAATTGAACCGAACGCAGCTCCGCATTCTGACGGATTTCAATCGAATCCTCCCGGCCATCCGCAGACAATAAAAGCTTCCACTGGTTCTCCACCTCACCGAGGATGGGCTGATCCGCATAGCGGGGTGGCAATCCTTTCGTATGCGGCTCAATCCAGATTTGCATAAAATGTACGGGGTTTTCCTCCGAAGGGTTAAATTCACTGTGCACCACGCCACTTCCAGCACTCAAGTATTGAATGTCACCGGTCTGAATCAATCGTCCATTTCCCATATTGTCTTTGTGTTCCAGCTGACCCTCCAGCACCAGACTGATAATCTCCATATCACGGTGTGGATGAGATCCAAAACCATTCCCGGGCGCCACAATATCATCATTCACCACGCGTAAAGGACCAAATCCCATTCGCTCCGGATCGTAGTGTCCGCCAAAAGAAAAACTATGGCGGCTATTCAACCAATCAAGGTTCGTATGCATTCTTTGAGAGGATCGTGTACGTATTGTTTTCATTTTTCGTTTTGGGGTATGGCTTTCTTCCTGATTTTTTTCAGAATTTTTAAAAATTCAACGCGTTCGGTCTCTGAGAGATCGGCAAACACCTCTTCTAAATCGTCGGCGTGTCGGGCATACGCCTCCTCTATCAGAGCCCTTCCCTGCGGCGTAAGATGAACCACCACCACCCGGGCGTCCCCCTCCCCGCGCACTCGCGTTACCTGACCCTGATTTTCCAAACGCTGCACGGCAGAAGTAATCGATCCACTGGTTAACAAAACCTTCTGACCAATCGTATTTACAGGCAGCGGACCTTTATGAAGCAACACTTCCAACACCGCAAAATCGGAAAGAGAGTTAAATCCCAAAGCGGCGATACTCTGCTGATCCACCCGCATCACCGCGCGTGAAGCTTTCCAAAAGCTTAAAAAAAGTTGAGAACCCGAGGTCCGTTTCGATGAAGTCATCATCATAACAACCTCCCCAATTTTATCTTGATGTCAAGATATATTTGTAAGGTAAAAGGACTTTACCCTCCAAACACAATTGGTGTTGCTATCGACATGACCCTTTTTGAAAAGAGTCTTAAATTAAATTCTCCGCCTGATACCAGACAGCCGTCCGGCGAAGACCTTCATCCAGATCCACCCCTGGAACATAGCCCAATTCTTTCGTAGCCTTATCAATTTTGAACGCCCGGTTCTGACGATACCAATCCACCCGGCGGGGGAAGATCGGAGGCACAATTCCAAAAGGTTTGCAAATTTTTTCACAAAGATGACCTGCAATCACCACCGGCAGCACCGGATAATGAGGAATGCTCACCTCCACTCCCAGTGCTTTAGCTGAACGCTTCACCAAATCTTCAATCTCCACATATTCTTCGTCCGCGATGAGGTAGGCTTCCCCGTTTCCTTTTTCCGGATCCATCGACAGCACCAACGCATCCACTAAATTATCAATATACAAAGGATGGTAGGTGGTTTTCCCATCGCCAAACATCGGGAACTTTCCTTGATTGACCCGTTTGAAGATCATTTGAAAACGTTCAGGATCTCCCGGACCATAAATCGCGGCCGGACGCAGAATTGTCGCCTTCATCCCCTTTTCGACAAATTCCATTACCACCGGTTCCGCTTCGTATTTGGTTCGTTGATAATAATCCGCCGGCTGAATAGGGGAGTTTTCATCTCCCGGAGGATTATCGATATTTCCGTGCACTCCGCAGGTCGAACAATATACAAATTTTTTCACCCCCTCCTTTTCCGCCGCCTCCAACACATTTCGGGTTCCCTGAATATTCACATCGTCATAGTGGGATTCCGGAACATTCATTTCCCGAAACGCGGCCGCCAAATGCTGCACAACCTCCACACCCTGCATGGCTGTATTCACAAGCTCCCGATCTGTAACCGATCCAATCACCACTTCCGCACCCCACTCACGAAGTTCCTGAGTCTTCAGGCCTTCTTTATAGTCCAACGCCACCACCTGATGCCCATCCTCCAGCAATCGCTTTACCAACGCTTTCCCTGTAAACCCCGTTCCGCCTGTCACTAAAATTTTCATAAAGATTTTTCCTTTTGTAAGGGCGGCATCTAAAGACAGAACGTCTTATAAATCAAGCAGAAGGCAACAAAAAGACGCATCGACTCAACCTTTTGGCCCCCCCCTATTTTGGGGGGTAGCCACCTTTTCGATCATCATGGTATGAAAAACCCATGATCCAATCAACGATAGACCCGACGCCTCCACCCCCCGAAACGTCTTGCCTCCCGCGCGGACGGCAAGTGTCCCTGGTCGCCCCCTTCGAGGTCACACGGCTTGGCATGCGGATTCTGCTGGAAACAGTTTCCAGGGAGTGGGAATTCTCAGAATGGCCATCCCTTTCAAGCTGCATGCAGGACAGCAATCCCAAACCGGATGTAATGTTGCTTGACCTCGTACCGAATTTGTCCGCCAGGGAATTCAGGTTGTTGGTGGAGCGTCCGCCTTTGGCGAATAGAACCCTGGCCGTGCTGGACTCCGGTTTTCCGCCGCCACGGCTGGACTCCCTTTTCGAAGCCGGTATCGGTGGCGTGATTCAACCTCATGGACGACCGGAAGACTTGCAAGAGGCCGTCCTGTCCTTATTTCAAGGCAAACGGTATTTCTGCCGGCGCATTCGCGCGGAACGTTTTGAGGATCGGTTGCCGGCCGGGTCCCCGGGAGACGAACATCCACTGGAGTGCCTGTCTCCAAGAGAGGTGCGGGTGTTTCAATGGATTGGATGCAGATGGTCTACCTGCAAAATCGCCGGACGACTTGAGCGCAGCCCGAAAACCATTGAGACCTACCGGGAACATCTGAAAACCAAACTCGGCCTGCCCAATGCCGCGGCTCTCTCCCGTGCGGCGCGGGCCTGGGTGGAACACGGAACCCTCAGTCCCTGACCCTGGAGATCAGTTCCGCGTGGGAATGTACACCCAAATGCAAATACAATTCCTTCACATAATCGTTCAGGGTGTGGATCGAGATCCCCATCCGGTCCGCAATGAGTTTCCGGGGCAATCCCTCCAGAAGCGCGTCCTTTGTCTGCCTCAGGCGCGGAGACAGCATAGGTTCAGAGGCTGCGGCCTTTTTTAAATACCCGGGCCCAAGTTCCGGATATACCTGCAGGAGCTTTTTGTAGGCTAGAATCAGATGCGGCTTCACCAGATCAATCATCAGCTTCTGCTCCGGCCTACACATATCCTCAAAATTGAAGGTGAGGCCTGCCCGCGTCTGGTGAGAAAACTGCAACTCGGTGTACACCTGGTCTTGGATCCCCAGATGTCGGTACGCCTCCGTATGAATTCCCCGGTTCCGTATCTGGCGTATCGAGGCGAGATCTGTCATCGCCAGCGTCATTTCCGAGCAATCCCCATCCAATTCCGTATGCACGTGCCGCACCACCGGATGGGTGTCCATGGTCTGCATCATCGCCACCTCATATTCCGCAACCCCCTGTTCAAACTCCTTGGTCACCGTGTGATCCACAAATTGAAAATTCTCATCCATCCACTGCCAGGCGGCAAAGTGAATGCCCAGGACCCGGGGAAGCTCCTCCACGCACCGATGAAAAAACTGTTCCGGAATGTTATCGGAGTGCAACTCCAGACAAAACCGGTTCAGCCGGCCCCACTCTTCATGCCCCAGCCGGTTCATGCACCGCTCTCCGGCCGACGAAATTTCGATATCAGTTCCGCGTGGGAATGCACATCGAACTTGGAATACAACTCCCGCACATAATCGTTCAGGGTGTGAATCGAGATCCCCATCTCATCCGCAATCAGCTTCCGCGGCAGTCCGTTCAGCAGGTGGCCCAAAGTTTCCTGCAGGCGGGGGCTCAAGGACTGGTGCAACTCGTCGGACCGACTTCCGGAAGGGAACCACGGCAGCGGTGCTTCACGGCGCATCACATTTCGGAATGCCACCACAAGATGCTCAACCACCAAGGCGGTCATCAACCGTTGGTCCTCCTTCATCGGATGTACGCAATTCAGGGTCAGGCAGGAGCGCACATCAGGCGTAAAATGCATTTCGGCATACATCTGATGGACCGTATCCACATGACGGTAGGCCTCCCGGTAAATGGGCAGTTCCTTCAGTTGCCGTTCCGAAAGAAAGTCTGTCGCCAAATGAACCCCCGGCATCGGGGCATCCCGTTGTTGCAATCTCAACCCTTTTACTAACGCATTGCTGGAAATGGTATGTTCCATGTGTTCCGCCAGCTCGGCCACCCGATTCTGATACGCCTCCGAGACGCGGAAACTCACAAAACGATATTCCTCGTCCATCTCATTATATCCCACCCAGGAGATGCCTAAGAGACGAGGCAGTTCCTCCAGACAGCACTCGAAAAAATGATCGCGCGAGCTGTCTGCATGCAAATCGAGGGCAAACCGGTTCAACCTCGACCATTGAGAATGTGATAACCTCACTTCCATAGATAAAAGATATTGCCCGGTGACTTCAGGAATCAAGGTAATTTTGCGGAGATTTCAGGATTTAGCAGGGTTGCACGGAGTTTCCGTAATAAGTTCTTATTATGAGGGGTACTATAAAAAAAATCATAAATCCGATTCACCAAAGCCCCATTTTCGTGCTCGTAATCGTACGCGTAATCGTAATCGAGTCTCAAAAATCTGAGGTGAGGTTACCCGGTTTTGGTGGACAGGTGGCTGTCTTATTTTCGATAAGGATTGCCCCCTGTTTCAGAACGGGGCTATAGGGGGTGAAACCTTT
>JGI12210J13797_10059915_pt1 | contig 14735 bp, 11 predicted proteins | sample ElkSlonscriptome_3_FD_13797 | JGI IMG/M metagenome (IMG submission 13797)
GGGGCGGTTTGGCTTATTCGATTTTTTCGGCGGTTTCGAGCGTCGCGCAAGGGTCTTCGCTCTCCCTTCTACGCTCTTCGAGCTTCGCAGGGCAAGTCGAGCTACGCCCCCTCAAGAGCGGACGCCCTACAGGGGGACGGCCATAATGGCCCCTGCCAGTCGCGCGGGGATTCACAGAACGTCGGCGAATCCTGATTTCAGCTTACGAAATGTCAGGTAGCCGAGGATGAAGACTCCCACGGCGATTCCGTAGGAATAGGCCATAGGCTCAAACTCGAGAGGCTGGTTCCAGAGAACAACTTTCCGCGACTGCTGGATCAGGTGCGCGATCGGATTGAACTTGAGAAATTCATAGATTGAATCCGGAACATCATCGATCGTGTAGAAAACGGCACTGGAATAAAGCAGAAGGAGGCTCAGAAACTGTATCAGGGAAGTTAGGTCCCGCACGTAAACGCCGAGAGCAGAGAAGAACCATCCTATGCCTAAGGACAGAAGCAGAATCGGAAGAAGCACGAGCGGAAAAAGAAACACCGTGGCCGTCAGCTCGTGCCCAAAAATGAATATCCCCAGAAAAACCAGGACGATACTGATTCCGAAATGGTAGATTGAGGCACCAACCTGAGCGACGGGCAGAATTTCCAGCGGAAAAACCACCCTCTTTACGATATTGGTGTTGCCCAGAATGATCGTTGTCGACGCCCCCATCACTTCGGCGATCAGTTGAAAGGTTGTCAGACTCAGAAATATCCCAAGGGCGTAATCAAGGGCGGTTTCATCGGGATTGACGCCATACCGCCCGTTGAAGATCACTCCAAATACAGTCGAATAGAGAGCCATCATCAAGAGAGGGTTGAGCACCATCCAGGTAATCCCCAAGAAACTTCCCCGAGTCCGGGCTTGAACGTTTCGCACGGTGAACTGCCATAGCAGCGACCTGTATCGATACATATCAACGAATATCGAGAATGGCACCCGATCGCGTATTCTCATCTTTCCCATTACCGACTCCCTTTCATCATTGCACCAATCGTCCTCAACACGATCTGGAGGTCGAGGAGGACGGAAGCATGCTTCATGTAATAAAAATCGTAACTCAGCTTTTCACGAACATCTTCCTCCGTGATCGCGTACGCATAATTGATTTGTGCCCATCCGGTAAGCCCGGGTTTGACTAGAGTTCGATAGGAATACATCGGCATCTCACCGTCCCACCTCTCAGCGATATCCACCCATTCTGGCCGCGGTCCGATGAAGGACATCTCTCCTTTCAAAATATTCCAGAACTGTGGCAGTTCATCAAATCTTGTCCTCCGGAGAAAATGTCCGATCCTGGTCACCCGCTCCCGATCATACCCTCCTTCCGGGCGCACCGTATTGAGCCGCTCCTCTGCCATGGTTCTGAGCTTCCAAATCGTGAATACCCGGTTTCTCAAACCGACCCGCTCCTGCCGAAAAAAAACGGGGCGGCCCGACTCGATGAGCAGGGCCAGCGATACGAGAGCTACAACCGGTGCCGAAAGGATAATGCCAACTCCCGCCAAAACCACATCGGTGAACCTCTTCCATCGATGATAGATCGGGTGGGTCAGCCGGAGATCAAGAGAGAGGAACCAATCCACATCCAATTGAGAGACATTCACCCGGTAAAAATAACGCTCCATAAATAGATTGTAGTCCGTCACCTGAATCCCCTCATGGAGGCAATCCATCCACACGGGCAATTCTTTCTTTCGGCTGAGGGATGAATCAACAATGACCTCATCGACTCCAAACTTCGCACAAACGTCCCGCAACCGGGCGGAAGAAATGTCCGGGCCATAGGACTCGGGCAGATCGAGGATTCGGAGAGGTAAACCGGTTTGATCGATCCGGCTAACCAACGCTTCGCGGTCCGACTCTTTGAGGAGCGGTAGAATGACTTTTCCCGATCTCTCTTCTACCTGCCAGATCAGCCACCGCGCCGCCAGCGATGATCCAAGGACGACCACAAAGGATTGGAAAAAGACCAACCGTCCGAGCTGCTGGAGTGCGAGAATATACAGCGCCAGGACGACGATGAGCAGAGCGGCCACAACTGCCGCCAGCAAACGGAGGGTGACCGGCCAAAACCTTTTCTGTCGCAACGGATCGTGGAGGCCACACACATCGGCTACGGTCGCATAGAGAAGTCCGAAACCGATCGCTGTCGGCCAGGCAGCTGGCTGTCCGGGGAAAGAAGGAACCCAGGAAAGTGTCAAATCGGGTGCCAGCCAGTAACTCATAACAATCGCAAGAAAACCAATCAGTCCATCGATGAGAAACATTCCCCTCGCCCCGAAATGCCACCGCGACCGCCGTTGCATCATCATTTCACGCGCCATAATTCAATTTCTCCAAGATCAGTTTTTCGTACACGTTCCATACTGCTTCATCACTATAGCGTTCTGCTACAAGAGTTCTTCCACGCGCCCCCTTTGACTGCATATCGACCCCACCCTCAGCAACAGCCAACGCCATCTTCGCTGCAAGATCGTCAGCATCCCTCGGACGACAAAGCCAACCGTTTTGACCCTCTTCGACCAAGTCCCGGCAACCGACGACATCGGTCGCCAACACCGGGCGCTCCATTGCCATGGCTTCCAGGATAATCCGGGGTAAGCCTTCCCGGTAGGACGGCAGGACCAAAACGTGGTGGTCCCGGATAAAGGGTCGGACATCATCGGTCGCAGGGATCAGAGTGAGACCCTCGACATCTTTCCACGATGATATTTCGGAATCGTCCAGCGCACTCGGATTCGTCCGATCCTTTATGCCCAAAATCGTAAGCTCCACCCCCGGGCGAGCCATTGATTTGAAAGCCGCGACAAGTTCCCTCAGGCCCTTGTCTTTGAGGAGTCGACCGGCGTAAAGGAAGCGGCACTGACCCTTTTGTTTCCCTGGAAGAGGCTCCGCTTTGAACCGTTCCAAATCAATCCCTTCGCCCGGCAGGAGAACGGAACTGGAAGTTGGAACAATTCGATTCTCCGCAAAAAATTCACGGTCATCCTGATTGAGGAAGGCCACGGGCTCGGCCCCACTAAGAGCGTAGCGGTACAGCCACTTCGCAGCGAGAGTCAGCCAATTCTCCTTGATGAAGGCAGACCCTAGGCCGGTCACGACATTGAGAACCGGTATTCCCGCGCGGCGGGCAGCCATCGTCCCGTAGATCACAGGTTTGATCGTATAGTGGAGGGCGAGATCGGGTCGGCTCTCCTTGTAGAACCGCTGGAAGGATCGCATGGTCCAGTAGTCACTGACCGGATTCGCCCCCCGACCGTCCACCTTCACAGGAGTCCAGGAATCAGCCGCTTGGGACAGGATTTTGCTGTGGCCATCCTCAGGCGAGAACGTGATGACCTCCGCCCCTGCGCTCTTCAGTTGGCGAATCAAATTGCCCCTGAAATTGACGATTCCCCACGACGTGTTGCAGGCCATGGAAAAACGGCTACCGGAAATCTCCTTCACCCTTTCCTCCTCCTCCTCTCGATCCGAGCAGAGAGGGCGCACCAACCAAGAATGCCCAACCCAAGCAGAATCTGCCAGAAACCGTAGCGAAAGCGATACAACGCTCCTACCACGGGAGTGGCCAAACTGAAGACAAGAATCGGAACCAGTGCGGCGATGATCAATGAAGTCACCGGCCCAACTTTCCTCGAATTCAGAAAGAGGAACGGTATACCGATCAAGAAAAGGTAGGCACAAAGCATCTCGCCAGAAGCGACAAAGCGCTCGATCCCATCGCCCGGAGAACCCCAGGCGTTGGGGAACGGGGCTAAGACTCCGATCCAGATCGCCCGTGGCGCATAGCGGAGGAGGTCTGAAAGATTCGAATACCGGACGTCCTCATCAATAAGAGTCCCGGCGTCGGGATGAAAACCGACAAACCTTTCCCGGGCCTCATTGATTCCCTCCACTTGCTGCTGGACCAAGTTCCCAAACCCGCTCCAAACACCTGCCTGATGGTCCTCCCTTTCCTCCGGCACCACCTCTTCCGCGAAACGATCTTTCTGAATCGACTCGGAAGTCGTATTCACTAGGGCAAAGACGCCACCACCCAGGATAGCCATGACAAGAACGGCCAACCCCACGGCAAAGGCGCGTTTTGCCAGTAGCTGGTCGAGCAAGAGAATCAAAGAGGCCGGAATCATCGCGAGAATGATAATCGGAATCGCATATCCGCGGGAAAATTCCAGGCAAAGAAAACCGAAGAGCAAAAGGGTGAATCCTCCCACCCATTTTGAGAGAGGTGCCAGTGGACACTCGTTAGACCGCAAGAGGAAAAGCAATCCAAGCAGAACACTAAAGACCCCAAAAATGAACATCCCATCACGATGAATCTGGGCATACCACGTAAGGGCACTCGGAAAGACCAGAAAAGGCAGGGCCGCAAAGACCGCCTGCTTAGCATTCTCAGAGACGAACCGAAAAATTCCCACAAGCAACGCAAAAGCGGCGCCGTGGAAAAAGGCATTCACAGGAATCAGCACCCATGGTTGAGACGGCAGGAATACGTAGAGAACCGCCAGCATCCCAGCCGGTTCCATATTCTCATACGCGTTTGGATTCCACTCCTCGGAATAGGGACTAATTTGCCAATGGGACCAACCGAGTTCCCGGATTTCATCCGCGTGGGCTTTTGCCAATTCATGAAAGAGTGCAGAATCCCGCCCGGCCAGTAGCCCGTTCCCTTCATGCATCTCCGGCAGGAAAACCGGAAGTACCAGCTTTTGGACAAGAACCGCCAGAATGACCGACCAGATAAAACCTGCCGCAAAGCATTTCGTGAAAAATTTCATTCGGAAAGAGCGGAGCTATTGTCACACACAATCAATTTCACTTATTGATCGGATCTTCAGGAACTGGAGTCGGAATGACTCCGATGGCGCGGTCTCCTGAGCGAACCATCCAACAGGGCCACCACCAGAAAACACAGGATAAACAGAGGCCACGGCCAAAGCACCCCAAGGACTCGCCAGAAAACGGGAACCTCCACTGAATCCAGCTCCCAAATCAACTGAGGATCCACTCCATCGGATTGAATCCATAATCCATCGGCGGTGGTTTCGAATCGCGCGACACTTCCAGCGACAGAAAGTATTTCGGGAGGAACATTGAGACTGCCAACCCCGACTCCACTCACATTGATAGCGGAGACCTTGTATTCCCCCGGAAGCTCTCCCGGGTCCAGGCGTACAAACCGGATGCCGTCCACGGGAAGCTTCGCCTTATAGGAATTTGGCCGTCCACCCACATTCTCAGCCCGGGTGCTTTGGTCTTCCGAAAACCCGGAGGCGGATTCCGACCAGTAAATTTTGGGGGCTTTGGCATCAACACTGTCAAGTTCCACGCGCAAGGCTAGAGGAGGAACGGGATTCGGTATGAGCAACAGCATAAATACAGAGGAAAAAAGACCCCAGGGGAGTACCCGATAAAGTCTCTTCCATCCGTTTCCTCCCTGCCGCCTTTTTAGAAACCACCCCGCCTGCTGATAGCCCAACACCGCCAAGGCAAATAGAACAAAGAAACCGATTTCCCACGCGAAAAGGGCAAAGCGCCCTTGGTTGCCATAGAAAAGCAAGACGGATTGAAGTCCTACTCCCACCAGGGCCAAATATCCGATCACTCCCAAACGCCGACAGAAAACAGAGCCGAATAGGAGTCCTCCCACTGCCGCAATCCTCAGTAGAGGAATGATGGCTACAAAAAATCCATGCAATTCTGGAAGCCCCGACAAAAGAGGACGCTCCCCTCCCCCCACTCGCAGCATTCCTGGCGATTCCATAACAAAAAGCCACTGCCTCAAGTGATCCAGAACCCGCTCAAATGAGTTTCCCTCTGTTCCCGACCACCATTCGACCAGAGCAGAGCCATAGAGCCCGGGTGGAGCGAAAAGGGTGTACCCATGAGTGGCCTGATCCGCAAACAATACCCACTCTCCCCCGTAGTAGAGATTGTGGGCCAACATAGCAAAGACCGGAAAGAAACCGATCCCAGGCAGAATCGCCCGCCAGAGATTTTCCCGTCTCCAAGTCGTAAAGAGTCCGACCAGCCCCAGGATCATGGCCGCAATGACAAAGTTGGGCCGACAAAAGACCGCCAGAGAGACGAAGAAGTAGGCGACAACACTTAGCCTGAAACGTTCCTTCGAGTTACCTGCCGCAATATGCAGCATCCTGGCCCAGAAAATCAAAGCGATCAGGAAAAAGAAGGCTCCGATCGGCTCTGCGTAGTCCATCCAGGATTGCTTCAAATTCCAGAGAAGACTGAAGTGACCGGAACTGGCGATGAATCCACCCGCTACGACCCATGGGAACTTTGACGGCAGGAAACGCTTGCCCAGCAAAAACCACGTAAATGGAAGCAGCGTCACCAACCAGTAGTCCAACATCTTCGTCGATCCGAAAAGAACATCTTCTACTGCCTGGAAATACCGCAACCCCGGCATAAAGTAGTAAACTGGCTCGGCTCCCATTAGAGCTGCCGAGAGATCGCCCTGGGACAACTGCTTCGAAACCTCATAGCCAAAGCCTTCATGCCTGAGGCCATCCATCCCTCCCTGAAGAACGGTCAGTTCACCCAAGTCCTTCGGTAACGTGAGGCACGCCAGCAAGGCCAACGTCAAAAGTCCTGCGACCCTGAGGCTCCGAGGCGTAAACTTCAACCAAGGGAGCAGAGCAACCAGAGTTCCCAGAAGGAATACCCCCAGAGCCGGGCCGGATTCGCCGCTCAGCCGGAGATTGGCGGCCAGCAATCCGGAGAAAATCAACGTCAGCGGGACACCGATCCGTGCGAACGTGAAACGAAAGGAGAGTAAGACCGAGCCGATAATCCCGACGACCTGCAAACCGAGCCCGATCCACTTCGCGTAATAGAAGATTGTCGGTTTCTCCAGCTCCGCAGCAACCGGATGAGCCGGATGGATGCGGAAGAGGATAAAACGTTTTCCCTCGTCATTGCGACTGAGGTTGATCGACTCACTCTCATTGATAGCGTCAATCCGGGAGAACCGTCCACCGTCCATTTCCTGAAAACCAATACCTTGGAAGGTCAACGTGGAACCCCCAATTCCGTCCGGCCATCGATATTCCACGAAGAAAGGCATGCGCTCCCGCTGAACATCGGACATCCAATTGTAGTAGTCCCACCGTTCGTCGCTTAAAAAGCCGGGTCTGAGCGAGGAAAGACTATCAAAATCAATCGAGTCAACAATGCGGCTCATTTCCGGGTCCTGCCACCACCCGTCCTCGCTGTAAGCGTACAATTCTGTTGGGAACTCGTGCCACAGCCACTGGCGTTGGTCGCTTTCTCCGGTGCTAGAGGGATAAGCCGAAAAGAACTCTGCGACCATCTCTTCTTTTATGGGTTCCGGCAGTTGGTGAATTGCAGAATTCCGGTAAACTTCCTTCATGCGATCACCAACAGAATCGGGATCCACGGCAAGAAAAAGATTATGCCCTTCCTGAATCGATAGTTTTGGGAAGAATTGCGGGACTCCCACCAGAAAGACCATTACACACCACCCCAGAATCCATCGCTGCTTCCTCGCCAAAGAGCCGAAGACCGAAGCAAACAACACCAAAAGCCACAATCCAACCGAAGCCACATCGTTCAACGGCGGACCCAGGCAGAAAAATGCCAGAACGGGGAATGACGCCCTTACTGCCCAACTGGCCAAGCCTTTCATCCCAACTGCCTTACCTTTGTTCATGTTGTTGATAAATCTGTAGATAGGCATCCGCCATTTTCCCGATATCAAAATTCTTCGAACGCTCCAACCCCTCATCGGCTAGTTTTTTGCGATAATCCGCGTCCGTAGCGACACGTTCAAGTTCTCTTGCTAACCCGATGGGATTGTTCGGATTCACCTTCGGAAGGCCGCTCCCGGCAACCTCGCGGAGCCCGGGCACATCAGAAACGATTGTTGGAATGCCGCTAGCCATCGATTCAACCGCCGCCAAGCCAAACCCCTCATACCGCGAGAACAAAACCGCAACGTCCGCCGCTGCGTAGAGCGACCTGACATCTGCAACGTGGCCGACGAATTCAACACGGCTCTCAAAACCGTTATCCCGAGCCAAGGTCCTCAAATTCATTTCCTCGCTACCAGCGCCAGCAATGGTCAAAACCCAGGGAATATCCAGCTTCGCCACAGCCTTGAGAAGCCCGTCCATGTTCTTCTTACGAACAAGTCTTCCCACAGAGACAATCCGCAGCGTCCCATCGAACTCTCGCCCACAAGAGTCCCATTCTTGAAGATCAATCCCGTTCGGAATCGTCAGCACTTTGCCCCGAAGTGAGGGTAACCATGCGGTGAGCGAATCCGCCACTGCATCGGAAATCGTAATGATCGCCGCGTAACGGGAGTAAAGTCTCTTATCGAACGCCTTCCCCAGCCAATGCCTGCGGCGTTTGTTTTCCGTATCGTGTTCGGTAGTGAACCAGACCGGGGCCTTCCGTTCTCTCGGGAAAAGCCGTGGCGTGAGAAATTGGCTTTGCGTGAGATGTGAATGGACGACATCTGGAGAGAATTGGGTTTCGTCCAGAACTTTGGTTAGTTGTTTCCGAAAATTCATCCACGTGAGCGGCGAGGAAAACCGATTTAACCCCAATGAATGAAAGCCCGGCGATTCTGGAGCGGCTCCTCGAAGAGCCAGAGTCAGCACGGCATGATTCCGCTTGAGAAAACGACCGTGCAGTTGCCGGACCAGTTTCTCCGCACCACCGCCCTCGAGCTGGTTAATGACTTGAAGAATCTTCATTGAATCTCAGCAACTCCCGCAGCTCTCTCGACGAACCGGGCCAGCTCCGGGGCCTGACGTTCCCACAGCTTCTCCGATGAGACGTAATCTCTTCCCTTATCCGATCGACTCCGAATCTCTGCAAACTCCGCCGCCAAGAGATCATCAAACACATTCGCCAAACCGTCCGGAGTATCTTCCTCGGCAAACCATGCCATTCCCTCAAACGCCTTGCGGGCACCCCCCTGATCTGTCGAGACCACCGGTCGACCGGATGCGAGACACTGGGCCAGCTTCGATGGGAAGACATACCTCGCCTTCGGAACATCAATTCGGTGGGGATTCACGAGAATGTCGGCTGCCTCGTAATACCTGAGAAGCTGTGCCGGATCGGAGACAAACCCACGGAAGGTTATCCTTTCGTTCCCCGCAGCCCGCTTCTCCAGTGAATCCCGTAACGGTCCATCCCCGACAAATTCCAGCCGGGCCGACGGATGATCCCACTCGAGAAAGGCCTCCAGGAGAAGGTCCGCTCCGCGTGCCTGATTGAGGGAACCCAGATACATGAGAACGGGGGATTCAAGGTCGCCTGCTGTCACATCAGACAGTCGAAGCAGTTCTCTGGTGAAGCCATCGTCGGGCACCAGCCCGTTTACGACAACGGAGTGCGCAACCGCCCGCGGAAGATCATGCAAAACCTGCTCGTTCAAAACGGCAAGACCGGAGGCCCGCCCGAGGCAACCGAGTTGAATCTTTAACGCGACCGAGAGCAAAGGCCTCAGAAGTCCATCTTCCTTCGCCGGGGGTTCGAGGTCGGTCACAAGGGAGATCAAGGGTGCTCCGGAAAGTTTTGCCGCGAGAAGACAAGCAGGAGCCTGCCAGTGGGACGGTCCCAGATTATAGGCAAACAATACCGGTTTCTTCCCGTCTGCACGCACCCCTCGCGCCCATTGGCGAACCTTACGAACCAAATCGAGTCCGATGGATACGCTCTTGCACGGCTCCCAATTCATCCACCCGAGAAAAATCGTCCGTACACCGTGCACAAGAGTTTCTGGATGCCGCAACGAGGACAGTTCCGCTCTCGGAAACCGGGGAACGGGCAGGGTTGTAAAAATCCGGTCCAACGGCATACTACCGGACGCCCACTCACGGGCAATGTTTTGCTGAATTTCAATGGTCGGACTCTTGACCAGTGGATAGGTATCCCGCCACGCTTCCGGGACTACACTCCCGAGGAAGGCCAGACTCCAGGTCGGCTCCCGCACCGAATCGATCCTACCCTCCATTACCATCACAAAATACGGTGATTTCTTTTATCGACATGGCCAAACAGGAGATAGTGCTTCAAGCCTTTCGGTTCCCCCTGCGCAGGAGCCAGCGCGCAAAGCTTCGAAGATAATATAAAATCTCACTTTCGTTAAAATAAATCTTTTCGATTGCCCGATCCGCTTTGCGGTCCCTCAAAACAAAACCAGGATGACGCACGGGCAAAGTCATGCCCTCCATGGGGGCGACGGGGAAGCGGTTCGTATCGGTAATATGAGTTGCCTCATGGTCAAAGCCGATGTTCTCCACCAGATTCCGGTGCGGGGAAACGGAGAGTCCCCCATTCAAAAAGCAGGCAAAATACCATTGAAAATCCCAGATGGATGGATCGCGAAAATCACGAACCCACTCGAAACGACGTCGCCAGATTCGAAACATTTTGGGCCAGTCAAAGACATCCCTCAGCCAATCCTCACCCAGAGCCGCCTCGAAAGCACTGATGTGCGGATCAAAATGCTTCCATGCCCTGCGCCAGGTCGCCCAACCACAGGTGTAGTGATAGCGCGAGAAGAAATAATCGGCATCCCGACGCTGGGGAACCCCCATGTAGCGTTGCCCACTGATCGACATCACTCTCTTGTCGTCGCGAAACCGCTCCAAAAGTTCCTCGCAGAAAACGAAAAAGGAGGGATGCGCGATACAATCGTCCTCCAAAATAATAGCCTCCTCGAACCGGGCGAACGTTTCCGTAATGGCGTGAGCGGGTCCTCGCCCGCAGCCCAGATTGGAATCCGGGAATAACTCCACCACTTCACATTCCCAATCCACGGAGGAGCGTATCTCCTCGCGAAGGGCTAGTATCTTCTCTTTCTCCCCCGGTCGATCCGGCCGTGGACCATCGGAGAAGAGAACGAGGCTGGGAGGCTTTGCCTCCCGAATGGCATCGAAGCACTTCCGGGTCTTCTCTGGCCTGTTGAAGAATATCAGCGTAACTGCGGCTTTCATCGACTACTTAATTTCTTTTCTTTCTTCCGATCTTGGAGTAACTCTTCTTTTCGGCACCAATTTACGAAAAACTGTTCTGAACTATTCACCGACCGTTCTTCAATTCTAATGGGGAAACACAAAACACATAGACCGGATTGGCTGTGCTGGAATGTCATACGCCAGGCACCGTTCGCCCGTCATTCAGACCTGAAATTCAGGCTCGAACAATTTATCGAAGAAAGTCCCTCGGTAAAATTCGTGCACATCGGCGTGAATAACGGGGGCGATCTCCTTTATCAGCATTGGACGGATGCCAACATGGAGGGCGTGCTGGTGGAACCCCAGAAATCCGTCTTCCAGCGCTTGCAGAAGAATTTTGGCCAGCACGAGAATCTTCATTTTGAAAATGCCGCTATCATGGATTTTTCGGGTGTCAAAACCCTGTACAAAGCGTCTGATGAATCCAGAGGATGGGAGACCACTCTCGCCTCATTTGACCGGGACCTCCTCGAAAAGCAGATGAACCAGAATTGGTTTAAAAAGAAGAAGGAGGAAAAATCTGGCGAGCGGCAAGCCTCGCATACCATTCACGAGGAAGAGGTCACCTGTCTAACCCTGGAGGATATCGTCTCCACTCGCGGGTGGCGGAATCTCGATCTGCTTTTTATTGATGCGGAGGGTGCTGATGGAAATATCGTCCTTTCCATTTCTTTCGACAAAATCAAAGTGCGTTTCATCTACTTCGAAAGCATGCATATTTCTCTGCCGGAGCTGTATCGAGTCTCCCGTCACCTTAAAAAGCACGGATTCTCACTGTATTGCAGTGGCGAGGACACGGTGGCGATCCACGAGACGGGTTCTGAATAAGACGGCTTCTGGACAAAACCTCCGAAGCCCCGACATCCTCATCCGACTTTCCTCAGCCCTCTTCTCCCGAAAAGGTTTTTCAAGAAGAGCCGGAGCATTACCGAAAAAGCAAACGGATCCAGATCGGGGAAACGCCGCCAAAACCGTCGAATCCTGGCAAGGCCCAGGTCGGGTCGCTCTGAGAGCAACCAATAGTATCTTTCCTTCAGGAGGTGACGCAGCTCGGCTTGCCCGAAGAGTCCGACCGTTCGGTTGGCCTGCTCGATCTTGAGCATCCATTGTTCAAACTCATCCATCTCGGGGGCTTCTTTTCCCGAGAAGCGGTTTACGGAGAGAGCGTGGTGGATCGCCATGGAATTCGGGTCGGTTCGCAGGCCGAGTCGCTCCAGGAGTTGTTCTTTGATAATCCGGTCCCCTTCCTTTTGCTGTAAGACATAGGGACTATCTTTGATCGAAGGATCAATCCGGTATAGCAGGAGAGGCTCCGGTAAATTGGCCAGGCGCACTTTCTCGGAGGCCCGCACCCACAGCTCATAGTCTTCCGCCGTGGGAGGAANCTCCTGGTAGAAGAGGTTGTTTTTCCGGAAAGCTTCAGCCCTCCACATCACAGAAGGGTGAAGCAAGGAGGGCTGAAATAACAAAAGGGCACGAATCTCTTCGTGCCGGGAGGGAAAGCGGTAAATGGTCTTTTTTTCTCCAAACGTCTCTGCAGCGCTTCCGCATAGATCAACGTCTGGCCTCCTCCGAAGAAATCGACGCTGCTTCTCCAGCCGTTCTGGATGGCACAGGTCATCCGCATCCATTCTCGCAACAAACTCTCCCCGGGCCGCTCTGATCATCTCATTGAGAGTAGTAGCGACTCCCTTCGAGTCCGGGTGATGAAACAATCGGATGCGTGGATCAGAAAACTGGCGGATTACATTTTCAGTTTGATCCGAGGATCCGTCATCGGTGATGAGTAATTCCCAGTCACGGATCGTCTGCGAGAGAATGCTCTCAATCGCTTGGCCGATTACACTCTCCCCATTCTTTACGGGAAGAATGATGGAAATGGATACCGCCTCAGACGTCATCGTGCCTTGACGATAATCGAAGGCCTCCCATCGATTGGAACATTGAGGAAATAATCGGCCACCTCCGAGCGACGGTCGCGCAAAAAATTATACAGATTCTCGCGAAGATAGTTGCGCGGATAATACCATCCAATCCGCCCTCCGGACAACCCATTCAGGCGATTCATAAACCGCGTCATCCAGGAAAACCTCCAGGGCACGTCTCCTTTACCAATGACGATAGCCTCACCGGGCGCAAGGCGATCAAAGGCCAATTGAAAATCCGATATCGACTGATTGAGGAGTGGTTCATAATCGAAAGCTTCCGGAAGGTCCTCCGATGCGCCGCTATCCGGATGAAAAAAGCGAAAGACCTCGCGGTCGTTTGCGGTCACAGGACGCCCCCAGTCGTCCCCGTTACGAGCAAGCTGATCCTTCTTCGCCCGGAAATAGTTCTCCAGCCACATCCAGTAGCCCTCTGGAAGGAAACCTGGGGTTAGGTAATTGGCGTAGGGATGCCACTGATGCAGAATCCGCACATCCTCCTCCACCCATTGATGTTGCAAGCCCATGGCTTTCTCCCGCTCGTGCAGGTCGTCGTCCTCGATTCCCCAAAATTCATAGGTTTCGTCAAAACCTCCTAAAGCTGAGTAATGATCGCGAAAAATTACGTGACACGTTCCCAAAGCTCCCCTTCCCATGGATGGCAGAGTCCCAATCGAAAAGGGATCGTCCCATCGCCCGAAGCGTTTCGGCAGGAGGTCCGGGGCCACATGAATGACGAGATCCTCCCGCGCCTGCTTCTCCAGATACGCGCTAAAGTCCGTAGGGAAGATCAGATCGATGTCGGTGGTGACCAGATACTGCCCGGTAGCCTTCCGGGCTCCCGTATTGAGGGCTCGTGACCGATTCCACGGCCAACCTCTTGTCTCACTTCGGATCAGCAATAGATTCTCAAACTCGCCAGCGAGGACCCGCACCTGTTCAGCGATCTCTTGCCGACTGCCATAATCAACCAGGATAATCTCAAAATTTTTCTCCTCCTGATTCGCCAACGACTTCAGACAGCGACGAACCCGGTCAATATCCCGATCCCGATATCCAAAAATGAAACTGAGGTAGGGTTCTTTCATGAACTAGATACGGAGACTCTCCCGGTATTTCTCAACGGATGACTCCATTGAATAAGTCGAGCGGTGGTCGAGCGCTCTTTGCTTGAAACGGGGATACTCCGCAATTGCTTCGACAATCTTCGCTGCCAGCGCTTCGCCATCGGCCTCATCGTCCGCATGGATCAAGCGGTCCGGCATAGGGACCAGCAAATCCTGATTGAAGCGGCAAATCTCGGGCAAAGAACCGCTCGCAAATCCTACCACGGGCAAACCGGCACCCACGGCTTCGACCACGGAATTCGGACAAGCTGCATTGAGCATTGAGAAAACGAAAATATCTGCTTCCGACAGGTGCTCCGGGATTTCCTCACGCGAGACTTTTCCCAAATAGCGAACACCTGGTTCCTTTACTGTCCAGTCAAGACTCTTGTCCGCTATTGGGCCGATGACCGTCAATTCCACCTCGTATCCCGACCGCCGTAAAATCCGTAGTGCTTCCACCTGAGGAACAATCAAATGGCTTAACCTGAAGTTTCCACTCGTCACGAGCTTAATCGGCGAACCAAGTTCAAGTCGATGGCTGGGAGAAAATCGGTCGGTATCGACTCCGTTGATCACAATCTTTGCATTCGGATGCCGTGCCCCCAGAAACTCGTCTGCTTGACGGGCCGAATATTCACTTTGGAAAA
>JGI12210J13797_10770174_pt1 | contig 14730 bp, 8 predicted proteins | sample ElkSlonscriptome_3_FD_13797 | JGI IMG/M metagenome (IMG submission 13797)
CTGGAGGATGAGCCAGTTGATCGTGCGGTGGTCGACCAGCCGGTGCCGCCCTCCACCCGGGCAACCACGCCGATTGGGTATCCTTCGCGCATCGCCCCCTCGCTCCAGCGCCGCGCCTTCGCCCCGGTCGACATCGCCTCGGTCACCGTGTTCCGCGTGCTGTTCGGCGCGGTGATGCTCATGGCGCTCGTGCGCTTCGTGGCCAAGGACTGGATCGACGAGCTGTACGTCCAGCCCGCCTACCTGTTCTCCTACTGGGGCTTCCACTGGCTGCCCCGCGCCTCCGAGCCCGCCCTCCATGCCCTGTTCGCGGCGCTGGCCGTGCTGTGCGCGATGATCATGGTGGGGCTTTGGTACCGGGCGGCCACCGTCGCGTTCTTCCTGGGCTTCGGCTACGTGGAGCTGCTGGACCAGAGCACCTACCTCAACCACTACTACTTCGTCAGCGTCGTCGGCCTGCTGATGATCTTCATGCCGCTTGCCGGCGCGCTCTCCCTCGACGCCCGCCGCCGGCCCGCGACTCTCCGCGCCACCGTGCCCGCCTGGGTGCCCTGGGCCCTGCGCGGGCAGCTGGGCCTGGTGTACCTCTTCGCCGGCCTCGCCAAGCTCCACACCGACTGGCTCGTGCACGCGCAGCCCCTGCGGATCTGGCTCGAGGCCCGGCGCGACGTGCCCGTGGTGGGCCCCCTGCTCGCCCACGACGGGCTGGCCCTCGCCATGTCGTGGGGCGGCGCGGCGTTCGACCTCACCATCTTCGGCTGGCTGTGCTGGCGACGCACCCGGGCATGGGCCTACGCGGCGGTGGTGGGCTTCCACGTGTTCACCGGCTCGCTGTTCCAGATCGGGATGTTCCCGTGGATCATGATCGCCGCCACCACCGTGTTCTTCGAGCCGGGCTGGCCGCGGCGCGTGCTGCCGAGCCGATGGTGGCCGCAGCCCGGGCCCACTGCCGGCACAGAGCCCGCTGCAAGCTCAGAGCCCGCCGCCGGCCCCGAGCCCGCGCCCGCGCCCCCGACTGCACCGCCCGCGCGCCAGCGGCTCATCCTCGCCGCGCTGGCGCTGCACTTCGGCGTGCAGCTGCTCGTGCCGCTGCGCGGCCTGCTGTACCCCGGGCGCCTCGCCTGGCACGAGCAGGGCTTTCGCTTCGGCTGGCGGGTGATGCTGATCGAGAAGACCGGCATGGTCGAGCTGCGGGTTCGCGACCCGGCGACCGGTCGGCGCTGGCGGATCGACCCCCACGCCGATCTGACCCCGCTGCAGGTGAAGATGATGTCCACCCAGCCGCAGATGATCCTCCAGTATGCGCACTACGTGGCCGACCAATTCGCTCGCCGCGGCATCCCCGGGGTGGAGGTGCGGGCCGACGCCTGGGCCTCGCTCAACGGTCGCCGCAGCCAGCGGTTGATCGACCCCGACGTCGACCTCGCCGACGAGCGAGACACGCTGGCGAACAAGGACTGGATCCTGCCCCTCGACGACCGACCCGTGCCGTGAGCGCTCGTCGTGCGGTGGCTGGGCCCCTACCCGGCCCCCGACGGGGCCGGCCGACGCTCGCGGTCGAGGCCGGAGCCCGGAGCCCCCTCGGGGCCGCTCAATCGGTGCACAGCTCGCGGCCGTCGGCGTAGCCCACCGCGTAGCCTTCGTCGTAGCCCGCCGAAAGCCCCTGATCGTAGCCCGCCCCGTAGCCCGACTCGAACCCGTCGACGTAGACCTGGTCGTAGCACAGCGCGAACGTGAGGTCGTAGCCCTCGATGAAGCCGCTGTCATAGCCGACGAAGTAGCCGTCGTCGTAGCCGTCGAGCTCGCCGTGGATCACGCCCGCGTCGTAGGCCACCGCGTAGGTGTGGTCGTAGCCGGCCTGGTACTCGGGGTTGTCGGCCTTGCCCGCGTCGTAGCCCCGCGGGAAGGCGCTGCGGTCGAGCACGTGATCGTAGCCCCGCGCCTCGCAGGTCGAGAGGTCCTTGGGGTCGGCGCGGTCGCTCGCTCTTCGAAAGCCGCAGCTGTACGTGCCGTCCTGCTGGCCCGCCCCGTAGCCGTCGTCGAAGGCCGGGGAGTACGCGTCGTCGTAGCCCACCACGTAGCCCTCGTCGTACCCGTCGGCGTGCCCCTGGTTCGTGCCGTCGTTGCACGCGAACGGATCGAACAGGCCGTCGGCATGGCCCACCGCGTAGCCCTCGTCGACGCCCGAGGCGTAGCCGTAGGGCCCGAAGTAGCCGTCGTCGTAGCCCGAGGAGTAGCCGGCCGCGTCGCCGTCGTGCTCGCCGTCTTCGTAGGTCAGGGCCGAGCCGTCGGCGTAACCACGCTCGAATTCCCGCTCGTTGTCCTCGCGCGCCGAGGCCTCGCCCGCGCGATACGACGCCTCCAGCTCGCCGTCGTCGAAGCAATCGACGCAGCCGGGGACCAGCGCGACACCCAAGCACAGCAGGGCCGATCGCATGCACCGACGCACGACCGACGACCCCCCGAGCACTCCGAACACCACGTCTCCACCCTAGCAGAGCAGGCCGAGTCGTAAATCCGGGCTTCCCCGCGCTCGCAACGGCCGGTGCGGGTGGATTCACCCCCGCGGAAGCACGGGCCCGGGGCGGCCCTGCGGCCAGAGCGGCGCACCGCCGGCCGGCCTCGGCGCCCGAGCCTCCGGAAGCCCCCCGACGACGCCTCGTTGTACAGAATCGAATGCGGACGGCAGCCGCTCCCCCGATTCTCACATTGAGATCCCGGTGCGGCCTGGGTACCGTGAGCGTTCGGTGCCCAACGTTCCGTCCGCTCCCGTGCCCACGGATCCACTGAACCAATGGGAGGAACGAGCGCACGCGAAGGTGCGCCGATTCATCTACGGCATGCTGGCGGCGTTCTCCCTCGCGCTGACGCCGCTTCAGCTGGTCAACGACAAGCCGATCCCCGGGGTGCTGCTCTTCGCGTCCACGATCGCCCTGCTCATCGGCTACCGCATGGCCGATGCGCCGCAGCGCAACGGGATCGCAACGGCGGTCGTGCTGTTCCTCCACTCCGCCGCCTTCATGGCGAGCTTCGGCAACAAGAGCCCGATGACCACCCACCACATGCTCCACATCGCGCTGAGCTTCGTGCTCATCGAGCGACAGCGGACGATCATGCTCTGGTGCACCCTGGTCCCCGGGGTGCTCATCTCCACCCTCGAGCCGATCTTGTGGGAGCCTACCGCCCTGACGCTGAGCGAGCGGGTGAGCCACGGCATCGCCGCCCTCGCCACCGCGCTGGGCCTGGTGGCCCTGCTGACATGGTTCAGCCGCACGCGCTCGGCCATGGTGGAGCTGGCCCACCAAGCCAGCGTGGCCAAGAGCGAGTTCCTCGCCAACATGAGCCACGAGATCCGCACCCCCATGAACGGGGTGATGGGCATGCTCGGGCTGCTGCGCGACACGCCGATGACCGATCCCCAGCGCGACTACATCGACGCGGCCGTGTCCTCGTCCCAGTCGCTGCTCATCCTCATCGACGACATCCTCGACCTCTCCCGGGTCGAGGCGGGCCGGCTGGAGTTCGAGCCCCTGCCGCTGGATCTCCGGGCCGCGATCGAGGACGTGCTCGACGCCATCGCGCCGCTGGCCGCGACCAAGGGCATCGAGCTGATGCTCCGCTACCCCTGCGACACCCCCAGCCGCGTGATCGCCGACGCCGCCCGGCTGCGCCAGGTGGTCACGAACCTGGTCGGCAACGCCGTGAAGTTCACCGCGCGCGGGCACGTGCTGGTCACGGTCGACCACGACCCCAGCGTGGAGCCGGCGTGCTTCGTGATCGAGGTCGAGGACTCGGGCCCCGGCATCGCCTCGAACCACCAAGCCCAGATCTTCGAGAAATTCTACCAGACCGACGGCTCGTCCACCCGCACCCACTCGGGCACCGGGCTGGGCTTGGCCATCACCGCGCAGATCGTCGAGCAGATGTCCGGAGCGATCACGGTCCGCAGCGAGCTCCAGCACGGCAGCGTGTTCACCGTGCGGCTGCCGCTCCCGCCGCAGCAGGGCGACCGCCACGAGCCCCCGCTGCCGCACGCCGAGCTCGGAGGGCTGCGCGTGCTGGTGGTCGACGATCACCCGATCAACCGGCGGATCCTCGAAGAGCAGCTCACGCGGTGGGACATGCACGTGCGCAGCGCGGAGAGAGCCGCCCCGGCGCTGCAGCGGGCCACCGAGGCCGAGCGCGCCGGGACCCCCTTCGACCTGGTGCTCGTCGACTACCAGATGCCGGAGGTCGACGGCATGACCCTGGCCCGAACCCTCACCGCCACGCTCCACGGCTCGCCGCAGCTGGTGCTGCTGACCTCGCTGAGCAAGGATCTGACCGCGGCCTCCATCATCCAGGCGGGCTTCCGCGGCTACCTGGTCAAGCCGCTGCGCATGGACGACCTGCGGACCGTGCTCGCGCTGGTGTGGGCCCAGCGCAGCTCTCCCGCCCCGCGCCTCGTCACCCGCCAGGTGGCTCGAGGCCAGCCCGCCATCCCGCCCCCCGTGCTGCGCGAGCGACGGATGCGGGTGCTGGTGGTGGACGACAACGTCATCAACCTCCAGGTGGCCTCCCGCACGCTCGAGAAGCTGGGCTGCATGGTGTTCCCGGCCAGCGACGGCCGAGAGGCGGTGGCGCGCGTCCAGGAGTTCGAGGTCGACGTGGTGTTCATGGACATCCAAATGCCGGTGATGGACGGCTTCGAGGCCACCCGCGCGATCCGGAAGCACGAGGCGGAGACGGGAGGGCGCGTGCCGATCGTGGCCATGACGGCCCATGCCATGGCGGGCTACCGCGACCGATGCATGGAGGCGGGGATGGACGGGTACATCACCAAGCCGCTCCGCTCCGTGGAGATGGCCCGCGTGCTCGGCCAGTGGTCGCCCGAGCCCGACCCCGCGCCCGACCCCGCCACGCCCGACCCCGCCACGCCCGACCCCGCCGCGCCGGTGCCCGCGGGCGTGCTCGGTCCGCTCGATGCCTGCCTGCTCGACCGCGTGCAGCTCGCGGAGGTCAGCGACGGTGATCCGCAGGAGGAACGCGAGATGCTCGAGATGCTCCTACAGACCGGCCAGACCGCCCTCGAGCAAGCCGCGGAGGCCATGCGCACCACGAGCGAGACGCCCGCTCGCCACGCGCTCCACTCGCTCAAGGGAGCGGCCGCCACCGTGGGCGCGGCCCGTCTCGCCCAGGCGTGCCTCCGGGTCGAGGCGCTGCGCACAGAGCAGCTCGCGGAGGGGATCGAGGCCACCCGCGCACAGCTAGCCGCCCTGCAGGCCGTGCTCGACGATCCCGAGCCGCCCGCCCGCGCGCACGAGCGGCTCAGTCGCCGTCGTTGTCGTTGAGCGTGATGTTGATCCCCAGAAGCCCCGCCACGTCGACCTCGAACGACCGCCGCAGCTCCTGGACCACCGTGCGCGCCTCTTCGACCGGCGCGGGGTCGTCCACCACCGCCACCCGCAGCGGCGTGGACAGCCCCGCGATCGCGGCCTTGGCCGCGTCGAGCTGCGCCCGGATCGTCGCGTCGAGCTGTGGATCGAGCCCCACCACCACGTCGGTCAGCCCCAGCCCCCCTCGCCCGAGATAGACCGCCTCCACCCCCTCGAGGTTCGCCGTGATGTCCGCCACCCCGTTGTCGGAGAAGCGCGACTCCACGTCGTCGGGCTGCGGCGTGCCGCCGGTCTTGTACCCCAGGGGCCGCCCCAGCTTCATGTCGGTGATGTCTTGCAGCGAGGCCACCACCTGGTTGATCACGTCGGCCACCGCCATGCTCAGGCTCGGGTGCCCCGGGCTGTCGTCGCCGTCGGCCGCCAGCCGGCCCGCGAAGTCGCCCTCGGCCGGGTCCCACGCCGCGTGCAGCTCGGCCGTGCGCGTCGCCACCCGCTCGGCCAGCGCCGCCACCATCGCGCAGCGATGCGCCCCCTCGGGCGTGGCGGGGTCGAGGCTGGCCACCACCGCCGCGTCGTCGCCCATGGGCTCGAACAGCAGGTACTCGATCACCGGCAGCCCCTTGACCGCGGTGCCCTGCGCGGCCACCCACTCCGGCGTGGGCTCCTCGCCGGTGGCGATCGCGGCCTCCACCGCGTCGATGCGCACCGGCCAGAAATCGATCGCCGAGTCGATCCCCAGCTCGACCACCGGCCCGAACGCCCACGCCTCGGCCTGCTCGAGCGGCTCCCGAGCCCGGACCCACGCCTCACGCGCCGCGGGCAGCCCCGCCGCCGGATCGGAGCACAGCGCCGCGGTCGCGGTGGCCAGCGTCGCGCTCCGCGTCTCGAGCTCGGCGTAGGTCGGCACGAACACCGTGGTCGCCAGGCTCTCCAGCAGCGCCTCGCGCGTGGGACCGCTGGGCCCGGAGTCGAAGCTCGTGCACGCCACCGCCGCCCCCAACGAGGTGGCAGCAGCAACGAAGAGGACGGCGAACGAACGGGTCATACGGGTCATAGGGACTCGAGGAAGGTGAGGAGGGCCTCGCGATCATCGCGGGCCATGGTGCGGAAGGCTTCCTTGGCGGCCTCGCCCTCGCCCCCGTGCCACAGGATCGCCTCGGCCAGCCCGCGCGCGCGCCCGTCGTGCAGCAGCAGGTCGTGGTCGTTGACGACGGGCACCAGCCCCACGCCCCACAGCGGCGGCGTCTTCCACTCGCGCCCGTCGGCGTCGTAGTCGGGTCGGCCGTCGGCGAGCCCCTCGCCCATGTCGTGCAGCAGCAGGTCGGTGTAGGGCCAGATCTGCTCGCCCTCCAGCTGCGGCACCTCGGGATCGCCCGGCCCCGTGACGTAGCTGGGCACGTGGCAATCGGCGCAGCCGGCCTCGTGGAACAGCTCGCGCCCCGCGAGCACCACCGGGTCGTCCACGTCGCGCCGCGCCGGCACGGCCAGCGTGCGGCTGTAGAAGGTGAGCCGCTGCACCACGTGATCGCTGACCTCGGGCTGCCCCGGGTCGAACGCCGCGGCGCACTCGGGCTGGAGATCGGTGCAGTTCTGGGCGGGGTGCAGGGCCGAGGTCAGCCCCATGTCGCCCAGGAACGCGCCGGTGTTCTGCTGCACCAGCCCCACCTGGTTGGCCTTCCACCCGAAGCGCCCCAGCCCCGGCTGGCCGGTAAGCGGATCGGTGGGGAAGTTCGGCCGCCCCGAGATCCCGTCTCCGTCCGCGTCGTCGGGATCGGCCCGATCGAGCAGCGCCGCCTCGGGGATCTGCTCGAGCAGCCCCAGCCCGATCACCACCGGCGCGACCCGGGGCGAGATCATCGTGTCGGGCTGCATGGGCCCGAACGCGAGGTCTTCGAACGCATATGTGGGCCGGCGCAGCGCGTAGGGCTCGCCGTCGTCGTAGGCCCCCGGGACCTCCTCGTAGCGCACCACCGCTCGCCCCTCGCCCGGCACGTCGAGAATCGCGTCGGGCTGCAGCTGGTCGCCGTAGGCGGGCTCGGGCCGCGGCCCGCCGTCGGGCGCCTCGCCCGGCACCGACAGCCGCACCAGCATGCTCAGCATCGGCTCGTCGTCGGTCAGCGGCGGCCGGCCCCGCCCGTCGCGGAAGTGGCAGCCCGAGCACGAGCGCGCGTTGAACAGCGGGCCCAGCCCGTCGCGCCCCTCGGTCGACGACGGCGCCTGCACCCAGTTCTGGTTGAAGAACGAGTTGCCGACGAAGTGGTCGCCCCGCTGCTCGCGATCGAGGTTGCGCAGCGCCAGGGCAAAGGCCAGCCGGGTGTCGTCGAACACCGTGGTCTCGCCGCCGGCGAGCTCCTCGCCCGGGTGCGGAGCAAGCGACGCCGGCTCGTCACCGGCTTGGCACGCGGCGACGAGCAGCAGCAGCAGCAGCAGCAGGCAGGACGGGCGTAGACCCATCGACGCTTCCTATTCCAGCGAGGTGTTGAGGGTCAAGTCCATAAGGGACGCCGCCTGCACGAACAGATCGCCCAGATCGCGCAGCGACTCGATGGCGGCGGCCACCGCCATCCGCCCCGGATCGGCGTCGTCCCCCTCGATGGCCTGATCGAAGGGCGCGGGAATGGCCATGATGAGCGCCTCCGTCTCCACCAGGTGGTCCTCGATGGCCTGCGCCAGCGCCGGATCCCGCGCGTGCACCAGGGTGATGAGCCCCGGCCCCTGCACGCTCCCGTAGCGGCCGCGGACCACGTTCGCGATCGACAGGAAGTTGTAGAGGATGTCGTTGTGGGTGTTGTCGCTGAAGCAGGAGTGCTCGTCCTCTTGCAGCTTGGTGTCGTAGGCCACGTTCATGCGCTCCTCCGACAGCTCCGCGGCGGTGAGCGTGCCGATGCCCCGCATCACCTTCTGGATCAGCGCGTCGGGGGACAGCGCCAGGAACTCGGCCCGGTACGCGCCGCTTTCGTCGGCCCACTCGTCGCGCACCGCCTGGAGATCGGTCAGCAACAGCCCCGACACCGTGCGGAGGTACAGCCCCCGGCGATCGGGGTGGCTGGCCGGGCCGCCGTCCACGTAGTCCTCGAACGTGCGCGCCCCGGGCCCGTCCTCGCTGAGATCCTGGCCCCACAGCAGGAACTCGATGGCGTGGTAGCCGGTCGCCACGTTCTCCTCGCCGCCCTCCTCGTTGAGGCTGGCGAGCATGTCCGCGGTGATGTCGACGTCGGGGTCGTTGATGATCCCGCTGTCGGGCATGCCCTCCACCCCGTCCACGTAGCTCTCGTCCATCGGCCAGGCGTTGAGCTGGCCCTCGGGGCCGTCGGCGTCGTCGATGGGGCCGTCGTAGAAGCGGAAGCCCTCCGACTGCCCGTAGGGCGAGCGCGCCTCGAGCCACGCTGCCTTGGCCGCCTCGTGGGTCTCGGCGTCCGGGGCGTCGACGAACGCCTGCACCGCCACGTCGAGCGCCTCGGCCCGGGAAAGCGCGTCGTCGTAGGTCGCGTACACGAGATCGGCGTAGGCCGTGGCCACCGGCGTCACCTCGTCCACCGTCAGCGGCGTGGCGGCGGCGTCGGTGTCGGTGCCCGTGCCCGCGTCCTCGTCGCCCGAGCCGCTGTCACCACAGCCGGCCGCGAAGAGGAACGCCAAGGTCAGTCCTGCAAGGGAGGGAATCGAGTCGATGGTCATGGGTGAGCCGACTCGATCTATCTCAATTGAAAACGGATATCAATTTCTAAATCAAACAGCCAGATTTCCCTTCGATTTCCGCTGACTACCCGTCTCTTTGCCGGCCTTGAACACCAGAATCATCTCTGGAGCGGAATTGCGTCGGATCGGCGCTGCGGCGGTCGGTCGGCGTGGTCGCGACCGGCGCACCCGCCACCCCATCTCCCATCCCCCCTCTCGGGCGAGACCACGAGACCCCGCCCTCACGATTTCTCGAGGGCTTCCGTTCCTCGGTTCGTGCCACCGATCGATACACATCATCACACATCATCGAGCGCACTGTCACGAGTCGATGCACGCATCGGCCCCCGCTGTCACGAACCATCACTCGAGCCCCTCGACGTCGCGAGAACGCCTCGACGTGCGCCTGCACGCGGCTTTTGACAACGAGCCCGCCGCCGCTCAGGTTGACCCCACAGTCCCGTGATTCACCGAAGCCCGGCCGAGCACATGCTGCGCGGACCCGGCTCGACATCGCCCCCCATGGATCGGGTCGGCACGGGCAGACCACGGAAAGGCCACCGGAGCATGAAGATCGCATCGACCCGCACCTCCTTGCTCGCCACTCTCGCCATCGCGACGCTGCTGCCGCTGGCCGGCTGTGACCCAGAGTTCCCCTTGGTCCTGCCGGTCGACGACGAGATCGCGAGCGGCTACGAGTCCCTGGCCGTAGAGTGGTCCCGCTGGGCCATGGCCGCCCCGTACACCCGCAGCCCCGTGGCCGATCCCACCGGAGCGTGGTGCAACACGAGCCAGAGCCCCGAGCTGTGGTTCCTCGCCGGGACCTACGAAGGCGCGGTGGAGCGCTCGTGCACGATCCCCGAGGACACCCCGCTGTTCTTCCCGCTGCTCAGCCGCTTGGGCCTGCCGTCGAACGCGTGGGTCGAGCAGCCGGGGAACTACGACGACTACGTCCACGGCTGGGGCCCCCAGCACCAGGCCGACAGCCGCGCGAACACCTGCGCGCTCACCCTGCGGCTGGACGGCGTGGACCTGCTCGAGGACACCGCCGAGCGCGACGAGCAGCTCTACGCGGCGACGACCGAGCCGTTCGCGGTGGAGGTGAACGCCGACAACTGGTGGACGGCCCGCGGCCACGCGCTACCGGGCGGGACCTACGACTACGCGCTCGCCGATGGCCACTGGGCCCTGCTCCAGCCGCTGTCGCCGGGCCCCCACGTGCTCGAGCTGGGGGGCACGGTCTGCACCGGCGACGAGGGCACTCCGTTCGAGACCGAGGCCACCTACCACCTGCTGGTCGAGGGCACCCCCGAGCTGGACTGACGCCGAGCCCGGGTGCCTCGAAGGGCCCGGGTGCCTCGAAGGGCCCGCGGCCTCCCTCAGTTGCTCACGGGCAGTAGACCATAGCGATCGCCGTACTCGAGCATCTGCATCACGAAGTTGTCCGGGTACTCGATCTTCACGTCGACGATCTCCTCGCCCTCCATCACCGGCACCAGGCGCGGGTTGATGAAGCCGGCGTAGGGGGCGATCTTCAGCGCCTCGTAGCGGCGCAGCACCTCGTCGTGCAGCTTCGGGTCGACCTTCACCCCGTAGCCCTCCACCAGCGCGCGCCCGGCCGCGTAGTCGCCCTCGGACTTGATCCGCTGCACCTCGCGCAGCAGCTCGCCGAACAGCCCGCGCAGCTTCTCGTAGTCGCGCACCGCGAAGTAGGTCTTGCCGTCCCGCTCGATCCGCTCGATGACGCCGTCGGCCTCGCCCTTCTCGTACACCCACCGCGCGATCATCTGCCGGTTGCGCATGTGGGCCTCCTCGAGCACCTCGCCCCGCTCCAGCCGAGCGAGCTGCACCATCATCCCGTTGCGGATGTAGTCGTCGTAGGCGGCCTTGCCCACCTCGAGGCTGGGCATCACGCCGATCTCCACCAGCTTCGGGTCCATGAGGAAGTACAGCGCCACCAGATCGGCCCGCCCCTCCTCGAGGGTGGAGGCGTAGTTCTTCAGCGTCTCCTTGGGCGTGCCCACCCCCGGCTTCAGCGCCCCCGAGGCGTGCCCGATGACCTCGTGCAGGTCGGTGTGCAGGCTGTCGGCCAGGGCGTTGTGCTCGCGCGCCCGCTCGATCACCTCGGGCGAGTCGGCGAATTCCTCGAGCACCCCGGTCTGCTTGCTCGACTCCTCGTAGGCCCGCACGATGTTGCCCAGGTTGACCGACTTGGAGCCGTGCTGGGCCCGGATCCAGTTGGCGTTGGGCAGGTTGATGCCGATCGGCGTGCTGGGCGAGGCGTCCCCGGCCTCCACCACCACCGTGATGACCTTGGCCGAGATGCCCTTCACGTCCTTCTTCTTGTAGGCCTCGGGGATGCTGGAGTGGTCCTCGAACCACTGGGCCTGCCGGCTGATGGTGTCGATCCGCTTGCTCGCCTCCATGTCGCGGATGGACACCACCGACTCGAACGCGCCGCGGTAGCCCAGCGGATCGCCGTAGACCTCGATGAAGCCGTTGACCACGTCGACCCGCGACGCGGTGTCGCCCACCCACGCGATGGAGTACGCGTCGAAGGTGCGCAGGTCGCCGGTCTCGTAGTACTCCACCAGCTTCTCCAGCGCCTCGCGCTGCGGGTCGCTCTCGGCCACCTCGATCGCCTGCCGCAGCCACGACACGATCTGCGAGATGGCCGGCCCGTACATCCCGCCGACCTTCCACACCCGCTCGACCAGCGTGCCGTCCTCCTTCTTGGTGAGCTGCGAGTTCAGGCCCCAGGAGATCGGCCGCGGGTCCTTGCGGTCGACCTTGCGCGCGTAGAACCGCTCCACGTCCTTCTGGGTGACGCTGGGCCCGTAGAAGTTGGTGGCCGACGCCTTCACCAGGTCCTTGCTGGGGTCGAGGTCGACCTTCTTCGCGTCGACCGAGGGATCGAAGAGGATCGGCTCGAGGGTCGCGACGAGCTGCTCCACCGTCTGCCCGGTCTCGAGCGGGAGCTTGCCCGCCTCCACCCCCGACAGGAGCGTGGCGAGGTACGCCCGCGAGAACTCCGGGATGATCTTCTTGTTGGAGTAGTGGTGGTGGATCCCGTTGGAGAACCACACCCGCTTGGCGTAGACGAGGAACGCGTCCCACTCCGGGCCCGAGCGCTCGCCCGCGTAGCTCCGCATCACCGCCTCGAGGGTGTGCCGCACCCGCAGGTTGTGGCGGTAGTTCTGGTCCCAGATGATGTCCCGCCCCGACAGCGCCGCCTCGTAGAGGTAGTAGACGAGCTTCTTCTCCTCGAGCGGAAGCTCGTCGAAGCCGGGGACGCGGTAGCGGAGCACCCGGATGTCGGCGAACTGGTCGACCTGGACCTGGAACTCGCCCGAGGAGGCCGCGGTCCCGGGCGCCGTGGAGGCGCTCCCGGGCGGGGTGGAGGTCGCCGAGCCGTCGGCGGGCGACTGGGTCGAGGGGGCCCCCCCGCCGCTGGGGCACGCCGAGGCGCCGAGGGCCACGAGGACGGGGAGGATGCGCGCAAGCCTTCGCATGGCGCGTACGATGGCGCAGCGGAGGCGCTCGCGACAACCGCCCGCGCAGTGCGCTGACTGACGCGCATGGCCGCGCGACGCCAGCCCGGCGCCCGGCGGGCTCAGCCGCCCACGTACTCGATCGGACCGCGACGGTCGGCGACGGGCGCGGCGCCCTCCCGCACCCGCACCCGCGTGCCGAGGTCGCCCTCGTCCTCGAACACGTCCATCCAGCCGTCGCGGGCGTGGGGGCCGGTGATGCCGTAGAGATGGGCCGCGTCGCGGGGCGAGAGGTTGATGCAGCCGTGGCTGAGGCGGAAGCCGAAGCGGTCGTGCCAGTAGGCCGAGTGCAGGGCGATGCCCTCGTGGATGTACTGCACATAGGGCACCGCCTCCACCGCGTAGGGATCGGCCGCCCCGGGGGCGCTGCTCATGCTGCCGACCGCCTCCTTCTTGTTGATGCGGAACAGGCCGCGCGGCGTGAGGCCCTTCTTGCCGGTGGAGACCAGGGTCACGTAGATGGGCTGGCTGCCCTGCATGACGGTGAGGACCTGCTGGTGAAGATCCACGTCGATCCAGATCTCGTCGTCGGCCACCGCCTCGTCGCGCAGGCGGGGCACCGCCTCCACGCGCCGGATGTCGCGGGCGGCCACGAAGCCGCTGCCGTCGGCCAGGGCGTAGAAGCTGCCCGAGGGGCCGCGCACCGGCTGCGGGTCGACGAAGATCTCCGCGTGGTAGTCGAGCGCGGGCGCGAGCGCGGACTGCTCGTCGGCCTCGGTGTGCACGAGGGTCTCGGGCCACTGCACCGCCCAGGCGAGGCGCTGGCCCGCGGGCACGGGCAGGTCCCGAAGGTCGTGGCCCTCGAAGCTGCTGGGGCGGAAGCGCTGGAGGTCTTGCTCCGGCATCACTCGCCCGCGGGTGTCGACCAGCACGATCTGCCCCTTGGCCCGCAGGCGGCTGCGGAAGGCGAAGTCGCGGCCGGGCGCGGTGACGATGCGGGGCTCGTCGCCGCGATGGTAGCTGCGCAGCGACGACCAGCGCCGCGACGACTGGCCCTCGGGGATCTTGGCGAAGTAGTAGGGGAGCACGCCGTCGTCCACGCGGGGCAGCGTCTGCGGGGCTTCGGTGGCCTTGCGGGTGTCGGCCAGGCACACGAACCCGCCGTTGCCCACGTCGGCCCAGCCCTTGCCGCCGCAGCCCTTGCCCTCCACGTGCTCGAACACCTCGAACGACTCGCGCATGGGGATGCGGGCGCGCAGCGGGGCGTCGACGTGGGGGGCGATCCGCACCGCGAGGCGCTGGCGAGCGGTGCGGATCTCGATGGGCGTGCGCTCGACGACCGGCGCGGGCTCGACGGGCGGACGCGCGCGCTGAGGGGCGGCGCCCGGCTCGGCGCCCAACTCGGGGGTGGTCGCGGCCCGCGGGGGTGCATCGAGCCGCGAGGGCGCGGCGACGGCCGGCTCGGCCGCGTCGCGGCGGGTCATGTTCATCACCGAGGGGCTGGGCTTGGCCGCTTCCACGACCGCGTCGACCTCGGCGGGCGCCGACGCGACGGCGGGATCGTCCCCCGCGAGGTCGCAGCCGGGCAGCCACAGCATCGCGCCCAGGCCCATCGCGCCCAGGCTGGGTCGCAGCCGAGCCCACCAAGACCCTCGGCCGAGATCTCGATCGTGCTCGCTGCGTGCTTCAACCATCATCACCGACCTACGACGTAGTTTGCTCCGTGCTATTCGCCGTAGCTCGTTGACATTACGTAGGAACTGCCGCGTGCGGATCGATCGGCAACGGTCGTAGCCAGGGGACGGGCGCCCCCATGTCGAGGTGGATGCGGTCCGAACTCCGTATCGATGCGGTCCAGCGGATCGCGGTGCACGACGATGGACGCCTGGGCTCACCCTGGCTGCTGCGGTTGCCACCCTGATGACATGACGCACGCGCGGGACGAGCCCGCGCGCTTCGGTGGCTCCGCGGCGCGCGATCGATGGTGGAGATCGGAGCGCAGCGCTCCGCCGCGGTTGCATCGGGAGGCGGCGGTCCTAGACCGTTGGATGCTTCGCCCGCGCGCTTCGTCGCTCGGCGGCAACGATCCTAGCAGCCTGTGGTGAAACCCTCGTGGGGTCAGAACGCCGTCAGCGCGGCTCGTGCCAAGGCGCGAAGAGGGCGTTTACCGGGCGTAATCAACCGATGAG
>JGI12210J13797_10269157_pt1 | contig 14726 bp, 16 predicted proteins | sample ElkSlonscriptome_3_FD_13797 | JGI IMG/M metagenome (IMG submission 13797)
AAAGGATTACATAGAGGGTTCTGGCTTCAACACACGCTCGCCCACGCATTTAATAGCCACGGCCCCGAGAGGCGCTGTGAATACAATACTCATCACAGCAACCGCCAGAATCACTTCTCCAGCCCCCGTATCCATGCCCGCCGACTCCATCGCCATCAGCGGAACCGCCCCCATCGCCGCCTGCACCGTCGCCTTCGGCCAATAGGCGACCACCGCAAAAAGCCGCTCCATCACATTGAGCGGACTTTTAATCAGCGAGATCAGCACCCCAGCACTCCGGGCAGCGAGTCCGCAAAGGATGACCGCCAAACCGGCCAGCCCTGTTTTCCAGACAAGGGAAATATCCACCTGAGCACCCACCAGCGTAAAGAGCATGATCGATGCAAAAACCCAAAGTTTCCCCAGTTTGGAAGAAATCTCGTGCGCCATTTCCTCCCGCTTCTCAAGAATCATAAACCCCGTCGCCATCACCGCCACTAGTGCAGCAAAAGTCATGCCCTGCATTTCCAGAACATGCTGTATCCGCACCAGAAGAATGGAAACGCCGATCACAATCATCGTTCGCTTCGTAGCGCGCGGATTAAATTGTTCAAATAGTTTCAGCAAAATAAAGCCGATTGCCAGCCCAACCGCCACGCCCGCAACCACAGAAATCGGAATACCCGCAAATTTCATCCAGAGATGTTCAGATGTACCCGTGTAGAGCCCGAGAAATGCAGAAAAAATAACAATCGCCACCACATCATCCAGCGAGGCCGCGGCCAGAATCAGCGTAGGAATTCCCTTCTTGGCGCCCATTTTACGCTCCATGAAATGGATCATCATCGGAACCACCACCGCAGGCGAAACCGCAGCCACAATAAAACCGAGCATCGCCGACTCCAGATGAGTCAACGGAAGAAATTTTGGCGCAATCAGCGCAATCGTTGTGCCCTCAAGAATGCCGGGAACAAACGACATCAGCAACGCCTGCAAACCCACGCGATTGAGCGCATCCCGATTCAGCTCAAATCCAGCACGAAGCAGGATGATGATCAGCGCAATCATCCGAAGATCGGATGAAGCATCCAGAAATCCGGGCTGCAGAACATTCAGCACATACGGCCCGCAGACCACGCCGAGCAGCAGCATACCGAGCAGTCCGGGCATTTTTAGCTTCCGGAAAATCCAATCCGCCAGCAAACCCAGCAGGATCATCTCAGCAATGCTGACCGCCATACTATTCCTGCATCAGGTAATGCTGCACATAATCGGCCACGCCGTCTTCCAGCGCAGTAAACTCATCAGAGTACCCCGCCGCGCGCAGTTTCGTCAGATCGGCCTGCGTGTGATACTGATATTTGCCCTGCAAATGATCCGGCATATCGATGAAAGAAATATTCGGCTCGCGACCCATAGCTGCAAATACCGCACTCACCAGGTCCACCCAGGTACGGGGCATGCCGGTGCCGCAGTTAAACACGCCACCGACCTGCCGGTTTTCACCAAACCAGAGTGTTTCTTTCACTGCATCCTTCACATAAACAAAATCGCGGACCTGCTCGCCATCCTTATAATCCGGGCGGTGCGATTTAAAAAGTTTCACTTCGCCGGTTTCCAATATCTGGAAATAAGATTTATGGACGACCGAACGCATATCGTCTTTGTGCGCTTCACCCGGACCATAAACATTAAAATATTTCATGCCGGCAATCTGATCCGCAATCCCCTCTTTTAATGCCCATAGATCAAACATATGCTTGGAATAGCCATACATATTCAGCGGTTTGAATTTCGGGGTCTCTTCATCCGCATCCGAATACCCGAGATTTCCGTCACCATAGGTTGCCGCACTGGAGGCATAGACAAAACGAACATTATTTTCCAGACAGGTTTCGCAAAGCGCGCGGGTATAGCCATAGTTGTTTTCAGCAAGGTAATCAGCATCTTTCTCCGTCGTCGCGCTGCAGGCACCCAAATGATAAACCGCCTCAACCTCATTCAGCAGATCATCGCCGATCACCGAAAAAAGATCGCCCTTATCCAGATAATCCTCATAACGCAGACCGACCAGGTTTTTCCATTTTTCGCCCATACCCAGCGAATCAACAATCAGAATATCGTCTTCGCCACGCGCGTTTAGTTCCTTAACAATGTTACTGCCGATAAATCCGGCCCCGCCGGTTACAATGTATTTAATGCCCATTATTTTTCCTCCGACTTGCCGTATACTTCTAAAATGCGTCCAATAACATTGGTGGTCGAGCGCCCCTCCACCATTTGTGCCAAAACCACTTTACCGCCTGCTGCCTCAACCTCTTCTCTACCGGAAACATAATGCGCCCAGTCCTCACCCTTCACCAGCACATCCGGCAATAGCTCGGCAATCAGCTCGCGCGGTTCATCCTCATCGAACGGAACCACAAAATCGATGCATTCCAGCCCCGCCAATACCGTCGCCCGATCCTGCTCGCAGATAATCGGACGATCATCTCCTTTATTGCGTTTAACCGACGCATCCGAATTCATGCCGAGCACCAGCACATCGCCCTGCGCCCGCGCGAAATTAAGATACGTAACGTGGCCAGGATGCAGAATGTCGAAGCAGCCGTTCGTAAACGAAACTACCTTACCTTCGGCCTTTAAACGGGCCCGTTCCTCCATCATTTCAGAACGGGTTTTGATTTTATCCAGAAAATTTCTCATAGCGTTGAAACATGGCCTTTTCTTCCAATCATTGGAAGTCGGAAAAAAGAAAAGGCACCCTGCCGAAGCGGATGCCTTTGCACTTCCAATGATTGGAAAATTACTTGGTAAAGCAGAGTGTGGCGTTGTGCCCACCGAAACCGAGCGAGTTGCTCAGCGCCGCATTAATCTGCATTTCACGCATCTTGTTTGGAACATAGTCAAGATCGCATTCCGGATCCGGCGTGGTGTAGTTGATCGTCGGCGGCGCAATATTATCGCGAATAGCCAAAGCCATAATCGCAGCCTCAATTCCGCCAGCTGCACCCAACATATGGCCGGTCATCGACTTGGTGGAACTAATCGCCGTTGCATAGGCTTTCTTTTCACCGAGCGCACGCTTACACGCAAGCGTTTCGCCTTTGTCATTATAGTGCGTGGATGTTCCATGCGCATTCACATAGTCAATATCATCCGGGCTCAGACCGGCATCTGAAATCGCCAGCGACATGCCGCGGGACGACTGAATCGCTTCTTCCGCCGGTGCAGTCACGTGATAAGCATCACCCGTGCGGCCATAACCCGAAGCATAACAATAAATTTTAGCCCCGCGGGCTTTTGCATGCTCTTCGGATTCCAACACCACCATGCCGGCCCCTTCGGACATTACAAATCCATCGCGGTTCAAATCGAACGGACGGGATGCTCCCTCCGGATCATCGTTCCGGCGGCTGGTTGCACGCAACGCGGCAAAACCGGCAATACCCAGCATGGCCACCGACGCTTCAGAACCGCCGGCAATCATCACATCGGCATCGCCGTACTGAATCATGCGCATGGCTTCGCCGATGGAGTGCGTGCCAGATGCACAGGCGCTGGTAATACAAAAATTCGGCCCTTTGAATCCAAATTTGATGGAGACATAGCCGGAAAGAATATTGGTGATCATCTGCGGAATGAGCTGCGGTGAGACCCGGCGCGGCCCTTTTTCGTAGGCCTTCATGCACTCGTTCTGCATCACCTGCATGCCGCCGATACCGGAACTGGCCAATACACCGACACGTTCAGGATCGATATTGTCCGAATTAATCCCGGCATCCTCAATGGCGAGCGTGGACGCGGCCACCCCGTAAATAGAAAATGGATCCATTTTGCGCGCGTCTTTACGATCAACGAACCGCTCAACCTCAAGGTCCTTGACTTCGCCGGCAATGGTAACGGGATACTGTTCGATATTTTCAACGTTCTGAACCTGGCCAATCCCGGATTTACCGGCTTTGATGCCTTCCCAAAAAGCACCCAATTCACTGGCGATTGGCGAAACCACGCCCAATCCGGTTACAACTACTTTGCGTCCACTCATCCCCGTACCTCAAAATGATGTTATGATAAATGGCCGGAACACCCAATTCGAGTAGTTCCGGCCATTGGAAAATCAATGCGTCGGTTTACTCGAAGCCTTTTTCCTTCAGGTAGGTGACAACACCACCAACAGACGTCAGTTTTTCAGCATCTTCGTCCGGAATTTCAGCACCGAACTCTTCTTCAAAAGCCATAACCAGCTCTACGGTATCCAGGGAATCTGCGCCCAGATCTTCGATGAAAGAAGCTTCAGTCTTTACCTGATCAGCGTTAACACCGAGTTGCTCAACAATGATATCTTTTACTTTATCTTCAAGTGCCATTTTATATGTCTCCTTTTCCTAGATTTACACGTTCAAACGTTACATTACCATGCCGCCGCATGTCGAGAGGACTTGTCCTGTAACATACGCGGAAGCATCACTTGCCAAAAACAGGGCCACATTGGCCACATCTTCCGGGTCGCCAAAGCGTCCCAAAGGAATCAACTCTTTCATTTTACCCTGGATTTCGTCATCCAGTTTATCGGTCATCGCAGAGCGGATGAAGCCCGGAGCAATCGCATTACAGCGCACATTGCGGGAAGCCAATTCCTTCGCCACCGTTTTGCTGAAGGAAATGACGCCGCCCTTGGAGGCCGCATAGTTCGCCTGACCGGCATTGCCCATCAGCCCGATCACCGATGCAATGTTCACAATCGTGCCGGAACGCTGCTTCATCATGCCGCGCATCGCAGCTTTGGTGCAGAGAAATACGCCCTTCAGGTTCACATCAAGAACCGCATCCCAATCCGCTTCGCTCATACGCATCAGCAGACCGTCTTTGGTAATACCGGCGTTATTCACGAGAACGTCGATTTTACCGAAATCTTTTTCAATGGATTTAATGCAAGCCGTCACGCTTTCGCCATCGGCCACATTCACGCCGTAGCCCTTAGCCTCACGTCCCAGTTCTTTTACTTTTTCGATCGTTTCTTCGCACCATTCGGCATTCAAGTCACAAACGGCAACATCAGCACCGGCTTCCGCCATTTTCAATGCAATGGCCTGCCCCAGTCCGCGAGCGGAGCCGGTGACCACGGCGATTTTTCCTTTTAAATCAAACATGAGCATCCCCTATTAATTATTCAAAATCAGTTAGCGCGCCGATGTTACGAACTGCCGCACCCTTGTCAATACGCTTTATAAGACCGGCAAGGACCTTGCCTGGGCCGACTTCAATAATTTCCTCAACCCCATCCGCAACCAGCTTCTGGACCGAAGCCACCCAGCGCACCGAGGAAGTAATCTGCTTCACCATGTTGGCCTGAATATCGGCCGGAACATGAACATCGGCAGTCACATTGGAAAGAACCGGCTTTGCCGGTGCATCCAGTTCAACACCGGAAAGAAAATCATTCATTTTATCTGCGGCCGGCTGCATCAGCGGCGAGTGGAACGCGCCAGCAACAGGAAGACGTATCGCGCGTTTCGCACCAGCCTCTTTGCATAGTACTTCCGCTTTATCAATCGATTCCGCCGTGCCGGAAAGTACCGTCTGGGAAAGGGAGTTAAAATTGGCTACATAGCATCCGGCTTCGCTCGCAATCTCCACCAGCTTGTCGCCATCAAGATTCATCACCGCCAGCATGGCCCCCGGATTTTCTTCGCAGGCCGCCTGCATAAATTCGCCACGCGCTTTCAGCACGTTAATGGCGTCTTCAAAACTGACGGCTCCGGAAACATAAAGGGCGGTCCATTCGCCCAGACTGTGTCCGGCGAGCACGTCATACTCCAGATCAGGTTGTTTCAGCTTCAGCGCTTTGAACGCCGCGGCACTGGCCACAAAAATACCCAGCTGGGCATGGTTGGATTTATTCAGTTCTTCCTGAGGACCTTCAAAACAGATGGAGGTGAGATCATAGCCCAGAATTTTATTGGCCTGATCAAACAGCGCCTTGCACTCCGGGATGGCTTCCGCCAGATCCTTGCCCATTCCAACCACTTGAGATCCCTGTCCGGGAAAGACGATTGCTTTTTTCATTATTTTCCCCATTCCAGAACATTGGCGCCCCAGGTAAAGCCACCGCCAAATACGGTCAGCACCACAAGGTCGCCTTTAGAAATTGTTCCATCCTTCACCGCTTCATCCAGCGCAATAGCCAGCGCGGCAGAAGAGGTGTTGGCATATTTTTCAACATTTGAATACATGCGATCCGCCACCCCCAGACGCCTGGAAATGGCATCGATGATGCGGACATTCGCCTGATGCGGAATGAAGCAATTCACATCATCAACCGAGATTTCATTTTTTTCCAATGCCTGGACCACCGTATCCCCCATACGCTTGACGGCATGCTTGAACACTTCGCGACCCTGCATTTTAAGATAGTGCTGCTTCTCGTCGATCATCTCGTGCGAAATTGGATTCCGGCTTCCGCCGCCCGGTGTCCAGAGCAAATCAGCAAGCGATCCATCGGATCCCATGACGGCATTCATCAGACCACGTCCTTCAGCACCCGCCTGCAGCACAGCCGCGCCGGCACCGTCGCCGAACAAAATACAAGTGCCCCGGTCTTCCCAGTCCACAAAGGTGCTCATTTTTTCAGAACCGATCACCAGCGCCGTATTAATGGCGCCTGCGGCGATCTGGTTTTTGGCATTATCCAACGCGTATAGAAATCCGGAGCACGCTGCCCCTAGGTCGAAGCAAAAGGCATTTTTGGCCCCGATTTTTTCCTGCACAAAGCAAGCCGTGCTCGGGAAAAACATATCGGGAGAAAGAGTGGCCACGATAATCAGATCAATCTCGTCAGCCGTTACGCCGGCATCTTCCAGCGCTTTCTTGGCAGCTTCCGCACCCAGATCCGATGCCGCCTGATCGTCCGCGGCAATATGGCGTTCCCGCATCCCGGTTCGGGAATAAATCCATTCGTCGGAAGTCTCGACGATATGCTCAAGATCCTGGTTCGTCAGCACCTTTTCAGGCACATAGGATCCCGTTCCAATGATTGAAACTTTACGCTTCGCGTCCATGCAGTCGTTCCGTGAAAAATACTAGGTTTCGGGATTTATACGCTGAAGTTCATCTTCAATCAAATGGTTTACGTCATGACTAATCGCCTCGCTGGCAACCCGTATTCCATTAAACGTGGCAAATGCGTTGGAAGAGCCGTGCCCGATAATGACCACGCCGTTTGCTCCCAAAAGCGGAGCTCCGCCATAACTCGAGGGATCCGCATGCTGCTTCATTTCTTTGAAAACACCCTGTGCAATAAAGGCCCCCAGTTTCCGGATGAAACTGCTATTGAACATCCGGCGAAGCCAGGTGGAAATCATTTTGGCTACAGCCTCACTGGTTTTCAGGATCACATTACCCACAAAACCATCGCAAACCGCCACACTGACTTTTCCAGTAAAGAGGTCGCGGCTCTCAACATTGCCGATAAAATTAAGATGCGTCTGCTCCAGCAGCCTGAAGGTCTTTTTCGTGACTTCGTTCCCCTTAGCCTCTTCCTCGCCAATACTGACGAGTCCGACTGTAGGTTCCTTAATGCCCAGAATTTCGCGGGAATAAATACTGCCCATCACCGCAAACTGCTGAATCATTTCAGGGGTGCTGTCCGGATTGGCTCCGGCATCAAGTAGAACAAAAGGTTTCTTCGGCGTCGGCATAATGGTGGCAATAGCCGGACGGGACACCCCTTTAAGGGTGCGCAACTTCAGCGTCGCCGCAGCCACGGCCGCACCGGTATTTCCAGCGGAAAAAACCGCATCGGCCTTGCCATCTTTAACGAGCTCCACAGACCGCGCGATGGAAGAATCCTTCTTCCGTCGAATGGCCGTTGCCGGAGACTCGCCCATTTCAACCACTTCCGTGCAGTGAAAAATTTCAATGCACGAAGGAACCGAGCCTTTGTATTTATCAAGCTCAGCCTGAATTGCGGTTTCGTCGCCGACCAGATAAAGTTTTTCCAGGCCCTGAAGTTTTTCAGCAGCCTGGATTGATCCAGCAACAATTTGCCGGGGAGCAAAATCGCCCCCCATCGCATCTACGGAGATACGCATGATCCCTAGTCTTCAGCAGTGACGGTGAGAACCTGGCGTCCGTTATAATATCCGCAGCTTTTGCACGCATGATGCGGCTGAGCCGGAGCGCCGCACTGCGAGCAGGAAGATGCACGCGCAATCGGCTTTTTCATGTTCTGAGCTTTGCGGCTCGCGGTTTTACTCTTAGAAGTTTTTCTTTTTGGAACTGCCATCGCAATCCTCCTTCGTCTTATAAATTCAATCCGTCCAACGCCGACCAGGCACTCGGACCATCTTCTTTTTTGCACGTACAGGAACCTTTATTCAAATCGGCTCCGCACTGGGGACAAACCCCTTTGCACGTTTCTGCACACAGCGGGAAAGTCGGCACATGCAGCATTATTTCTTCCCGAAAATCATCCTTGAGATCCACCGAATCGGTGCTCTCTGGGGCGGGACAAGCGCGTAGAAAATCGGAAACCCCCACCGTTGTCGAGAAAAATTCTGAACATCTTGAGCACTGCAATTCCACATCAACATTGAGCTCGCCACGAACCACCAGCTCATCCGACACGCGCTGGGCATACACCTTATAGTGCACGTCCCCCGGATTTCGCAGAAACTGCTCCTCCTCCGCATGCAATAACGCCGCAGGTTCATTGCCCTCATAATTCGATCCCTCTTCCGTGATCCGTGCCACTAAAATCTTCATAATCTATACATTACCTGTGTGATTGCTGATTCAGGAGTTTGTCCGCATTCCCCCTCCGGTTTCAAGTTTCAAGTTTCAGGTTTCAAGTTTCTCTTTTCCTCTGTAACTTCCATCCCATGCAATTTTCCGAGCTCATCCAGAACGATAAAATCCTGAAAGCCGTTAAAGACGCCGGCTTCACCGCACCGACCCCGATTCAAGAACAGGCGATTCCAGCCATTGGAACCGGCCGCGACGTCATCGGCCTCGCCCGCACCGGAACCGGAAAAACCGCCGCTTTTGCACTCCCGCTCATCCAGCGATTGGAAGAAACGTGGACCTCCGCGCGCGAAATCCGCGTTCGCTCCCTCATTCTATCCCCCACCCGCGAGCTCGCCATCCAACTATTGGAAACCATTCAAAAATTCACCGCCCACACCGAACTCACCGCTTTATTGGTGCACGGCGGCACCGAATACGAAAACCAAATCCTTACCTTAAGAAAAGGCGTCGATATCCTGATCGCCACGCCCGGACGCATGCTCGACCTGATTGAACGTAAAACCCTCAAACTCGATCAGGTGGAGATTTTTGTCGTCGACGAAGCCGACCGCATGCTCGATATGGGCTTTGCGCCCGACATCCGAAAAATCGCCCCGATGCTCCCACAAACCCGTCAGGCGCTCTTTTTCTCGGCCACCATGCCCCCCGCCGCCCTGTCGCTCGCCACCGGCATTCTGCATAAACCCATGAATATTTCGGCCGACCCGGTCTCGGCCGCCGCGGAAAATATCCAGAAATCGCTCTACTATGTAGAAAAGAACAATAAAAACGTCCTGCTCAGCTGGCTGCTCAACAAATTGGAATACGACCGCATCCTCGTCTTCTGCCGAACCCGACGCGGCGCCGACCGCCTAGCTGAATCCATGAAAAAGCAGGATTTACCCATCGACGTACTCCACGGCGAAAAAGAGCAGCGGCACCGGCAGGACATCCTGGCAGCTTTCAAATCCGGTCAAACGCCCGTTTTGATCGCCACCGACCTCGCCGCACGCGGCATCGACATCGAAAACATTTCCCACATCATCAACTTCGATCTACCCAACGAACCCGAAACCTTCGTCCATCGGATCGGCCGCACCGCCCGCGCCGGCGCCTCCGGAAAAGCCCTCAGTTTCTGCGACCCCACCGAAAAGGGATACCTCCGCGACATTCAAACCCATTTGAATGAGGATCTCGAAGTGATCGAAGACCACCCCTTCCACTCCGAGCAGGTACGCAATTATTCCGGTAACGTGAAATCCAAACACACGCCCGACAAACAGAAACATGTCAGTAAAATCCGCGAGCAAACCACATGGCGCCTCACGCCCGGACAGCGAGACCAGCTGAAAGCCGAAAAAGGCCCCAAGAAAAACGCCCGCCGCAATCCCAAGAAAAAGAAATAGCCGCCCTCACCGTTCGCTAACTGTGAACAAGTCATTAGCTCACAGAAAAAATCGGCCTGTTTCCTAAGAAAATCCACCATTTCATCATTTTTAGTTATTAACAGCCTTGTATCTGTACGAACGTTCAGCTATGCATAGTTCCAGACATTGGAAAACCAACCCCCTGAAAATAAACGATGCCCAGAAAAATTAATTTAGCTGAGAAAATAGAGCAATTACGTGCCTTTCACGAAAACGAAGGCCGGGCGCCGAGCTATGCCGAAATGGCCGAACTCTTCGGCTATAAGTCCAAAAATGCGGTCTACGGGCCTGTTAATAAGCTGTTAACACTCGGATATCTCGAACGCGGCAGCGATAACCGCATTTTACTCACCACCAAGATCACCGGATCCACCAAACTGCTCGGTTCCGTCCAGGCCGGCTTTCCCTCACCCGCCGAAGAAGAGCTCGTCGATACCATTAATCTCGATCAATATCTCGTCCGCCGGCCCGAGGCCACCTACCTGCTCACCGTCAGCGGCGAATCCATGATCGATGCCGGCATCCAGCCCGGCGATCTCGTATTGGTCGAAAAAGGCGGCGTGCCGAAAAACAACGATATTGTCGTGGCCCAGATCGACGGCGAATGGACCCTTAAATATTTCGGAAAAGACGAAACCGGCGTCTATCTCGATCCCGCCAACCCCAATTTCACCCGCATGCGCCCCGAACGCACCCTCACCATCGGCGGCATCGTCAAAGCCGTCGTCCGGAAATACAGCAGATAGTTTCGAAGGAGAATCCCCATGAAAGTACTGAAAAATCATACCCTGCCCTACAACACCCTCAGCGGCTGTCTCGAGGCCCACTTTGGCGACCGCCACACCGCGCAACGTTCAAACCTTTGGAAATACCGCGAGCCAGAGCAGGGATTCAAAACCATCCCGTTTCAATCCCTCCCCCTTCAGCTCGATTATATGCCACGAAGAAAAAACCGCCCGCTCATCCGCCTGTTTACCGGACACTAAACAATAAAAGCCTGAAACCGCCTTATCTTCGGGGAATCATCTTATAGATACAGTGGTTAAATATTGTGGGAATAGCCGCCAAAAGGCGCAAGAAACGCAAAAACCTATCCTGCTGAGGTTTCGGTTTAAATGGATCGCTGTTCGCTCCCAATCATGTGTTCTTTTGTGCCCATTTTTCAGTCGCTTAGGACTCTCAATATGTAGTCGACGGAGCAATAGATCAGGGTGTAGTGCGTGCTTCCCCGAAGGGGAGCGCGCAGTAGAAATCTTAGATAAACGTGGCCTTTACCTAGCAAAAAACCCTCATCCTACCCTCTTTCCATTACCCCCATTCCCGATAGGGGAACATGAAAAAGGCCGCCCCGGTTTTCGGGGCGGCCTTACAAATTTTCCAAGGTCTGGAATTTAGCCTTCGTGAGAAATTGCATCCACGGGGCAACCTTCTTCCGCTTCCAGTGCACTCGCTTCCAGATCGCCGGAAACATCGTCCACTTTTACGGTAGAGTGATCGTCCACTTCGAAAACTTCCGGGCAGGTTTCTTCGCACGCGCCACAGGCAATACAGGTATCAGCATCAACTTTAAATTTCATAATCTCGTCCTATGTTTAGGGTTAAAAAGTCCGAAAAGAATAACGCTTTTGCGCTTTCGGTCAAAACGGAAGATGCGCAAACTTCATTTTAGATTTAGTCCCTATTACTTCTCCACATCAAAACCTTCACCACGGAATCACGGAGGCTAGGAGATTATTGATTACCTCTATAGTGGTTCACGACTGATCTAAAATAAGCCTGCTCTGTGTCTCTGTGGCCGCCAGCGCAGCGGGTGGTAAAAATATGATCAGTTCGCTTTACCTTTGAACTGATAGCGCAACATGGGCTTGATCCAGGGCCAGAGACGGCCGGCCGGGTCGGTTTCCAGTTCGATCTGCTCCTCATCGGAGAGATCGGGGAAAAAGTCGAGACCCGTGAGCGTCTCGATTTCATCGATGCTCACGAGGCGTTTCCGGATGCGGACATAGGGTGGACAGTCGGCCTCAATCAGAAAAGCCAGCACGCGCAGTTCATCGCCCTGCTCATCCACCAGAATTTTATAGTAATAACTCGGCACCTTGACTCCGGAATCGAGTTTTTGCACCGGATCCTGAAAAACCGGGCCGGTAATGATCCAGACTTCGGAAAAATAGCGCCCGTATTTTTTAGCAATGAGCATTTCCAGATCTTTCCAGAGTCCACGATTTACCTCCGGCGTCTGCGGAATCACATTGGTCATCAGGAATGTTTCCTTCTGCGCGTCAGGACCGTATCGCGTGGCAATGCCATAGTTCGGCGCCATATGACCCCGGTCATAGCCCGAATTGGTGTAATCGTTATGATGCACCTCGGCCCGGGTCCGCGCATCGACTTTAAAACCCGAGGGTCGTTTGCCGGACTTCAATTTCGGCACGTCAAAAAGTCGATAACTCACCCACAGCGGATTTTTCATGGAATCGCTATAGCCCACCACATAGCCGCGGTTATGCAGCTCCTTGGTCCGGCCGATCAGTTTAAATCCCTCCTGATTCGGAAAACCGCCATACACATAATCGCCGCGCTCATTTCCAGGGATTGGAATTTTGACATCTTTCCCCAGCAAGGCCAGTTGATCCCAGCCGTTCATGATTTTAAAACCGCCCAGCATCAACACACGATTGAGCTGCGGCATTTTTTCATAGACCGGAAAACGAATCGACCAGGGCAGATGAAAATAGATCACGGAAATCAGAAAATAGGCCAGCGCCGTAATCAGCGCGACCTTCATGCGTCGTGACCCGAAAAATAGATGCCGCCAAATCATGAGGAGTTTATACCGATTGATCCCTTTGTTTACGATTTCTTTTCTCAACCGAGCGTTCTGTGATAGAAAGTCGCTCTTTCAAGCAGGCAAAAGGCATTAGGCAATAGTGAATAATTTCTAAGACAGATACTGGCACATCTCCGATCGGCAAGCTCTAGTGCCTATTGCCCATCCCCTTGTGCCTCCCCAATCCCATGCACGTACCCTTTACACATAAAATTCTCCAGGACTGGGCCGGCAAGCCGACGTTCCAGAAAGGCATGACCCTTTTCGAAAAAGGCAAAGTCGATAAAGTGGATTTCGACCCGCCCTTTATCACCGGCCAGCTCGCCATCGGCGTACGCGGCATGCGCAGCAAATTCGAGGTGCTCAAAGACGGCTTTGTGGAAAACCACTGCCCCTGCCGCGACAACCGGGAAGAGGGTAAAATCTGCGCCCACCTCGTCGCTCTAGGCCTCGAAGCCGTACGCCTCTATTCCGACCCGCATCGCGTCGACAAAATGGAAGAGGAAAAACGCCGCGCTGAGCGTCTGGCCTCTTTCGCCGACGATGCCTACCATACCCGCGATCCCAACGGAACTCCGGCCGAACTGCGCATCATTCTGAAACAGTCCTGGCGCGAGAATCTAGCCGAACAGAAAGTCCCCATGCGCTGCGCCGTTGAAATGGGCAGCCAGATTATTCCGCTCAACGAAGTCCCTAAAAAACAACCGATCGCCCTGAGCGAAGCCGACGACAACCTGCTCTTTGTCATCGAAGATATCTGCGAAGGCCCGGCCAAAGCCAAATTCGATGCTTCCCTCTCGGACTTCATCAACATTCTCGAACTCTGCAAAAATAAACCGATTTATGAAGGCGGCATCGACGGCTACCTCATGATCGGCGACGGCACCGTTTCCACCTCGCTCCAAATGACGCTCGATGAACTCACCGGCGAGCTCGTTCTTAGACTGGATCCTGATCATGCCACCTTCGTTGTCAGTGGTGGAAGTGGGTGGATTTTAAAAAACGGTATTTTCCAACGATTAGGCAACGTGCTGCCCGGGCCGATGCGGGCGATCTATGACGGCGAAATCCGCGTTCCGCGCGAAGCCATTCCGGGCTTCATGAAAAATGAACTTCCAAACCTTGGAAGCATGATCGAGATAGAAAGCAACGTCACCGACGATATGCTCTCCCTCTCCCCGGCCAAGCCGCGCTTCCGACTTGTGGTCGACGGTCAGGAACATACGCTTTCCGCCACGCTCTACGCCGAATACGAAGGCGTCCGCCTCGTGGCCGGAAAAGAAGATGCCAAAGGCCATTTTTCTGTTCCGGCTTCCGATGACCTGCTCGGCTTTCAGGTCCGCAACCCCGCGGCGGAAGAAAAGGCGCTGGAAATCATTACCGATCTTGGATTTCGTGGAAAACGCGGTGACATGCTGATGCAGATTCGTGGAAATCGGGAAGTGCTTAATTTTCTCGGCGGCTCCCTGCCCCAGCTGAAACGCAAGGGCTGGCGCATTGATCTGGAGGGGCAGATTGCCACCTTTATGGACGACATCGAGTCCACCGTTCCAGTTGTACACATTAACAATTCATCAAACAATGGATTCTTTGAAGTCGGATATGATTTTGAGACCGACGGCGGGGTCAGCCTCGATGAAACCGAAATTCAGCGCGCCATCAATATGGGCGAAGCGTTTGTAGAAAAAAAAGGCCGCACCGTTCTG
>JGI12210J13797_10389144_pt1 | contig 14720 bp, 11 predicted proteins | sample ElkSlonscriptome_3_FD_13797 | JGI IMG/M metagenome (IMG submission 13797)
AGCGACAGGGGCTGCGGCGGGTCGTCTACCTCGGCGGCGTCGAGCCGCAGCAGGAGCCCTCCCGCCACCTCCGCAGCCGGCTCGAGACCGGGCGGATCCTCCGCGAGGGCGCGGTGTCGACCGTGGAGCTGCGGGCCGCGATGATCATCGGCGGCGGCAGCCAGAGCTTTCGGATCGTCCGGGACCTCGCCACCCGGCTGCCCTTCATGATCCTGCCGAAGTGGCTGGACAACGCCAGCGAGCCGATCGCCATCGACGACGTGATCGCGGCGCTGTGCCACGCGCTGACCGTCGAGGTCGAGGGCAGCCCGGCCTACGACATCCCGGGGCCCGAGGTCCTGTCGGGGAAGGAGATCCTCGAGCGCACCGCCGCGCTGATCGGCCCGCCGCCCAAGACGATCCGGGTCCCGCTGGTCACCCCGAAGCTGTCGAGCTACTGGATCCAGCTGGTCACCCGCGTGGACGGTCGGCTCGCCGATCAGCTGGTGGCCGGCCTCGGCAGCGGCCTGGTCTCGCAGGGGCCGCGCTACTGGCAGTTCATGCCCGAGCACGAGCTGGTCCCCTTCGACACCGCGGCGCGACGCGCCCTGACGGAGGAAGAGGCTACCTTGGGGCCGCGGACTCGCCAGGCCGAGTCGCTCCTGCGGCGGCTGATCGCCCGGGGGCATCCGGCGTCGACCTGATCGGGCGGGGGCGCGACGTCGCCCGCGCGGCCTACAGCACCACGTACTCGAGGTGGACCGTGTTCTGTTCGGGCCCGGCGTCCGAGAGCACGAACATGCCGCCGCTATCGTCGACCCGAGCGAACTTGGGAGACAGCGTGGACTCGTGGCTCCAGCGCAGCTGGCCTTCGTCGTCGAAGACGTCGATCCGCCGGCCTTCGACGATGGCGAACCCCGACTCGAACGAGACGAGCACCCGGCCGGGCACCAGGCGTGGCTCGGGCGGCTGGGGGTGATCGAGCATGTCGATCACGATCCGCTCGTGCTCGGTCCACACGACCACCTCCGTGGAGTGGGCGAACGCGCGGGCTGCCGTCCGAGAGGGGATGGTGCTGATCTCGGAGGTCTCCCACGAGGCGGCGGTGCCCCCTCCCCTCGGCGGAACGATGGCGCTGCTGAAGTGCGTCCCCTCGGCCGTCTGCGTCAGAACTCTGAGGGTCGGCAGCGGCGATGGCGGCATGGCGCCCTCCGTCAGGGGATGGTGCTCGCTCATCAGCAGCCCCATGGGGAACTCACCGACCAGCTCGCCCTCGTCGGAATACCGAAGCGCCACCAGCTCGTCGTCCTCGAGGTTCGAGCGGAGCACGAAGATGCCGTAGGGGCTCCACGTCGTGGCGAAGGAGCCATCGGTCTCCGGCGAGGCGGTCCACTGGATGCCCTCGTCGAAGCCAATGCGGGCGACGCTCCGACTGGAGATTCCGTCCCTAGACACGAAGTAGCCGGCGATGAAATCCCCCTCGGGGGTCGACGCGACCGATTGCCACGCGACGTCGAGGTCCGACAAGCCCCCGGGATCGAAGAAGTCGGCCAGCACGATCCCCTCGCCGCTCACGCGGCTGACGTGCATCTCGACATCGATCCCCTCGCCGTACTGCTGGACACCGGCGTATGCATCGCCGTCGCGAACATCGAGCGCCACCGCGAGGGACAGGGGCTCGACCGTGAGGTCGGCCGCCCATGACACCGAGCCGCTCAGCTCGCACCGATGGCTGCACCCATCGGCGTCGGCCTGGTTGCCGTCGTCGCAGGCTTCGTCGGGATCGAGCACGCCGTCGCCACAGATCCCCGCCTGCATCGCCGTGTCGTCGAGGCCGCTCTCGTCGGACGTGTCGGACGTGTCGGCCGGGCCCGCCGTCGTCCCCGTCTCGCTCCCGGAGCCACTGCCCCCGGAATCATCGCCTTGGGTGCTCGGACCACACCCGAGCGAAAGCGAGCACATGGAGAGGGAGCAGGCGAGCACGAGGCGAGCACGAGCGAAGACCATGCCCGACTCTAGCAGCCCGTGGTGAGCCTAATCGATGCCCAGATGCTTCCGGAGGGCTTGCCCAGATCAGCCCGGAATACGCACCGCGAGCGTATCATGGCGTCGAGCTGGTGTGTTGACAGGCTGAGCGCGCATCGGTAGCATGGTTCCCGGGAGTGGTCGAGGCTCGAATGGACTTGCCATCCCTACAAGAGAGCGCTCTGTTCCGAGAAAACTGGTACGTTGCCGCATACGGCTCGGAGGTCACGAGCACGCCGATCGGGCGTCGAATCTGTGACCGGCCGATCGTCCTCTACCGAACTGATCACGGTGTTGCGATCGCGCTCGAGGATCGCTGCTCCCACCGAGGCCTCCCCCTGTCTCGTGGAGGATGCGAGGGAGACCGCATTCGGTGTCTCTATCATGGGATGGAGTTCGGCCCTACGGGTGACTGTGTCCGGATTCCGGGGCAAACCCATATCCCGTCCCACGCCGGGATTTCCTCGTACCCGCTCGTGGAGCGGGATCACCTCGTCTGGATCTGGACCGGCGATCCGGCCAGAGCCGACCCCGGCCGGATCCCCTCCTGGAGATACCACTCGGATCCCTCGTGGGTTCACACCAAGGGGTTTCTCGCCGTCAAGGCCAATTGGCAGCTCATCGCGGACAACCTGTTGAACCTGAGCCATCTCCAGTACGTTCATCGCTCGACGATCGGGAGCCCCCCGGATGAAGCCGATGACGCCCAGATCGAGGCGAAGCGCGTGGGCGATCGTATACACATGAAACACTGGGTCCCCCGCGTCGACCCCCCGCCTCTGCACCAAGCGGTCTGCGGCTTCGAGGGCAAGGTCGATCGATGGCAAGAGTGCGAATTCTTTCCTGGGTTTCTCTTGTTTTGGTCTGGATCTATCGATGCAGGGATGGGGGCGTACGAGGGCCGGCGTGAAGGAGGATTTCAGATCCGTCACTTTCATGCAACGACGCCCGAGACGGGGTCGACCTCGCACTACTTCTTCACCGCCGCGCGCAATTTCCGGCTCGACGACGAAGCGCTCACCGAGACGATTCATCGCTCGATGTGCTCCACGTTCGATGAGGATCTCGCCGTCCTCGAGGCACAGCAGGCAGCACTCCTCGAGTTCTCGGACGTTCGCTTCATCAACCGCAAGGATGACGCCCCCAGCATCCTCGCACGCAGGCTGGTCGAGGAACTCCTCGCGCATGAGCCATGACCGACGACGCTCCCACCGACGCGGCGCGCTTGCTCGCGCTCATCAACGCGAGCTGGATCTCCCAAGCCATCTACGTCGCCGCCGAGTTGGGGCTCGCCGATCGGCTGGCGAGCGGAGAGCAGCTCGCAGAGCAGCTCGCAGAGCAGCTCGGCGCGGATGCAGGCGCGCTGCACAGACTCCTGCGTGCTCTGGTGACGATCGATGTCTGTCGAGAGTCCGAGGGCGGCGCGTTCTGCATCACCCGAATGGGACGCCTCCTCACGAGCGACCACGGGCGCTCACTGCGGGCCTGGGCGAGATGGTGGGGCGGACACCTGTGGCCCGTGTGGGGAGACCTGCTGAACAGCGTGAAGACCGGCATCAGCGCGCGGCAGCGAGCGAGCGGCGGCGACGGGGCCGAAGCGCTGGAGCGTGACTCGGCTGCTGCCGAGCTGTTTCACCAAGCGATGGGTCAATTGACCCGCGTAGAGGCCGAGGAGGTGGTCCGCGCCTACTCGTTCGAGGGCGTCACTACGGTCGTCGACGTTGGCGGTGGGCGCGGGGAATTGCTCGGGTGCATTCTCGAGGCCAACCCCGCCTGCCGGGGGGTCTTGCTCGACCGTCCCCATGCCCTCGCCAGGGCGGAGCAGCACCTCCGATCCGTCGGCGTGCGAGATCGTTGCGATCTGGTGGCAGGTGACTTCTTCGAGGACGTCCCGCGCGGCGGCGATCTCTACATCCTCAAGAGCGTCGTCCACGACTGGAACGACGAGCGCGCCTCCTGCCTGCTCCAGCGTTGTCGTCGGGCGATGAGCCCGGCGGCTCGACTCCTCATCGTGGAACGGCTCTTGCCCGAGCGGCTGACGAACTCCACCAGAGATCGCGCCATCGTGCAGAGCGACCTGCACATGCTCATCGGCCCCGGGGGTTTGGAGCGCAGCGAGTCCGAGCTTCTTCGGCTGACCGAACGAGCCGGGCTCCGAGTGGACCGGGTTCTCCCCGCAGGGGTCGTCTCCCTGCTCGAGGCACGACCCCTCCCCACCGCACCATCGAGAGGCATTCCCCTCCGCCCTCTCGATCCCGCGATCGCCAGTGAGTTCGAGACCAAGGCCCCCAAGCTCTATGCACACTCGGCGCTCTACCGAGGGCTGGCCCGACGCGTGGCGACCGAGCCGCGGTTGCTCGACATCGCCGCCGACGCACAGCCGGGTCAGTCACCCATGGCCATGTTCTTCGCCGCCGTACACTTCGTGGTGCTGCGGGGCGCGGCCCATCCACTCTCCACGATCTACGCCGACATCGCGAGGCGCAAGCCGATCGAGCGCGATCCGACCCCCCACTTCGTCGATTTCTGCCTCGCGCACGAAGACGAGCTGCGTCGGGTGATCTCCACCAGCCGGATCCAGACCAACGAGCCGGGCCGTGCGGTCTACGTGCGCCTGGGGCTCGAGTGGATCGGGCTCAGGTTCGGGAGCGACGCGGTTGCCTACGTCGAGTTAGGCGCGAGCGCGGGCCTCAACCTCAACTGGGATCGCTTCCTCATGCGCTTCGAAGGCGAAGACCGAGGCTGGAAGCGTGGGCCCGAGTCGTCGCCCGTCCGCATCGATTGCTCGGTGAGCGGCCTCGAATTCCCAGCCGAACGCGGGGCGACCCTGCCGCCGATGACCGAGCGCCTCGGCCTCGACATCGATCCCCTCGACATCGAACGGAGCACGACGCGTGAGTGGCTGCGATCCTTCATCTGGGCCGATGACTGCGACCGCCTCTCGGGATTTGATAGCGCCATCACCCTCCTGCGCAACACCCCCGTGCCGCTGATGAAGGCAGACGTCACCCGTGACCTGGTCGAGGTCTGCCGTGGGCTGCGATCGACGCGGCTGGTCATCGCGCATACGTTCTTGACCAGCCAGCTCACCGCGGCGCATCGCGAGGCCATGAACCAGCAGCTCCAGGCCCTCTGCAAGGATCGCGAGGTCTTCCGTATAGGCGCGGAGTGGAGCAACGGCGCGACCGAGCTGCGCGTGGGCCGTCTTCGCCATGGGCACCCCGAGGACGAGGTGCTCCTCGCCACCGGCGAGCCGCACGGACGCTCCATTCGCTGGGTACATCCCGGCTCTCGGTGAGACCCCGGGGCGGGCTGCTCTCGCTCAGGGCGGCTCCTCCCCCGGCTCGTAGACCCCGTCACGCCCGGAGCACGGTCACGGCACGCCCGCTCGGCGTCGTCGCCGACTCGAAGCGGGTGCGGTCCTCGATCGCCTCGGCCTGGTCGCGGCAGTCGAACACCACCAGCACCCCCTCGTCGAGCCCCATGCGGCCGAGGTACTCGTCGAGCTGCGCCAGTCCCCGCGGCAGGGGATCACCCTTCTTGTCGCGATCACGCCAGACCTTCAGCTCCATCGCGAAGCGCTGCACCGTACGCACGCCCTCGGCGTCGACGTGGGGCCACTGCACCACGAGATCGATCCGCTTGCGACCCACGCCCACCTCGCGCTCGACCGAGCCGCCGCCGTTGACCACGCGGTGTAGCCACGCCATGAGCACGAGCTGCGGCGCGACCTCTGGGTAGTCGATCCGCCCGGCCACCAGCTCGCCGTGCTCGCGCCAGAACTGGGCGAAGCCATCGAGCAAGGCCGGCAGATCGAGCCCGCCGTCGGCGGTCACGTAGCTACGCGGCTCGGCGGGGATGGCTGCCTCGGCCTGGGTCGCGAGCACGCGAACGATGATCTCGCGGTAGATCGGGTTGGCGATGGTCACCGGAAGCCAGGGCGTGACCAAGCCCAGGTCCACGACGTACTCGAAGTCGGCGTCGAACGAGGCTCCTCCCGGCAGCTCCCCGGCGAGCACCGGCTCGAGCACGCGGCGCACGGCGCCCTCGCGCAGGCGAGCGAGCAGTGAGTCGAGGTGGGTGGCCCGGGACAGGATCATGCGGTCCTTGGCCTGCAAGACGTGCGCCTCGGTGATCGGCTCCGTCGCCGGCACGCCGAGTTCCTCGACCACCTCGCGGGCAAGCGCGTTCGCCAGCCAGGGCTGCCCCTGGGTCAGCGCCCACGCCCGATCGAGGGCCGGCTCGGTGAACGCCTGGCCCGTCTCGGTCGTGTGCTGCTCGTACAGCTCGCGGAGCTCGTCTTCGGTGAAGTTCGACAGCAGCAGCGACTTCTCCTTGACGTTGAAGGGGCTCGACGAGCCCATGCGCACGGGCTTGCCGCCGCTGGCCGCCTTGTAGTCGCGGACGTCTCGCATCCCGCACAGGAGCACCGACGAGGGCGCGCTGACCGGACGATCGGAGAACGCGGCGCGGAGCTGACTGAGCATCGAGTAGAGGCTGCGCCCAGCGAGCGCGTCGATCTCGTCGAAGACGAGCACCAGCGGTCGCGGGCAGGCCTCGGCCCAGCGCGCGAGCTGCTCCTGGAGGAACCCGCCTGCGGTGACCTCGACGGTGGGTGGAGGACGGAGCGACTCGGGGAGATGACGCGTCGCGGCGCTGTGGATCGCCTGCCACACCGCCTTGGTCGCCAGCTCTACGTCATCCTCGAAGGGGCGCCCGGTCTCGCACGAGAAGTGCAACGCCGCATACGTCCCCTCGTCCGTCAGCCGCCGCGCCAGCGCGCGCACGAGCGTGGTCTTGCCGGTCTGCCGAGGTGCGTGCACCACGAAGTAGGCCATGCCGTCGACGAGCGTCCGAAGCTCGGGCATGCGCCGCTCGGGCGGGATCATATAGTGCCGGTCGACCTCGCACGGGCCCGCGATGTTGAACCTGCGCATCCTCGGCCTCCTTCATACCCCGCCCCTACCACGCAGACTAGGGACGCTCGCTCGCCGGCGGCAGCATGCCCAGCCCCCGCATCCACGCCAGAGCACGCGTCGGCCACTGCGACATCTGTGGCATGCGCTCGGGGTCTCGGGCCAGCCCCACCCCGTGCCCGCCGTCGGTCACCACCATCAGCTCCGTGGGCACACCGTGGGCCTTCAGGGCCTCGTGGTACATCACGCTGTTCTGGTAGGGCACCTTGCGGTCGAGGGTGGAGTGCACCAAGAAGCCGGGCGCGGTGTCCTCGGTCACCTGGGTCTCGGTCGACAGCTGTCGGCGCAGCTCTTCGGTCACCGGCAGGGTGCCGCCGAGCATGTTGCGGCGGCTGCGAGCGTGGGCGTAGGGCTCGGACAGGGTGATGACGGGGTAGATCATCACCGCGAACCCGATCCGGCACGACTCGCGCTCGACCGGATCGACCGCGTCGGGCTGGCCCTCGTCGTGCGCACAGCGGATCGACACGTGTGACGCGAGGTGCCCCCCCGCCGAGAACCCCATGATGCCGATCCGCTCGGGGTCGATCCCCAGCTCGTCGGCCCGCGACCGCACCGTGCGAACCGCCCGCTTGCCGTCGGCGAGGAAGTCCATGCCCCCGTAGCGCCGCGGGCCGTGCACGCGGTAGCGCAGCAAGATCGCGGTGATCCCCTGCTCGGCCAGCCACTTCGCGGTGCCGATCCCCTCCACCGGGATCCCCCCGTGGTGCCCGTAGCTGCCGCCCGAGGCCACGATGACCGCGGTGCCGTTGGCCTTCTCTCGCGGGGGCAAGAAGTAGTAGAGCCGCGGCCGGTCGTGCTCGAGGTTGCCCCGGGCCCCCGGCGCGCCTTCGGGCCACAGAAGCGCCTGCTCGTTGGCGTCGCGGAGGTCCCGCTTGCACGCGCCCGCGCTCGCCCCCAGCGCCAGCGCCAGCGCCCAGCGCAGGGCCGCGGCACCGCGGGGACGGGCGTGGCGTCGCTTCGGTGTGCTCATCGTCCGCAGGATAGACCAGCTGTCCGCGGAGCGTCCGGCCGTGCCCCCCCGGCCGCCCGCACGCTCGCGGAGGTGCTGGTGCGAGCCACGACACGCGAGGCTAGCGATAGGGATCGTTGGCCCGCCCCAGCGCGTCCTCGAGGATCTCGAACGTGCGCAGCAGCTGGGCCCGCCACCGCTCGGGCTCCCCCGCGGGCACCAGCGCCGAGCGCAGCCGGTCGAGGTCGAAGCCCATCCCGGCCAGCTCGCGCCGATCATCGGGCCCGACCGCCTCGATCGCCGCGCTCAGCTCCACGAAGCGCTGGCGCCCCGGGCCGATCATGCCCCCCGCCACCTGCTCCACCTCCGGGTCGCCCTCGTAGGCGATCGATCCCTGCGGCGGCGCGCACAGCCACAGGTCCGCCGCGCGCAGCTCCTCGGCCGCGCCGCGCACCCCCTCGATCGCCGCCAGCAGCCGCCCCAGCCGATGCACCAGAGGAGAGGGGGGCAGCATCCGCCGCTCGACGGCGGGGCGCCCACGGTCTCGCAGCCACACCACCGCGGCCACGAGGAGCCCGCCACCGCCGATGAGCCAGCCCAGCACCCCTCCAGGATAGTCGATGCGCGCCGCAGCAGCCGGCGCCTCACCCGGCGGCAGCCATTGTGCGACACCGAGCGCGAACGCGCGCCCCCGCGCGAGCACACGGCGGGCCTGCGCACGATCGCGGTCGCGGATCCCCGAACGATCGACGCGCGGCCGGCTACTGGATCCAGCGATCCCAGCGAGGCTCGCGGGTGACCAGGGTGCCCTTCTCTCGGCGATACACCGACCACCGCCCATCGCCTTGCTCGATGAGGAACGCGTCGACCGGGCCGAACACGCGGTCGAGCTCCTCGGCGGAGCAGGTGGGCAGGTAGGCACGCAGCACGCGGGGGTCGTAGTAGCGGAACAACACCTCGCGCCCCTCGGGCAGGCGCGCGCGGATCATGTCGGCGAAGTGCACGGCCAGATCGTCCATGGAGGCGCTGCTACGCAGCATGACGCCCCAGTTGTTGCCGCGGCCCAGGCGGGCGAAGTACCCCGCGAACGGGTAGTGCTCGGCCAGCGCCACCAGGTACGGCGCCACCGTGGCCAGCGCGCGGGGGAGATCGGTGCCGTACAAGCACCGCCAGTCGTTGCCCTCGGCCTGCAGCAGCGCGTGCACGCGGTCGTCTTGGGCCCCATCGACCAGCGCATACACGGACGTGGGCTTCTCGGAGACCTTGATCTGCGACAGCGCGCGCCGAATGATGCCGTTGATCGTCCGCTTGGTCGTCCTCGACACGGGGCTCACTATACGACGCTTCTCGGTCCCGGCACCGCATGCGTCGACCCCGTGGGTCATTTTTGGGGGTTGCTCGAACCGAGAATTCTGGAACAGTAGGTGAGGTATGCGATGGCTCCTGCGCGATGGTCCCCGGCAGCTCGTGCTCAGCACCGAGCAAGGTGCCCCGTTCGAGGGTGCGCTCCTGGTCGAGGATTCCACCTCCGCCGCCTCCACCTTGCGCGACCTCTCCTACGATCCTTCCAACATGAAGTCGCTGCGCCAGATCCACGCGGAGCTGGTGGCCACCCCCAACGCGCGCAGCCGGGCCGACACGCTGGTGCTCGCCGAGCTGATGGGCCAGCTCGCCGCGCGGCGCCTGTACCTGTTCGAGCAGGGGCGCACCCACAACTTCACCTACGACCTGCCCGAGCCGGTGGACACCGAGTGGGAGGAGACCGAGGCGCTGGTCACCGATCCGCCGCCTCCGGTCAGCGCGCCGCCGCCCGCCCCCAGCCCGGCGGTGCTGGCCCAGGCCGATGCGCTGCGCCAGGCCGCCCAGACCGGCGCCCCGTTCTGCGAGGAATGAGTGGATTGAACTGCTCCCGCGTGTCGGGAGCTCGCCGCCGCTCCAGCCTCTAGCCGCAGTCCACGATCTCCACGTCGTACTCGATGGGACCGCCCGCGATCCCCTCCACCCGCACGTGGTAGGTGGTGTCGACCTCGGCCACCCAGCCCTGGGGGATCATCGAGATCGCCGAGCTGCTGCCGTAGCCGCCCGCCAGGGTGGTGACCGTGACCGGGCGCGGCTCGCCGTCGGCGGTGATCGTGACCGCGGCCCCGTCGAGGTCGATGTCGTCGCTCTGCACCGACCAGCCCGTGTCATTGATCGACGCGAAGCCCAGCGGCGAGATGGCCTCGAAGGGGAACGGCCCCGGCGAGGGCCAGGCCGTCCACTGGTTGGTGCCTCCGCCCGCGCCGCCCAGCACCCACATGCACGAGTACTCGCTGGTCGAGCCCAGGCCCACCGGGCCGGCCGAGTTGGAGAGGATCCACCGGCGGTGCCCCAGTGTGGAGGCGTTGCCGGGGTCGACCATGTAGAGATCGACCGACATCACCCCGGGGCCGGTGGAGATGTTGCTGCTGCCCGCCGCCGTCGCGCCGTCGGACGAGTAGCAGGTCCAGCCCATGGGAGGGTCGTGCGACAGCGATCCGTTGGCGTGCATCATCAGCGCGCACGCCTGGGCCAGCTCGTCGCGCATGGGGTCGGTGGTGACCTCGGGCAGGCCCACCATCCAGCGGTGCAGGTTGAGCACGCGCAGCGCGTTGGCTCGCCCGTCGGCCGACACGTCGCCCGGGTCGCACGACGCCACGGAGCCGCTCCAGCTGCCTTCGCTCATGTCGGCGCGATCGGCCGTCCAGCGGCTGCACATCTGCTCCACCGCGGAGGGGTCGCCGGACTCGCTCGACGCGGAGCCTTCGTCCGCGCCCGTGGGCTCGCCGGTCGCCGAGCCCGGGCCGGTGTTGGTCGTGTCGGCGCCGTCGTCGGTGCCAGCTGGGCCGCCGCCGGGGCCTCCGCCCGGGCCGGCCTCCGCGGCCGAGCCTGGCCCGCCCGTTGCCGAGCCGGAGGACGTCGAGCCCTCCGTGTCATCGTCGGTGGTCGAGTCCTCGCCCAGCCCCACGTAGCAGCCGCTGGCCAGCGCTACGACCAGCGCTCCCGCCATCACGACCCCGTCTGTCGCCGACCTCGCACGCATGGGCATGAGTGGGCGCCAAGATTGGTGTGGGTGTCAAACCAAGAAGCGGGAGTACGCTCAGAAATCCAGACTACGCACGCGCAGCGGCAAGGAGTGTGACCCGAGTGCTCGAGCGCTATCGACCCTCCAAGATCATCGTTCTACCTCGAGCCGACGACCGCATGCCGTTTCTGTAACGTTGGAAACGATCCTCTCACGCTCGTCCCACGCCCCACCCGACTCGAGCCTCCGGTGTTGCTCGGTAGATCCGTCGACGGCTCGATCTCGATGATCGACCGAATCGACACGAGCATGCCCCGTTTCCACATGGAGCGAACGGGCGAGCCACTGGTGCAGATCATCGGCGGACCGTCCGAAGCTCGAAGCGATGGGGAGACGTGGAGTCTCGATTTCTCCGTCGTGGACACCGTGTGCACTGCCGTGAGCGCGCTCGAGCGCGGCGGGGCTCGGGTTCGCGTGGAGAGTCTGGCCCATCGCCGGCGGCGTGCTCTGCGGACGTGCAATGGGCGGAGATGCTCGGGGATGGTTCCGAGCACGCGCTCGAACGCACCACGGCCCACGACAGGCCAGGTTCGTCCGATCGTGACTCATCTCGACCAATTTTGTCAGACTCGGGGTCGCCGATCACTATTACTGACTTCGGCTTCGATCGACTGGTCTTCGATACGACCAGTCCCGGGTCTAGTCGAGCGTCAGCGGCGATTTTCGGTGGACGGCCCTCGTTCGCCTCCTATGCTCCGGCTTGCTCGGGGGCCAGGGAATGACCCGGTCACTCGAGAGCGACGAACGCACAATCGAACTCGTCAGTGACCCCGCGTCATAGCTCGATGACTCCATCATCGATCACGGATCGATCGTCTAGACGCGACCGACATCGTGCCAGTACGAATTCATCGTATTCGTTCCTTCGAACGTCAGATTCCATTCATCGGTGAGCAGACGGCAGTCTCTCGCCCTCCCCATGTCACTCGTCGAGCTCCGTGCGTGCTCGTCGTCGCTCCGCCCCCGAAGGGGCGGATGTGACGTCGAGGCATGGGCTCCATCGCAGCCCCATCCGATCGTATGACCGACAACGCCCTCCCCGAGAACGCCCCTTCTACCGTGCTCATCGGCCGCCTGCTGGACGACAGCACCTCGCAGCCGCTCGTAGGCCTGACCGTGGTCGCAAGTGAACGCGACGATGGAGACGGCCGAGTCCTGAGACGAGCCCACACCGACGCCCAAGGGTGCTTCACGCTGCGCCTGTCGGATGATGACCTGCGCACGTTCATGGCGGGCGCGTCCGCACAGCCGTCGTTCCACGTGGACGTGACCATGTCGGTGTGGAACGGGGAGGAGTGGATCGCGAAGCTCGCCCCTCGCCTCGCGACCGGGCCGGTGCCCGAGCGGGTCGTGCTCGGCGACTTCCTCATCACCGTCCCGTCCGCTGTCCGTACGTATGCGCTGCGTGCCTCCGTGGTGTCGGCGGAGGCGCGGCCGGTCGCAGGGGTGGAGGTCGTGCTCATGTCGGTCGAGCTGGGACAGCGTCAAGCGCTGACCTCGGGCACGACCAACGACGACGGCGAGGTGGAGCTGAGCTACACGGGCGGGCCGAACGCATCCGAGCGCGACACCGACCGGCGCCTGCAGCTCGTGGCAAGCTACGACGACAATGAGATCGCCCGCTCGCCCGTGCTCTTCGACGTGCACGACGACCAACGTATCCGCATGGTCGTGCCCGAGGATCTCGGCGAGGGGCTGACCGAGCTGGAGCGCTTGCAAGCCGCCATTGCCGGCCACGTCGGTCAGATCGGTCTCGAGAACCTGACCCTCGAGGACGTAGAGCTGGTCGCCCAGCGGGCCGATGTGTATCCCCCTCACCTCGCGCTGCTGGTCCGGGCCACGACGCTGGCCTCGGGCACCTCGGTCACCGTCGACGAGCTGTACGCCATGGGGCGCCACGGAATGCCGCTGACGATCGCGGGGCTGCTGGCGCGTGATGCCGAGGCCTATCGCTCCGCGCTCGGCCGAGCGTTCGCGCGACGGCTGATCCCCGTGCCCGCGGGCGGCGAGGCGGCGGCGCTCGACTCGATCGCCTCGCGCATGGCCGACTGGGCCGGGGCAGCCACCGTGAACCCGACCCTCGCCGCACCACGGTGGACCAACCTCGAGCGCAGCGGCGTGTCCGCAGCCACCCGGCAGGCGTTCGCGACCGCCTGGGTCGGCCTCACCGGCACGCTCACCGAGCGATGGACGGCGATCCGCAGCGACCCCGCCCTCGAGGCGGCTGTTCCCGCGCTGCAGTTCACGGCGGGTGCATCGATGCTCCTGGGCGAGCACGGGCCGGCCGTGCAAGCCCTGGTCGACGCGCGAACGGCCGGTCAGGTGTCCACGCTTCGCGACCTGGCCGCGTGCGATCACGCTCTCCGAAGATCCAATGCTCGAGGGTGAAGCGGTTGAATTCGACGTCGACGGTGAGTTGCTCGAAGGCACGGCAACGTTCGAGTCACCCCCCGTGGAGCTTACCGATGCGACCGAGCCGTGGCCGTTGGTGCTGCCGACGGATGCGATCACCAACCCCGATGCCATCCACGACCTGTGGGTCCTGGTCCGCTACCACGTGTCCACCACCACCTGAGGCTCGACCGATGCAACGCGACGATGAACGAGGAGTCCCCAGCGCTCACGTGGGGCAGACCCCAGCGTGGGCTCGACCCCGCGACGGCCAGGGACGGCTCGCCTCCGACCCTCGGGCCAAGGCGCCCGAGCGGCCCCAGGACGGCACGGGCATGCAGCTGCCTGGATCCGATCGCGAGTGGGTGCCCAAGGTCGAGCTGCCCCGCGGCGGTGGAGCGATTCGCCCGGTGGGGCAGAAGGTGGAGGCGCAGGCGTTCAATGGGTCGGCCAGCTACGGGATCGCGCTGCCCGTGTCGCCGGGGCGGGATGGGCGGGCGCCGGAGCTGTCGCTCGCGTACAGCTCCGGTGGTGGCAACGGGCCGTTTGGGCTGGGGTGGTCGCTGTCGGTGCCCAGCATCAGCCGCAAGACCGATCGTGCCGCTGTACCAAGATGCGCGAGAGTCCGACGTGTTCGTGCTCGCCGGGGCGGAGGACTTGGTGCCGCTGCGGGCGGAGGACGGCACGCGGGTGGTGCGGACGGAGGCCGGGTACTCGGTGTATCCGTACCGGCCGCGGGTCGAAGGGGCGTTCGCGCGGATCGAGCGGTGGGTGAGCACGGCCGATGGGGCGACGCACTGGCGCGTGCGCTCGCCCGATGGGGTGCTCGCCGTATATGGCGAGGACGACACGGGGAGGGTTGCCGATCCCGAGGATCCACAGCGCCGAGTGTTCTCGTGGCTGCTGCAGCGCACCGAGGACGATCGGGGTCACGTCACGCTCTATGAGTACGCGGCCGACGACGTGACGTCGGCCATGCGTGGTCCCACCACCGCACGGATGCTCCAGCGCGTGCGCTACGGCAACGCCACGCCCGGCGTCGCGGCGGAGTTCCTGTTCGAGGTGGTGTTCGACTACGGCGAGTATGGTCACGAGGACGGTGGCGAGGTGTTCGTCACGCCTACGCCCGAGCGCGCGTGGCCGCTGCGAGAGGACGCGTTCTCGAGCTTCCGCGCGGGCTTCGACGTCCGCACCCGGCGGCTGTGTCGGCGCGTGTTGATGTTCCACCATATGAGCGAGCTGGGAGACGAGCCCACGCTGGTGCGCTCGGTCGATTTCACCCACGATGCGTCGG
>JGI12210J13797_10007167_pt1 | contig 14719 bp, 10 predicted proteins | sample ElkSlonscriptome_3_FD_13797 | JGI IMG/M metagenome (IMG submission 13797)
CGTGCCCACCAACGGCGCACTGCCGTCCTCGGCAATCATCAGCACATCACCGAGTTTCAGGGTCTCGCCGGGGTCTCCCGGCAATCTTTCGACGGTGAGCCGTTGGTTTTCGGCCACCCGGTATTGTTTCCCACCGGTGCGGATTACAGCGTACATTAGCGATCCATGAAAACGAAGAAAGCACCGCGCGCGAACACGCGATGCGACCAAACAGGGGGCACTATACCCAGTGTCGACCGGTTGTCAACGGTCGCACACGCCCCCATCCGCCTCTGTGACGCGGCCGAGTTCGGAGCCGCGCAGGATGCCTCTCATACGAACACGGGCAGCTAAACAAGCAGACCATCGACATCCGGATCAAATTGCGATGCGCCACACATTGCCACCTCCTGTTTTGAAACAATGGCGGCCACTGCGCCGCCGTCATCCGCAAACGGAATGAGATCATTTTGTTCGGGAATGGCCGCGAGCAACGGCGAGGGCGCAATGGAGGAGATCAGCACCAGTTGATCCACACTCAAGCCGCCTTTGTCGGTGCTTCTCACCAGGAGTTCGTAGGACTCTCCCTCTTCGATCCGCCCGCTGTCCGCCACAACAATCTCGTCGTCCTCGAGCGCGAAGCGGCCCCGGGCGTTGTCCAGCAGGGCGTAGGAAAAAGACTCGGGAACGGGGCTCCACGGCGTCACATCCGGATCATTCGTCGTCAGTGTCGCCACAACCGCACCATTGCCCGGATCCGGAAATACAGCCCCGCCAGCGATTTCAATGCCCGTCGGGGCCTCGTTGAAGTCGGTCACTACGATATCCATCTCCTGGATGTAAGGCTCACCTTCAGGATCGATGACAGCGACTTCGATCGAATAGACGCCTTCGAATTCAGGGTTTTCGAAATCGAGCTCCGACGCGTTGCCGACGATCAGGCGACCTGAAATCGGATCGATATCGAAGGCTTCACCGGCATCGTCCGTGATTTCATATTCCAATCCATCGTCGCCATCGGGGTCCGTCGCCCAAATGGTACCGATGATGGTGCCAGCCGAAGCATTCTCGCTGACCACGTTGTTGGACAAATCCAGATCCGTCGGCGCGTCGTTGACGCCGGTGACGGTCACCGTCACCGTGGCGGTGTTGGAGACAGCGCCGTGAGCGTCCGTTGCTGTATAATCGAAGGTCACCTCCCGCGTCTCGCCCTCCGCCAGATCCTGGAAGTCCGTTCCGGGATCGAAGGTGAAGCTATCGCCATCGATATCAGCGACGGTGCCCTCACTAGGCAGTGTCGCAAGCGAGTACGTCAGAGTTTCCCCGCCATCATCGGAGTCCGGATCGTCGCCGGCGAACGATCCGGTGACCGCCGCGCCGTCCTCGGCCGCCGACGCTGTCACGTCCTCGACGGTCGGTGCGTCATTGGCACCGGAAACAATGACCGTCAAGGTGCCGGCGTCTGAAACGGCGCCTTGGCTATCCGTGGCGGTGTAATCGAAGGTCACCTCCCACGTCTCGCCCACCGCCAAATCCTGGAAGCCGTCTTCCGGATCGAAGGTGAAAGTGCCATCACCGTTATCGGAAACACTGCCTTCCGCCGCCGCTGATGTAATGTCGTAGCTCAGCGTCGTGGCGTCATCGTCGGAATCCACGTCATCACCCGCGAAGGATCCGATCACCGGAGCGCCATCTTCAGACGCCGATACCGTCACGTCCTCCACGTCCGGCGCGTCGTTGACGCCGGTGACGGTCACCGTCACTGTGGCGGTGTTGGAAACCGCGCCGTGAGCGTCCGTTGCTGTATAATCGAATGTCACCTCCCGCGTCTCGCCCTCCGCCAGATCCTGGAAGTCCGTTCCGGGATCGAAGGTGAAGCTATCGCCATTGATATCGGCGACGGTGCCTTCACTCGGCAGTGTCGCGCGCGAGTACGTCAGAGTGTCCCCGCCATCATCGGAGTCCGGATCCTCGCCGGCGAACAATCCGGTAACCGCCGCGCCGTCCTCGATCGCCAACGCCGTCACGTCCTCGACGGTCGGTGTGTCATTGGCACCGGAAACAATGACCGTCACGGTGCCGGCGTCTGAAACGGCGCCTTGGCTATCCGTGGCGGTGTAATCGAAGGTCACATCCCGCGTCTCGGCCACCGCCAAAACCTGAAAATCGGTTCCTGGATCGAAGGTAAAGGTGCCGTCGCCGTTGTCGAACACACTGCCTTCCGCCGGAGTCGACGTAATGGCGTAGCTCAGCGTCGTGCCGTCATCGTCCGGGTCGACGTCGTCACCCTCGAAGGACCCGATTACCGGAGTACCGTCTTCGAGCGCCGATACCGTCACGTCCTCCACCACGGGCGAGTCATTGACGCCTTCGAACGAAATATCGGCCGCGAATGGTCCTATCGTATCCAGCCCATCGCTCAACGTGACTGTGTAAGCGGGCGGTTGTTCGCCACCATCGTGGATAAACTGGATCAGAGCGCTGTCCAACTCGGCTTGGGTAAATTCGTTGATGGCGGCACCGGGATCCGATACCCGTTCAAAGCGACCGGCGACCAGATCGCCAATGGTAAAGGTAAGATCCTCGGGATCCGTGTCGCTGTCGCTGGCGCTCAGCGTTTCCGGCCCGACGAGTTTGGTTTCGCCTTCTTGAACGATCAGCGCATTTACATCCAAGACCGGAGCGTCGTTGACTGGGGTCACCGCGATGCTGAACAGTTGGCTCTCCGGACCGGAGCCGTCGGGGTCGTCCACATCGAAGGTGAAACTGTCGGAGGTCGCCTCGCCGCCACCGTGAACATAGACCACCCGGGCCAGCGCCAGATCTTCCTGGCTAAACTCGGTGATCGCCTCTCCTTGATTGTCGGACAGCGCGAGATAGCCTTGAGTCGGCGCCGTAGTAACCGTGTAGACAATCTCCGCGTCGGTATCGTCCGGATCAGAGGCGCTCAACTCAGTGACGCTCAACAGCTCGACGCTGCCCTCGGCCACCGTCTTGCCGGTGTTCACGTCCAAGACCGGAGCGTCGTTGACGCCGTTGACGGTGATCGTCACCGTGGCGATACTGGAAACCGCGCCTTGACTGTCGGTTGCCGTGTAGCCGAACGTCACATCCCGCGTCTCGCCATCTCCCAGATCCTGGAAATCGACTTCCGGATCGAAGGTGAAGGTCTGGTTGTCGATATCGGCCACAACACCTTCGCTCGGCAACCCGGTGAGGGAGTAGGTCAGCGTCGAACCGTCATCATCGGCGTCCGCGTCGTCACCCAGGAAAGTCCCGCTCACGCCCGGTCCGTCCTCGACCGCGGCGACCGCTACATCGGTCACCACAGGGGCATCGTTGACCCCAGTGACGGTGATCGTCGCCTGGGCCGCCGCGCTGGCGCCATCCTCGTCGGACATGGTGTAGTCCACCACTACGGTGGCGGTGTCACCCTCGTCCAATTCGTTGAAGCCGCTGCCTGGATCGAACCGCAACTGATTGCCGTCGATGGACACAACCCCGGTGCCCGCGCCGATGAGCCCCGTCACCGAAGCGATGAAGACACTGTCCAAGGAAAAATTGCCGGAGTCGTCGCCGTCATCTACATCGGTGTCGTTGGCGAGCACGTCGATGTTAACCGCCAAGTTTTCGGTCGTGCCGCCCTCGTCGTCCACCGCTATCGGCGCTTCGTTGACATCCACAACGTCGATGGTGAAGAACTGCTCGACGATGAGACCGCCTTCATCGGTAGCGATAATCGTTATCGGAACAGAGGGTTCGTTATCGTGGTCCAGGCTGACGCCATCGATGAGCTTTAGCTGACCGTCGACGACTTCGAAGCGGTTGTCGGAGGACTCGTAAGTATGGCTATCGCCAATGTCCTGATCCTCGGCCGACAGAAGCCCGATGATCGCGCCACTGGCGTTCTCCTCCACATCGGCATTGTCCAAATTGATCGAGGTCGGCGCCTCGTTGACGTCGCGAACGAAGATGGTGAGCGTTTCGACCCTGGGAGGCGTTGAACCGTTAAGAAACGTCCTTGTGACTTCGACCTCATGGGCGACGGCGGTTTCGTAATCGATTTTCGCGCCGTCCTCGACCGTGATGAGACCGGTTTGCGCGTCGATATCGAAGCGGCCGTCGGCGTCATCGGTGAGATCGTAGAGGGACGCGCCGCGAGAGACTCCGCCGGCCATAACCACGAAGGTTCCGGCGGGCGCGTTTTCCAGCACGATGGGAAAAAATCCGGACGTGGTCACCAAGCTGAGTTCGTAGCCGCCTGTCTCGTCATGTCGGCCGATAAAATCGTCATCGCCGGCACCCGTTGCGACCAAATTCACTTCGCCGCTATCGGGAACGATGCCCATCATCCGGGATAGGTTTCCCGCGCCACCATCGTCATCGCTGGCAATCAGTTCCCCGTCGTCGGATAGCCATCCCAGAAGCGGATCGAAGTCAGCGCTGACAAACTCGGCGACAAATGCATCGCCAGGAGACAAATCCTCGAAGCCGAAGTGATCTCTGTCGGGAACTTCAGCAAACAAGCTGTACTCGAACGCGGCGCCGTGATCGCCCTGGAAACCATCACCGGCCACGCCGGCTCTCACGCTGATCGAGTTGGCGAAATCGCCGGGACCATCGGCGTTCACCACACTCTCCAGCCGCGATACACTCGGCCCGTCGATCCAGTTGCCGAATGAGTCCCGCTGCTGCAGGATCATATCCTCAGGAGCGACCGCCTGAACCGTGAAGAACTGGCCAGCCTGTTGATCGTTGATCGTCCACACGTCGTAGGGATCACCCGGAACGATCAGCGGGACGTTTGTATACGGATGGGTCGCGTCCGGATACTGCGCCGTATCGAGGGCTCCGACAACCAGGTCTACGTCATTTCCAAAGGTGCTTTTGGTCCAGAAGGTGTTGTTCGGAAAGGCAAGAGTATTCTCGTTTTCGAGAGCGTTCATCGGTCCGTTCTCCCAAGGGAAATTGCCAACGATTACGCAGTCGCCTTCGCGGCTGCATGTGCTCTCTCCAACTCCACCCGTTTTTTTTGATTTGTATGAGTTATTGGCTCTTTGTTTCGGCCATTTCGCATTAGTACCCCATACGGGTTATTTTTAGCAATTTAAAAATGTGCTCTTTTCGAGTGCCTTCCTATCAGTAAGCCGCCATAGATTGCACAAATGTCGCCCCCCGGCCCGCTCCATTACTCAGCGGTTACCTACTGTGCATGGGGTTGATATCGACTTTTTGATCGAGACCCCCCCCTCCCCCGGCTCGCGGCCGTCAGGGGGATACCGTCCGTGCCTGCCGGTGTTACCGCAGGATCACCGTCTTGTTGCCGTTCAGCAGCACCCGGTGTTCCACGTGGTAGCGGACGGCGCGGGCGAGGACGACGTTTTCGATGTCGCGGCCGACGCGGACCAGGTCTTCGGGTTTGTAGGTGTGATCGACCCGCTCCACCGCCTGATCGATGATCGGGCCTTCGTCCAGGTCCGCCGATACGTAGTGCGCCGTGGCGCCGATGAGTTTGACGCCCTGGGTGTGGGCCTGGTGGTAGGGACGCGCGCCCTTAAACCCGGGCAGGAAGGAGTGGTGGATGTTGATGCAGCGTCCGCGCAAGCGGTCGGACATGGCCGGCGTCAGGATCTGCATGTAGCGGGCGAGCACCACCAGATCGATATCCAGGTCGTCCACCATGCGGAGCACCGCCGCTTCCTGCTCGCGCTTGGTTTCTGGGCTGGTGGGCATGTGGTGAAACGGAACGTTGTGCCACTCCGCCAGCGGCGCCAGGTCGGGATGATTGGAGACGACCGACGGGATCTCCACCGGCAGATCGCCGGTGCGGTATCGGTACAGCAGGTCGTTGAGACAATGATCGAACTTGGAGACCATGATCAACAGTCGTGGTTTACGATTGGCGTCGTGCAGCCCCCAGACCATCTGGAACCGTTCCGCGATCTTCGAGAATTTCTGGGTGAACGTCTCCTGTCCGGGGGTGAACGAACCAGCGGAAAACACCGAGCGCATGAAAAAGCGCTTTGATATGGGGTCGCCGAAATGGGCGGACTCGTGGATGAACGCATCCTGATCGGCGAGGAAGCTCGCCACCTTGGCGACGATACCGGTGGTGTCGGGGCAGGAAATGGTCAGGGTGTAGTGGTTCTGTTTGTCCTTGCTCAACGCATCTGGCTCCATAGGGATGGATCAATGAATGGGGATCAATAATTGGTTCTAGATCACTTGCGCCGCGCCGCCGCGGCGTTCGTCGCCGGCACCGGCGGCGTGCGCTTGTCTTTGCCGGGACGTGTCGCGCCGCGCCGTGTGGACGCCGCCGAAGAACATGGATTTCTCGTCCCAGCACGCGACACCGGGGCGGCGTTTGGCGAGGGCGGCGATTTCATTCGGGTCGAAACCGGGCTCGATGCTGAGTGTATCGTCCTCGGCATGGATCCGCGGCGCCGAAACGGCGGCGTCCAGCGGCATGCGGAAAACCATGAGGTTGAGCAGCACCTGCAGGATGGCTGTGCGGATCCGGTTGGAACCGCCGGATCCCAAGGCGGTGAGGCCGCCATCGCGGTCGACCACCAGGGCCGGCGCCATCATCGAGGCGATGCGGGTGTCCTTCGGCCAGCGGTGAAAGCCATAAGGATTGATATCCTCCTCGCCCAGCATGTTGTTGAGGATGATGCCGGTTCCCGGAACCACGTAGCCGGAGCCTTCGCCGTTGGAAACCGTGAGGCTAGCGGCGTTGCCGACACCATCGACCACGCTGATGTGGGTCGTGCCGCGCGCCGCCGCCGGCTTGCCCAGCAGCGCCCGGCGATAGATTTCGAGCAAGCGATCGTCGAGCACCGTGTCCGCCATGGCATCGCCGGGCAATTCGTGGAGCCGGGCGTCGATCCGGGCTTTGTTGGTGAGGTCCATGACGTCGGCGAGACACGCCAGATACGCCCGGCTACCAAAGCCGAGTTCCCGGATGTCAACGTCCCTCAACAGCTCCAGCGCAAAGGCGATGAGGATGCCGCCCATGGAAGGCGGCGGATTGAGGTGGATTCGCGACCCGAAGACATCGAGGCTGAGAGGCGGGCGCCGCTCGCATCGATAGCGTTCCAGGTCGGTGAGCGTGAGATGGCCGCCGCCCCGTGCGCACGCGTCGGCAATTTCCTGGCCGATCTCTCCGCGATAGAACAGATCGTCCCCCTCGATCGCTAAGACTTCGAGCGTGTCGGCGAAATCGCGCATGGAGAACATCTCGCCTTCGCCGATCAGCTCGCCCGGCCGATCCGGGCTGGCGAACAACGCAAAGCTCCCCGGGCCGTTCTTCAGGATGGCGCCGACAATCTTGGTGAGGCGGGCCTGGTCGGCATTCACCCGCACCCCCTCTCGCGCCAGGCTGACGGCCGGCTCGACGATCCTGCGGAGCGGCATCCGGCCGAGATCTCCGTGCGCCTGGAACAGTCCCTTGAGCAGGCCGGGCGTCGCGATAGCGCCCATGCCGATGTGAAACTCCTGCGTCGTCGGACCGAAGTCCGCCAGCACGGGTTTGAAATCGATGTCGGATTGCGGCCGCCGGTTCAGCGGGGTCTGCGGAAAACAATCGTAGAGAACGATGCTTCCCGCATGGGATCCAGCGACGGGTCGCGCCATCAGGAACCCGCCGCCGCCCAGCGACGCCAGGACGGGCTCCGCCACGCACGCCGTAAAGATCCCGGCGAGCGCCGCGTCGAAGGCATTGCCGCCCTCTTCGAGCACGGCCGCGGCGGCGCGGGTGGTTTCCGGATGTCCGGAGGCGACGGCACCCTTGTTGTTCATCGGTTTCGCAGTAGCTGTGAGCGAGAAAAAATAATAGTTCTCCCGTGGGTAGCGGCTGCACCGAAACGTGTCAATAAATCGGACGTGGTGTATTCTCAAGTTTGCCCCTATGGCAGTACATGTCATAACAGGTACCCGTTGACAGAACGTTTCCGGGAATCCCATCCTTCAGGTGATGGGGGTTGATCGCGACTAAGAACCATCGCTGGATGGTTCGATCCAATGGAAGGAACGCTGGTGATGAAACGCTGCGGTTTTCTGGTCCCGTCCATAAGCGTCGTGGTGGTGATCCTGACGGGTTCGCTGGCGGGTTTGGCGACGGCCCAGGCACAAGAGGTCAGGACCGGCACAGTCAATGCCGTGTCGTTTCAGCCGATCCCCAAGGGCCTGCCCATTCTGGTGCGGCCGCGCGACGACTCGCCGGAAAACCTCGCGATCAAGGCGGAGCTCGACCAGGCGTTGGCGAAAGACGGTTTCACCGCCGCCACCGACGCGTCGGCGCTGGTTCTGTCGTTCGAAACGCGGCGTGAGCTGGGGGGCGGCCCCACGCCAAGCCGGCAAGTCACCGATCACTTCGTGGAACGCCACGAAGAGACGGACGTGGGCACCCGGCGGTACGAACCCCAGATCGGCAGGGAGTCGCCCAGGGGCCCCTCGTCCATCAGCGCCAGCCGCTTCCGGCTGGACGCGACCCTCGACAACAAGCAGAACGGCAAGCGGTTGTGGCGGGGGTGGACCATCGCCCGCATGCAAGGCGATGAGACGGCGAAACTGGCAAGAGGCATGGCGCCCGTGCTGGTGGAGAGTCTCGGCGAAACCGTCCGGGAGCAAACCTTCGAAATCCCCGTTACCACGGCCAGCGAAACTCAGCTGCGTTAGGTCTTCAGTCCTTCGTGCCGCGGACGGCGGATCGATCGCTCCCTGTGTATGCCCCTTATCGATCCTTTCGGGGGCCGCATTGAAGGCACGCGGCTTTGCTGTTACGAAGGAGGACGGATCGCCTGTCATTTAGGTCCGGCGCGCGAACTCCCTCCTGAAGAATAGTGAAACGGCTCAACCGTAATGAACCCAACGCCGGAAAAAGCGCCCCTGCCCGCGGGCATATCCGATCAACTGCCGCCCCACGCCGCGTTTGAAGCCCACATCGTCAACCGGTTGATGGCCGCGTTCGCCGGCCATGGCTACGAGCGCGTAAAACCGCCGCTGATCGAATTCGAGGACACGCTGCTCGGCGGCGGCGGGGCCACCCTGGCGGAACAGACGTTTCGCCTGATGGATCCGGTATCGCAGCGGATGTTGGCGCTACGCCCCGACATGACGCTGCAGATCGCGCGGATCGCCCAGACGCGGCTGACCAATCGCCCGCGCCCGCTCAGACTCGGCTATGCCGGACAGGTGGTGCGGGTAAGTGGTTCGCAGCTCCGCTTCGAGCGGCAGTTCGGTCAGGTGGGTGCCGAAATCATCGGCGCCACATCCCCCGCCGCCGACGCCGAAGTGATCGTCATGGCGACTGAGGCCCTGCGGGCTCTCGGCATGTCCGGCCTGACCGTCGATCTCGGACTTCCGACGCTGGTGCCCGCGATCCTCGCCGACCACAGGCTGGACCCGGAGCAGTGGTCGCATATCCGGGCCGCCCTCGATCGCAAGGACGAAGCGGCGATCTCGAACCTCGCCGCCGTCATCGGAGAAACGTCGACGGCGCTGCTCACCAGCCTCGTTTCCGCCACCGGCCGTGCTGCCCCCGCCATCGACGCGCTGCAACGGCTGCCGCTTCCGGAGGCTGCGCAATCCGAGCGGGCGGAGCTGATCAAGGTGTTCCAACGCGTGGCTGGCGAAACAGCGGACCTGACCATCAGCATCGATCCCCTGGAAAACCGGGGGTTCGAGTATCACACCGGCGTCACCTTTACCCTGTTCGCGCGCGACGTTCGCGGCGAGCTGGGACGCGGCGGCCGCTACATGGCCGGCATGGCCGACGCGGACGGCGAGCCCGCGACGGGGGTTTCCCTGTTCATGGACTCCATCTTGCGCGCCCTTCCCGCGCCGTCCGTCGCGCGCCGGATCTTCCTGCCGGCGGGAACGCCGGCGGCGGAAGGAGGCCGCTTGCGCGCTGACGGATGGGTCACGGTCAGCGGGCTGGACGAGGCTTCCGACCCGGCAAAAAACGCCCGGCTGCAGCGTTGCACGCACGTCTTCATTGACGGTGCGCCTCACAAGGTGGATACCTAGTGTTGATTGTTTGACCTGAGGAATAATACAAAATGGCGAATGTAGTGGTCATCGGCTCCCAGTGGGGAGACGAGGGCAAGGGGAAGATTGTCGACTGGCTTTCGGAACGCGCGGAGGTGGTGGTTCGCTTTCAGGGCGGCCACAACGCGGGCCATACCCTGGTAATCGATGGCATCACCTATAAGCTGAGCCTGCTGCCGTCGGGCGTGGTCCGCCGGGGCAAACTCGCGGTTATCGGCAACGGTGTGGTGCTCGATCCGTGGGCTTTGCTGGCCGAAATCGAGACCTTGAAGGATCAAGGGGTCGACATCGGCCCCGAAAACGTCCGGATCGCCGAAAACGTTCCGCTCATCCTTCCGCTGCATCAAAATCTCGACAAGGCCAGGGAAAAGGCGCTCGGCAAGGCGCGCATTGGCACCACCGGGCGCGGTATCGGTCCCGCTTACGAGGACAAGGTGGCGCGCCGGGCGATTCGGCTCGGCGACCTCGCCGACGAACACCTCTACGCCGAGAAGGTGAACACGCTCCTGTTCCATCACAACGCGCTGTTGCGCGGCCTCGGCATGCCGGAAGTGGATGGCGACGACCTGGTCGCCAAGCTCAAGGAGGTCGCGCCCAAGGTCCTGCCCTTCGCGGATACGGTGTGGAAGACGCTCGACGGTGTGCGCCGCTCCGGAAAAAGAATCCTGTTCGAGGGCGCGCAGGGAATGATGCTGGATATCGATCACGGCACCTATCCCTTCGTCACTTCGTCCAACACCGTGGCCGGCGCCGCCGCCGCGGGCTCGGGCCTCGGCCCCGGGGTGATGGGTTATGTGCTGGGCATCACCAAGGCCTACACCACCCGGGTGGGAAGCGGACCGTTCCCGACGGAATTGGACGACGACATCGGCAAACGGCTCGGCGAACGCGGCCACGAATTCGGAACCGTCACCGGCCGCGCGCGCCGGTGCGGATGGTTTGACGCCGTGCTGGTTCGCCAAGCGGTGAAGGTCAACGGTATCAGGGGTATCGCGCTGACCAAGCTCGACGTGCTCGATGGCATGGAAACATTGAAGGTCTGCACCGGCTACGAAATCGACGGAGAATCCACCGATCACCTGCCGGCCTCCACGACACAGCAAGCTCGTGTAAAGCCCGTCTACCAAGAGATGGAAGGCTGGTCGGAGAGCACCCGGGGCGCCCGGTCATGGGCGGATTTGCCGGCCACCGCGGTCAAGTACATCCGCCGCATCGAGGAGCTCATTCAAGCCCCGGTGCACCTGCTGTCCACCAGCCCCGAACGCGAAGACACGATCATGGTCCGCGACCCCTTCGTCGACTAAGGTGCCCCGCCCCTAACACGCGATGCGTTCTTCGATCACTGCGTTCCTTACCGACTTTTGCAGCTTTTCGAAAGCGCGGACTTCGATCTGACGGACGCGCTCGCGGGAAATGCCGTATCGTTGGCTTAGCCGTTCCAGCGTTGTCGGATCGTCTTTTAGTCTGCGTTCCGAAATGATATGGCGCTCCCGCTCGGTGAGGCTTCTCAGGGCACCGAGGAGAAGCGCGCGCCGCTTTTCGAGCTCCTCGCTATCCGCCAGCCGGATCTCCTGACTGTCCTGATGGTCGATCAGCCAATCTTGCCATTCGCCGTCACCGTCCTCGCGCACAGGCGCGTTGAGCGAGCTGTCGGGACCGGAAATTCGCCGGTTCATCTGAACGACGTCGTTCTCCGTCACATTCAGACGATTGGCAATGCTGATCACATGCTCGGGCCTGAGGTCACCCTCTTCCATCGCCTCCATCTGCCCCTTCAGCTTCCTCAGATTGAAGAACAGCTTCTTTTGAGCCGCGGTGGTTCCCATTTTCACCAGCGACCAGGAATGCAGAATATATTCCTGAATGGCGGCGCGAATCCACCACATGGCATAGGTGGCGAGCCGGAACCCCCGGTTGGGGTCGAACCGCACCACCGCTTGCATCATGCCGACGTTGCCCTCGGAAATCAGCTCTCCCAACGGAAGCCCGTATCCCCTGAAGCCCATGGCGATCTTGGCAACGAGCCGCAGATGGCTGGTGACCAACCGATGCGCGGCATCGACCTCGCCGTCGTCGAGCCAACTTCTGGCAAGCCGCTGTTCTTCATCCGGCGCGAGCATCGGGTACTTGCGGATACGCTGTAGATAGCGCCCAAGGTTGCGGTCGGGCGCAATAAAGAGATCACTAACGGATCTTGGCATCATTTACCTCCCTCTTCGACGCGCAGCCGGATTTATTTCCCAGCCTTGATTTCTTTGAATCTTGTCGCTACGCCGAAGAACTTTTGATGATACCCTGACTGCTTATTAGAATACACCTAAATTTAGTGTGCTGCCAAGAACTCCAATATTGCCTGGAACTTTTCAGGAAGGTCGGATCGGAACCGGAGCCGCTGTCCGGTAATGGGATGGACGATTCCGATCAGGTAGGCGTGTAGAGCCTGGCCCTCCAACGGCGGAAATGTCGATCGGAGAGCTTCCGGCAAAGTTCGAATGCGATGGCGTCCCCCGCCGTACACCGCGTCGCCGAGCAGCGGATGGCCGAGGTGCGACAGGTGAACGCGGATTTGATGCGTCCGCCCGGTCGCGAGCCGGCATTCCAACAGGCTGGCGTGGATGCCATAAGCACAAACGACAGTGTACCGGGTCAGCGCCGTCTTGCCGCCCCGGGACACCACCGCCATTTTTTTCCGGTTCGCCGGGCATCGGCCCACGGGTTTGTCGATGCGTCCTTCCCGCGGCTGCGGCACGCCCCAGACGGCGGCCTTGTAGGCCCGCTCGACGCTGTGCTCGGAAAACTGCCGAACCAAACCGAGATGAGCTTCATCGCTTTTGGCCACCACGATCAGGCCGCTGGTGTCCTTGTCGAGGCGGTGGACAATGCCCGGGCGCGCGTCGCCGCCGACACTAGAGAGACCATCGGGACACTGCGCCAACAGCGCGTTTACCAAGGTTCCGTCGGGATTGCCGGCGCCCGGATGAACCACCAGACCCGCCGGCTTATCGACGATGATCAAATGGCGGTCCTCGTACACCACGTCGACGGCGATGGCCTGCGGGCGCGGCACCGCCGGCGCGCACGACGGAACACAGACCGCGAACGTTTCGGCGGCCATAACCCGGCGCGAAGGGTCCCGAACATGCCCCTGGCCGCGCATTTCGACGCATCCTTCGGCGATGAGCGACTGCAGCCGCGTGCGCGAAAGCGCGGGAATGGCATCCGCCAACACGCGGTCGAGCCGCATGCCGGCCTTGTCCTCGCTCACGGTCACGGTGTAAGTGGAAGCCCCCATCATCACACAGGCTGAACACAAATCATGCAAGCACTCAAGGGTCTGGTCATCGGGCTTGGCCTGCTCATCGTCCTCGGCGTCATCGGCCTGGGCTACGGGTTTTACTTAAAGTACCACGACAAGGACACCAAGCTGTTCAAGGGGTCGTCCGAGACCGCCGCCACTGCCGCTCCCGCTGCCGCTGCCGTGAGCCCGCCCATCGCCGGCACTCCGCCCGCCGCCGGGTTCGGCGAGGCCCGGCTCGACCTGCCCGACGGCTGCGCGGTGACGGAGATGCGCCCCGACGGCAACCGGCTATACCTGCGGACGGGGCCGACCGGCGTGTGCGAACGCATCATCATCGTCGACGTCACCAGCGGCGATGTGCTCGGCACCATTCTCGTTAAACCGTGACGGTCACGTGATCGTCATTCGGGCGGGGCACCTCGAGCAGATAAACCGCTTCGCAGAGCAGGCCTATCCGGAGGAATGCTGCGGATTGCTGATCGGACGCGACGACGGCGCCTCGGGCTTGGCCGTGACCCGCGTTGCCGCGAGCCCCAACGTCGCCGAGGGGCGCCAACGCGACAGCTTCGAAGTGGATCCGAAGTTGCGGTTCGACATCATGCGCGCGCTGGAGGGCGGCCCGGAGCGGATTATCGGTCATTACCACTCCCATCCCGACCATCCGGCGCAACCGTCGGCCCGCGACGCGGCGATGATGTTCGAGCCGGATCTCGTCTGGGTGATCATCTCGGTGGTGGACGGCCGCGTGGAACAGGTTACCGCGCACGCATGGGACGGCGAACAGGGCGGTTTTCGAGAGATCGCCATTCGCTCCGGTTAAGCGATGCCCTCTCGCGGACAAATGCTCTACAGTCGCAAAATCTCGAGATGTCTATTTGAAGAGGACGCGGCATGCTCCCGGAACTGATCCCGGATTCCAATTATCTGCTGCGGATGGAAGACGGCACCATCAAGCAGGTGAACCCCTTTACCGGTACCGAGGTCTGGACCGTTCCCGGCCGGGCCAACCGCCCCCTCAACATCGAAAAGCGGGAGGGGAAACCGCTGGATCCCGACAAGGCCGACGATCACTGTGCGTTTTGCGCGGCCCGGTACCTGCAGACACCGCCCGAGAAGGCACGCCTTGTCAAGACACCGGACGGGTACGAGACGCTTCGCCACCTTAAGGCCGATGCTTTCACCGATACCGTGGCGGAATTCCGCCGGGTTCCCAACATGTTCGAGATCGTTTCCTACGAGTACTGGGAAAAGAATTTCGGCTACAACCTTTCGGAGTCGGCTCAATCTCACAAACATGGATATCTGTCGACCGATGCGGGCCGCCGTCACGTGCTCAGTGTCGTGGAGCAGAAGCTCGCCCTTTCGGGACATGGCACGGGCGCGATCAAGGCCATA